>Ga0193744_1000069_pt1 | contig 40768 bp, 40 predicted proteins | sample L1a1metaG_FD_143056 | JGI IMG/M metagenome (GOLD analysis project Ga0193744, IMG submission 143056) | Soil microbial communities from a riparian zone of the East river system, Colorado, United States - L1a1 | ecosystem: Environmental > Terrestrial > Soil > Riparian zone | place: USA: East River...
AAACTTACTTACTACGGTCATGCCTGTTTCGCGGTGGTCGCCGGCGGCAAAACACTTCTCTTCGATCCGTTCGTTTCGCCTAACCCGCTCGCGAAACACATCGACGTCGAAAAGATCGAGGCTGATTTCATTTTGGTTACGCATGGCCACGGGGATCACGTGGCGGATGTCGTTGCCATCGCCGCGCGAACCGGCGGGACTGTCATCGCCCCCTACGAGGTCGGATCCTGGTTCGAAGCTAAAGGTGTGAAGAATGTCCAGGCGATGAATCACGGCGGCGTCGCCAAAACTGGGTTTGGCCGCGTCAAGCTAACGAGTGCGGTTCACAGCAGCTCGATGCCGGACGGTGCTTACGGCGGTAATCCTTGCGGCTTCGTGGTCGAATCGAGTGACGGCAGTTTTTATTACTCCGGTGACACCGCGCTGACCTCCGATATGAAACTGATCGGCGAGACGGTCAAGTTGAGCTTCGCCGTTTTTCCGATCGGCGATTTCTTCACCATGGGAATCGAGGACGCCCTGCGGGCGGCCGCATTCGTCGGCGTGTCTAAGTTGGTCGGCGTGCACTACGACACTTTTCCGCCCATCAAGCTCGATCGTGACGCTGCGCTCGCGGCCGCGCGCGCCGCGGGTAAGGAACTGCTCTTGCCGGCGATCGGAGAAACTATCGTAGTCTAGCGCGGCGTTCCGAGGCGACCGCGCGGCAGCTCAGGCAGTTAGTTCTTGGTCGCTCACCATCGTGCTTCGTACGTACGCAGTACCTGTGAAAACGATTGGCCGCGCAATTTCCTACCACTTTTGAGGCCGGTTGAAACGATTCTTATGCATAGGTTGGTGAATGGCTTCGCAGGCAATGAATCTTCCTTTAGTCCACACTCTTCTCGCGGCGGCCGACGGACAGCCCTACGGTTTTCTGAAGGTGCGCGGAGCCGATCTCGCGCACGAAGTAGAACTGATGGCTTCAGCCGGACTGGTGGAGGCCGCGCCGCTCGTCGATGGCACTGAAACCTCTATTGTGATAAAGCGCGTGACCGATGCAGGGCATGCCTTTCTCCGGGTGTTCAAGGACGTACCGCCGAAACGTGAGAGTAACGAAGCGGTAGGTCCGTGTGCATTTGCCTGACACCCGCATACGCGGATGCGGCCCCAAGCGTCTCGCGAATTGATCATGGCTCGCTTCCGAGCGGGAGATCAGCGCTGAAAGGGAGACTCTGTTTTGTAGCGCAGGATTTGGGCTGATTAAACGGCCGGCGTTCCACGGCTGTTTTGCCGCAAACTCTTGGCCAGCTCCCGCATTACTTGCAGGCCGGCGTCGCTGCAGTACTCGGTCTTGGTCGCGGGCGGGAACTGATCGGGAATCGTAACGCATCTTTGCCGGATCGCTTCCAGCTCCGGATCGTCGAGCCGGATTGAAATGAACCCGTCCCAATCCCACTGGCGTCCCGTGCCGTTAATGAAGGCCTCGATCGTTTCCGCAACTTGCTCGCGTGTTCTCTTCATGACCTAACGAAGACCCCGGGAACGTTCGGCGCAAGCGCGCGTTTGAAGCCAGGACAGGATTCTACTATCCAAACTTTTGGAGGACAGCAGCCTAAAGCTCGGGGATTGCCATCCGATCCCGTTCGCTAATTTTGCGCCGCACCCTGGCCGGATTACCGAACGCGACCACGCCGCCCGGAAGATCGCGCGTCACGACCGCACCGGCGCCGACCACGGTATCCTCACCGATGCTGACGCCCGGACAGACGATGACGCCGGCGCCTAGCCAGACATTGTCGCCGATCGTGATGGGCCTGGCGTACTCCCACCCGAGTTTGCGCGGGTGCGGATCGATTGGATGCGTCGCAGTCAGCAACTGAACCCGGGTCGCAATCTGACAACACGCACCGATCGTGACCGATCGGACGTCGAGCATGATGCAATCAAAGTTGATGAAGGTCTTCTCGCCGATGCTAATGGGATAGCCGTATTCACAGCGGAATCCCGGCTGAATCACCACGCCCTCACCGACCCGGCCGAGTAATTCACGCAGCAGACGATCACGTTCGGCTTGGTCGGCGATGCGCGTGGCGTTGTAGCGCGCGAGTAATTCCTGCGCGCGAGCATGGTCCGCCGTGAGCGCGGGATCACTGGCGAGATAGAGCTCTCCCGCTTGCATCCGCTGTTTCATGGTCTTCATCGCCTCTATCAACCGTCCGTCAGGCGACTGTCGCGCGGGTCCAAGGCCGAGGCGGAAATATTGCGACGACGAATCAGCGTCCCCGGCCAGAAATCCGCCCGTTCGATTCCTGATACGAGGCCCCGGCTGTAACGTTGAAATATTGATTTCCGACAGCGCCGACGATGTACGATTGAAAATCCTCGCGACTGTATTTGCCGCCCGATTTTCCGTAGAACACACCCATTTCCCCATGGGAATAATTTCGATTCAACCGCAAATCCAACACCCCGCCGGGGGCATCCGCGCCGGAGATAGGGGAGGAGTTAACCCTCTGCACTTCCACGCTGGCCAAGAACGCGACTGGAAACAGATCGAGCGGGGCCATTCTCATTCTGTCCAATGCAGTCGAAAGAGGAAAGCGTCGGCCATCCAACAGCGTCAGCGTCGGGAGGCCGTGAATCAGAACCGAACCGTCCAGTGCGCGGAAAATGTCCGGTCGATAAAGGTCCAGCACTGGACCGATGTTCGCCGCACCGGTGCGATTCAATTGTTCGCGCGTGATCGTGTCGGCTCCGGTATCCGCCTGCTGACCGGTCACGGGAAAACAAAGACTAAGGAAACCAAGAATGACAAGAGCTGCGCGTCTGATCATGCGAGAGTTCACAGCCGAAATGCCCCGGACGCCAGCGAAATCTGCGGAGCGGGTCGCGACAGTTTCACCTTCGCCCGCTGCAGCGACTGGCAGTTAAGGGTGGAAAAGAAGCGCCAAGGCGGGTCGGGAAGAAAATCATAGACGCGACGAGCGTTCAGGGAGAAAAAGAAAACAGGTATGAGTGAAACGCAGTCTCCGCGGATCCTTCGGCGCATTGGTGCTATCCTGGCGGGATTTTTCGCGACGGTTATCCTCTCCCTCGGCACCGATCTTCTGCTGCACGCTGCCGGCGTGTTCCCGGCCTGGGGTCAACCGATGTCGAGCGCGCTCTTCCTCTTCGCGACGGTTTATCGCACCCTCTTCACCATCGCGGGTGGCTACATTACGGCGCGCCTCGCGCCCGATCAGCCGATGACGCACGTTTTGATTCTCGGTCTCGTGGGCACGGCTGCCGGACTTGCCGGCGTGGTGGCAACCTGGAATGCCGGGCCCGAATTCGGACCGAAGTGGTATCCCATCGCCCTTGCTGTTCTCGCGCTGCCGTCCGTGTGGGCGGGAGGCAAGCTGCTCGGCCGGCAGTCGCGCATTTCGTAGAGGCAACGCTGTCCGGAGAACAGATCCTACCGTTTCTCGGAATCGCTCTGCACGAGCTGGATCGCATCGCGAAATTGTAAGGGAGACACGATGTTGGTGAAGGATTCGGAGGAACCACCGGTGCCGCGAATCTCCACCGTGCCGTAATCCAGCATTTTGCCGATCATGCCTTGCACCACGGCGACTGCTTCGATTTTCGAAATGAACATCTCGAAGGTTTGTCGTCGAATGAATCCGACCTTGATCAGCACGCGCCGATCGGTGATGACCAGCTCGCTCGTCTTCACGGCGATTGCCGCGGAGGCGACGATAGCTGGCGGAATGACCAGGAGGAGCCATGCCACGTGGTACCCTTTCCAGGAAGCGATCATAGCGATGGGAACGATAAGGATGAGGGCGAACAGGCCGCCAAAGAACGGAATGACGAGGACCATCCAATGGATGGTGGTCTTATGAAGGGCCCGTTCGTTAGGCTGCAAGGTGGCGCGCGTGTAGGAGCCCAGCGACTTGGAATCGAGCGCGGGTGAGATGGGTCGAGGCGATGCCACCGGTCTTACTATGGGAATCGGCGGCGGGGTTTGTGGGTAACCAGCGGCGAATTGTTCAAAAGAAGAAAGCGGCTTCCAATCGGTGGCGCCGTCATGCCAACCCAGATCAGCGAGGGTAATCGCGCCGGAGATGAGGCGGCTGCGCACTTCGGATTCGGAGTAGGGGCCAAGGTCGCGGCCGTCGTGGTGAATCATGAACTCCATAAAGAGCGCGGGCTGCGCCCGCGAACGTCCAACGTCCAACGTTCAACGCCCAACGTCCAATGGAAGAGAAGACAAAAGCGGGTTAAGTGGAAACGGCGATGGAAAGGGTGGGCGCGCTTTCGACTGGCATCTGCGATTGGCCAGGCACACTGTTCGGCCTTATGCGAATCTTGAAATGGTTGGTGGTAGTTTTGGGTTTTGCGATGGGGGCAACGCCAGTTTGTTCCTTAGCCGCCGAGTTGGCGAAGCCAATGATGAAGGCGGTGGTCATCCACGAATATGGCGGGCCGGAGGTTTTGAAGTTCGAAGATATTCCTCGGCCGGAGCCGAAGGAGAACGAAGTCCTGGTGCGAGTGATCTCCGCAGGCGTGAACCCCGCCGACCCGCTTATCGTCTCCGGAAAATATGCGAGGGAATTCGGCACCCATTTGCCTCTCGTGCCTGGTTACGACATTGCCGGAGTCGTCGAGAAAACAGGAGCGAAGGTAACCAGGCTGAAGGTCGGTGACGCTGTTTACGCTTATGTTCTTTGGGGTGGGGGATGGGCGGAGTATGCCGTCGCGACTGAAGGCGAGGCGACGACGACACCCAAGTCGCTCACCTATTCGGAAGCCGCGTCGGTGCCGCTGGTGGCCTTGACGGGGTGGCAGGCCTTGATCGATGTGGCGAAATTGCAAGCCGGTCAAACGGTCTTGATTCACGGCGGTTCTGGGGGCGTCGGGAGCATGGGGATCCAGATCGCGAAAGCGCGAGGCGCGAAGGTGATTGCGACTGCTTCCACTCCCAACCAGGACCTGCTCAAACAGCTCGGCGCGGATGTTGCCATCGATTACACCAAGACGAAATTTGAAGACGAGGCCAAAGATGTCGATGTAGTTTTGGATCCAGTCGGTCGAGATACTCTCGCGCGTTCCTACGGCGTGGTGAAGAAGGGGGGATTCATCGCGACCCTGGTTTCCCGGCTGGATCAATCGGAACTGGAGAGGCATGGAATTCACGGTGCTTCAATCGCCGTTAAGCCTGATGCAAACGAGCTCGCGGAAATAACGAAGTTGATCGAAGCGAAGAAGATCAAAGCGGTCGTGACGCAGGTGTTGCCCCTAACCGAAGCGGTGAAGGCGTTGGAACAAGCCGAGACGCATCACACCCGGGGGAAGATCGTGCTAAAGGTGGCGGACGAACCTAAGAGCTAGGCCGACCGCCACAGGAGTAGGAGCCTCTATCTCGCATGAGCGATAGCTCTTACTCCTTCAAGCAATCGTTCGACTTCTTCGCTCGTGGTGTAACAGGCGCAGCCTGCGCGCACTACTCCATCCGCCGCATGACCCAGACGTTCGATTACCGTCGCCGCGTAGAAGTCGCCATTGGAGGCAAAGAGACCTAGGTCGGCGAGTTTTGTCGCGACGTTGGTCGAGGACACACCTTGAATGGTGAAGGCGATGGTGGGCGTTCGTGGTTTATCGGGTGGCGGTCCGTAAAGTGAGACACCGTCGATTTGCGATAAGCCGTCCCAAAGATGGGTAGCGAGATCGCAACCCCGAAGATGAAGTGCTTCGAAGGCCAGACGCAAACACTCGCGCCGCGTTGTTCTACCCCGAGCCAGGGAGGCGAGGAAATCCACCGCCGCGCCTGCGCCTACGATTCCTTCGTGGTTTTGCGTGCCGGTCTCCGCTCGTTCCGGCGCTTCATCTGGGGCGGGGATAAGCTTCGGGAAATCCAACGCGGCCAGCAGATCCTGTTTTGCGTAAAGGATGCCGACGTGCGGGCCATAGAATTTGTAAGCAGAGCAACTCAGGAAATCGCAGTCCAGCTCGCGTACGTCGATCAGGGCATGCGGTGCGTAGTGCACGGCGTCGACGAAGATTTGCGCGCCAACCGCGTGGGCCATCTCCCCAGCCCGGCGCACATCATTAATAGTCCCCAGCGCGTTCGACGCGGCACCGATGGCGATCAGTTTGGTTCGTGCATTCACCTGCCGAGCGAAGTCGTCCCAATCGAGCTGGCCGGTTTCGGGAATCATTCGAGCGAGCCGGACCGTAACGCCCCGCTCTTTCTCCAGCGCTCGCCAGGGCGCGACGTTCGCGTGATGATCGAGTTCCGTGATGACAATCTCGTCGCCGGGGCGATAGCTCCGGCCAAGGGCGCGCCCGAGATGGAAAGTGAGCGTCGTCATGTTCGCGCCGAAGACGATTTCATTCGGCGCCGCATGGAGAAAATCGGCGAGCGCGCGCCGGGCATCCTCGATGATGGCGTCAGTCTCCGTGCTCGTCGGGTAGGCCCAGTGGGTATTGGCGTTGTGGCGGTAAAGGTAATCCGTCATGGCCTCGACCACGCCGCGTGGAACCTGCGTTCCGCCCGGGCCGTCGAAGTAGGCCACGGCTTGGTCGTTATGCCTGCGCCCGAGAGCGGGAAAATTTTCTCGGATTTCCCCGGTGGAGGCGACGGTGCTCGCCGGTGAGACTGTGGCTTCAATCATAATTTCCACGCAAGCCTCGCGCCGCGAATAGGTGTTGTCATTCCTTGCTTTTGATCCGTGACCGCGAAATTCTGGGAGGATTCGCTGGACCGTCTGGCCGATTAGTTTGAATCAGACCGGGGTCCTATTGTTAACGTATTCTGAAATGATAGAAAGAATATTATGACCAAAAGAAAGACAGCACATCCAAAGATCGTTTCGCGCGATGAATGGCTGACGGCGCGAAACAAGCACCTCGCGCACGAGAAGAAAGTCACGAAACAGCGAGACCGACTGCATGCGAAGCGGCGGCGGTTGCCGATGGTGAAGGTAGAGAAGGATTATATCTTTGAAGGCCCGGAAGGTAAGCGCAGCCTGGCTCAGCTCTTCGATAGCCGCCGACAGCTCATCGTCTATCATTTCATGTTCGACCCGGACTGGGACAAAGGCTGCCGGGGTTGCACCAGCTATGTGGACGCTCTGGGCGATCTGTCGATGCTGCACGCCCGCGACACATCCTTCGCCGTCATCTCCCGCGCTCCGCTGGCGAAACTCGAGGCCTACAAGACGCTCAAGGGATGGAGCATTTCCTGGTATTCCTCTTTTGGGAGCGATTTCAACTACGACTTCCACGTTACCCTGGACGACAAAGTCGCACCGCTGGAGTACAACTATCGGAATAAGGCGGAACTGGAGGCAAGAAAGGGACCTAATCTCATGGAGGGAGAGGAGCACGGCCTGAGCGTTTTCTTCCGCCTGGGCGAAGATGTCTTCCATACTTACTCGGCCTATGCCCGGGGCACGGAGAGTCTGACCGATGCCTACACGCTTCTCGACACGACTCCATACGGCCGCCAGGAAGACTTCGAGGACTCGCCGCGAGGGTGGCCGCAAAAACCTACCTACGGATAGAAGGAAGAGTCTCGAACCTCGCACGAGCGCACGCAAGAGGCTGGCCTCCGCCGCAGATAGTTGCGCCCATGGGCAAAGCAATCGGCCCGTTTCGTTGGCGCGACGGTGGCCGCTCATGCAGGGGCGTGAAGGGGTGAGGATTGAAAAGCGCCCAGCGTGGTGCACAATGGCCATTCGTCATGGCTCATTTTCTTAGGAGAATCGCACTGCTTTTGTCTGTAACTGGATTCCTTGCCGGCGGGCAACAGGCTCTGAGCAATCCGATTGGTGATTTTTTCAAGAGGGTCGGCAACTCGATTGCACATCCCCGACACACTCCCACACCGCGCCCGACTTCGCGGAAAAGCACTCCATCGGTCAAACCGAACGCAAACGAGCCGATCGTTCCGGCCGACACTCCTCCTGTTTTGCCCGTAACACCTGTGCCGACCCCAACACCGGTATCTGCTCGGGTAGCCGCCACCGTCGCTCCCTCTAAATTACGGCGGGATCTCCCCTATGGAATTCCTGTTCCCAACAGACCGGGGTTCGTCACGAGTCCTTACGCACCGAAATCAGGTTATGTGGATGTCCGCGGCTTTCCCAGCGGGACCGAGGTGAAGGACCCGTATACTGGAAAGATTTTCCTCACTCCGTAGCGCGGCGAAAGGAAGCATCGGGAGGCAAGAAGGCAGCCATGACTCAACAGACTACACAGCTAGCAAGCATCGTGAGGAAGGACTCGGGGGTTGCACCGGATTACAGGCATGCGCCCAAGCAGGTAACAACTGGCGAGGCGCTCGAAGCGCCGGGGGTTGTGCTGAAGTGGTATGCAGTTAACGCGAATGATCTGCCGGTGCCGGACAAGATCACAGAACTGGCGCGGTCTTACCTTGCGTTGAATCCGCTGGAGGCTCAGGGCCTTGGCTTTGTCATCCTTCATCGCTGCGGGAAAGACTTCTATTTCCTGATCGTCTGCACGTGGCGCGGTTCGAACGAGATATGGGAAACCGTTTTCTACAAGGATGGTGATGCCATGACTGACTTCGCGCTGTTCCCTCGAGAGAAAAACCACAAGCCGACGTTTTGTGTTTGGGAGCTGGCGCCAGTCTGGCACGAGAAGCAGGCTTGGGAGCGATTTCTAAACTCATCGCGCGATGAGTCGGCGGCGCAGGTTTGGCGGGACGATTGTTATGATGGGCCGGCCTGAGGTAAGGTAATGCGAGTCGGGACACTAAGGTCCCTCCCACATTAGGGAAGCGGCTCGACGGAGTCTCGCCCTACCAGATCAGAGTTGAAGCGCGGCGCGGAGGTGAGGGATGAGGCGCTTGGTGAATTCAACCGAGTCTCCCGCGGAGAGATGGGACCACTCGGGACAGGTAAAGCTCGACAGCTCGGGATAATCTTCGAAATAAACTCCCGGTGCGCCAGTTTGCTGGAGTAACAGGTCCCAGGTTTTCGCGCGCGGAGTAGCGCGGTCTTCGTAGACCTTCAGGTCGCCGCTGAGGGGGAAACGAACAAATACGATTTTGCCGCCTCGCGCGCGGAGCTTGTCGACCGCAGTCTTCGTATCGCGATAACGGGCTTCGATTGCTGCAGCGATCTTCGCCTCAAAGATTTCTTTCGGAACGAACTTGGGAGGAGGAGGAGGAGTGAAAAGCCGCGCCCAACGGCTTTTCACTTTTTCCTGGAGCGGCCCCGGTCGGGCGCATTGCTCGACCATCCGCGCGCGCCGTTCGCGATCGATGGAGCAAAAATACGGCGGGGTGCGCGGCGGCACTTGCGCGTAGGGCCGATTGGGGATGGGCAAGTCCTTTAGCAGCTCCTCGAGAGCGAGATCGTCCTGTTTTAAAAAAGCGAAGCTCTGTTCCAAAGGCACCGAAAGGTAATGGCTCGCGCGTTGCGCCCAGGTCTGGCCGTGATAGCGCCGAACCGCTTTCTCCGAATGCTCAACCAGCGGGCCGCCCGGCGCGAAAAACATCCTCGGCACAATACTGCAAATGATTGTGCCATGGAAATGAGGGTCATCCGCTAGGTCTGCCAAGATCGGGTAGGCGCAACTGCCGGGGAGCGCGAGTTGCACCGGGCGTCGACCAAGCCCGCGCTCCAGTTCGTCCAAATCCGAGTCGAACCAGGCCCGCGAGTCACCGATAATTACGATCGATTCCGGCTCCACCCGGCGCCGCGCTTCGGCCCAAAGATCTTCCGTGTTGTTCAACGTTGGCTCGTACCCGACGGCGCGGCAGTGCACCTCCCAGGCGGCCACGGCAATGAGCACGGAGACACAAACCGCCACGGTGATGCCGCGCCACGGCAGCGCGGGAATTGCCCGTTCAAAATTGGAAGTAGATGAATGCATTGCTGCTGCCTTGAGTGAGAATAATGGCGCAAGCCATGAGAAACCACGCGGTCGTGACCAGCCATCGCGGAAGACGTTGGACGGCGGTTTCGATCGAAATATCGCGCAGCGACCAGTGGGCGACCAGAAGGAAGAAGGTAACTATGCCGACTTGTAACATTTCCCGCGTGCTCAGAAGGGCGTCGCCGGTCGGATGCCGGCCGAACATTCCCCCGATTAGACGACTCGCGGCGCCGAAATCGGACGCGCGGAAATAAACCCAGGCGACCAGGACCGCGACGTAGGTTGTCAGGCCGACGAGTAGCTTGACGCCAAGCTTGTTCGCCCAGGCGGCATCTTTTTTCACAAACGCTTTCACCAGGCGTTCCAGCGCCAGATACGAGCCGTGCAATAAACCCCAAACCACGAACGTCCAGGCGGCGCCGTGCCAGAGCCCGCCGATGAACATCACGATAATCAGGTTGATCATCGCACGCGCGGCGCCGAGGCGATTGCCCCCTAGCGGGATGTAAAGGTAATCGCGCAGAAACGTGGAGAGCGAGATATGCCAGCGCCGCCAGAAATCCGAGAAACCTACGGCGGCATACGGGAATCGAAAATTATCCTTGAGATGAAAACCGAGGCAGAGGGCGGCGCCGATGGCACAGGTCGAGTAGCCGGCGAAGTCGAAGAAAATCTGACCGGCGAACGCCATGACGCCCATCCAGGAATCGAGCGCGATGAGAGGACCTTGATAGCCGAAGACGCGATCGGCAGAGCCGGCCAGCATGGTGTCGGCCAGGACCACTTTTTCGAAAAGGCCGAGCGTCATGAGAGCGAGGCCCCAAAGGAACCGGCCTTTCTGCGGTCTTGGCGGCGCGTAGAGTTGCGGGAGGAAATCTCCGGCGCGAACGATCGGTCCCGCGACGAGCTGCGGGAAGAAAGAAACCGCGAGCGTGAAATCACGCAGCGAGCGGGTGGGCCGCATCACGCCACGGTAGATATCGAGCGTATAGGAGAGAGAGTGAAAGGTGTAGAACGAGATGCCGATCGGCAGAAAGACGTCGAGATGCGGCGGCTTGTATTGGATGCCGCCGCGCGCCAGCACCCATTGGAAATTTTCCAGAAGAAAGTTCCCGTACTTAAAAAATCCGAGCATGCTCAGGTTCACCACCACGCTGATGATTAACCAGAGCAGGCGCTCGCGCGGCTCGTGCAGCTTGCCCATTTTCTTTCCGAGATAATAATCGAGCGCGGTCGTCGCGAAGAGGAGCGCGGCGAAGGGCGGGTTCCACGCGCCGTAGAAGATGTAGCTTGCAACAAGAAGCAGGTTCTTGCGCGCTTCCCACGACCGCATGGTCCAATACGCCGCCAGCACGACGATGAAAAAAACAACGAACGTGAGAGAGTTGAAGAGCATCGGAGCCGGCTTTCCTATCTAGTTGGCTTGGTGGCGACAAGACCTTTCCGCAAGAATTGCTTTCCCGACGCGGGGAGAGGAAATATGCTTCGGGCAGAAAATCGCGCTGCGACCTTGAATTTTGAAGGCACCCTCAAACCCAGATCCTGATTTTCTCCAGCTCTTTGCCTTGACGCGAAAGTTTTCCACGTCTCCCTTCAGCAATGCGGAGAGAGTTTCCTAGCCTGAGTTCTCGTCTCTTGCTGGCCGTCGGAGTCGGAGTGATCGCGACCCTGAGCTTAACTGGATGCTGGAAGAAGAGCGGAGACGCAATAGTGCTTGAGAAGGAGCATATCGCGGCCCGGGAGGTCACCCCAACCCCGGCAGCCGATTCGTCCGCCAATCCAAGTCCATCAAAGCCGAGCCCCATCCAAATGACTTCGGGGGAGGTGCAGGAACCTCGAGAGCTAGCTCCGGACGAGATTGTAGTGGATAGCTATGTCATGAAGAAAGATGTGCGCGGGACCAGCAAGGATCCGCGCGCTTCGAGAGAGGAGCAGTGGATCGTAACAGTCGAGATGGTTTCCGACCTGCGTCGGATAGCCGTGCACACGGATAAGGCTCACTGGGACAAGTTGAAGATCGGCGATCGCCCCCACGTTACCTATAAGCAAGGCAAGTATACCGGAACTGTTTGGGACGCCGACATTGATTAGGAAGTGGCAAGAGGAATAGGATGGGCCACGACGTTGCGGTAGTAGGTCTCGGTGGGATGGGGAGCGCGATCCTGGCCCATTGCGCCGCGCGGGGAGCTTCCGTTATCGGCCTCGAGCAGTTCGGACCGGCGCACGATTTAGGATCATCGCATGGGAAAACGCGAATGATCCGCAAAGCTTACTTTGAAGATCCGGCTTATGTGCCGTTGGTGCTACGAGCCTATGAGTTATGGCGGGAACTGGAACACGCGGCCGGTAAGGAGATTTTGCGGATCACCGGCGTGCTCTCGATCGGGGAGGAAACCAGCGAGATCATCCGGGGGACGCGGCGCGCCGCCAGCGAGCACGATCTTGCCCTGGAATCGCTCAGCCACCGGGAGGTCAAAGCGCGCTACCCTTCCCTTGAGCTTTGGAAGGATGAAGTCGCGCTTTTCGAGACCGATGCGGGGGTATTGGATCCGGAAGTCGCAGTCCGCGCTCACTTAAAGCGCGCCGAAATGTGCGGGGCAGAGATGCGCTTTGGAGTAGCTATGGAAAGCTGGCACGCCACGGATAACGGCTTCGACCTCCGCCTTTCCGACGGCACGACCATTTCCGCGAGCAAGCTTGTTCTCGCCTTGGGGCCATGGTTTCAGAAAACACTCGAATCTCTTGGGGTTGGCATTCGCGTCCAGCGCAATATCCAAGCTTGGTTTTCACCCGCGTCCCATGCCTATGATGCGCCCGGTTTTCCCGCCTTCCTGGTGAACCGGCGAGAGCTTCCTGCACCGCTCTATGGCTTTCCGGATTTTGGCGATGGAATCAAAGCAGCCTTTCACGGAGCAGGTGACCTGACCGACGCGCAGCACATAAACCGTGAGATAAACCTCTCTCGCGATGTTGAGCCTATCGCCCGGGCGTTGGAGCAATGGATGCCAGGCGCGGCCAGGACTTTGCGCGAAGCGAAGCCCTGCATGTATACCTTAACTCCGGACGAAAACTTCGTGATCGATCGTCATCCTGATCACGCGAACCTTGTTCTTTGCGGCGGTTTCTCAGGCCATGGCTTTAAGTTTGCGCCAGTTGTAGGCGAGATCGGGGCTGCCCTGGCCCTGGACGGCGGATCGCATCACGAAATCGGCTTCTTTTCCTTGCGCAGATTCAGACGTTGACCCGGAAACTGGATTCGTTAGGTATCCGAAGCGCTGGCCTTGTATTCTCCGATAAGGATGTTACTTATCCTTCTCGAGCGGTTTCATGGTCGCGGTTTCGAAAATTGCGATCCGCTCTTCATCATCCGCGCCCTGTAAGATCAGAATGCAGCGGCCATCGGGGGAAAGAGATTGTCCCGAGAGATAATCTGGGATGTTGATCGAGCCTGCAGCCTTCAGGTCCGGCGTCGAGAACCGGTTTAAGGCACTGCTATGCTGATCAGCACCGGAAGGGGGATTGTCAGCATCCCAACCCAGGTAAAATGCCGATGAGTCCGGTGCAAGGTTCACTCTCATTACCTGAGCCGGGACCGAGCAGCTACTGACGATCTTACCAGTGGCGGCATCGATCAGGTCAAACTTCTTATCGGGACCCCATGCCAAAACCCATTTCCCGTTCTGAAACACCTCGACCTTCGGACCATCGAGCTCATCGTGTTTCTTGATCTCGTAGGAGACCGCCATCGAAGGAAGATCGCGGACGGTGGCCTCACCGCGGCCGGGCCCGACGAGAACGCGGTTCTGATCGGGGAGAAATCGGCCCGACATTCCGTTTTCTCCCACCAGTGGAGGGCCGAGCGGTTTGCTGGTCGAGGCGTCCCACACCTGGAGGTTGCCCTTGGGGCCGTTTTCGCCCGGGTCGTCAAAGGTCACCACCCATTTGCCGTCACTGCTGGCATCGAAGCCGTAGGTATAGGCCTTCTCCGCCAGCAGTGAGCTCATGGGGTTGCCTAACGCAGTCCACTTCTTTGTCTCATAGCAAGTGACCGTAGCTCCTGAATCGGAGATAAAACACTTCGCTCCGTCTTTCGTGAAAATGGCAGAGGCCGTCGAGCCCGATCCCTCCGTAACTTCGAATGGGAACGCCATGGAGGCGACCTTCTTGCCTGTCTTGACGTCAAGCACAGACGTCTCCTTCTCCCCAAAAAAGATGAGAGTGCTTCCATCAGGAGAGAAGATGGCTTGCGGGTTATCGCTTTCTCGAAGTGCGAGATCGAGGACTGGCGAGAGCGCGGCCCCGGTTGAGGTATCGAAGATTCGCGCATGGCCATCCTTGAAACCCACCAGCACCCTTCGACCATCCGCGCTCATGACGTAACCCTCCACGGGTTTCTTGAGGGCAGCGTCGACGGCTATCGGGATCCCTTTCTTTGTCTCCCAGATCCCAAATTGTCCCGTGAGTGTTCGCGCCAGCACGCGAGAAGCATCCTGGTTGAAGTGCGCCTGAAAGACCCCGCGCACGTCGCTGAGTCGCCCCGGCTGCGCCGCCTTTACGGTGAGGGAAGCGAGGAACAAGCACGCAAGTGTAAGCCAGCCCCGGCCATGCATTTCAATTGTCATGAGAATACGCTATCAGGGCGATTTTCGTTCGTCTAGCAAACAAGCCGCTCTTCTATTCGACGACGACACCTTTCCAGAAGGCGACCCGGTCTTTGATCATGGCGGCCGCCTCTTTGGGTTCGGGGTAATACCAGGCCGCATCCCTATTCTCTTTTCCGTCCACCGCGATGTCGTAGTAACTCGCTTCTCCCTTCCAAGGACAGGTGGTATGGTTGTCGCTCTTGCCGAAGTAGGCCAGGTTGAGCGAAGCGATCGGGAAATAATGGTTCCCTTCCACCACGACCGTGTCGTCGCTTTCAGCCAGCGTTACTCCGTTCCATGTCGCTTTCATACGGTGCCTCTCTTTTTGGGTTCGTGCGTTTGCGCCGCACCGAGACAACTATGAGCATCCGCGCCGAAATTGCCAGCTATCACATCGCCACGCGCGGCTAGCAGACCCGGAGGAAGAACTAATACTGAGCGCCGGTCAGTGTGAAAGTAATCGGGGATCTTACCCGGGAAACAGTGCCCGGTTTGAAGCGCCACCTGGTGAAGGCTGCGACAGCGGCATTGTCTAGCACAGGGCTTCCTGTGCTTTCCGCCATCGAGACATTGGCTACCCTCCCGGTGGCGGAATCGACCCTCATCACTACAATCCCGCTGCCGGTGATCCTTTGCCGCCTCGCTTCATAAGGATACTCCGGCCGCGGTGCAGTCAACGCCGTAGCTCTGGCGGACGGCAGGTTAAGCATCCCTGGAGGCGCGCTCTCGCTTCTCTTCGTGGTCGGAGCGGCCAACTTGACGGGTTGCCGTCGAACTGGCGGCGGCGTAGGTCTATTCTCCTCGAAGATGGGTTCTTCGCTAGGCTTGGGAAGGAGCGTGGACGATGTCTCTTCGATCGGCGGTGGGGTCGCCTCGTTCGCGGGCAAAGCTGGATCGATCACGTCTATCGTGGTGAACTCTTCCTGGCCGGCTATCGCTTCTATGGTGCCGTAACGACCGGCAATTGCGATCGCGGTGCAATGGATCACAGCTGCAGCTCCGAAAGCGATCGCGACCCGCCACCGTTGCCTGGGTTGATAGAGTAACGGTTTAGCCATACCTAGATCCTTTCCAACCTTGACCTACCAGTGAGACACTCGGAACTGGGAAAACTTAAACGGAAAAGAAACTGATTTGATGTAGAGGTGCTCGCCGCGGCGAGCACCTGTTGTACGCTTAGGCGCTCGCCGCGGCGAGCGCCTCTACATTCGTATTCTGATCGTGATGCCTCTCGACAGAGCGTGTTAACAAACTATCTCCTGGTCCGCGGGCACGGGTGACATCGCTCCCGCGCGCTTCACCGTCAACGGCGAGGAATTCCAACTCGAGCTATCTCGCTCCGACAAGCTCGGAACATTGCGCGAGGATGAGGTGGTAGTTTCCAAGGTGAAGTAGATCCCGAGTCATTCGTTGACGTGCGGCTGAGTCGAGAAGGTTCCCTCGCATCAAAGTCCTCTAAGGTTCGCAAAGAGCGTCGTGTCCTTTGCGTCCGTTGTGAGATGTCTTCGTTACCAGATCCTTACCCGCTCTTTCGGATCGACGTAAAGTCTCTCCTCCGGCTTGACCCCGAACGCCTCATACCAGGCGTCGATGTTTCTAACTACACCGTTAACCCGGTACTGCCGCGGCGAGTGAGGGTCGCTTACCACCTGCCGGCGAATAGCATCGTCCCGCAGCTTCCCGCGCCAGGCCTGCGCCCAGCCCAGAAACACGCGTTGATCGCCAGTGAGTCCGTCGATGACGGGCGCGGGTTGTCCTTTGAGCGAAGCGCGATAGGCATCGAGCGCGATTGTGAGTCCGCCTAGATCGGCAATGTTCTCGCCCATCGTCAGCTCGCCATTCACCTTTGCTCCGGGTAGCGGCTCAAACTTCGAATACTGCGCGCCCAGCACCGCTGCTCGCGCCTCGAACGTCTTTGCGTCCTCGGCCGTCCACCAATCATGGAGCTTGCCCTCCGCATCGAACTTGCGGCCCTGATCGTCGAACCCGTGCGTGAGCTCATGACCGATGACACCACCGATCGCGCCATAGTTGATCGCAGGGTCCGCATTAGCGTCGAACATCGGCGGTTGAAGGATGCCGGCGGGAAAGACGATGTCGCGCAACGAGCCATTGTAGGCGTCGTTAGTCTGAGGCGTCATGCCCCAGTCAGTCATATCGACCGGATTGGGCAGGCGCTGGACATAGAAGGCCCAATCCGCCGCCGCAGCGCGGCAGACATTGCCGGCCAGGTCGTCAACGCGGATCTCGACTCTGGCGTAATCGCGCGGCTTATCTGGATACCCTACCTTGATGTTATAAGTGTCGAGCTTCTTGAGCGCTTCTACTTTGGTTGCTTCACCCATCCAATCCAGACCCTGGATGCGCGCATGCATGGCTACCTTGAGATTCGCCACCAGCTCCTCGATCTTTGCCTTCGCCGCCGGCGGAAAATACTTTGCGCTGTAGAGCTGGCCCACGGCCCAGCCCAGGTTCCCAAATCGGTCGTATCGATCACCCGCACCATAATCTCCGCCACTCACCGCGTGGACGCCGCGCTTCCAGCGAACCTGCTGCTCCTTTTGGCCTGAGAGCGTCTTGTTTCGCATCTCGAACAAGGCATCGGCAAACGCTTTCGAGAGATAAGGAGCCGCGTGGTCCGCAACGTTGAACGCTTGCCAGGCTTGCAAGGTCTCTACCGGCGTCCCCCCATAGATCGAGGCGATCTTTGGGAACGCCGACTTCTCCGCCACAATGACCCGCTCCAGCTTGTCCAACCCCGCTTGGGCCAGGAAGAGCCGCCACGAAAAGTTCGGCGCCAGCGCCTCCAGTTCCGCGATCGACATCGGATTGTAGGTCGCGATCGGATCGCGCTGTTGCGTCTTGGTCCAGCTTGCCTCGGCTATCTTTGTTTCGAAATCCAAGATCTCGGCCGCGCGCTTGTCCGCGTCGGGCCAGGCCAACAGATGCAATAGCTGCGAGATATAAGCCTGATACTTCCCTTTCTGAGTCGCGAACTCCGGCTTGAGGTAGTAGTCGCGATCGGGGAGCCCCAGACCTTGCTGACCTAGATAAACCGCGTACCGCTTTGGCTCCTTCACATCCACGTCAATAAAGATCCCGAAGATGTCCCCATGGAAATCCGCGTTCTGCCTTCCCATCATCGCGGCCAGCGCTTCGCGCGTCTTCGCTGCTTGGATCTCCGCCAGCTTATCCTTTAGAACGGAAGGGCCTGCTTTCTCGATCCGCTCCTCGTCCATGAACGATCGGTAAAACGCCCCGACCTTTCCTTCAGTCGTCGTCGGCTTTTGCTCCTTCTGGTTCGCCGCCGTTTCGATCAGTTCGTGCAGCCGTTGTTCGGTTGTATCCGTCATCGCCAGGCGAAGACTATAGGCCGGTTTATCCCCTGGAATCTGCACGCGATCGAGCCAGGTCCCATTAGCGAACCGGAAGAAATCGTCGCCCGCCTTCTTCGTCATGTCGGCCCCCGCACTATCGAACCCCCAACTCCCGTATTGCGGCTTCGCCGATGCCTCCGCGCTTTTCGCCGGACTCTGCTCAGGAGCGGCATTCGTCACCGCGAAACTGAAGGAAGCCAAAAAGACAAGAAAGACGGACGGCAGTTTCATAGATCATCAACTAGCCCCAAGAAAATCAGCCGCGCAAACAGATTCGAAAGACTCTTGCTTCGGCTCCGCCTCAGCGCTTCCTGGCCAGCAACAACCTTCCATCTCGTAGTCCAGCAAGACGTGCCCCTTATCCAGCACTTCGCGCGGACGACTCTGAGGGTCGGAAGAAAAGTGTTTCTCTTTTGCGCGGGAACACCATATTCTTCGCAGGTCATCCCCCGAAGAAATGTCACCGACTTTTTCGCATTTGCTAACGATATTAGAGGCAAGGCACAGAAATAGGCGAAACTGCGTTTCGTCTAATTGTAGGTAGACCTCAAGCGACATCCACCGTCCGAATCAAACCAATAGGCGTATGAAAAACATTCTCATCCTCGCAGTGATTCTGTTCATCATTCTTTACGGAAGCTGTTTGGCTATCGAAGCGCTGCCGTCAGACATGCTGGGTGGAACGGACCGAGTCAGAATCATCTCCGAGCGTATCAGCGCAGTCGGCAGGGAGGCCTGGGCATTCGCGCGTCCGTTACTTCAACTAATCGTGATTCTTGTCATACTGCAATCTCTATTGGCGCGCTACGGTAGCCAGCTGTCCGGTTTTCCGAGTTCGCTCGCCGGCGACGTAAAGTCCTTACTCGCCCTCTTAGTCGTCGCTGCGTTCGCTCTCGCTGCGCTAGCCGGAGTGGATACCACGGGCAGCTTGAAGGACGTCGCCTTGGTAGTTCTTGGGTTCTATTTTGGCAGGCTGCCGCCAGAGAAATCACACACCGCGCCGTGAACCACTCAGGTCTAATTGTAGTTAGGCCACATCCACGCCATGGGAATTTTTAACCGGATGTTTTCACGACGGCCGAGCAAGCTTGACCTCATTAGAGGCTTGCTCAAAGCTCGCCTTAAAGGCGATCCGATGGCCAAAATGGCCGGCGTTACTCCAGACATCGTCGATCAGCAGTCGGACGAGGACGTTCTCGGGGCGCCGGAGGCGTCAATCGTTACGATTGTCGAAAGCTATGTTCAGCTCAGCCGCCTCGGCTTTCCCGAGCCGGAGATTCTAAGGCGGATAGAGAAACACCGCTCGATGATCGGCGCCTACACGATGCCAAGTCCTCTGACGCTTCGTAGCTATATCAGATACCGCGTATCCTTGGAGTACGCGCACACGACGCCGGTCAGTGACGCGTCGCTCGACAGTTCGATTCGCGCAGCCCGAGACTATTTCGGGACGGCATGACGATCCAAATAGCACTAACTTCACCGAAAGAGAAAACTCGTATGTTTGGATTCTCCAAAAAGAAAAAAGCCGCTAGCGCGCTAGATGAGTTCATCTTCGCCGTGTATGGAAATCCACCACCGGCCAAACGCGCGAATCTGGAGCAAGCGGTCAGCCTCGCATTCGACGAACTGCTTATGCGCAACGTCCACCAGCAAGAGGTCCGCGCCGTAACCGATGATCTTAGCGCCGGTCCCGTTCCTTACTCCACTCATGATCTTGCGCTGTCCGTCGCGCTCAACTTTTTTAAACGTCCTGACTACATCCCCCGCCTTCAAATGGCACAGATGTTTGCTCGCCTCAAGATGGTTCAGTGGCTTCAGGATGGCTTGGTCGTCCCAGTGCTCGTCAAGAGCTTCGAAGAGGTTCTCTATAAGTTGTATAAACCGTAGTTATAATCGCCAACGGGACTAACGATGCGATGGAGCGAACGGCCACCCGCCGCATGCCAAGGCTGAAGGACGAATTAAGAGTTATGAAACAAGCGAAGCGCGCTCCCGGTGGCCGTCGCTCATCTTGTTCTCGTTAGGCGTATGGCAGGCACAATCGAGGGCGGGTGTTTATGCGGAGGCGTCCGCTATCGTCTACACGTTAGGCCAAAGCAGGGGAGTGACTGCCATTGCGAAGATTGCCGGCGGGCTAGTGCTGCTCCGTATGTGACTTGGTGTAGCGCTCCCAGCAAGGCGATAGAGGTTCTGAGCGGGGAACTGCGTAGGGTCTCTTATGCAGACCGATTACGCTCGTTCGCCTCTTGTTGTGGCACGCCTCTGTTTATCCAGGACGAAGTCAGTTCTGAATGGACAGACGTGACGGTAGCGTCGCTCGATGATCCGAGAACCTTTCACCCGGAGGCCGCGATATGGACAGAAGACAAACTCCCGTGGGTAAAGCTCGATCCGAGTCGGCGTGCTTTTCGCCGGAGCAGAGATGAAAACGCCTAACCGTGGCTGAGCTTGTGTCTCGCCCAACTCCTAAGACATGGTAATGAGTCAGATCGATCGACCGGAGCCGCGCTGGCAGGTGGTCCTGGCGCTTCTGGCCGTCACGGGCATCTCCATGGCGTTGCCGAAAGAGTTGATCGTCGGTCCTACCTGGCTGCTGCCCGTGTTGGTGGTAGTGCTGCTGATCCCGACTGTGTTCGCGCACCGGACGGGAAGGCATTCGCTCAACCATGTTCTGGGGATTGTGATTGGGGCGATCATCACGTTTGGTCTTATGGCGTCGGTGGTCCTGCTTGTCCTTACACTTCCGGGGAAGCAGGAGCCGGCGCTGGCCCTTCTGCGTGCGGGTGGGGCTTTGCGGATAACGAACGTGCTGGTCTTCGCGCTTTGGTATTGGCGACTGGACGGGGGCGGCCCAATGGAACGCGAGCGACGGCGTGAATTTGGCAGTCGCAGCTTTGTTTTTCCACAGATGCAGATCGAGAAGATTGAGCGCTCAAGATTCGGAGTCGAGGGGTGGCGTCCAGGGTTCGTGGACTATCTCTTCGTGGCGTTTACGACCAGCTCTACTTTTGGCCCGACGGACGCGCCGATTCTGACTCATTGGGCGAAGCTTATCGCTATGACGCAGATTTTGATATCGCTCACGATTGTTGTGCTTCTGATCTCACGGGCCGTAGGGGTGTTATAGCAGGCGGGGCAGCACTGGAGTAATGGAGAGTTGGAGTAATGGCTATCCGCACTACTCCATCACTCCATTGGCCCGTTCCCGAGTCGGGAACGATCGCCGGCCGGCTTGACGGACAAGCTGGCGGCATGCGGCGGACCTAAGGCCTCTTGCGCTTACTGGAAGGAGCCGATGGCGGAGGTGCTGGTCCGCTGGCCTTAGGCGTCCTACCTAAGGCAAGGTATTCCTGCTTCAGATGTTGCCGGGGAAGAGGGGAATGTGGCAGGAGTTGCGCGGCTTTTTCAAAAGCTTTCACTGCTTCTTCGTGACGTCCCAGCCTTTGGTAAATCAAGCCCAGATGCTCCCAAGCCGGACCATAAGTAGGATTGAGGTTCGAGCCTGTCCGCAGATGGCTGATCGCTTCGTCGATCCGGCCAACCTGCCCCAGACAGTAACCGAGCTGGGCGTGGATCAGGTAATCGCGCGGTTTGCGTTTGACGGCGCGTTCCAGCGGCGGAATCGCCTCCGCGATTCGATTCATGTTGATGTAGCTGAAGCCGACGATCGCGAACATGTCTGCATTGTCGCTCAGCTCTGCCGCCCGGCTCACGGCCGCGATCGTCTGCTGGGCGTGTCCGAGCGCCCTCTCGGCCCGGGCGAGTTGAATCCAAACAACCGCGGAGGAGGGCGACAAGGCAGTGGCGCGCCGCGCATAAGTGACCGCGTCCTGGTTTCGCTTGAGGTGGAAGGCACAGTCGCTCAAGACCAGCCACGCGATGGTCGATTCCGGTTCAAACTTGACGTAGCTCTGCAAGTGGGGCATCGCCGCGGCGAAATGGTTCTGTTCTAACTCGACCATGGCAAGGCCGAGGTAGGCGACACTATAGCTGGGACGCTCTGTGACCGATCGGTGGAAGCTGGAGGCTGCCTCGCCGTACTGGTGCGCGTCCAAGGCCAGCAGGCCAAGCAGGCAATAAGCGCCGGGACTATGCGGGTAGCGCGCGATCAGCTTTCGCGTCAATGCCATTGCCCTGACAAAGGACTTTCCGCTGGCGGCGGTGGCGATCTCGCTTACTAATGAATCGCGTAGCGCAGGATCCTCTCCGCTGAGAGCGCGTTCCAGGGGAGGTTTTTGAAACTTCTCCGGCGGCGGCAATTTGCTCAGTAACCGATCGATGGACGGCTCCTGCGCGTTCAGCGACGCGCTCCACGCGGCCAGAGTGAGGATGACGAGCAGGCCGAGAGATGGGGGGCGAAGAGTCATGGGCCTTCCTAAGAGAATCCGAGGCGAACCTCAAACGAAAGTTTGCGCGGACACTTGTCGCGACCGGGCAACGCTGCTAGAGCGGGGCATGCGAAAACTGTTGGCCTCCGGATTCATTCATCTTTTCCTCGTGGCGTTTGGGGGCTTTGCTTCCAGCGCCGCCGCTTCTTCGGGCAGCGTTTGGAAAGTGACGGACTCCAAGGGCGGCACGCTCTACCTTGGTGGTTCTTTTCACTCGCTACGCAGGAGCGACTACCCGCTGCCGGCGGCATTCGACCGGGCCTTTGATGCTTCGACGCGGCTCGCTTTTGAGATCGATGAACACCAGGCTGATGCGTTTTCGACGAGTCTGGTGAAAGCAGGTTCCTATCCGGCAGGTGATGAACTTAAGAAGCATGTCGATCCGAGGACTTATGAATACCTGCGACGTGTTCTGTCCCGCTCGAAGTTGCCGCAAGAACTGATCGCGCGTTATCGACCCTGGTTCCTGGCCTTTCTCCTGGAGTCGCCAGGTCAGAACGCCTTTTCGAGTGATCTGGGGATAGAGAATCATCTCACGCGTCGCGCCCGGTCGAAATCCAAATCGACGACTAACCTGGAGTCGACTAACGAGCATATCAGGGTCTTTTCCGGACTGAACGATCGGGAGAGCGAAGCGTGTTTGCTGCTTTCCTTTATCACGCTCGAACGCTCGAATGCGGAAGTCATCCAGGCCCTCGCCGCCTGGCGCCGCGGCGATGCGGAAGCCGTCTGGCGATTGACGCACGATAGCTATCGGGATTTCCCTGCGATGGGCGAACGGCTGCTTGGTGTGAGAAACCGCAACTGGGTTCCGAAGATCGAGGGTTACCTGCACAGCGGGAAGATTTACTTTGTCGTGGTGGGTGCAGCCCACCTCGGAGGACCCGACGGGCTCTTAGCTCTGTTGAGGTCGCGTGGCTACCAAATCGAGCAGCTATAAGCGGGAACGGAAGTCGAAGACTGATTTATTGTAGCCGCGGTCTATGACCGCCGAAGCTTGGAATGTCGACGGCGGTCATAGACCGTCGCTACAGGTTGGCTATCGAGGCTCAAGGAATGTCGGTCCATTTAGGACAACTGTTATGCTATCTTTTCGGCTGTCATGAAAGTGTTTGTCACGGGCGGGACGGGATACATCGGGAGCCGATTGATTCCGATGCTGATCCAGCGCGGTCATGAAGTTACCGGCGTGGTGCGCAAGGGATCGGGGAAAAGGCTCCCGGCCGGAGCTGCGCCGGTGCTGGCCGATCCCTTGCAGATGGATTCCTACACCGAGCAGGTGCGCGGCGCGGATACATTCGTGCACTTGATCGGCGTAGCTCATCCCAGCCCGGCTAAGGCGAAGGAGTTTCGAGAGATCGACCTGGTCTCGGTGCAAGTGGCGGTGAGGGCCGCGCGCGACGCGGGAATCCGGCATTTTGTTTATCTGAGTGTGGCGCAGCCGGCCAGGATGATGCAGGCCTTTATTGCGTTGCGAAGCGAAGGCGAGAAGATGATCCGCGAGAGTGGAATGGCAGCTACGTTCGTTAGGCCATGGTATGTGCTGGGGCCGGGACATCGCTGGGCCTACGTGCTCCTTCCCTTCTATTGGGTTTGCGAACGCTTGCCGGCGACAAGAGAATCCGCTCGACGGCTGGGCTTGGTTACCATCTGGCAAATGCTCGATGCTTTGGTATGGGCAGTGGAAAATCCGGCTGAAGGAGTTCGGATTTTGGATGTGCCGAAGATTCGAAAGCTATCCGGGCGTTAAGCCAAGCGACGACGAACGGCTCGACGGAGTCTCGCCCTACCAATCTTGAGTATTGGACAGGATTAACAGGATTACGTGGATTGAAGACGGGAGCAGATACTGGATGCGCCCAATCCTGGTAATCCTGTAAATCCTGTCTATCTCTCCGCAGTTACAAAGTCTTGAGGTATTCCATTAGCTCACGCTTCTCGTTAGCGGACAGATCGACACCGTAGTTGTGGCCGGAATTGGAGTTGCCGCTCTGTGAGGTATCGAAGACGTAAGCACCCTCATCGTTGTAACCCATCTGTTCGGAATCGTATTTCCTGGAACCGCGATGGAATTTTTGGGTGCGCTGGGTGGAGGACGTGAGCAGCTCTTGCAGGGTGCGGACCGAACCATTGTGGAGGTAGGGCGAGCGCGCCCACACGCCGCCCAAACTGGCCGCCCAATATTTTCCCGTGCTGCGAACGCCAAATTCTTTCGGTGGCTGATAACCCACAGCCTCGAGCTCGGCCAGAAACTTGTTGAAGCCATCGGCCACCTTTTTCGTAAACATGCCGGCCCTGTTGGGGTCAGTCCCGACCTCCGCGACTGAGTAAAGCCGCTTGTCGCTCTCCGGTCCGCCGTGACACGAAGCGCACTTAGCCTCGAAATGAGCGGCGCCACGTTTGGCCGCGGCCTGATCGATGGCGAAGGGGAAGCGCGGCGGCCGAATCGTTTCGGACAAATCGGTCTGCCGCTTCACCATCGCAAATTCCAAACCGCCTTTCTTGCCATTGAGCGGCGCGCCCAGGCCGAGGGAGGCGAGGAGATTCCGCGCGATGGGTGAGTTGGTGTTACCATCCCAATGGACCCAGGTCCTTTGGTCGATGTTCCAGACGAGGCCAAACTTTATCGGCGCGTAAGGTTGAGGTGCGTTGAGCAAGCTCGCGGAAAGAATACCGAACGCGTCGTTGCGTCCCGGACCGGAGGCCGGTGGCAGCTTCTCCGGGGGTTGATCGGGAACATGCAGCGCCGCGCGCATGTTATGGAAGAGCTTCAGCATCGAATGAGAAAGCGCAGCGAGATCAGGTTGTTTCGAATCAAGCTTCAGATCGCCCTGGTCGATCTGGTGCAGTTGTCCAGCCATGTCCTTCCCGCCGAACGGATCGGCCTTGATCGCGGCGATGATTTTTTCTTCCTGGGCTTGCCAGGCGGATTCGAAAACCTTTTGCGCCTCATCGCCACCGGCCGCGGCGGTCTGGGACAGATAGGCGCTTAGAAAGCGTTTCATGTTTGCCGGATCGGAAGTTTTGAATGTGGCCACCAGAACCGAGCCAAAAAAAGCTTCCACATCGAAATGACTGGTCGCGCCCAGGAGCCGTATTGGTTTTGCCGCAGAACTGGAGGTTACTTCGGCTACATGGCACGACGCACAGTTAATGCCGAGGGCCGGCAACCCGCCGAGGTGCGAGACTTTCTTGCGCGACAAACCGATGGGCCAGCCAAAAGAGGGATCGGCAATCAGACCAAGATGAGAGAGGTCATTTGTCGGGAACAGCTCCGGATAAGTCTTGATGAAGGCACGCAAGACCACTTCGGGAATCACTTCCGTGCTCATCGACCCGTGGAGGAAAAAGTCGAGATCGTCCCCCGACCATTTCGGAACTTGGGCCTTGTCGATGCCGACCGCGTTCTCTTGTCCGGCCAGACAACTGCGGATGGGAGTCAGCGCGAGCCCCACCGCGGCCAGAACCTCAAGACCTCGACACAGTCTCCTAGGTTTCATCGGACGGCGATTCTAGGAAGGCGTTCGAAATTTGTAAAGCGCGGCTCCTCTTATAGAGAGCCGGTTTGGAAACCGCCTTAGACGCGAGACGCCTGAGACACGGCGTGTTTACAGCTCGGCGTTTTCTTGTTCGTCATCCCGAGCCGCGCAGACGGCGAGGGACCTCACAACAAAACTTCACGCAATCAGCAGAGGATACGTTCCACCACTCAATTGCGTGGCTCATTTCGAGTTTCCCGGAAATCGATCTGCGTTTGTGAGGTCCCTCGCCGTCTGCGCGGCTCGGGATGACAAGCCCGCCGCCAGGGAGGAAGAGAAATTTGTTGCGATGCTCCTATGGTTTTAAGATCGAAACTATTTCGGTCTGAATAGGCTGGCCGGTCACTTCGATGTCCTTCTCGGAAACATAAACATCAATCTCAGAACGGACGCCGAACTTCCCTTCGAGGTAAATGCCGGGCTCGATGGAGAAGGCGATGCCGGGAATGAGGCGGCGCGAATCGCGGGTTTCGAAGTTGTCGATGTTCACTCCGTTGCCGTGCCCTTCTTCGCCGATCGAGTGCCCAGTCCGGTGGGTGAATTGTTCGCCATAGCCGGCGCGCTGGATGACCCCGCGGGAGACGTCATCGATCTCCGCACCGCGAACAAATTTCCCCGCGCGCAGATTCTTGCGGACGAACTCCACGGCGGAATCGCGGGCTTCGCGGACGATGTTGAAGATGCGAGTGAATTCTTCGGGCACGGTGTCGCCGACGTAGCCGGTCCAGGTCTGGTCGGTGAAGACGGCGCCCGGTTTCTTCAGCTTGGAGGCGATATCGATCAGGACGAAATCGCCACGTTTGATGGGAAGAGTTACTTCGCGCGTCGGCGCATAGTGCGGATTGGCGCTGTTGGCGTTCACCGCGACGATTCCCGGCTCCGGAATCAGGCCTTCTTCTTCCCAGCGCCGGATGATGAATTGCTGGATGTCGTATTCCGTGACCGGCTCATTGGCCCGGATGCGGCGTGCGATCTCGGCGAACGCTTCCATGATGATGCGATGCGTCTTATCGGAGGCTTCGATGTGCGACTGCTTTTGGGCGGGAGTCCAGACCGCTTCGAATTGCTGCACCAATTCGGCGCTGGTGACCAGCTCAACGCCGAAGGAGCGAACAAGCTCGATTGTGCCGGCATCGACGCGCGACATGTATGGGACGTCGTTCATGGGGGAATACTGCATGGCGATGCGGGACGGTTTGTGTTCGGACTTCGTCTGGCCGGATGCGGGCGACACGCCCGCCGCTACAGAAGAGAGAGTCTCGCGGAGATGGGAGTGCTGCTCCTGCCAGCCACGATAGATGAGACGTTTGCCGGGTAAGGCATCGAGCTTGTAGCGCTCGATGGAATGGACAATTTTCGTCGGCTCGCCGGAAGCAGGGATGTAGTAGAACCAGCTGCGCGAGCCGGACGCGTGATCACCGAGCATAAGAATTCGCGGCGCGAGCGGATCGCTCCCGCGGAAATCGTAGAAGAGCCAGCCGTCAAGTTTTGCTGTGCGCAGAGCGGACTGGATCGCGGTCACGCGTTCGGCGGGTGTTGGGTCGGCACGCATGGGTGAGGGGAAGATGGAGAAAAGGAAAAGGGCCGCCAGACATTTAGCGACCTGGCGATTTAGCGATTTAGCGATTGGAAAGGAAGCGATCATGAGCATGAGCACGAGCACGAGCAGGATTACGAGGATAAGCAGGAGGAGTGGCTTTGGGCAATGCGGATAGGAACGAACGAGTGTAATGTTGGTGATGTCCGACCCACGAAACGTTGCGCACGATAAGAAGGTTACCCAGGAGAAGCATCATAAGAATCTGGAGCCTGGCCCCGCAGCGAAGCGAGCTTCGCGAAGCAAGACGGCAGCGGGCGAGAAGGGAAAAGATCCGGGTCAGAGCGGGGAAGTGCCGGAAGCCCCCAAAGTCGAGCAGGGGCCGGGCGATCTGGAAAAATCTGTCGCGCTTCTCTCGAAGCTCAAGGAGATGGAATTTCATTCGCGCGGCAATATCGAGACCCTCGCCCAACTGACTTTGACCATCGAAGAAGAACTGAAGCAGGGCGAATTTTCGGAGCCGATCGGCGAGCTCTATTCCGCGCAGGATCAATTTCACTCGAAGATCGCAGTCCTGATCGAGAAGTACGAAGCCAAGTGCGACGAGCTGAAGCCGAAACTGTAGAGGAGCGTTTGCCGAGATAAGGGATGCGCTGAGGCGAGAAGCGACGATAGTCCCCGGCTTATGCCGTTTCGCGCTCTCAACCTTTCGCCGCAAATTCTCAAGGCCGTGCAGGAGGCCGGCTACACCGAGCCTACTCCCATTCAGGTGGCGGCTATCCCGCATATTCTGGCCGGACACGATCTCATCGGCATCGCGCAGACCGGGACGGGCAAGACGGCGGCGTTTGTTCTGCCAATCCTGACCAAGCTCGCTGGTTCCATTGGCGACGAGCGAAGGCGCGGCACTCGCGCACTGGTGGTGGCGCCCACTCGCGAGCTCGTGGTGCAGATCGAGGAAAACGTCCGCGCTTATGCGCGACATCTTCCTTTGCGCATGGCCACTGTCTTCGGCGGCGTAAGCGAACGCCCACAGATCGAAGCATTGCGTTCCGGAGTTGATTTGGTCGTAGCTACCCCCGGCCGGTTGATCGATTTGATGGGACAGCGCGTTTGTAATTTCTCCGGGATTGAATTCCTCGTGCTGGACGAAGCGGACCGGATGCTGGACATGGGATTCCTGCCTCCCATCCGCCAGATCGTGAAAGCGCTGCCGCGGAAACGCCAGACGCTGATGTTTTCCGCCTCGCTCTCCCGCGAAATCGAGAAGTTGACCCACGAGTTCCAGCAGTCGCCGAAAATTGTCGAGATCGGCCGGCGGGCCAATCCGGCGGACACGGTGACGCAGCTGGCTTATGAAGTACGATCGCACCTTAAGCCCGCGCTTCTCCTTCATCTGTTGGCCGATCCGCAGTTCGACACGGTCCTCGTCTTCACCCGCACCAAGCACGGCGCCGACCGCATCGCGCGCCGGCTCGAAAGCAGCGGGATCAAAACCGGCACGATCCATTCCAACCGCTCGCAGAACCAGCGGCTCCGTGCGCTGAAAGATTTCAAATCCGGCGTCGTCCGCGTGCTGGTGGCAACGGATATCGCGGCGCGCGGCATCGATGTGGACGGAATCTCACACGTGGTAAACTACGATTTCCCGATGCACTCGGAGGATTACGTCCATCGCATCGGACGCACCGGCCGCGCCCATGCGATTGGAGACGCGATCAGCTTCATCACCTCGGAAGATCAAGGCGCGCTACGTTCGCTCGAACGCTTCATCGGCCGCGGCATCGTCCGCAAACGCGCGGATGGATTCGATTACAACGCGGCCGCACCGCCGCGCGACGAGCAGGGCAGAGGAGAGCGACGCTTTTCCAAGCCGAAGATGGAACCGCGCTTGCCGGGAAATTCTCCGCGAGGAAGCGGCGATGCGCTTCGCCGGCATGGCGGGCCACCCCGTTCAGCGGCTCCATCGTCGCGCCGCTCCTGGGGGCGGTCACGCTCTCGCTAAATTCGTCGCCGCCAGTCCGGCAACTCTATTTTCCAAACCCGGCGAGGAACCAGACTTCTCGCATCACAAAATTCGAGTTCTTAACGGTGCGAAGAACCATGCCTTTTCCTTGAAGGCTATCCACCGATTTGATCTCCGTCCATTTGCCGTCGCGTTTTTTGACCGCGAGAACGGCGCAGCCGTAATATTGTTGCTGATCGCCGCCCGGCTCGTCCAATTGGGCGAAAGAAAGGGCTGCTATGCCATCGGCGGTCTTATAAAGGAGAAGGTAGACTAGGACAGGCCCAGTCTGGTTTATTTTATCCATGGCATAGTAGCCGGAAATTCTCATGGCACTCGCCCGTTCCAGCGCGAGGGAGTCATACGCGCCGCCGAGTTCCGAGTGCACGACCTTCAGTCCAGCTAGGCGGGTCGAAAGACCAATCTGCCCGCGGACGATGACAAGCCCTTCCAGTGGGGAAATCAGCAGGCTCTGGTAGAACTTGGGGCTGATCGATCTCTGCAAAACTTGGTGCGGGATGGATGAGACGTCCGAGATCGTGCGAATCTTCCCGGGCGGCGTGACGGCAGCGAAGCTGCGCTCGAACGAAATGAGAAGGAGGCAAATGACCACTAGCGGGATGAGCGACGGCTTCATGCGTCGAGTTTGATCGGGCAAGCGCGATCCGGTCGAGATATTTCTCCCGTCTTGCTAAAAAGATTTTGGCCCCTCGTGCCGCTTCAAATCTCGTCTATTTATCGCCACTCGCCTTGGGCAACGGCGCCCTTTCGCGCCCAGCGAAGCTTGGCCGAGGCCGAACGCGGATTTGCATTCCGTTCGGCGGCTGTAGGGCGGGTGACGGTGCTGGCGATTTCCGCGTAAACGTTTTCTCGCAACCCGGCTTCGAAAGATTTTTTCACACGTCGATCTTCACCGGAATGAAAAGTGAGAATGGCCACGCGTCCGCCGGCATTCAAGCAGAGAGGCAGATTGCGCAGGAAGGTATCGAAAGCAGAGAATTCGTTATTCACCGCGACGCGCAACGCTTGGAAAACGCGACGGATGGAAAGATCAACCACGTCTGTGCCGCGTCGCGCCAAGGCCACTCGAATTGCCCCGGCCAACGCCGAAGTGGTCGCGAAAGTCTTTCCGGCAAGAGCGGAAGCAAGGACGAAGGCATGGGGTTCGTCGGAATTTTCCGAGAGCAAGGAAGCGAGCGCGTCAGCTCGGATCTTTTGCAGAAGAACGGACGCGGACTGGCCACGCTCAGGATTCATGCGCATGTCTAACGGACCCTCGTGCTTCACGGAGAAGCCGCGGGCCGGGTCGTCGATCTGCATCGAGGAGACGCCGAGGTCGGCCAGGATGATATCGGCGCCAATCACAGAGGCGGAAGCGAGGACTTGCGGCAATCCGGCGAAATTCGAGCGGTGCGCGGTGAAGGTTTCCGGACCGAAACCCAACGATCGAAGGCGGGCTTCGGCCTTGGGAAGTTCGATGGGGTCGGCATCCAGGCCGAGCAACATTCCTCCGGGCTGAAGACGTGGAAGAATTTTCTCCGCATGCCCGCCATAGCCCAGGGTGCAATCAACTGCGACTTCGCCCGGCTTGGGCGCAAGGATTTCCAGGATTTCCGCCACCATGATCGGCCGATGGCTCCCAGCCGGCGTCTTGCCCGAAGCGAGGACTTTCCGGATCTCTTCGGCGTATCGGTTCGGATCGCGCTCTTTGTATTTCTCTTCGAAACGGTGCGGATGTTTCCCAGCATAACGCGGGCGGCGTTGGTGCGGTTTTGGAGTTGAAGTTGGATTGTCGGACATGCTGAGATGCGGCGCTGAATAGGTTCAATGCGTGCGCGCTCCTCGGACTTGACTCACCAGCGCAACCACTTCACCATTTTTTCACTTCTAACACGTGCCAATGATAATCCCCACTGAACCGATCGGCAGCATTCCCAGACCGCTTGTGCTGATCGAGGCGATCAAGAAAAGTGGGAGCATGGATCCGGCGCTGGATGCGCTCTTTGAAGAGGCGATTCGAGATACCATTGAGCGCTTCGAAGCCACCGGTTCTCCAGTGATCACCGACGGCGAACAACGGAAGTATCACAGCTTCGGCACATATTGCGTTGACGGTCTTCCTAACATCGCGCCGGACGGCTTCAACATCCCTTTCGTGACCCATGTTCGTCAGTGGCCCAGACTTACATCGGGCCCTTTTCGTTATCTGATGCGCGCGGACAGTTTCATCGATGTGGCGAAGCGCTATGCGCATGTCCCGATCAAGCAGGCGGTGATTTCGCCGTCGGCCTTGAGCCTGATGTATCCGGCCGAGCCGCTGCCCGGTTACACGCGCGATGAGTTTATTGACGATTTGCTCCAGGAGCACGAAACCGAAATTCGCCGCTGCCTCGACAAGGGTGCGCACAAGGTCCAGATCGATTTCACCGAAGGACGCCTCGCGATCAAGTTGGATCCGACGGGGGAGTTGCTGAACAGTTTTATCGACCTGAACAATCTGGCCCTGGCGCGGTTCTCGGCGGAAGACCGCCAGCGCATCGGCGTCCACACCTGTCCCGGCGCCGACCGCGATTCCACGCACAGCGCCGATGTCGATTACGCGGAGCTGTTGCCGAGCTTGTTCGAACTGCATGTCGGGAACTTTTACATCGCGCTGGCCGGAGAGAAGGATCGGATTCGTGCTCTCAAAGTAATCCGGGATCACATCAAGCCGGGCCAGAGAGTATTCGCGGGCGTGGTCGCACCGATTGATCCACACATCGAGACTCCCGAGGAAGTTCGCGACCGCATTCTCGAAGCCGCGCAATATATTCCGATCGAACAGCTGGGCACGACGGATGATTGTGGCTTTTCGCCCTTTAGCGACGACACTTCCACGAGCCGCGAGACTGCCTTCGAGAAAATCCGAGCGCGCGTTCTCGGAACGGCGCTCGCAGCGGACTTGATCGCAGATCAATAAGTGGAGACGAAAGACGAAAAGGAAGAGCTGTTACGCTCTTCTGCCCTGCAGACTGCGAACAGCATCCTTCTCGCGCGGCAACGCGCGGAGCAGGAACTCATCGGGGCCAAGCAGGCGCTCGAACTGAAGACGGAAGAGCTGGCGCATTCGCTCTCGATGATGCGAGCGACGCTGGAGTCCACCACGGATGGAATTCTGGTCACGGACGGATGCGGCGCCATCACGGGGTTCAACGAGAAATACATTGAGATGTGGGCGATGCCTCGATCGACGATGGAGGCGCGGCAGGACCGGCCCCTGAGAGAATTTGCCAGCCGACAGTTCAAAGACCCCGAGCACTTTCTCGCCAGGATTCGCGAAATCGAAGCCTCCGGGCTGCCGGAGAGCTTCGATTTGCTGGAGTTCGCCGACGGCAGAGTCTTCGAGCGCTATTCGAACGTGCAGCGGATCGCGGACCGGAGCGTGGGCCGCGTCTGGAGTTTCCGCGATATCACAGCGAGGAGGCGGTCGGAGCAGCGGCTGCGGGCGAGCCGGGAACGGTCAGAGCAGCTTTGGGCGACCACGACCGATGCGATCATCATCATGGATGGAGAAATGCGCATCGAGTATGTCAACCCCGCCGTGACCAGTGTTTTCGGATACACCGAACAAGAAGTGATCGAGCGCGGCATGACTATCCTTATGCCGGAGCGACTCAGGGAGGCGCATCGAAACGGCCTCCAACGCTATCTCGATAGTCGCATTCGCAAGCTCGATTGGCGTGCAACGGAACTCGTCGGGCTGCACCGCGATGGCCGGGAGTTCCCGATCGAACTTTCCTTCAGCCATTTTATGGAAGGCGGACGGGATATTTTCGCGGCCTTCATCCGCGATATCACGGAGCGCAAACAGGCCCAGGAAACTTTGCGTGCGGCGAAGATCGCCGCGGAAAGGGCAAACCAGGCCAAGGACGATTTCCTCGCGGTGTTAAGCCATGAGCTGCGCACTCCGCTTACGCCCGCGCTTGCCGCCGCCAGCTATCTCGCGGAACACGAGGACCTGCCATCAGAGCTTCGGGAGGAAGTTACGGCGATTCGACGGAACGTGCAGTTCGAGGCACGGCTGATCGATGACCTTCTGGATGTGACGCGTATCACCCGCGGCAAACTGGAGTTGCATCCGGAAGCGGTCGATGCGCACCGTCTCCTGCACAATGCCCTGACGATTGTTCACGAGGACATCGCGCGGAAGGAGCTGAAGGTGACGACCGATCTCAGCGCCCATGAGCATCACGTCTGGGCCGACCCAATCCGGATACAGCAAGTCTTTTGGAATCTGCTCAACAATGCGGTGAAGTTTACCCCGAAGGGAGGGGAGATCAGGATTCGGTCTTCGAATGATGGGGAAAAATTCTCCTTCGAGATTACCGACACCGGCATCGGGATCGAGCCCGGGCAGCAAGCGCGGATCTTTAGCGCTTTCGAGCAGGGCGAGCTTTCCATCACCCGACAGTTTGGCGGTCTCGGTCTCGGCCTCACGATTTCGGAAAACCTGCTGAAACTACACGGCGGCGCGATCAGCGTTCAAAGCGAGGGAAAAAACCGCGGCGCGACCTTTCGCGTAACCCTCGATGTGTTGCATGATCCGGCCCTTGCTTCCATCCCGGCAAGTAATGGCGAGGTCGCGACCTTCCGAAGCTTGCGTCTTCTTCTCGTGGACGATCACGCGGACACGCGCCGCACCCTTTCACGCTTGCTCGGCAAATGCGGACATGAGGTTGCCACGGCGGATTGCGCGCAAAGCGCCTTGCAGCTGCTCGACCGGGATCGTTTCGATGCGATGATCAGCGACATCGGCCTTCCGGACAGCAGCGGTTACGAGCTCGTGCGTGAAGCGAAGGAACGCCAGCCCTTGAAAGGAATTGCGCTAAGCGGGTTTGGGACGGAAGAAGATGTCCGCCGCAGTCTGGAGGCCGGTTTCGACTATCACCTGACCAAGCCAGTGGAGTTCGACGACCTGCGATCGCTCCTGCAAAAGATTACGTTGTAATCGAGCAATCGATCGGGGACCTGATCAATCAACAACATGCCGAAATACCTTGTCGTCAGCACAAGCGGAAATCCGGAAAGCAACAGCCGGACGATGGGCCGAGCTGCGTTCGCGCATCTGCAAAAGGCGAAGGTGGATTGCGCGTGGATCGATTTACGGGATCTCGATCTGCCGCTTTGCGACGCCGACGTATGCTATTCGCAGCCCGCGACGCAAAAGCTTAACGTCGCCATCGGGGCGGCGGACGCGATTTTGGTGGCGACGCCCGTCTATAATTACGACGTCAGCGCGGCGGCCAAGAACATGCTCGAGCTGACGGGTAGCTCGTGGGAAGACAAGATTGTCGGTTTCCTGTGCGCGGCCGGAGGAATGAACAGCTACATGTCGGTCATGGCCTTTGCCAACAGCCTGATGCTCGATTACCGCTGCGTGATTATCCCGCGGTTCGTTTATGCCACCGGCGATTCCTTCGATGGTGAAAAACTGAAGGACAACAAGGTTGCGCACCGCATCGAAGAAGTCGCGGCCGAGTTAATTCGTTTCGGCCAGGCGCTGCGCGGTTAAGCGCCTATATTGCGGCACGAACGCGCGAAGCGTCGGCGCAGATATTGCTGCAATCAGAAGTCCGCAGGGCTTCTCCGAGCTTCTCCGCGAAATAATCATGGAGAGGAAAATCATGCCGTTTAGTGGGGGCCGTATCTGGCCTTGGATCGTCGTGCTCGCCTTGGTCGGCTCGCTCGCATCCACCGTTCCCGCCGAGCGCATCAATCACGAAGGACGAATTCTCGGCCCGGCGCCCGTGGTGACCACGCCGACGCTGTTTAATACGCCTGCGGCGGATGCCATCGTTGCGGCAATGCAGATCATGCCGCGCGACAGCGCCTGGAACGAAGATGTTTCGCAACGGCCTCTTCTCGCCAATTCGAGCGCGATGATTGCGCAGATCACCAGCGATCTCTCCGCCAGCCGGAGAACGTTGCGCCCCTTCTACGAAATGAATTACGTGCTGGTGCCAGACAACCAGCCGCGGGTCACGATTCCGTTTTTCAATTATCCCGACGAATCCGATTTGGACGGCGGCGCATTTCCAAACGGCAGCTATCCCATCCCGCCTAACCTGCCGATCGAAACATGGCCGAAGGACACGGGCGGGCTCACGCTGCTGCAATGGCAGCAGGACGTGAACAACAGCGGCGGCGATCGCCACGCGATCGTGGTGGCGCCGGGAGTGGGTGCGATTTGGGAGACTTGGTTGACCCGGCTGACGCAAAGCGGATGGCAAGCCTCAAATGGCGCGAAGTTCGATCTCAATTCGAACTCCTTGCGTCCGGCGAGCTGGACCTCCGGCGATGCCGCGGGCTTGCCGATGTTTCCGGCGATCGTTCGTTATGACGAATGCCAGCGCGGCATGGTGGAGCACGCCCTGCGCTTGGTGGTGGCCAAAAGCCGCCGCGAATACATTTATCCGGCGCGGCACTACGCCTCTTCGATTCCAGCGACCTCGGTGAATTATCCGGCGATGGGCCAGCGCTTGCGGCTCAAAGCGGGCTTCGTCATTCCGGCCAACTGGACGATCGAAGAAAGAGCCGTGCTCCTCGCTCTGAAAAAATATGGGGCGACGGTGGCCGATAACGGCAATTTCTTTTCGGTGTCGGTTTGTCCGGATGATCGATTTAAATCGAACGCATTCGATCATCTTTCGACGGTTGGGATTGATAACTTCGAAGTGATCCAGACGACCGGGCCGAACGACGGAACGCGCTCACCCGGCGCACCGACGGTCGATGCCGGGCCGGACCAATTCATTGAGTTTCCCATGAACACCACGTTGAACGGTGTGGTAAACGCGCCATTGGGAAACGCGAAGATCCAATGGCGACTCTATTCAGGGCCGGCTCAGGTCACATTTGGCAATGCGAACCAGACAAGCACCAGTGTGAGTTTCCCCGAGGGTGGAACTTATACTTTGCTTCTAAGCGCCGATGACGGTGTCCATGCCATCGCTTACGATGCGGTCGTGATTCACGTGGCGGCACGTGCGAGCTTGGGAAACATTTCGACTCGCGTCGATGTGCAGAATGGGGAGAGCGTTTCGATTGGCGGTTTTATCATTGCCGGTAGTTCCGGCAAACAAATCATCATTCGGGCGATGGGGCCATCGCTGGCGGCCGCCGGCATCCAGGGTGCACTGGCCGATCCGAGCCTCGAATTGCGCGATTCCACTGGGAACCTTTTGTTGGCCAACGACAATTGGAAAACGACGCAGGAACAAGCGATCCGCGATACGACCCTCGCGCCGCCTAACGACCTGGAGTCCGCCATCCTCGTTTCCCTTCAACCCGGCGCTTACACCGCGATCGTCAGCGGCGCGAGTAACGGCACCGGTGTGGGCTTGGTGGAAGTGTACGATTTGGAGCAACCGCCGGTTTCGAAGCTGGTTAACATCAGCACACGCGGATTGGTTGGGACGGGCGAAAAAGTGATGATCGGAGGCGTGATTCTTCTGGGACCCGATCCCGCCAGGATTCTGTTTCGTGCGCTCGGACCATCGCTCAGCAGCGCGGGAATTCAGCAGACGCTGGCCGATCCGCAGCTCGACTTGTTCGATGCGCAGGGAACCAAGATCGCGTCCAACAATAATTGGAAGGACACGCAACAAGCGGCCATCCAGGACACCGGCGCTGCCCCCACAATCGATAGTGAGTCAGCCATCGTCGCTACACTCAATCCTGGAAACTATACCGCAGTAGTCAGCGGTATGAGCGGCGGCATCGGTGTGGGTTTGATCGAAGCCTATCACCTTCAGTAGCTTTTCGTTTTCGGACGGGTCGAACGTTGCAGGCTGGCGCTTCACCGCCATTCCATTAATCTCGCTCGCATGGAGAATTCCAAGGCCCGCGTGTGGAAGAAGATCGCCGTGTTCTATGCGTTGACGATGCTCTTCAGTGGAGTTTTCGATGCCTTGGTCTTGGTCGCAGGGAAAATGGACGCGGGAAATCTCCTTTACGTCACGGGATCCATGTGGAGTCCTGCCCTGGCTGCTTTCGTGACCAAGGCCATCCATGGCGAAAGCATTCGTGAGCTACGATGGAATTGGGGAGCGGCGAAGTACGCGTGGCTTGGTTACCTCATTCCAATCGCCTATGCGCTTCCCGTATACCTGTTCGTCTGGCTCGGCGGCTTCGGCGGATTCGCTGATGCTGCTTTCATCAAGAGGACCGCGGTGACATTTGGATGGTCGAACTTCCCCGCTGGAGTAACTCTGACGCTTTTCGTTTTGCTGACAGGGACGCTCGGACTCGTGGGAAAACTATCGCGCGCACTGGGCGAAGAAATTGGCTGGCGCGGTTTCCTGGTGCCGGAGCTCGCGAAGGTGGTTGGCTTTCCCGCGGTAGGGCTGATCAGTGGCTTAATGTGGGCGGCATACCATTTCCCAGCCCTGATCTTTGCCGACTACAACGCCGGCACACCGGTCTGGTACGGCCTCTCCTGCTTTACGCTCATGGTCGTAGCCGACAGCTTCATCCTCGCCTGGCTAACCCTGCGCTCGGGCAGTCTCTGGCCCGCCGCAATCTTCCACGGCAGCCATAATCTTTTCATTCAATCGATCTTCACGCCGCTCACCCGAGACACCGGTCCGGCGAAATACATCGTGGACGAGTTCGGGATAGGACTCGTGATTACCGTTACTATCGCCGCGATCGTGCTCTGCTGGCGAGCGCGCTCTGGTCCTACGGCTACTTTCCAATAAGAATTAGGATGCCCGCGATGAGTGCGAGAATGGGCAGAAGTATGCTGGCCGCACCGAGGCTCACGCCGAAGATGCCGATGATGCCGACCAGGATGAGATAGATGGCAAGGACGAGCATGCCGATGTTTTTTGTGATCATGTGATTTTCTTTGGAGTTGGGGGGCGCATAAAAAGAAGCGTCCCCGTTCGAGCGATCCTGAAGGAATCAAATTATTTGTCACGCCTCAAAATTCACCGTGGACACCGGGACCTAATCAGGGCTGTCATTACCAAATCATGAATCTTTGGGTGGGCACATCAGGTTTTCAGTACGCGGAATGGAAGGGCACTTTCTACCCGGAAGATCTATCCACTGCGAAAATGCTTCCGTATTATTCGGAGCGTTTTTCGACTACCGAAGTCAACTACACCTTTCGCCGGATTCCGAGCGCGAAGACAATCCAAAACTGGTGGGACGCAACGCCCGAACGTTTTAAGTTCAGCCTGAAAGCGCCGCAAAAGGTGACGCACTTCGCCAAGCTCAGGAATTGCGGAGACACCTTGCGCTACTTCTACCAGGTCATCTGCGATCTGGAGTCGAAGCTCGGAGTAGTGTTATTCCAGCTCCCGCCCGTTTTCAAAAAGGATGCGGTGCTGCTCAAGGAATTTCTCGACGATATCCCGGCGGGAATGCGGGCCGCTTTCGAATTCCGGCACGAGTCATGGTTCGATGATGAGATTTTCGGACTGCTCAAAAGTAAGAACCTCGCGCTCTGTGTGGCGGAGAGTGAGAAGCTCTCGACGCCGCTGGTAGCCACCGCCGATTATGGTTACTTTCGTTTGCGCCGGGAGGATTACGCCGCGGAAGACATGGCCAGGTGGGCGAGAGTGTTGGAGGAGAAGAAAGCCACCTGGCCGGATGCTTTCGTGTATCTCAAACACGAAGAAAGCGGCATGGGCCCGAAGCTGGCCACGCAACTGATCGGTCTGTTAAGAGTGTCGGAGCCCTCCGGTGAGACTCCGTCAGCTTCCTAGGCCGCTACGCGGCGCTTCTGCTTAACCAGGTTGGACGTCGAACGCCCGTTCGATCGTGTCCCGTTTCGTTTTGGCTTGAGCGATTGGTTTCGATTCAGGCTCTCCTGAAGGACCTTTACCAGGTCGACGACGTTGGTCGCTCGCGTGACCGGCGCAGGTTTGCCAGCGACTTCCTTGTGCTGAGCTTTCTGCTCGATCATCTCCATCACCGCCGTCCGATACTCGTCGCGATACTTCTCTGGTTCCCACTGAACGGACATGCTTTCAATGAGCGACTGCGCCATCTTCAATTCCTTCTCTGTGAGCGCGGCCGTCGGCCCGTTCTTCAACTCCTCGGGGCTAAGAATCTCGGAAGCGAAGTGCATCAGCTCTAGAATGAGAAAAAGACCGTCCGGCTTGACCGAAGCAAGATGCTCGCGGTTGCTGATCACGACTTTGGCGATCCCGATCTTGCCGGTGCCACTAAGCGCCTTGTGCAAAAGCGAGTAAGCCTTTTCGCCGCCTTTCTGAGGTTCAAGGAAGTAAGGCTTGTAGAAAAACTTGGGGTCCACCTGGCCGAGGTCCACGAAATCGGTGATGTCGATCGAGTGAGTCGATTCGATCCGCACCTTGGCGAAGTCTTCCTCCTTGAGCACGACATAATGGCCGCGCTCGTACTCGTAGCCTTTGACGATCTGATCGGCCGCGACTTCCTTCGAGTCGGCTTCGGCGACCTTCTTGTATTTGATCGGGCTAAGATCGCTCGATCTCAGCTGACGGAAGCTAATCTTCTCTTCCTTTGTCGCCGGATAAACAGCGATGGGAATATAAACCAAGCCGAAGCTGATGCTTCCTTTCCAAATCGCACGCATGATGGCGATCTTAGCAACATGTGTGCCCCCATGTCAAACCCGGCCAGAAGGTAGGGCACTCGAGAGATAGTCAACGTGGCTTCCAGCACGCGGCCACCTAACGACCCGTCGCGCGATCTCTCTTCGGAAATCTTCGTGGGCTGTCGTCGAACCGCGACCCCGGGCCCATCACGTCACGAAGCGAATTTATTTCTTGCAGTTACGACAGCAAATCTGTCAAAGCTCGCTCCCCACCGAAACGCGACTCTTACCACTACTGAACCTATGACGGGAAAACCACCACCAGGGCAGAATGCCAAAGCGGCGCAATCGATGCCATCGGGCCCGGGGCCGGAATCCTCGCAAGGTGCGCAACCATCTGGCTCGGGCAAGCCACCGCCCGGTGGCGTAAAGGGAATGCCGCCCGGGGCCGAACAGCCTGAGGTGAAATTGGGCGATGTCCGCTGGGGCGCGATCTTTGGCATGGGCTGGAAGCTGGCCGCCGTGGCGAAATCTCTCGTGATTCTTTATTGCGTGATGACGTTCGTGCAAAGCGGCATGAACCTCGCGACGTCGCAGCTGCTGGGTAAAGTCACCCGCGAACTCACCGGCGGTGGCAGCAGTTCCACCGCGGTGGCAAAGCCGGCCGATTCGACTGCCGCAGCTCCCACTGTTGCGGCCGCTCCGGCCACCGCACCAGTCCGGACGCAGGAAAGCAAGACACGGATGATTTGGATCTGCGGGCTCTGGGCCCTTTGCGCCCTGGGTGTGCTTGGTTTCGGAATTCCATTCCGCGCTATCTCGACCAAACTTGATCTGACGCAAAG
>Ga0193744_1000071_pt1 | contig 40213 bp, 65 predicted proteins | sample L1a1metaG_FD_143056 | JGI IMG/M metagenome (GOLD analysis project Ga0193744, IMG submission 143056) | Soil microbial communities from a riparian zone of the East river system, Colorado, United States - L1a1 | ecosystem: Environmental > Terrestrial > Soil > Riparian zone | place: USA: East River...
TGTTTTGCGGGGTTTATCGATGAAGAAAGAGATGTTTATCTTCTTTATCCCTCTATTGGAGATGTTAGGCCAGCTCTCGTTGCGCTAGGATCATCTGATAGGATTCTAGTATCTAACTTTGAAGAAGATAATTTTGCCACTTATCGAATTCCCCTTTCATGCATGGGTAATTTTCAGGTAGCTTTTGCCATCTTATGGTCTGACTTAACAGCGGCTAAGGGTTTTCCTAATTGGGATACTTTAGCCGAGAAATATGGCAATTGGAATAGCTTTCCTTTCTCAACAGGAACTCCGGTTGCTATAGGAGGAGGACATAAGGGTGAAATCTGGAGACTTAATGATACTCAAAATGAATACAATCCTCTGAAAATCAGAGGATTGACTGTCATAAATGGAAATACCCTTAGAGTCACAACTGATTGGAATAACTATAATCTTGGAGACAATATTGTTTTTGAGTCTGTAGGCGGAATGGTTCAGGTAAATGACAAACAAGCTGCCATAAAGGCTATTGTAACACCTTACAACGTTTTTGATGTTGAGATACAGACTATGGGATTCTCTGCTTATACAGATGGCGGAATTGCTGCTAAAACGATTTTCTTTGATGTTGAGTCCAAAAAGCTAAATCCTTGGGTTGAATCTGATAAAAAGATTAAATGTGGATGGATTTATTTCTATGTGACAGTAGCAGAAACAGATTTAACAGATGGAAATGGCTTGCCGGTTCCAGCATTTTTGACTATCGATGTATTAACAAATAACAACGAAGGGACAGATTTCTCAAACCCAACATTTACATATCAAGTGGATTGTTCGCCGATTAACAATGAAAGAGGCGGAAAGAAATGGGTCAAGATTTGGATCAATCAAGTGGGACAGTTTTTACAGTTTCGAATGAGAAATAACCAAGCAGGGGCAAATATTCAAGTGCATGCAATGATGCCAGGATTTGCGCCTTTAGGAAGGATTATATGAGTTCAAATCTGCCGCTTAGTCGAAATTGGGGACAAGCATCAAAGTCAGAAAATCCTCTTTTGATCAATGAATTGGATGATATGTATTTTGATATTGCAAATGCACTCAGTCCTTTAGTAAAAAAGAACATTATATCAGGAGCAAATCCTCCTGCAAATGATCAAAGAAACTCATTGTTTTCGATTGGAGATATTACGGTAAGAACAGATACAAATGCGGCTTGGATTATGACTTCTAGGACAACACCTAATGCAGTCACTTGGACTCTTATAACTTAAATGTAAAGCGGCTTTACAAAGGAAAAAATTATGCCTAAACCAAGTTGGAGTGGAGGAGCGGGAGGTGCCGTTTCAGGAGCAGCAACAGGATCAGCTTTTGGTCCTATTGGTACTGCAGTTGGAGGAGTCGCGGGATTCTTCGGTGGTCTATTTGGAGGTGGAAAGAAGAAGAAAAAGAAGAAAGTTTCTACCCTAGATAAGAAACAACAAGAATTAAATGACACTCAGCATAATGCAGTCATGGGAAAAGGCCCCCTTGCTGACTTATATAACTACGATCCTAAAGCTGCAAACTCAGTATTTGATCAAACAATTGCTAATCCTTCTTGGAGAAATTTTCAAGAAAAAGGGGCGCCAACAATAACAGGATCTTTCCGCAATCAAGGATTGCAGAATTCATCTTATGTTGGAGATGCATTATCAAAAGCCGGTAGAGATATCCAAGAAACTTTAAATGGCGAAAGATCTAAATATCTTTATGGAGAGCAAAAAGATACAAAAAATGCTAAGAGAAATGCTGTTGAAAATCTACAAAATCGTCAAACGTTTGCCTATGATCAAGCAGCACCAAGTGGCGGGGGCGGAATAGATAACATTCTTAAATCACTTACTCCTGATGCTTTGGAAGGAATTAAAGATTTCTTAGTCAATAAAACGCCTGGAGGAGTCTAATGCCTAGCGCACAAGTCATCAATACAACTCGTGATAAGCCAGATCCAACACAAATCGAGCAATTCTTTTCTAAATTAGGGAAAGATTATAGAGATAAACAGGATAAAAATGACGTCAATAAGCTTTTAAATGAATATCAACAAAATAGACAAGATGCCAATGCTTGGGAAGATCTACAACTCGGTCTAGAAAAGAGCAATATCTCACCTACTAAAAGACTAGAAGTTCAGCAAAACTTAAATGAAATGCAGAAGGGTATCATACAGAAAGATAAAGCCCTGAACGCCCATGTTAAAAGCCAATATGATAATGCTCAAAAAAAATTAGAAGATGAGCAAAAAATACTTAAACAGAAAAAAGATGAACAAGAAAAATTAGATAAGTCAATAAAAACATCTGATGAAGTTAGGGAGATTTTGATTCAGGGAGGAGAAACTCCTCAAGAAGCTGTAAGACTTTCTAAAATCCTATCGCCTTCATCTGCAAATGCTCGTGCTAAACAAAATAATGAAGTTAAGAAAATTGATGCTAAACAAGCTCAAATAAATAAAGAAGAAGAACATTCAAAACAGATTACTCAAAAGGCATATAATGAAATTGTTCAACTCATTCCAAAGGCTGGAAGAGGAACAGGAGCTTTAAGTGTTTTTGGAGGGGAAAATGCTAAAACATTTGGAGAATTTACTTCTCTAACAGGTGCTCTAGAATCTTTACTTCTTGAAAAAGTTAACCGTGGAACACTTTCTAACGTGCGTTTTAAATATATTACTGAAACTCTTTTGCCGAAACCTACGGATACTAAGAATGAAATTAAAGGAAAAATGAAGGGATTATCTACTATACTTGAATTAGATCCATCTGAACTAGATAAGTTAGAAAATAAAGGATCAAAAAAAGAATCCTCAAAATCTGAAGTTCCAGAAGGAAAAGTTAGAGTTAAAATTAAAGGAAGTAATCCTCCTAAATATGGATCTGTAACACCTTATGAGGGAATGGAAGCCAAATATGACATCATTAGTAAATAATAAAAAAGACGATTTTGTACAGGATGATTTCGAATCAGATACACCTATAACTAACGAATCACAAGATGATTTTGTAGAAGATGATTTTGAACCCGAAGAACCTGAAAAAAATAAGACTAAAGATTTAGGTTGGTTAGAAAAGAAATTTTCACCTGAAGGTCAAAGATTAGAAGCTAAAGAAAATAGAAACTTTGCAAAAGGAATTACTTCAGGAGTTTTTGCAGGATTTTCTGAAATGGTTCCTGGACTAGAAGTTGAAGATACAGTTGCAAAAGGTCAAACTGGAAAATTAATAGGATCTTTTCTTCCTCTTGGATTAGGAGCTAAGGCTATAGCATATCCATTAAAAGCTGCTGCATCTTTATCGCCTAAGTTTGTAAAACCCCTTCAATCATTAGGAAATTTATTAGGACTTTCTGCTGCTGGAGGTTTATATGAAGGGCTAGAAGAATCAGCAGAAAAATCTATAGAAAAAGGGGAATTTGTACCACCCTCACCTGAAACAATTCTTGAACAAGGTGGAAAATGGGCGGCTTTAGATATAACATTAAGAAGTTTAGGCTGGACAGGTAGATTTGCAAGAGCTTTGTATGATAAATCTTATAATCTTGGAATCCCAGCAATGGATCTTCTTGAGAATGTTACTAGATATGCGGGAAGTGGAGATAAAGCAGTCGAAAAAGCGCTTTCAGTTTTAGAAGATAAACCAGTTCAAGCTATTGAAAAAGAAATTACTTTATCTAAAGCTAAAATCCCGGAAAAGACTGAATTATTAGCTAAAGAAAATTTTGATACTAGGGTTCAACAACGTTCACAAGATCTAAGAAGTAGAAAGATAGATCAAAAAGATTTCACAAAACTTGAAGAAGGTGCGGCTTCTGCACCAGAGCCATATCTTCCAAAGGAATTTGAATCCGAAGTGTTAGCAGAACAAGTTTTAGAAAATGATCTTTCTCAAAGAATTGATAATGTTTCTCAGCGCGCAGTATCAGAAAAAGCTTTTGGTCAAAACATTCAACAAGATATCGAAAGATCTATAGCAACTCATCAGAAGGAAACAGATGCCCTTTATGATATAGCTAAAGATGTTGAAAGCACTAAGACTCCAAGTGTTAAAAAAACTGCTAATTCTATTGTACAGCAACTACAAAAGATAGAATCTGGGGGCTTGAACCTAACTCCTGAAGGATATAATAAAGCTAAGAAACAATTACTGGATGTTCTTGCAGATTTAGGTTATGGCGTTGAGACAGGAAAAGATGGGCTTATTGTGAGAGCTATTGAAAATACTCGACAGCCGTTATCTAAACTTGTAGAAATAAAAAAGAGACTTAACAAAATAATCAACTACGATCTTTTAGATACTAGCGCTCAAGATTTTTTAAAAGGCCCTGTAAATGAATTAAGGGGAGAGATTAGGCAGGGATATGGGGCTAAGAATTCCAAAGCTAGAAAAGCTTTTGAACAAGCTGAAAAGCAATTTGGTGAATTTGCAGAGAAGAAAGGAAAGAAATCTATTAGAGCTACAAGAGCTTCAGAAAAACCAGAATCTTTGGCAAAAACTATTAGAACGCCCTCTGGTCTTGCAGATATCAAAGAAGTTGTTTCGAAAGAACAATTCGCCCAAGTTGAGCGTGAATTGTTAGAATTTATGAATACACAAGATCAGCAAAGAGTTGCTTCATTATATCGAGAACTTCGACCTTCTTTGACTGAAAATACTAGAGCTATTGTTGAAGAGATGATTGAGTCAAAAGCTCCTGCTTCATCTCCAACACGTAAGATTGCGCAAAGAAATGCCATACAAAAGAAAGCTTTGGATGATATTGCTCAAGCAACATTAACTGGTCAAAGGCCAAAAGCAGCGTTAGATCTGTGGAAAACAAAAGAAGGCCAACAATTAATCAAGCAATCTTTAGAAAACAATCCAAATAAGGAAGAAGTTCTAAAATATCTTCAAGATCAGTCATTTAAAGATTTTTCTTCTTCCGTAATAATGCCTGATGGAAAGATTGATTTTAAAAAGTTGGATAGCTTTTTAAAAGATCAAGCTACTGCTGAAAATATAAAGTTAGTGGCGGGGGAAGACGGGTTGACATTTTTTAAGCAATTAGAAACTTTGTCAAATCGCATAAAAAAAAATGCTTCTGTTATGGAAAATGTTATTGGTAAAGGAACTGCTTCAGATCGCAATAAAATTGAGAAAGAAATAGAAAAATTAGGAAAAAATAGATTGGAGGCCATCAAAAACAAAAAAAATGAACTGACGAAAGAAGAGAAAGTTTTTCAAGATAAGTTCAATAAAGATGCTATAAAGGAAAGAAAAGAAGCTGAACAGTCTAGAGAAAATTTAGGAAAAGAAAGATTTAAAAAGTCTAAACAAAAAACAGAAACTCAAAGAAAAGAACAAGTAGCAGCAGATGAAGCTAAAACAAAGTCTAACATTATATATAAACTTGATGATTTAATCAGCAGTTATGGGTTAAAGGGAAAAGGATTATTAGCAGCTGTTGGAATATGGAAAATTGGAACTGTAGAAGGTCTTTCCTTGGCTGCATCTTATGAAATCTTCTCTAGATTAGCAAAAAACAAGTCAGTGCAATCTGCTATAAAAAGAGCTGCTGCACCAAATTCTAGTCCAGTTTCTTTAATACAATCCTTAATTTCCATAGAAAAAGAAATGGATAAATAGGATCAACTTTTGAAATCTTTCTCTGCAATAAGAAGAAAGTAAAAGCCTACGAATCCTAATACAAATATTTCGCAAATAGTATGAATCATTTCCCCTTATTCCTTTCCTCAATAGCGCACAGTCTTCCGTGGAAGTCCTTCATCTCTTGTTGGATGCCTAATAATATTTGAGTTGTCTCTTTGCGGTGTTCATCTATTTTCCTATCTGTTTGACAATATAAAGTGATTACAGTCCCCAAATTTGTGGCTATGACTGCAAATACTGTTATAATTTGTTCCCACTCCATATTTACTCCCATTTTCTTAAAACAAGATGTTATCACATGTAAACACATCTTGTAAATGTCAAATAATTACTTTACACCCATTTCGATGCATGGTATATGTAAAGAAATAATTTGAATATCTGCGGAGGCAATAATGGCTGAATTAAATTTACGTACGCCGAATGGTTATGATGGACAACCGGCAACACAACATAAAATGGGTATCGTTCGATTAGCTACAGATGCTGAAGCTACGGCAGGTACATCAAATAGGGTAGCATTAACACCTTCAAATGGAGTTTTAGCCATTCCTAATGCTAGCACTACTGTTAGAGGGATTGTATTTCTTGCAACAGATGCAGAAGCGGTTGCAGGTGTAAATACTACTGATGCCATTGTCCCTTCTTCTTTAACTGCTAGATTAGCAGCACCAGGAGCTATCGGTGGAACAACTCCAGGGGCTGGAGCTTTCACAACACTTACTTCGACAGGTATTACAACATTGGGTTCAGGTGCTGGAGTAGCTTCTAAATTAGGTAATACCACAGGCACTTTAGGTTTCTTTGGTTCAACAGGGGCTACAAGAGTTACACAAGGAGCTATTACAAATAGCGTAACTGCTGGTGGGGTAACAGGCACTATTGCTGATTACACTGATCTTTCTGTTTATGCTAATGATTCTGCAGCGATTAGAAACGATATATATCAACTTTCATTGGCTTTGGCAAATGTTGTTGGCGCATTAAGAAGTTACGGATTATTAGCATAAGAGGGTCAATATGTCAGCCAAGAAAGTTTACTTTGACTCCTTAAGATCTTTAGCATTTGGAGGAATTTCAGGAACATATGCAGCTGTAGGAACTCCTTTAACAGTTGAAGCTAGAATCATATGTTTTACAAACAAAACTGCTGGAGATGTGATCTTCAGCACTGATAGTACAAATACTAATGGGATGATTTTTGTACCTGCTGGATCATTTAAATTATTTGATCTAACGGCAAATTTAGTTCCTGGTAAAGATGATAATTTCGTCATTGCAAAAGGCACTCAATTTTACGTTAAACAAGTCACTGCACCTGTAAGTGGAGCTGTATACATTGAACTTGTCTACGCATAAAAAAACTGAAGTAGATTTAAGGGTCGCTCAGGAATTAAAGAATAATCAAGATTTCATCTATCAGACGAATCAATCCCTGCAATCTTTAAGTCAGGGAATTATATCTCTTTCTTTACAATTTGAAAAAAGTAAGGGCAAATTAGAAAGTGATCATAAAGCTTTACAAATCAAGTTCGAAAATCTAGAGAAAAAGGTCTTAGAAGAATGCGATGAAACGGGATATCTAATAGCAGATTATGCGAAAGCTATTATAGATTTGACTGAAGATTTAACTAAAAAATTCGAAGATGTCTATAAAACTCTAACTTCTATTGAAGATCATAAAAATCTAGCTTGCAAGGTAGAAGATCAAATTTTATCTATAGAGAAGAAAACTTTAATTGATCGCTCTTATACGCAATCCGCTTTCATTCTTTTAAAGGCTCAATTAGACGAACAGAACTCATCTATACGCAAAGATCTTGAGCCAAAGATACCTGAAGTAGACCCAATTCAAAAAGCTTTTGATGAGCGATTTAAACCTATACAAACAGATATCAATGGATTCATCAAGGAAGTGGGGTTATTAAAGAAAGCTGTTACGTATGCTGAGAAGAAGTTTGAGAATATCTATACCCTCATTGAAAGATTGAAAGAAGGCAAGAAATGAGTCAAGCAGGCGAAATTGATGTCTTAGGTAATCATCCAGAGATTCCAACAGAATTTATAGCAAATTCTGGTACGGCTATTCCTATTGCTAATACCATAGAACTTTTAGGTGCAGTAGTTGCAGCGGGCGCCAATCCTTTTAGGTCTATTGCTTCAGGAAATACTGTTACATATCAAGTTCAATATGCTTCAGCTTCTCCAACTTCTAATCCATTGCTTGCAGGTATTGCTTCATTTGATTCTGCTTCATTTGCCGTTGATGCAAATGGATTTGTTACTCTTACAAGTTCAGGAGCACCGGTTTTATCAGTAAGTGGAACAGCTAATAGAATTACTTCTACAGGCGGACAAAATCCCATAATTGATATCTCGGCAGCTTATGTTGGACAGACTTCTATTACCACTCTAGGAACTATTACAACAGGAGTATGGAATGGAACTGCAGTAAATGAAACGCATGGGGGTACGAATCAAACCACATATGCTGCAGGGGATTTATTATATGCTTCAGCAATTAATACCCTATCAAAACTTGCAGCCACAACTAATGGTTTTGTTTTAACACTTTCTGCAGGTTTACCAGTTTGGTCAGCAGCGGCAGCAGGTACTGTAACAAGTGTTTCGGGAACTGTTAATAGAATTACTTCTACGGGGGGAGCAACTCCTGTTATAGATATTTCAGCTTCTTATGTAGGTCAAACATCCATAACAACTTTAGGCACGATTGCAACAGGTGTTTGGAATGGTACAGCTGTAGATGCTACTCATGGTGGGACAAACCAAACAACATATGCTACTGGTGATATACTTTATGCCTCTGGCGTTAATACTTTAGCAAAACTTGCTGCTGGATCAAATACGCAGGTCTTGACTTTAGCAGGTGGCGTTCCTACATGGGCAAGCCCAACAACAGGAACAGTTACTAGCGTTACTGGAACTGCAAATCAAGTAGCTGTGGCAAATGGAACCACTACACCAGTTATATCACTAATAGGCCCTTATACGCCTGCTACATATACGGCTCATGGAGTTTTAATAGGTGAAGGAACCTCTAGTATTGTAGCATTAGCAGCAGGAAGTTCTGGTCAAGTTTTGCAAAGCGGCGGTGCTAGCTCAGATCCTTCTTATTCAACAGCTACTTTTCCATCTACCGCTACAGGAACTGGAAAAGTTTTAGTGGCTGATGGAACAAACTGGGTAGCTTCAACTCCTACTTTTCCTAATGCTTCTGCTACTTCTGGAAAGATTATTCAAAGTGATGGAACTAATTGGGTAGCTTCGACAAACACTTATCCTAATACAGCCACAACAGGCGATATATTATATGCTTCTGCAACTAATGTCATAGGATTTCTAGCAGATGTTGCAGTGGGGCAAGTGCTTATAAGTGGTGGCGTGGGAGCCGTTCCAGCATATAGTGCAACTCCTACCGTTACTTCAATTACCTTTGGTTCTGGGACAGCATTATCTCAATATGTACAGGGAACATTTACTCCAACAATTGACAATTCTACAGGTTCACCTACAGTTACATACACAAGTCAAATTGGAAGATATACTCGAATAGGTAATAGAGTATTTGTAGTAATAATCCTTGTATTAAATACTTATACTGCTGGAACAGGAAATGTCCAACTTAAAACATTACCTTACACTTCAGAAGCTACGACTAGTAATATCGGAGTTGTAACACTTGCGACTGTAACATTTGGAGCGGCAGTATTATATTATAACAGCGTAGTTGGTAATAACGCTACTTTAGTAACTATACAGGGAATGAGAACAGGCCTAGGTGGTTTGAATTTAGATGCCGCAGGTCCAGCGGCAGGTGCTACTATAAGAATAAGTTTATCATACGAAGTTTAAGAGGTTAAAATGGATTTTTTCCAGGCTCAAGATTTTTTTAATCAGATGTATCCAGGAAAAGAAATAAAATACGAATTCGATGAAAAATGCCACCGCGTTCATGAATTGATTTATACTGATGGGAAACCTAATCAATATCATCAAGTAGAAAATAACAAAGTTAAGGTGACTGTTGAAGGTCAAGAGGCTGTTTATGTTTCAATTATGCCTCATAGAGAAACTTTCTCATGGGATGCGATCAAAAATGTAATTAATTCAAAGACTGAAGTCTTCATACAGGAACAATCTTAAGGAGACTAAATGGGCGGCTTCAATCCTATAAATCCCACAAAATATAAAGGTACTGATAAGTACATCACCTTTTTTGTCTCTAGAAATAGAAGTCCAACAAGTGCTGATTTTAAACAGCCAGAAACGGGAAGACTTTATAGCATAGGAACTGTTTGGCAAGTAGGTAAAGATCCAACAACGGGAGTTGAAGGGGATCTTTGGATGCTTTCTAAGATTGTGGCCAATGTAGCTTATTGGTTGATGCTTACTCAAAATACTGGACCCATTCTTAATATTGCAGTCCCATTAGGAGTTTCGCCTATTGAGCCAGATATTGGTGGAACCATAACATTTACTTCTACAGGCGGAACTTTAGCCATTACTGGATCTTCTGCCAATCCTAATAATCATTTCATTAACTTTGACTTAGTTGGCGGAACTGGAGCAATTGACTCTGTAGCCGTGCAATCCATTACAGCCCCTGGAGTAACACCTGTTTTCCCAACAGCATTAGGGTTAATTACTGTAAATGGTGCAGTAGTAGCAAATCATTCGGTAGTATTAGAGACAAGATCTAGAGCTTTAAATGCATATAATTTGGAAGTTCAATATGCCACCTCAGCAGCTGCTACAGATGGTACAAAAAGTGGAGTGGCACATTTCAACTCAGGTCAATTCAGTGTAGATGCAGTTGGATTTGTTTCCTTATCAGGTACTGGATCAGGTCAGACAATTACAGGTGATACTGGAGGACCATTAAGCCCTACGGCAGGTAATTGGAACGTATTGGGCAGATCAGGATCTAAGACTTCCGGCTCAGGTTCTACTCTTACAGTAAATAGTCCTCCTTTTTCACAAGTAGCTGCAACTTCAACAAGCGTTTTAAATAGCGGGGAATTCGTCACAGCTGCCGTAACTCGTACATTGCCTGCAACAGCAGGATTGTTAGATGGAGATCTTGTTATATACTATTGTACAACTGCTAGCGCTCTTATTATAACAGCAAATACAGGTCAAACTATAAGAATCGGAACATTGGTTAGCTCATCAGCTGGAACTGCTACTAGCACTGCAATAGGTGATACTGTAACTCTTAGATTCGATGCAACCGCAGTTTCTTGGAGATGCGTTTCAGTAATAGGAACATGGCTTTTAGCTTAAGGAAAACATGACATTTACACATGCTTTATCAACAAATAGATATGGTGAATATGCTGCTATAGTAGCTACATCTGCAGCAAACGGAACTCATACTACTCTAGCTTCTGCAATGGCAGCCTGCGTATCTGGTGATACGATCATGTTAAGAGATAGCGTTACAGAGAATCTAACCATTACTCCAGGGGTTAACATAATAGGAGCAATGGGCGGATCATTGAATCTACCTTCAATTACTGGTACTCTTACGATGACAGGTGCTGGAACAAGTAATATTTCTAACATAAGATTAGTCACTAATTCGGCAGCTTTAATTGCAGTTACAGGTAGCGCCGCAAGCATTTTGAATTTGATGAATTGTTATTTAAACTGTTCAAATAATACAGGTATAACTTTTTCAGCAGCCAACACTTCAGCACAAATAAATCTAAATAATTGTTTGGGCAACCTTGGAACGACTGGGATTGCTTATTTTTCTGATAGCTCTACTGGACAAATGAATATTGTTAGCTGCAATTTTCTAAACACTGGATCATCTCTAACAGCAAGCACCAAGTCGGCTGGTAGGCTGTACATGAATACTTCAGTATTTACAAATGCTATAACTTACTCTTCTTCTAACAGTGCAAGTAGTTTCTTCTATAGCAATGTTGATATGTCATCCTTAAATACTACAGCACTAACAACAAGCGGTACAGGAACACTAACAGTAGTAGGAAGTTATTTTGCATCTGGAACGGCATCGGCAATTTCTATTGGAACAGGAACAACAATTAATCTATCCAACTCAAATGCAAATAGCAGTAACACGAATAGCATCACGGGCGCAGGTACTATTTTATATTCAGGGATCACATTTGCTGGGACTTCTAAGGTTATAAACACAACTACTCAAACAGATTCAGGAACCTTGCAAGGATCTAAAAATACTGCCCCTTCAGCTGGATTTTTAGGAGAACAAATAAGAGCCACTATTGCTTCAGGATCTGCAGCTAACTTAGTAAATAATACTCCTACCAACATAACCAGTATTTCTTTAACGGCAGGGATTTGGGATGTAACAGGCATAGCTCAAGTTTCAGGAGCTGCTGGAACGACAACAAGCTGGCAAGGTTCTGTCGGGACAACGAGCGCAACTTTAGGGACTGGTGGAGATAATAATATGAATGGGTCAAATGCCACTTTAGGCGTTACAGATGGGTGCGCTACAGTGCCAGCATATCGATTAACATTAACTGCAACAACAACGACATATCTTGTTTGTCAAGCAACAATTGCAGCAGGAACAGTGAAGCCTTACGGCAGAATTTCAGCTACTCGAGTGGGATAAATTTTCAATGTAAAGCGGCTTTACATTGGCGAAATTGGCAAAGATACATTTGCATCTACTTTAGGTGAAGTGCTTAGCTCATCATCTACTAAATCTGTTGCTGTACCATGCGTAGCAATATTAGTTAAGTTTAAGGTGCAACTAGGGAGTGATAGGATTAGCCCAATTATCAACAACTTTTTCTTCATTATCCTCTCCGGAATGTTTAATGTTTAGCAAATACATTAAGGATTTTCCTAATCCATTTCCTTCTTCTATCTTCTCTAGAACAATAGCGGTTTCTAAAAGATTTAGTCCACATTCATATGTAAGCCACCGAGCAAGATGCAATTTCATCAATGTAATTTGTGTTTCTTTTTCCATGCCTCAAATTTCTTTTTTAGATTAGATTCATCTTTTAGAAATGCTTCTGTGCAGTCAGATTTAGTCCACTTGAAATGCTTCATAACTTCATCCATATACTCTACAAACATGAACCTATCTTCTTTATCGAAAATTTCTAAAAGCTTTACGAATTTTTCTTCGCTTTTTTCTTCAGGCTTTTCAACTGCTTTTTTCTTTTGCTGATCATATTTCCCGCGTCCTGATGCTGTTTCTCCATCATCATCTTCAGAGACAAGACCAAGTAGGGTTGCAATAGAATATCTACGCATATAGGTTACTGATGCGCCCAAGCCTTGGCTATCTTGTTTAGGGTTTAATATAGGTAGATAGGATTTTAACCATTGGCCGCTCTCTGGATGTATTAAAGTAGCCACAATTAAAGGCTGAGAATAGCTTCCATTGCCTGCTTGCACTAATATTAGGCCATTTTCTAGTAAGTGTTCTTCTGAAGCATCGATATAGGCATTTAGAGATGCATAATTTGATTTATGAAAAGGATTCTTAGAGTCTTTTTTGACTGTGCCTATTTCTTGTTTAGCTTTCATAAGTTTTGCCAGAACGATATCATTTTTATCGCTCATCTGAGGCAATAAATTATCACTCATTTATATCCCCTATAAATTGGATTTCTAGCTTGTTCACGAAGCCAAGCTTCTTCATCTTTCTTTTCGAAATCTCGAATATCATCACCGAAATCTCTTTCAGCACGATAAGATCTTTGTGGAGGACTTCTTGTCGTTTCAACAGATGGAACCGGTATGACATTTTTACGCCATTTATCTAAACGCTCTTGAAATTTTTGATCTAACATTTATTAATCCTTTTGAAAGAAGTGGTTGTATATGCGTAATACGGCTAAAAAAAAAGAGTCATCCACAGGATATTCATATATTTTAGCCTCTTTCCCATGTTTATTAAGATGTAAGAAGAAGATTTTCTGAATGTCATAGCCTGCTTTCTTTGCGAGAAGGGCATAAGCAGAACCTTGTGCTGCCCAGGTTTTTGATGGTTTATTGGAAGTTTTAAGATCAACAATTGCTAAACCCTCTGGAATATTGATAATCAAATCAACTTGGCCAGTAATTTCTAATTCATCATCCCAAAAACGTTTCTCCATAGCAACTATACTATGACCTTTTTCCCACCATTTCTTAAATGATTCAACATAACCCCATGTTTCTTCATCAATTCCAAATTCACCTATCCCTTCTATAATACCTTCACAAATCTTATGAACTTTTGTTCCTCTTTCAGCGGCATATGCTACAATTTCTGCATCAATTTTTTCTAATCCTGAGAGGGGATATAAAATATTTGTGACTCTTGTGTAGTTTTCTCTAGATTTTTTGTCTTTCAAAGTGTAAAGTTTCTTTATTTATTATTTTAGGTTGATATCTATAGAAGGTGATTTAAAAATCAGTTTAGTGTTAAATACTTAATTTATTTTTAAGCTAACAGATATGTAGGAATGTGACAAGATTTTTTTTTAATTTACGGTAAAACCATGTTTGAGATTTTTGACATCAATGAAGAATTGTTAAAGCAGGGATTGCCTTCTGAAATTCAAGAAACGGTTTTAAATAAAGTATTTGACATGTTAGGGTTATGCCAAAAAGAAGACCTAGAAAGAGACAGAGAATTTTTAAGGTTAAAGAAAGAAGCTGACAAGAATAAAGAAAGAATTTAGTTTATATTAACAAAAACTTGAGGGGAAATTTCCCCTCAAGCGTGTACTATATACCTACACCAAGAAAAAAAATCCCTACCACAGGATTTTTAAAAAAGACTACTAAAGCAACCAATAATGACCAGTAGTCTATCTTGGTAGTAGGTATATAGTCCATAACAAAGTTTGTTTGGAGACATATGGATTTATACGCTATTACCTCACAAGAGGTCCTTGATAGGATTTCTCGTCACTGTCCTGCCTCTCTTTCTGCATATTTACAATGCTTAAATAGAGCAAATGCCAATGGAACCATTTTCTTTTCAAGAGATTTGGTTGAAATTGATATGTCTGAAAGATGGTCACCATTTAAAAATCATATAAAGAAGCTTGCCTTAGAGAATCTTCTTGAATGGCATCCATTTGATAATGGAATTTCTGTAACTTTGGCAATTTTAGAAGGTGAAAATGAAGATGAATAAAGCTATATGCTGTGATGGTTGTTTTGAGCTTATTGGTATGAGAAATGTATACGCCGCCAGATTATGGCTAGATTTATGCAACTTAAAGGTTAAGAACGGTATTTTTGGGGTTAAGACTTCAGATTTACCAGAAATACGAATGTTAGAAGTATTGGGATTTATTACAACAACAGACTCTGAAGAACATATTATGATTCGAGTAAACGGAGATAAAAATGACCAAGAAGGCCCTTTCTTCTGTTGCGGAAATTGCAATTGACAACCTTAAAATTTGTTCAAAATGCAATGAAGCAAAAGACAAAAACGCCGATTATTATTTTATAAAAGGCAATGCAAGAAGTGACTGTAAAAAATGTACCATTAAAAGAAACATTCTTTATCAGCGCTCCGTGCAAAAATGGAAGCATCGTTATGTCGATAACGATACGCAAAGATCCTATATGGTTGAATATTACCGAAAAAATAAAGAGAAATTTGCTGCGTATCGACGTAAATTTAAAGAAGAATATCCAGAATATTATAAGAATTATGCAAGAGCAAGAAAAAACAAACCAATTTAAATACAAAAACCCGAGTAAAACGGGTTTTTGTAGAGGAGACTAATGACTAATATAAAAACAATTAATTCACAAAAACCCGTAATAAGGAGACTAATGAGTAATAAAAACCCAATCACCCATAATAAGGATTCTAATGACTAATCTAGAACCAATTCTTCCAGATTCATCGATTAATGTCAATGATTCCAACATATCCGACAATTCCGATATGGATATGTCTATTCAAAGATGCCCCCATGATGAAGAAAATCCCTATGCGATCATAAGTAGGCAACTTATTAGAGACGCAAGCATTTCTCCCGAATGTCGTTGGCTTCTTATCTATCTTCTTTCTATGAAAGACGGATGGAAAATCAATGTGAAGCAATTGGTTGCACATCTTAAGCCCCATATGGGAAGAAATAGAGTCTATGCTGCGGTAAATGAAGCCATTGAAGCAGGCTATATGAAAAGGGAAGAAATAAAGACCAGTAAAGGCAAAAATAATTTAATCACTCAGTTTAAATATTATGTCTCTGAGCGACCTAAATTCAAAAAATGTTTTCGACATCCCGGTTTTCGGGATACCGAAAACAAGGATATAAAAGATATAGTATTATATAAGAAAAAACATATAACTCCTCCTATACCTCCTCTTGCTACCGATCTGCCCAAAGGGGCAGAGGCAGCTAAAGCTGCCGAGATGGAGATCGAGCATTCTCCAAAGATTAAAAGATCAAAGCCAGAATTCAATTCCAAAGTTAGGGAAGTTGGCAATCAAATTATCAATTCCCTTTTGCGGGCCAAACCTGATTACTCCCATCCAAAGAATCTTTCCCCTTTGCTAACGGAAGTTGATTTCTTATTGCGCTTAGACAAGCGAAATCCTGAAAAAGTGATTGATGTTTTGAATTGGGCGCTTGCTGATTCCTTTTGGATTGATAAAATGTTTAAACCAAACCCAGCAAAATATCTCCGTGAGAAATTTGACCAACTTGAAATGAAGATGAACGCTAAACCCTTTGCAAATCCTAATCAAGTTGACCGTAGGTTACGAGACAAAGACGGCCAAGTTGTCGATGCTTATAAGGATTTAATGTTCTGATGACTAAAAAATTATTAAGTGAAGAAATTGTTTTAGATTTAAAAGACTATATTGAAAATCCTAATGGTTTTGTTTTATTAGTTGGAAAGAATGGAAGAGGAAAAAGCTTTGTGGCTATGCAAATTTATGATGCTTCTACGCCCTTCAAATTGCCTGCTTATGACCACGATTGCGCATGGTTTATCAATCAAGCGGATTTGAATAGCCTATTTTCCGAAGCTAACGAAATTTATGGGACTTCAATTGAATTACTCAAAAAAGCGCATAGGACTAACCTTTTAGTTTTAGATGACTTAGGCACTCGCTGCCCGTCACCTGCATTTATGGATTTTATCTATGCAATTATTGACAAAAGATGGAATGAGAGAGATAAGAAAGCTACGATTATCACGACTAATTTAGATTCTACCCGAATTAGGAAAGATTTTGGCGATGCAATATTTAGCCGAATTGCTTCAGGTAGGATTTATGTAACAATCGGTGAAGATCGTAGATTTACAGATTTAGGCTTCTAAGCGATTTTTTATATTCATAGGAGGTTTGGTATCCTAAATGAATTTTAGATCACTGGAGGCCATTTAAAGTGGCAAAAAACAGTATTCAAAAGGAGAACGTATGATAGAAGTAGAAAATATCAATGCAATTAACAAAGGAACTCTATTGGCAACATGTGATGTGCATATCATTCCTTGGAAAATCAGATTGCATGAAGTGAAAATCTTTGAAAAAGGCACAAATCGTTGGATTGGTTTACCTGCTCGGGAATACATGAATGACAACAATGAAAAGAAATATATTGAGTTAATTTCCTTTGATGGGGAAGCAATAAAAAACCGATTTAGAAACCAAATTATGGGCGCGATAGATAAGTTTTTGCAGGGCAATCCAGAAATGAAGCCTATGGATGTGATTAAAGAAGATGATGACTTACCTTTTTAAATTATAACTATATGAAAAATACAGAAAATAACTTTAAGGAATGTACTAGATGTAATCAGATTTTCGAGAAAAAAACATCTAGACAAATTTATTGTTTCACCTGCTCATTTAGGAAAAAAGCAAAGGTTCCTTATGTTAAAAAACCACAAGAATCTAAAATTTGTGTCATTTGTAACCAACAATTTATGCCCGCTGCCAAAAATGAAAAGGTTTGTAGTCCATCTTGCAGAAATAATAAAAATGCCAAAGATTCTAAAGATAGATGGATAAATAGAAAAGAAAGAGATACCCAACCAGGTTTAGAGGATTTTCTAAGTCGTGGAAGAGTAGCAAAAAAACGTACATCATGGATGCAAAAGTATAACCCATGTCAATCATGAGCGACCAAGAAGCAAGCGAATTATTTATTAGAAGAGTTTCATGGCTTAAGAAAAATCTTTCATATGATGAAATCTATGAATTTGCAGAACAAGCTTTAACTTGTGCAGATTTTTTCTTAGGTAAATGGAATGAATGGGAAGATATAGCCGATGAAGTTAACAAAAATACTACAGCGGGACAGTGGATTAAAAATCTAGTAGGTTTACGGATTCTTGAAAAAAAGGGCTATGAAGGAAGGGTAAATGTAGTAATGAAAACTAAAAAAGAGATATGAAAATTATAATAGAAGGAATTCCAATCCCACAAATCAGAATGCGCCATGCAACATTTAGAGGATTCACAACTACCTATGATCCAAAGGCTAAGGAAAAGAAAGCTATTAAACAAACTTTAACTTCAAAAGGTTTAGATGGCACTTACGATTTTCCTAGGGTATCTTTTATATTCTATATGCCTATTCCTAAATCATTAACAAAAAAAATGATATCATTATATCAATCCGAAAGGCTAAAGCATGATAAAAAGCCCGATGTGGATAACTTAATCAAACTTTATTTAGATTGTATGGATGGTATCATTTTGCAAGGGGACCAAAAGGTTTCTCTTGGCCCTTGCATAAAACTATATAGCCCTAATCCGCGTACAGTTATTTGGATTAATGAAACGGCAAGCATAATCACACCGCAAGAGCTTGATTGTACATTTCTTTCCGTTGAAGAACGCGATATACCGTCATTTTCTGAAGAGGTTTACCTTCGCGATTGGAATATCCTTGGGCATTCAGCTCATTTGCAATGTCTTGATAACTTAGCCCCTGTTTGTGCCATTCAATCATTAAAAGGCATGCAGGATATTCCTTTTCATCGGGTATAAGTTTATAAGCTTTACCTGTCGATCTAACCTTTTCCCTTTTCTGGATAATGGTTTCATCGGTTTTATAGCCATACCAAGTAGTGCCCACTTTTTCCATCATGGCTTGTTTTCTTCTTAAGCCTGTTTGGGTAGTTTTTCTAATGCTCTCTCTTTCCATTTCAGCAACCATAGCAAAAACACAAATGATAGATTTATCAAGCTTTGGCTCTTGGATGGAGTAAACATTTACTCCCTTCCTTAGTAGCTCATTGTATATAACAATCATTTCTTCGCTGTCTCTGGCTAGCCTATTCATCTTGTAGACTATCAAAGTATCCCCACGTTTAATAAATTCACGCATGGCCTTTAAAATTGGCCTGCTATCGGGGCTTAATCTAGTACTTGTTTCTGGCTCATCAAATTCTATGACTTCATCACCTTCTTTTCTAACTGTCTCAACATGATTGCGACATTCCCATATTTGATTTTCTGTCGTTTGCATGCTGGTAGATACTCGACCAAATATTATGTATCTCATATTTCATCATCCAAAAGGTTAACTTTGTTTGTATTACGCCAATTATTTATTTCCATTAGCATCTTGGCATAATCTGTAGAGGTTGCTTTTACCGTGCATCTTTCAACCATCTTAGAAAGATTATCCATCCATTTTTCATCGTTAAAATCGGGGTGCTTTACCAATTTCAATAAAGGATTCCAAAACTTTGATGTGTTTGTATAGATTGAACTGCCATTCATTCTCTTTATATAATTTATTGTTCTCCAACAAACATCTACTTCACCTGCAAAAATTTCATTTTTAAACTTATAATCTCCAGATTTAAATGCCTTATAAGCGCGGTCACTAGAATTAGACGTCATTCTAAAAGCTACTCTTAATTGGAGATTGTTTTGCTTCATGAATTGTTGAAGTTTTAAATATTCTGGATAGTGATTTTTAGTGAAGAAATTCATATAATCATGAATGCCCCATGATTTGGCAACATTTAGAGTAATGATGTCTAAAGGGTTTAATTTTTTCTCTACTCGGTAATATACTTCAACACCTAAACTTTGAGCTGCAAGAAATCTATGTTGCCCGTCTATTATTTCCATATTTTCATTTACGATGATAGGACGCATTTCTAAAAGATTTTTAGCTTGGATGGATTCAATTAACCTTTTTACATGAGATTGATTGATAGCTGAGCGGTTATCGGGTCTAAGTGAAAACTTACTGTAGTCATTTGTTTTATCAATCATTAGATAATTCCTTTATTTTATCGATTAATATTTCAATTTGCATTTCTAAATTTTGTATACGTTCTTTGTATAAAAAAACTTTAGGCACATTCTTATTTAATTTATGTAAATTATTTCTCTTTTCAAAATTAGCTAAGTCGCTTCTATTTTGAGCATCATCGGCAGTATATGAACTACGCCCACCGTTTACTCTGACTTCAACTACTACACAATTCTTACTCCTATTTAATTTCCTAGAAATTTCAGAAAGGCTAAGATTTTCATTTATTAACTTTTGGATTAGCTTTCTTTCTTTGAAGCTTAAACGGGTTATGCTCATCTTATTTATTTCTAGATTTTCTTGTTAACTTCTTAGCTGCAAGTATTTCATTAGCAGTAAGTTGAGCAAGAATGTTTTCAAACGTAAATCCTTCGGGCAACAATTCAAGTATGCTTTCGGCTTGATCTTGATAAAGTTTATTTAGCCTTTTGCAATCCCAAATGATGGTATTACCTCTACAGTCTTGATCTTCCTTTAAAATGCCTAAATGCACGGCCCTTTCATGAAAAGATTGCAAGGTTTTGATAGAAATCATTCCAGTAATTAAAGCGCATAAGTAGTCCTCTAATGACTTCATTTTAGAAGCCTCAACGAATTTCAATTCCATGTTTACCTATTAGCCTTACAATTTCTTGAATATACAACCTAGATGGTGTGGATTGCCCGTTTTCCCATCTACTAATCGTTACAACTGTTGCGCCTAAAGTGAGCGCAAATTTAGCTTGTGTCATGCCTAATTTAGTTCTTATTGCAAGAACTTCTTCTTTCTTCATGGATTCCTTTCATTTAAAATCTTAAATAGAGATGATGCTTGTCTAGGTTTAAACATATGATCTATTTCCATAAATTCCCCTTCACCATTCCATCTACCTAATAGATCTTGCATAAGGGTGTCTAAAACTAAAACCTCTTTTGCTTCATTAACCAAAATAACTTTGCATTCGTTCTCATCGTTGGGATTGATGGCCAAAATATAGCATTCCCAACAAGAAAGAGGGTCGAAGAGCTTAATTTCAGCATTACAAGCTAAACATTCGGCTTTATCTCCCCAATTGTCTTTTAGTTTTTGGGTGGTCGCTTCATTTATCATTTCGGGCCTTTTCTAATGCATATAGCCTATAGTGAAAATCTTTCATCTCATCATGTATTGCTCTAACTAATTCTCTTGTCGACTCAAGCTTGGTATCCATATGCCTAATATCGGCGCGCGATTCGGCTCTATTCCATAAAAACAAGGGGATAATCAAAGCCCCATTGCCTACAATTAAAGCTAAAATTGGTAGAAAATCCATTGTGTTACTCCTTGTTTAAAACCATCATAATAAAAATAAATATGACTACTGGCGGTATATACATGTTAAGTTTCCTGGTTAAAAAAATCGAAATCCGCAGAGTAAACCCAAAATAACTGTTGTGTTTCAGGATGTAATAAAATCATATTAAATCCATCGGGGTTATCTGTTTCGATAAACGAGGTAGGATCTTCAGAATCTAATTGCATACATAAGAATTTTAATCTTTGCCATTCTTGTATAGTAATGCAAATAGAAGCTCTACAATAGTCTTCATCCTCAATTAATTCATGTCTTATTTTTGCGTAAGTCCTCATGTTATTCCTCCTCTCGGCATTCATAACAGCCATCGTCATTTAATTGACAATCTTCTTGAAATCCTTCATGTCCACAATTTGGGCAGTTATGCCACATTTCCAGATCATCACCATTCATCATAGCCGTTTGAAAATCGCTATTTGTAAGAAATACATTTCCACTGTTTTTATTCATCATGCATGTTACCTCATCATCAAAGAAATTATCGGGTAAACCTTGTTTTTCCCACGCATTAAGCAAATCTACGAGCATCCCTCTTTCTCTTGAGCCGAAATGTGCTAAATTTGTAGTTGTTATTTCTTGGGTTTTCATATTAAACCGCCGTTTGATAAATTTGTTTACAGTCTTTTTCACATAGGTAAACGCTTACTTCATATGAATTCTTAGCTTTAAATTGCTTGGCAGCTTCCAATTGAGCTTTATAAGAAGATTCTGCGTATACTTCTATTTGCTTGTTTTTATACAGTGCAAGATATCCATTTTTCATGTTAAACCGCCTCGTAGTAATATTCTTCACAGTCAATCAAAGAATCGTTGAGATCTAGTTTTATCAATGTACCCCATTCAAAATGTCCGCTATCTAAACCACTTTTAAGCCATTCAATTGCAGTATTTTTGTTAAGCCATGATCGCTTAGAAGTTAAAGGCTCTCCACCATTCATTTTCATCATCACTTGATATTTTGTCTTATCTGCTATTCCCATATGTCCTCTTATTTGTTTTGTGTTATATTTAAGGCAAAAGAGTTATTTTACCGCATTCAACCTTAAGTTCATTTATAGGCAATTCCTTGCCATCTATCTGAATGAAAAAATCAAATTCATCATGCATCATTCTGGATAGCAATCCCGCCAGTTCATAAATGTTGTAGCTCTCATAATCTTCTTGTTTCATATATCCCCTTATTTGTTTTGTGTCTTATAACCCTACTCGCCTTTCCACTTGACCATGAGATCTTATCACCATGAGTTACACGGGCTTTCTTTGTTATACGCCTATATTATCACACTACAACATTTATACACAACAAATAAAATAGCTTTACTTTCATCTATCTCCCACATAACCAACATTTTAAAATAATTAGTTGACAAAGAAATATCGTATATCCCATGATCCCATATAATCATACTTGATATAGCCACCGCCGGCTTTGAGGCGGGCATAAAGGTTTTACATCTAATAGGCAATACATCAAGCTTGATTACTTATCGTTGCTTGTTAGGTGTTTTTTAATGAGGTTACATGGCTGGCTTTCCTACTGTTGCTAAAGGTAATAAGATCGGCGAAAAGGCTAAAAGACCTAAACCTGGAATGCCATTTGATAAAAAAATTATCGAAGATCTCATAATCACTCACCAAGGTAACCTGTCTAGGGCTGCCGATGCATTAGGGTCTAGTAGGGGTGCTATTAGGAACTTCGTTGATAGACATCCTGATGTGCAACAATTATTAAAAGATCAAAGAGAAAGACAATTGGATACGTTAGAACAAAGTTGCTTTGATAGAGCTATAGAGTCTAATGATACCACTCTTCAACTGTTCTTGTTAAAGACACAAGGCAAATCACGGGGTTATGATCAAGATGAAGCTAAGAATGCAGCTAAGGACATAGCTACAGCAGCCTTTGACTTCATAGTGAGCAAGAGCAAGCAAGCTACATAGCAGTGTGAGGACATCATGTGCCTCAACACATACCCTACAACCTACATAACATATACATCTACCTAGTAACAACATGAACATGGCGTTACACTAGGGTCCCATCCAACCTTTGGAATGCTAGAAAAGATGGTAGGGGTGCAACCTTAGTTAGAACCGTTACCTGTTATATCTATATCTCATGCCCTCTCTCACATTCAACCCTACTTTACAAACAACAAACTCTTTACAACTTGCAAGCTGAATAACTGAATAAGGCGGATAGAAAATTTCCAACTAAACAAAACCTTTACAACATCTACCCCCTACCATTTATATGGTGGAAAAATTTACCTTGTTGAAAATGACATAAAAAAACTTTAGGTAAAATTTCCTACAGAAAAATTTTTATGGATGGTAAATTAAGTATTTACAAGATGGAGGATGTATGGATGGATATGGGCTGGAGGATTTGCGGAAGATATTTGAAGGTCATGCCTATGAGTATAGTAATAGCCCGAAATATAAAGAGGATGACTTCAATTTGGCTATGGCGTTAAAGAATATTGTTGAGGAATTGATGATGTTAAAGAATGCTGACAAGATTGATCCTGAGTCGTAAAGCAATTATTTTGCTTGGCAGATATTGTGAAAAAATATTTACTACTGTTTTTTGGATTTAACAAGAGAGGGTGAAGATGAGTGAAGATTTTCAAGATGAGCTGAAAGAATTGATGAAGTTATATCAAGGGAATATGAAGGCGCATAAAAACAGTATGAAAGATATTATTCCCGTGATGGTTCATTATATGGAGAATTTTTGTAAGAAATTTAATGAATATAGTATTGCAGAAAATAATTTATTATGCTTGAAAACAAAGTTAGGTTGTAAAGATCAGGACGGTGAAGATGAGTGAGATTCCTATGCATCAGAAGAAGCAATATTTGTTGATGATTGATGAGGTTGGCATGGCTATGTTGGCTAGATTGATGCCGTGTTTGGGGTTTGTTCCTGTTGAGGGGATGCCTTTAGATAATAATCCTGGTTATCAGGTATTGGTGAGTGCTTTATCTAAACCTGTTGATCCTGTTGTTTTAGAGGCTAAACCTGAAGAGTTTGTTGTGCAGTGATATTTTAGCGGTTCCTTTTAGGAATGTAATATGCGCTATAACGCGTACCGCTATTTGAGGTGATGGCTGAGTGGCTTAAGGCGACCTTCTTCCAGTAACAAGGAAGATAAATTGGCTATAGGCTAATAGGTGAGTCTAGGGGTTAAAATCCCTGGGCTTCATATGTTCGAATCATATTTACCTCATTTGACATGAGCCTAATAGAGCAACCATATTTTAGCGGTCTTACTGAAAGGGAAGCGCGATCACAGGGGCACGTGACACTCGTGCCAATAGCTCATGTCTTTTTTTAGGAGTTGTTATGTTATGTGATAATTGTTGCTCTGATATGCATAGAGCTATATCTCTATTGCAAGGTAAAACAGTGCTTAAGATTGTATATGAATGTGAAGGTGGAGATTGTGATATTCAATTGAAAGAGCGGTTATATAATTATTACAATCAATTGACAAAGAAAGATCCGACTCTAAAAAATAAGACCTATTATCTTAACGGACAAAAAGCTGATTTGGACAATTTATGATAAGCCTTAGAAACAAAATAACTTTACTTTCCCTTGGATTATTGTTTTTTACTTGGTGTATGTTTTTTAAAATGATCTCTCCTGGATATGTTGGAGTGGTTGTTGATATGCTGGGTGATAATAAAGGGGTAGAGGCTAAAGAATTGCATGTGGGGATGCATTGGATTGCACCTTGGAAAAACGTTTATGAATTTCCTATATTTGAACAAAATAACACTTGGGAAGGAGATCATGAAGGATTTAATTTTCAAACTAGCGAAGGAATGGCTGTATCTGCAGATATCGGCATTACATATCATCTTAGACCAGAATCTATCCCACTTATTTTTCAAAGATATAGACGTGGAATGGATGAAATTACTAATGTTTTTATTCGCAACTATATTAGGGATGCTATCAATAAGTCTGCTTCTAAGACAGCCATTGAAGATTTATATTCAGGAAAAGAATTCTTCTTTGAGGATGTAGAAAAACATGTTAGGGATGATTTATCGCCTATTGGCATTGAACTTACTAGAATTTATCTTATCGGTAGATTTCACTTTCCGCAAAATGTCATTACTGCCTTAAATGCTAAGATAGAAGCCATGCAGAGGGCGCAACAAAGAGAAAATGAACTACGGGAAGCAGAAGCAGAGGCTAAAAAGCAGATTGCTAAGGCAGAAGGGCAGGCAAAATGTGCTATCCTTCAGGCAGAATCAGAAGCTAAAGCTAATTTAGTGCTGGCTAAATCCGTTACTACAGAATTAATTCAATGGCAAGCCGTTCAGAAATGGGATGGTAAAATGCCGCATGTTACTTCTGGAGCCATGCCATTTATTGAGGTGAAATAATGCAAATAATTGATGGCATACCCGTTTGGGGAGAACCATTACCCGAAGCGGTAGCACAAATGAAGGCGGTAATGAATTATGAAAAAAAACCTGAGTATGTCGCTCTTATGGCAGATCATCATATTGGATATAGCGTGCCTGTGGGGGGTGTGGTGGCTTATGAACGAGCTATCAATGTCAACGGTGTTGGTTTTGATATCGCTTGTGGCAATAAAGCTGTGTTGCTCGATTGTTCTGCTGAATCAGTCAAAGGAAATATCTACAGATCAATGAATGAAATCCAAAAGCACATCAGCTTTGGAATGGGAAGAAGAAACAATGAAAGGGTAGAGCATGAACTTTTTGATGATCCTGTATGGAATGACATTCCTATCTTGGCTAGCCTTAAGGATCGCGCCGCCGGTCAACTCGGTACTGTTGGTGGTGGAAACCACTATGTGGATGTTTTTGTGGATGAGTCCAATCGTGTTTGGGTTGGGGTTCATTTTGGTTCAAGGGGTCTCGGTCATACTATCGCAACTCATTTCGTTAAAGTAGGAGGAGGAAAAGATGGAGTCCACGCAGAGCCAGTCATTTTTGATGAAGATTCAGACCTCGGACAGCAGTACCTTAAATGTATGGAGCTTGCTGGTCGATATGCTTACGCAGGGAGAGATTGGGTATGCGAAAGAGTTGCTAAAATTCTCAAAGGGAACATCGTCGAATCAATCCATAATCATCATAACTTTGCATGGAAAGAACGACATTTTGATAAAGACCTTTGGGTTATTCGAAAAGGAGCAACTCCCGCTTTCCCAGGTCAAAAGGGTTTTGTTGGCGGATCTATGGGAGATATATCGGTTATCCTTGAAGGGATGGAAGAACCTGAGTCCCAAGCAGCTCTTTACTCTACGATTCATGGAGCAGGCCGTCAGCTTGGAAGAATACAAGCCAAAGGAAAATACGACAGAAAAGGAAATTGTATCCGACCTGGTATGGTTGATAAGACCGCCCACTCCGCCTGGATTAAAAGATTGGGTGTCGAATTGCGTGGAGGAGGTCTTGATGAATCACCGTATGCATATAAACGAATAGAGAGCGTTCTAGAAGCGCATAAATCTACGGTTAACATTCTACACACTTTAACACCTATAGGCGTTTGTATGGCTGATGAACGCGAATTTGACCCATATAAGGACTAACTATGTGGCTCGGAAAATCCCCTGTCTCTGACGCTTACATGAAAATTGCTGTTCAAGAGAGCGATAAATTGGTTTATGTTGGCAAAATTATTTCCTTAGAACCTATAGAAGGGGCTGATTTTATCGTTTCAGCCACTGTTGTCTGCGGGAAAGGAGGAAAATGGAAGGGGATTGTTAAAAAAGATCAATTTGAAATCGATAGTTGGTGTAATGTTTATCTCCCAGATGCATTAATTCAGCCTAATGAAGCAATGCAATTCATGGAAGCAACTGGTTGGCGTGTAAAAATGCGTCGATTTAAAGGCGCGCCCAGTGAAGTAGTAATTATGCCTGTACCAAAAGCTTATCATGAGTCAATGGAAGTTGGGACTGATTTAACTTTATGGTTTGGTGTTACAAAATACCATAAACCAATCCCAACGCATCTTAATGGCATTGCAAAAGGGTATTTTCCTGACTTTATTCCTAAGACCGATGAACCTAATTACCAGAAATGTGAAGATCTTGTAGATGCATTGCAAGGGAAATTCTATTATGTTACAGAAAAAGCTGATGGCTCTTCAACTACTGCTTATAGATATAAAGGAAACTTTGGCGTTTGTAGCAGAAATGTTGAATTGCTTAGAAATGAGGAAAATGGCTTCTGGAAAGTAGCTATTAAATATAAATTAGAAGAAAAGCTGCCAGATGGTATAGCTCTTCAATGGGAAACTTGTGGGCCGGGAATCCAGAAAAATCCTATGGGGCTTTCAGAAATTGACGGATTCGCATTTAGTGCTTATGATATTGTTGAGAAAAAATATCTTGAGTTTGCAGAGTTCTTAACGCTCATTGATAGATTAGACTTTCCTACTTGTAAAATACTAGATATTAAAAGTAGCTTTGATAAGGAAAAGATAGCAACTCTTGGGGAAGGAAAATATTCTAATGGTCATGAGAGAGAAGGTGTTGTTGTCAGATCACAAGATAATATAGGACATGCACCTATCAGTTTCAAAGTTATAAATCTAAATTATGAGAAATAGATGAGCGATCCTTATAAGATAACGGTATGGGCGCAAATGTTCTTTGATGATGGAAGCCTTACTCAAGGTGTTCGAATAAGTGCCGAATGGTTAGAAGAAACAAATGCCGACAAAATTGATCAAATAGCTTCATCACTATTAAAATCAGTAAACCGTCAAGAAGGTTGGCTTCTTATCTGGGGCGCAGGAAATATGGAATTTAACCATTACCCTACTTCTTTTTCTGGTAAGCAGGCTTTGGGGTTAGACTCTTAGGCTTTGTAACCTTTGATTGCTTAGCTCCTTCAACAAAAGATGTCTGAGGACCTTGTTTCTTAGGTGGTTTTGCAGTGATTCTGATAGATTTTTCGTGCATGCCTTTAACCATATTTTTTCCTTTGTAAAATATTACTTTATCACAATGGAATTTTTTGTGAAGAATTATCTATATAAATTTCATTGGCTTTTAATAGATTTCTTTGTAATTTTACCATAAATATCCTGTAGGTTTCAAAATGAGTAGCCCAAATCCACAAGATCCAGACAGCCCCTTATACCAATTCATTGATACGCAACCTGAATCTCCATATCCTAATAACCCAGATTCTTCTCTTAGCCATTTTACTTATCGTCAATTCACCCCTGAGAATATCACAAATACTTTACCTATGATAGTGACTAAAACAGCACATGGATTATTAGATGGACAGGCTATTCGCGCAACAAAATTTATTAGAATGCCATTTGCTTCTAGCACAGGAATGGAGCAGATTAACATGGGGTTGTTCTATGTTCAGAGAGCTACTGTTAATGACTTTCAGCTTTTTGATGCTAATAGCCAGCCTATAGATGGACGTAATTTCACGCCTTATATTCAAGGGGGCCAATTCACTATAAATGGCCCAGAGATTCTTTGTGTGAATCCATCTCATTTTCCACCTGCTGGCATTCCTCCTTTTCCTCCAGTATGATTTTCAGTCAGTATTTTGTAAATGATTTGAATAATATAGGGATGATTGTCTTTATCGACATTTTGATACATATGGCAAGAAAGTGCCACACATAAACTATTCAATATTGTATCCATATCCTTAACAGAATTTTCAGGAAATTTATCTCTAAGTTTAAAATATATTTCTTTACCTTCTTCTAGACAAAGTTTATTTAATTGATCATCAGTAGGGCCAAATGTTTTCATAAAATCACATTCTCAGGTGGTTTTGGTAATGGCATCCAGTGGGTTATAGGATCTATTTTTCCTTTAGGAGCTTCATGGTAATCATGCCAAGAGTTAAACTTTTTTACATATGTAGCAAAGAAAATTATTCCATCCTCTATATCGACAGCTAAAACGCCTTTAGAATAAATGCAGCCTTTTTCATCTTCAGGCAATCTATCCTTAACGCTAATCCAATTCATTTAGGCACCTCGGGTAATGGCATACAGTTCATTATTTCACCTTCTATAAAATCACACTCTCAGGATATTTAGGCATAGGAAACCAATATGAAGCATCATAATAATCAAAAGCGATAGAACCTACATATACGTGTTCATATTCATCAGAAAGTAGAAAAGGAGATGAAGGAACCGAATCAGATAAATTAATCTTAATCCATTCAATTTTCACAAAATCCCCTTAAATTTTAAAATTATAAAAGATGTTATGCACCCTCCTAAAAATCCAGATATAAGTGCTATAATATGGCATTCATTCACAAAATGACCCTCACAGGTTTATTAACAGGTTGATATCTTTCGTTTACAATACTAGCGTTGACAAGTCTTATTCCATTCGTATGTTGACTATTACCGTAAGCTTCATGGATATGACCAAATACATGCAATTTTGGTAGAATCTGTAAAGATTTCATCCATAAACTTAGACTTCCAACGCTTGGGCCAATGGACCCATCTCTAGTTTTTATCCAGTCATAATTCCCAAATGATGGGCTATGAGTAATCAAAATATCAGTATCATGAGGAATTAAGTCCCATTTTTCAGCTAATTGCTCGTCATTATCCAAAGTAAAAGCGCAACAATGGGGGTTAATTCCAGGAAAGCTGGCTGTCCAAGGCGATCCCCATATCTTTAGTCCTTCGAATTCGGTTCCTGAATCGCATAGATATTTTATGTGACCATCACACGAATAATTCCCTATTAAATAGTTGTCGTGATTTCCAGATATTACAATAATCTGAATGTAATCTTGTATATTTAACCAGCACAAAAACTTATTATGTTCATCTTCTGTATCCCTAGCCGTCAAATCCCCAGCCACAATAAGAAGATCGCCTGCTTCTAACGTCGGGTAATGCCCATGGAGGTCGCTAATGCAATCAATGATCATTCTTATCCTTCATAATATTGGCCACCTTTCAGCTTATATATTTTCCTCTAAGCAAAGTTTCTTTGTCAATAAATATCTTAAATATGTTGTCAAGTAATTATTTTACTTGTTAAAAGAAACATTTGATATAAGAAGACATATGACATTAACACAAGAAAAAGCTTTTGAATTGCTTGCAGATAGAGAATGGCGGTTATCTAATCTTTATAAGATTAAGGATAAAGAAGGAAATGTAGTTGATTTTTGTCCAAATTGGTCGCAGAAAATTCTTTTGAAAGATTCGCATACATTAAACATTGTACTTAAGGCCAGACAACTTGGGATTACTACTTTCCATGCTATTTTATTCTTAGATACCTGCTTATTTAATAAGAACGTAAATGCGGCTATCGTTGCTGATAGCAAGCCTATTTCTCGAGAAATCTTCATTGATAAAGTAAAGTTTGCTTATGACAACCTACCTCAATTCGTTAAGGATATGTGCCCAGCATATAGAGATAACGTTCATGAAATGCGGTTCAGTAATGGTAGCGTATTTAGGGTAGCCACATCTTTACGCGGTGGAACTATCCAATTCTTGCATATCACCGAATTTGCCAAGATATGTCAGGAAAATCCTAGCAAAGCTAATGAGATTATTTCAGGTGCTCTTAATGCTGTACAAGCAGGTCAATTTGTTTGCATAGAATCGACAGCTAGAGGTAGAGAGGGTCATTTTTACTCATTATGTAAATCAGCTCAAGCATTACAAGATCAGGGTATTGAACTTGGAACTTTAGATTGGAAATTATGGTTCTTTTCTTGGTGGGAACATCCCGACTATGTAATTGATTCAAAAAATGTATTGATAACTAAAGAGATGTCAGAGTATTTTGAGTCTTTAGAAAGTAAAGGAATTATTTTAATTCCTGAGCAAAAAGCCTGGTATGTAAAGAAGATGCAGACTCAAGGGGATTATATGAAGAGGGAATATCCCTCAACTCCTGAAGAGTCATTTGAAGCGGCTAATGAAGGGTTTTACTTTGCCAAGATGATGTCTATTGCTAGACAAGAAAGACGAATCTGCCATGTACCTTATGACGAAAGCGCCAGAACCTATACAGCATGGGATATAGGAATAGGTGATAGCAATGCGATTTGGATCTTTCAGACCATTGGAAAAGAGATCCATTGTATTGATTACTATGAAAATAGTGATGAAGCGTTAACGCATTACATAAATTGGTTAAAGAATAAACCTTATATATATGAAAAACACTTTATGCCACACGATGCAGCTTCAAGATCTTTACAATCTGGGAAAAGCCTCGTTGATATTGCAAGAGGCATGGGTCTCAAAGTTGATGTATTGCCAAGAGATACCAATGAAATGTTTGGAATTGAATGCCTTAGAAATATGCTACCGAGATTTTTCTTTGACCAAACAAAGTGTGAAAAAGGAATAAAAGCTATTGAAAGCTTTAGAAAAGAGTGGAATGAAAAGTTAGGTTGCTACAGAGAGAAAAGCCATCATGATTGGGCATCTCATGGGGCTAAGGCTTTAATTTATTGCTCTGAAGCAGTTCAAAGAACAGGATCGGGAGCTGGAATGACAGCAGAAGAATGGGATCGCATGCGGCGACAGTGGCTCTAAAAAAATTTTGCTATGGCTATCAAATATTTATTTGAGAAAAGATGAGCGGATACGTTACTACAGGCACTAACAACGAAAAAGTCTTTCAATTCAACCAGTTCTTCTATGATGCCTATCGCACATATGGAGTTTACTATGCTGCCGCTTACAGAGATCTTAGGGCATATGCTGGTGATAACTGGTCTAATCTAGAGAAAACTAAGTTAGAACGTCAAAATCGAATGATTTTGGAGCTAAATAAAATCCGCCGTGTCGTAAATCTATATTCCGGTTATGAGAGAGAAAACAGAACTGCGACTGTATGCGCCCCAGTGGAAGGATCAGATGTAAAAACAGCTGACCAATTCTCTAACCTACTCTATTACATATACGATAAAGCTAATGCTGATTACATCATCTCAGAAGCCTTTGAACATAGCCTCAAGACAGGTTTAGCCATCATCGGCTTATATATGGATTATTCACGAGATAAAGTGAATGGCGATATAAAAATGTACTGGAAACCGTTTAATGCACTGATGCTTGATCCCTACTTTACGAAAAGGGACCTTAGTGACTGCGACCAGGCATCTACTAGAGATCTATTATCCAAAGAACAAATCAAATTCATGCTCCCTTGGGTAGACCCATCTACAATTGATAATCTTCCTACAGGTATACGAGATAACAAATATCAATATTTGGGCATCTATAGACAGTACAATTCAACTTACATTTCAAAGAATCTATGCACCTATGACCAATATTGGAGAAGAATTAACGTACCACAGAAATACCTTGTTGATATGGAGACAGGTGTAACCGAGGAGTGGAATGGTGATAAACAAGATGAAAAAGACTTAATTGCTCAACTGAGAGAAGAAGCTGCTAGAAGACAAGAGCAAGGACTTGGTCCTAGATTAGAGCTAATCAATTCACATAAAAGGACCGTTGAACTAAATATCATTGTTTCTGGACAGCTACTTTATACAGGACCAGATCCCACAGGTTTGGATACATTTCCTTTCATACCTGTCTTGCTTTATCACGAGCCATTGATAGATACATTTGAGTTGAAAATACAGGGAATTGTCCGATCTATTAGAGATGCTCAAAGACAATATAACAGACGCCATTCTCAAATCATAGACATTATGGAATCTATCATCAATACAGGATGGATAACCAAAAACGGTGCAGTTCTTGATCCAAACATGCTTATGCAAGCGGGTCAGGGTAAACAAATTGTAATGAATGAGGGATATGATGTTAATGCAGATATACGAGAAATTTCAGCTCCTAATATTCCGCCAGGTTATTTGCAATATCAAGACATCATTGACAAAAACATCATGGAAATACCTGGTGCTTCTGATGAGCTGCTTGGCCTTTCTTCCGTTGGTGATAGCCAGGTGTCAGGGAAACTCGCAGAAGTTAGAGCCTCAAATGGCCTCAAAGGAAATCGTGGGATCTATGACAACCTCGAACAAAGCAAGAAATACCTCGGCAAATTAGTCATTGAAGCTATTCAGAAGAATTACTCTCCAGGAAAAGTAGCAAGAATAATTGGCGAAGAGCCTACTGAAGAGTTTTTATCAGGTCAATTTGAAGAATATGACTGCGCAATTAAACAGGCTGTCAAAACATCTACTCAACGAGAAGCGTACTACTATCAAATTCTGCAACTTATTTCAATGGGTGCTCCTATTCCTTGGGATAAAGCATTAGAAGTCGCTCCTTTACAAGGAAGTACAAAACTACATGAAATACTCGCTCAACAACAAGAACAACAACAGGCTGCAGCTCAGGCAGAACTTGAAGCTGCACAAATGCAGAAAACTCTCGACATGGCATCTGTCAATCAATCCAATGCCCTTGCTGAAGAGCGTCGCGCTAGAGTTCTGGCTGATATTGGATTGGCTAAAGAACGTGAATCTGAAGTAGTACAAAATCATGCAAAAGCATTCCTTGATAATGCGAAGACTATAGGAGAGATCAATGATCTACCGAGAAAACGCTTAATTGAGGTTTTACAACTAGCTGCAGAACTTAGGCAGCAAGAGAAGCAATCGGCGGAAGCTGAAATGCAAAAGGATATGAAACGCGCAGAAGCGCTTAAACAAGGATAAACATATGGCAAAAGGTACAGCTACATCTAACAAGATGATGCCTCGTATGGAGACATATGGTGGACAAAATAACCCAGGTTATCAACCACCTACCGGCTCAGCGGGCGCTAAAGCTTTTGGTGATTATAGCACTAAAAGTAATCCATTGAGTGTTCCTAAGAAAGGGTCGTCTATTGGTCCTGGCTATGGCAACTCAGACAGGATGAAAGCTATGGCATCTAAAGATGCTGAGGCTAAGAAAGAAAGCCTTCGAGGAATGCCATGCTAATTACTTCTCCTAAAATAGCAATGCAACAACACATTGAAGCTAGAGAGGGCGTAACAGCTCATTTTAATCAAGTGATGGAAAAGATCCTAAATGAGAATTCTCATAAGGATAAGTATTGGATTTTAGGAAAAGCAAAGGTTCATAGGAAGGGGGATAAACGCATGGTACGTCCGTTTTTACAGATGTGCGATGAAAAGCCTCCAGTCGTGAAAGAGAGCTTCGTCTATGAAGTGGATAATAGACGCGGTGTCAAAACGTTGTTATGGGTCATGCACCCTGACGATACGTTAAGTTTTCCCACTTTAGGGAAGTCCATCCGCGTAACCGGCGGTAATTCGGGTTCAAAAATCTTGCTACCGAAGTAACGGTAGGAATAGGGAGTTTTATGACTACAGAAGAACAAGAAGATGTTGCAGTTGCTGTCTCCGAGCAACCGAATGTCGAGTCTCAAGAAAATCAACAAGAAGAACCAAAGATGGTTCCGCTTGCTGCCCTTCAGGCAGAGCGTAGGAAACGTCAAGAATTAGAAACCCGTAATAAGGTTTACGAAGACTTGATGGCAAAACAACCTACTACAAAGCAACCTGAAGAAGAGGAAGAAGACCCAGAGGCATTAGTCACTAAGTCTGCCTTCCGAGAAGAGAAAGCTCTTACTAAAAGAGAGATTCTCGAGCAGGTCTATCAAGACATGAATCCTGAGGCTGTTCAAAAGATTAACACATATTTGAAACCAATTTTGGACAAGAAACCGTGGTTAGCAGCAACTTTAGATAATGCCGTAAACCGTCTTTCTAGAGCGAATGAAATTGTGGATGATTACATGCATTTGGTAGAGGAAAAACCTAAATCAAAGGTAGTTGTAAATGACGCAAAAAGGATTGTAGATAATGCTAATAAGCCAAGATCTCCTACAGAGATGGGGAAATCTGCGCAACCTAGCGGAACCGAATATCTTAAAAGCATTCAGGGTAAGAAAGAGTTTAGGGAATATCGACAGAAACTATTACGCGGTGAGGCATAAAAAAAATTTGCCGCTCTTGTCAAAACATTTTTTGACTAGGAGAAGAAAATGGCCGCAGGAACAACAACGACAGTACAAGTAGACCCAGAAGTCAACTTGTTCTTCGATAACATTCTTCTTGATCGTCATCAGCCATACTATGTTTATGGCTATTTCGCTCAAGAAAGACGAATTCCTCAGAAGAATAGCAAGAACGCTATCTTCCGAAGATTCGATAACTTAGCCGATGCACTTACACCTCTTACAGAAGGCGTTACGCCAGCTGCTGAACAGGTTACTAAGTTCGACATCACAGCAACAGTTTCGCAATACGGTAAAGTCGTTCAGCTATCTGATGATGTAATTATCACAGTTCAAGACCAAACATCTAATGAAGTTGCTGACATGCTTGCACAAAACATGGCATCTACTTACGACAAAATCGTAAGAAATATGCTTGTAGCAACAAGCGCTCAAATTGACTGCCTAAATGGTGTTAATGGAAATGCGATTACAGAGGTAACAACTACAGACTTAGAATTAGCTGTAGATTATCTCACTGGCAATAACGGTAAGAAGTTATCTCCAAATCAAGAAGGAACTAATGCATTTGGCACAAGTCCGGTTTGGGCAGCTTTTTGGATGATTATTTCTACAGATTTAAGGACTGATTTCAAGAATTTAAGCAATTTCTTGGCAACAGCTGATTATCCCCGTCAACAGAGCGTTCTTGAGAGTGAACTAGGATCTTGCGATGAGGTTCGCCTTGTCATGACATCTGAGGGCTATAAAGACGTCTCAGTTGCTCCAGCCGTATATTCCAACCTGCTTTTTGCAGCTAATGGATATGGAAGAATCATGATCGATGATCAATCGATGGAAATGATAATTAAGCCCCTAGGAGCTGGTGAGGACCCGTTAAATCAAAGACAAACTATGGGTTGGAAGGGTCGTTTAGGCTCTGTAATCCTAGATGACTCTTGGGTGATCAACTTAAGAAGCACTAAAGGTTAAGGAGGATAATTATGACTGCACCAATTGGAACATCACTAAACGTCAACACAGGGACACGAGAACTTAGCCAGGTAACAAATACCTACGGCGGATATCTCCAGTCAGCTGGCGCTGCATACAATCTGGTATTGCCTTGGCAAGCTGATAAATTTGAATGGTTCAACTATACAAAGTTTGCAACCGATACAAATAACGTTGAAGGCGTTTGGTTTAGAGACTTCCCAGCAGGGGACGCTCTGATCATCGCTAGAGGCACCACTACTTTGACTTCTACATTAGAAGCTACAAATGGTGTGACAATCGCAAATACAACTGGTGGATTTGCAAATGAGCATCTGGTAATCACAGGTATCACTACTGCAACACCTGGTGTCGTAACGACTTCTACTAATCATAATCTTTCAGATTTTGATCGTGTTGTTCTTACGAAAATCATTGGTACTGCTGCGGCTGAATTGAATAACAAAACTTATGTAGTTCAGGTTTTATCTGCTACCACATTCGCTTTGTATGACACATTCGGTCTACCAGTTCCAGTGGTTGGAGCTTATACATCAAGCGGACAAGTCACTAAGATTGCTCCTCTTCTTGGGCAAGTTGGATCTCAAAGCAACTTTCCAGCTCCTCAGAACTCAATTCAAGACTATCCAATCCAATATCGATTGCTATTAGGAACGGCTGTTATGGGAGCTGATAACGATATTATCTACTTCCAAGCAACTAAGTTCAATGCGTACTTCAATTTGGGTGACGTAGCTTAAACCAAAGAGAGGGGAGTATATATCCCCTCTCTATAACAAGAGGAAATATGAAAAAAAGTCAGAAAGAAAAAGATGCAGAATTAATGGAAGCTGCTGTCATGAAAGGGGCAGTTGTTCAAACAGAAGAGCCTAAAAAAGAATTCGATTTCGATACTTTCATTTTCGAAAATGTCGCCGATTTTGATGTCTATAACGCTCATGTTAGAAAACATAATAGATTATGCATACACGAACGCAACAAGATGAAAATTAAGGTCCCTGATGAGACATTTCATCGCAAAGTTAAAGTTAAATTCCAGCGTTTTGATCAGCCACAGAACGTTTTAAAAGTGAGAGTTAGAAACAAAGACATTGATTGGAAAGGTCAGTTGAAACCTGGCCGTACATACGATCTGCCTATTCCTGTTGTTAAGTTTCTTAACAAATTAGCTGTTCCTGTTTTTGCTGAAGTCAAAGTAACCGATGGTGGTGACACATTAACAGAAACAAGACAGGTAAGTGAAGATCCAAGATTTTCATGCCAAGTTATCGACTTTTAATAAGGATTTATTATGACGGGGCCAGTTCTTCCAGCATCAGGTGCAAGTATAGTTCAAATCATTCGCAATACAACAGGACGGGTTGATAGGAATGATCCTGCCTTCACAGATCCTATTATGTATGACTATCTTAATGCCTTTTTGCAACAAGAACACCCTCAAGAAGTCAGGATCTTCCAGAACCAAACATGGTGGGATTTCACTATTGGCCCTGCCTCTTTGGACCCCCTTCCGGTAGATCTTGACGAATTAGGTTATTCAACCATTGGGCCTTTAGCTTATGTAGGATATCCAGGGGTTCCCAATAACAATTCATTCAAAATGTTTTGGTATGTAGATCCAGGTGATTTTTACTACAGATGGCCATGGGGAACAGTATTTACTCCGCAACAACCAACATATGTTTTGTATTACAACCAGGAATTGACTTTTCGTGGTCCTCCTGATCAGGAATATAACATACGCCTTTCATCCTATAAAATTGATTTGTCTTTTGAAGGTGGGTCAAACCAAAACAGTCAGTCAATTTTAACTAATGTTCCAACTGCTTACTTAGCCAGATATCTAGCCTATGGTACTTCCCTAGACATACTTAGTGATTATGGTGAAATGGATCGCTACAACGAAGTGTTTCAAGTTTATAGACGTTATAGAGGACAGGTTTTAGCCAGAACCTGGGATCAACTTTCCTCTCAAAGAACCGGCCCAGATTTTTAAGGTTATATGACATTTAATCCAGCAATTCCTTTAAACAGTGATTCACCTGGGATTTTCCCCGCTCAATCACAAGCTAATTTTACTAGATTGCAAACAATCATGAGTTCTGACCATCAATTCAATTTAACAGCAGCTGCCAATGATGGATGGCATACTCTTATCCATTTAATCCCGCAGGCGCCATCTGGTATTTTAGCAAATACTGGGCGAGCCTATGTAAAAAGCACTGGAGGGTTAATTCAATTCTTCTACATGGATGATGCGGGTACAGAGTACCAACTTACTCCTCAATCTGTGACAGAAGTTAGTAAAATTATAGGTACTGCATTTTTAGCTTCAAACGGAACAATTTCTGTTCTTAATGCTTCTTATGATTATACAGGATATGGGGTGGTTTATATCAATGGAACCAACGTGCAAAGAAGTTACAATTTCACAAAATCAGGCTCAGTAGTTTACCTGCATGAATTTGATAGCAATTCAGGATCTCCAAGCCGACCTACTTTATTTTATTCAGGCACTAATTTGTTAGCTAAAAACAATGACTCTTCAGGACAAAACATTGTTTGGTCCCTTATGGTAAACAGGATTTTTTAATGAGCTATCAAGGATATTTAATATCAAATTATGCAACGGGATTAGATAGGGAGCTTCAGCCTTGGCTTCTTCCGAATGATGCATTTACCGATTTATTAGATGGTTATGTCTATAGAGGAGTGACTTATAAAAGAGAAGGCTATTCAGGATTTGCTAATGGGTTGAAGTCTACTTATGTTGAAAGCCGTATGGTGCATGCTATATCAGCAGAAGCATATGGCACAGGAAATGGAACTGCGGGACCTTATGTTCATGTAGCTGTAAGCACTCCTATTGCTAGAGGTAGTGTTGTTATAACTGCTGGGGCACAAACAGCTACAGATAATGGGGTTGGAGGTTTTACTACTTCTCCAGCTGGTGGTAGCGGAACTATTAATTACACCACGGGCAGCATTAGCATTACATTTAATGGAAATGTAGCAGGAGCTACGCCAATTACTGTTACCTATGATTATCATCAAGGATTGCCCGTCATGGGCATAATGAGTTTTTATCCTAATAACAACGTAAGGGAAATGATTGTTGCAGATACAACTTACGTTAATAAATATGATCCTAATACTGATAGGTTGGTTGATATTAGCCCAGCTACTCCTTATAACGGCACTTTTCAAGACTTTTGGTCATGGGTTAATTATGCAGATGCCGCTTCAGTACCTAGATTACTTTTTTGTAATGGTGTAGCTGGAGATGTTATCCAACAATGGGATGGAACAACAGTTACAAACTACGCTCCAACTTTTGCTGGTGGAACATTAAATGCTAGACAAATGTTTGAATTCCAAGATCGATTAATTTTGTTTCAAACATATGAAGCAGGTGTTTTCTTCCCAAGAAGGATTAGGATTTCAGGATTTGGAGTCAATACAGACAATTTCAATAATACAGCTCCAGGTGCAGGTTTCATAGACATACCGGACAATACCTTCTTCTTCGGGGCTGCCTTTAACCGAGATGATTTGATGTTCTTCACTGAATCATCTACTTGGTTACTCAAATATACCGGTAATGATGTCACTCCTTTTGTACTTAAGAAAGTAGATGGTAGCAGGGGATCTAAAGCTGCATTTTCTGTTATTACATACCTAAATAGAACAATGGCCGCGAGTCCTAGGGGTCTTCTTATTGTTGATGGCTATACAGTTGAAAGGATGGATAACAATCTTCCTGACTTTGCATTCAATGAAATTAACAATCAATTTTTTGAGACATGTTTTTCGGGGTTTATCGATGAAGAAAGAGATGTTTATCTTCTTTATCCCTCTATTGGAGATGTTAGGCCAGCTCTCGTTGCGCTAGGATCATCTGATAGGATTCTAGTATCTAACTTTGAAGAAGATATTTTTGCCAC
>Ga0193744_1000072_pt1 | contig 40176 bp, 61 predicted proteins | sample L1a1metaG_FD_143056 | JGI IMG/M metagenome (GOLD analysis project Ga0193744, IMG submission 143056) | Soil microbial communities from a riparian zone of the East river system, Colorado, United States - L1a1 | ecosystem: Environmental > Terrestrial > Soil > Riparian zone | place: USA: East River...
GCGTATCTATAAATTGATATAATACACTATTGGGATCTTGAGGATTTGGTCCACTGCTCATATTTACCTATTTACGTAAATTTACTCTATCGTATAAATATATATTAACAAAGAGAAACACTATGCCTAAAGCCTTATATGAAAAGACCATTCGCATCACTCCTAAACCTCCTAAGAAGGTTGGAATCATGCCTTCGTATAGCGATGGCCAGAAGCAAGCTAAAGTAGATAAGCCTAAGAGCTTGACTCCTCTAAAGAAAAAGTAGGGTGTCTGTAAGTGACTCGAATATCTCCAGCTCCCCATATCACAATTAACCCTTCGTCTCTATTTAAAGACTTAAGGATTTGTGTACATATATCTTCCATTCTCTCTTTACTATCATAGATATCTGCATTGATTCGTACGCCTTGAGAGACGCTACCATCATCGAAGAACATCTGGGCCCATACTTGAATATCTTGCATCATTTCTCGTAGTTTAGGTTAATCACTTTAAAGCTAATAGGCTTGCCATTGAGAAGATTCTCCCTAGAACGCACTACTACGCCTTCTCGTTGCTTGCCGTTGGCATACAAGCCCTCGCCTAAGAGTTCTACGCCATCACTAGACCACTTTTCGCCGCAGTCTACACACATGGCACATGGGAAGTCAATAGCATCTAAGAGCGCTATTAACTCTTCTGCAGTGAGATATCTATGCTGAGAGATATCATATCCACTGAAGGCGAAAGCAGAAATCTCCTTAAGTCCCATTGGATTACTTTGTATCCCAGGTCCACAAGTTTCCCATTGAAGACATATGCCTTCAGGAAGCTTATTCTCTAAGTCATACTTTATAGCCATCTGCCAATATCCGTTATTCTCATCCCTTTCTAATTCCCAGTTTCTAGAACAGACCCCGAACTTGTTTTTATACTTATAAGCACTTGAAGAGCTTCCATCGCACTTTTCTGTAATGTAGTAAGGTTTGCCTTTAAGTAATTCAATATACTCTTGCCCTTCAGCATTTTGGTAATTAGGCTCATCAGTCTTAGGCATAAATCCTGGAAACTCTCCTACCATCTTGCCTTGAAGATTTGGAGGTACAGGCTTGTGATACTTAGTGACGTTATATACTCCAGTTAAATCACACCCTACATCAAACTCAAGCGTCTGCCAAGGGTAAGGCATGATAACTACTTCACTAGGCGCTCCCTTAAACCTGCGCATCTTCACACGCCAGTTTGTAGCCTTCATGAAAGCCATATCTTCCCATTCAGGAAGCAATGCATCAGGCAGAAATACTACGCATTTGTCATTGAGAGTGAAATCAGCTTTTTTGACTACGCCTCTCCATTTCCCTCCTGCACCGCATATCACAGTAGCTGAGACAATGAAATCTGCATTGAGAATAGGCTGTAAATCTGTAATTTTACCTACATAAACTAAACCTGTGTCGCTCATACTAATCCTTATAAGGGTCCCAGTCCCTCTCTTTATTGAGGCTAGAGATTTTATTTATCTTCATGAGGATTTTCCTTACATGTTGATGGATTATATAAATGAGCTATCAGCTCTTGAGTTTGCCTAACGCTTATGCCTATAGGATCTCCATCTTTTTCAAGCATATGGATCTCATTGACTATGAGTTGACATAAGTCTTTAATAAACTTCTTTGAGCGCTCAGGAGGGTCATACCAGCATGTACAAGGCATTATTTTATACCTTGGTTGTTTAAGCTAATGCCAAGTAAAGGCATTGCTCCTGAAGTGACTTGAGGCATCTTACCGTCCCACTTCTGTACACTCTGCCACTGAATGAGCTCTAGAGTGATAGACTTAGCTAGTACTAGATTCGCCTTAGCCTCCGCTTCTGCCTGGAGTATTGCACACTTCGCCTGTCCTTCGGCTTTAGCTACCTGCTTCTTGGCCTCTGCTTCAGCTTCTCTAAGCTCGTTCTCACGCTGTTGAGCCCTTTGCATCGCTTCTATCTTAGAGTTCAATGCTGCAATGACGGTGCTAGGGAAGTGAAACCGGCCAATGAGATATATTCTGCTTATCTCTATGCCAATCACAGACAAATCACTCCTCACATGCGACTCTACATCTTCAAAGAAAGACTCTTTGCCGGAATACAAGTCCTCTATCTTCGTCTTAGAAGCGGATTTATTAATAGCGTCCCGAATATAATTCCTGATGAAAACGTGTGTAATCTCATCCATCCCTCGTCTGTATCTTTGAAATATAAGAGGAATAAATTCAGGCTTAAGATGATAAGTAATCCCGATATCGGCAGATACTGCCATTCCCTCAGAAGTCTGGAAATTAAATCCCTCACGCTCCCCTTCCCAGTTGTCATTTTGTTCGAAGATTGGGAACTGATACACATTCTTCCATGGAGCGATCCAATGCATACCTACGTGTAGCTCTTTCGTCTCTACGCCTTTAGAATCCCCAAGCATATCAATCACTACGCCTACATATCCCGGAGATATCATCTTAAAGCACATACACCATGTTAGAAATAACACGATGCAAAGAAGCAGATAACCCTTAAACTTCCAAAAGAAGTCAAATATAGGAGTCTCATTTTTATACATACGGTCCTTTTTTGAATATGCAGAAGGATGGAATTGAACCATCGACCTCAAGGTGGACAATCATGAAACCACCCTGTGCTCTACCGCTGAACTACCTCTGCAATTTATATAACGTTACCATCTTAATGCAATCCGAGACGATTTGTCCTTCATCAGTAAGCAGTAGCTGTTGGCTATGCAACTTATTCCAAGCATCTATGAATTCAGACCCAGTAGCGAGTTCTTTATACGCTTCACCAAAGGCCCACAGTCCGAATTCATTTACCTCATCTTCTGATCCTTGAGATTTCCAGAAATCAATCATTATTAACTATTTCCGATAAAGGAGTCACTAACACCTGCATCTTAGAATTATCAGTGATACCCATCCCTTCGATCTCTATGAACTTAATGCACGGGATGATAGTAGATAATATCCCTAGATCCTGCTGACCTATCACCAATAGGTAAAGCTTAGACTTAGGGATCTCTGAAGGGACTATTGGTGTAATATCTTCACTCATTCTTTATCCTTACATTTTTGAGCGGTTTTCTTATATTCCAAAAGTTCTAGCTTTTCTTTGATCTCTTGAACCTTTTTGTATCTTGTTACAAATGCTTCCATGTTGCAGACCATCCAGTCCATAGAGGAATCTAGATCTTCTTGTTCTTCTTTAAGGCTTTGTCTATAGATTTTCTCTAGCTGTTCAATTTCTTCCTTAAAATCTTCATCACTCACGTTAAATCCTTTGTAATATTTATGTTTCTGGACAAAAGAAGCCTTGTATTTATCAAACGCTCCTACATCACAAAGCCATTTATAAGTCATAATCCCCCAAAGTAAAGGTTAATTTACATAAATGAGTCTTTTTTCTCAAAGACTTTTGGCTTATAGATCAATTTGCTCTTGAATGCTTAGGATTTTCTTCTTAAGTGTCCTTGTCCTATTGCTTTTACATGCAGGACATGAGCCATGATTTCTGCAAGAGGCATCTATAGCCTTAGATTTACGATATGCCTTCCTTTTCTCTTTGCCTGAAGCGATTGCTTTATCTAGGCTCATTTAAATCCGAATCCCAAGGTCTTCTAGTCTCAAATCTATGCTGCATTATGCTTTTTATTTCTTCCATTTCCATCAACTATCTTTGAGCCGCACATATCACAGTTATCCATTATCCCAACCTCTCCGGCCATGCAGGGCCATTCGGTCCTTTCGGAGGCTTAGGAGGATAATTGTCAGGTATCGCAGGCATGTTCACTAACATCAGGCATAGCAGTATAATCATTTATCCTCTTTAACCTCTTTCATCTTCCAGAATCTATCGCATGTATTATCTATATATGGTGGAGTTACGAAGTAGCTTTGTAAGTACTCATCAGGCTTTGCTTTATATCTATAACATTGCTCTTTTAAAGGACAATCGTCACCTCTACACATCGTTATATCAGGCATTCTTATACACCACTATAGGCTCCTCTGGTGGACCACCCTTAATAAACTCATGAAGTTGACTTACGTTTCTATAGCTTCTTTGCATTAGCCTTTCAGCTTCGTCTTCAGGTAATTTATCTATATATATAAACCTATGTATATCCACCATAAGCCCTGCACATAGCGTACATACCGTGTTAGGATCTTGCTTTAGAAGATACTCACTCATCTTCTCTACTACTTCAAAGTTCTCCATAACACCCCATTAATATCTCATGCAAACCGCTCTTAGGACTCCATGCGTCTAAATGTGCAAGTAGTTCCTGAATTCGATGGCAGGGATCTTTTCGTCTTTGCTTTAATTTTTTCCCTATACTCATCTTCTTCTTTCTTCTTCCGCTCATACATCTCCTTAAAGCGTGTAAGTAAATCATTGAACTCTCTTTGCTTGCCTAAGCATTTCCTAAACTTCTTTATAGCTTTAGCCTGTAGCTCTTGACATCTTAGGTCTACTCTTTCCAGATATGTCATCAAGAGGTATTTGTTAAACTTAAACCTAATCTCTGGTGGCGATATAGTAATAGTCTCAATCATTTATCATCAACATTATAGCAGCTCCTATAAGCATACCTGACAGTAAAAACGCTATTGCATAAGTCCCTAAAGTAACCATATTCCTCCGTTGCCTAGCTTGTTAACTTCTCTCTAAGCCTTGAAGAACATATCACTTATTTCTTTAAGATCTCATCAACAATCTCTGCCACTGAGGTATCACGCTTCATCGCTAGCCGTATACATTCATCTATACCCCTGGATCTTCCAAGATCATAAAACGCTTTTAACATAAGCGCATTAGCAACCAAATATCCTAGAAGTACTACATATATCATTTTATATCCTTAAGCTTCTTCTCCACTATAGCTGTAGCAATCTGCAATCCCCTGCGTATACCAAGACGGTAAAACCCTATAGCAAAGATCAGTATCCCTACAGTCCATATCATTAGCCTAGCCTACACATCTCTATTTTTTTGGTAAAGTTTTTTTATCCGCTAGTGAGGTAGGGTATTTTTATAGAGGAGGCTTAGCTCTAGAAGATTCGTGTCAGGTTCTGGAATTATTTTATTTGGATTTGGGACTCTCTTTGGAGGAGGGATAGAGATATAGATCTCTCTAGTACCGGTACTGTCTAAGGTTTCACTTCTTAACATTCCTAGCTTTCTGGCTTTAGATGGTACCTTGGTGAGCTGTATTGGTATCTTGTAACTACATGTTCAAGCTGTTACTTATGGAAGTGCCTCTACACTATGATAGAGGCTTGGTCTTTGAGACTATGAAGTCGAATGCAGCTGTGGCTATATCCTTAGCTGCGTTCTTAGCTTCGTCTTGGTCGTAGCCTCTATGCTTACCTTGTGTCTTAAGCAAGAAGAGCTGTAGAGTTGTATCATTTGAATCTATAGCTCTTTCGAATACTGAAGCTTCTAATTGATCAATCTGTCTTTCTCTTTGATCTTTGAGCAATTGTTGTAACTCTGAATCTTTATCAACAAAGTTACGTATAGCCCCTCTACTAGATCCAATCGCATCAGCAACCCTAGATAAGTTACCCGAATGACATATAATAAGCTTCTCAATTTGATTTTTATCAAATGGAATCCCCGGTCTAGGGTGTTTAGCTTTTTCACCGATCTTATTACCTTTCTTAACAGATGGAAAGCCGGCCATAATTCCTTAGTGAAGTAGAGTTCAATAATACAATAAATCTAAGCCCCTACCTCAGAGCCGGTAGGTGGCTATGTTCAAGACTGATTATAATCAATCATGGGAATTAGGCCTATTTATGTCAACTATTTTCTTGAATACCTGGGGAGAACGCAAATAAACTAACTACTTACCCTTGACTTATAATCTTATCAAGTGATATAGTACATTACATAAGCAAAGAACGTGCGGTAACGGTAGAGAACACCACTCTATGTACAGTGTAAATACTAGTAGGGCTTATATAACAACTAAAGAGAGCTATATGAACAAAGACTTAAGCGATTTAACACCTCAACTAATTGGGCTAGAAGGCTGGAGAGTGGAGGCTATCACTACCTATAACGAAAAGAGAAGATTTATTGTGGGTAGATCATGCGGTATTAGACCTATTCACTTAGAGATTTTAACTAAAAGATCTTTAGGGGGTAACGGCGCTGAAAAAGTATACCTAGAAGTTAAAAGAATAGAGCAGGTGAGATAATGCGATACACAAAATCAGAAGTCCTAGGCATGTTTAAACGCCTCATAAAAGCCCTATCTAAGGCTAACCCTAACTTAGACTCTACTAAGTATAATCTCGACTACGTGAGCCATTATGGGGGCTATGTAATAGAACAGGCTATGAATGATAGTGCTGGTATAGATCATCCTATGGGCTGTATGCGCAGAAGCTCGAAAGAAATGTATTTAAGTATGTACATGACAGCTCAAGCATTAGAGAATTTACGTAACACTTTTACAGGAGCTAACACATGAAAGACCCTATTACTACAAAACTAGAAGATTTTGGCTTTATCGAAAGAGAAGCCCTTATCGGGATTCTACAAGCATGGAATAGAAACGGCTTACCAGCAGAATTTGACGCTTGGGGAGTTACGGTTATGTTTAACAGAGATAGCGGATGCGTATTTCTTACTAACGACGAATGTCAAACCGCTATGATTACAGATTCTATCATGCACAATGGCACTCTCGAGCTATGGCACAATTGCCGTGAATGCGGACATGAAGGCTTTGAAGAAGATTGCCTACTAAATGATAACGGCTGCAATGAATGCACAGGAGAAAAATAATGAAAGACTTTGACGACATGAATATATACGACATAGCTTCAGTACTGAGGAGCGAATAATGATAACCAATGATTTGATAATTACAATGTTAGCAACGGGCTATATTTCGGCTGCGTTATTCGCAACTACAGATCAAAACCAAGATCCCTTAGATGATCGCTTCGGGCCTGAAGATATAGACCGCGCTTCTTTTGATCTAATAGAAAGCGATTGCACTCAATTTCTTGCACTACTTCCTTTTGATATCAATGATTTTGATATCGAGCAAGTAGGAATGGATTTTTACTATACTACCGCCGGGCATGGAGTAGGTTTCTTTGATAGAGGCTACAAACCGGAAATAGCAAAAGAACTCGATAAAATTGCTAGAATGTTTAATCAGCGTAACTTTTACGCCTCAATAGGATGTGAATAATGAATGATGATATCGAACATTTAGACAAAATGACTAATGAAATGGGGAGGGCTATCCTTCCCATACTTAGGAGAACTAAAACCGACTTGCTTCCTGAAGCTTTATCAATGTTTTTCGGAGCCACGGCCTATGCAACCTCTAAGGTATTTGTAAAGCTTAGCGACATAGGCCAACGCGAAATCGCTTTATCCATGCTTAAAGAGGCAATTGAAATGTTAGAACTAAAATTCAAAGATGATTCATAGGAAGATTAAAAATGTTTATAGACCATAAAAGAGTAACTAATTTATCTACTGAATTTTGTTTAGCGTTAGCTCCTCTGATTGCCTCGAATGATCCTAAAGAAACCGCTGCGGCTTTACCGATATTCTTCGCCAGGACTCTCGGCGCTTTTATGAATTGTACCGGCATGAACGAAGGAGCTAAGGAGGAATTCTTAGAGCTTTCGATGGATTGTATTAACGACATAATGCAAGAATTTATCAAAAAGGGGCCTTTATGAAAATTAATGAATTAATGGAAAGTAATAGAAAAAAAGAACTAATAGCAATTTGTAGATTTATTTGCACGTGCGATTGTGACGAATTAAGAACAATCATAGAGGAAATTAGATGCTTTCATGATAATTTGTTATGTTTTAATTCTACTACCGGGTCTTTAAGCAAAGTCGAAAGCGTTTGCATTAACGGCGAATGTTTACAACTAAATTTAGAGCCCTAAAATGAATAAAAGCAATACACGTTATTCTTATCTTTCATATGAAGAAAAGCTTTTCATTAAAGAAGAATTACTTAAACAAGAAAACATGTGGGCTATATGCTTAAAGCTAAAAAGATCGCATAGCACTATTACGCAAGAAGTTAATCGCCATGGAGGGATTCACAATTATGATCCCCTGCTATCCAAGCGAAAATTAGGCACAGGAATTCCTGTAACTTGTCAAGATAAGTTAATGATTAAGTCTTTAATAGACCAGGGTTTAAACGCTTCAAGTATTGCTACTAAAATGAATAGATCTCATAACACTATCAGAGGCGAAATCAACCGTAATGGAGGAATTAAGAATTACAATCCTAAGATTGTAGACTTATCGCCTGTAAGAGCTACACAATTAGCTTTTCCTTTATTTGATAGCAAAGAAAATGAAAGAATACAAACATTAGAAAACAAAATAGCTTCAATAGAAATGCAACTAGATATTTTAATTGATAAAATAAGAGAAATACAATGATACAAAAAACGAAAGACTACTTTAAGTTTAATAAGCTTAATGCTAATAGAGTACAAATCTTACCTAGACACGTTCAAGCTTTGAAGGCTTCGATACTTCAAAGAAATATGCTAGACATGCGGCCTATCATCGTTAACTCGAAATTTGAGGTAATGGATGGCAATCACAGGCTAGAAGCAGCTAAACAGCTTGGAATAGATATCTACTACACTATAGACGATAAATCCACTATACAAGACTTGCTTTTAGTGAACGTTGTACGCCGTTGGACTCTGGACGATTATTTTAATTACTATTGTGAGGAAAAATATCCCGAATACCTGAAGCTTAAAGAGTTCATAAACAAAAATGATATAAAGTTAGGCAATGCTATTGCCTACTGCACGCAGTCAAACGCCAGAACGGATTTCTATCAAGGAAGATTTAAGTTTGAGAGCTTCGGAAATGTGGAGACAATCCAAAGAATCAAAGAAACTATTAATTTTGTAAAGAGACTCAAGATGGGCTGTAATATGAGTTACACAAATACCATTAAGTTTTGGAGGCCTATCAAGCTTCTTTTCTCTCATAATTCTTTCTCTTTTGATAAATGGATGAAGAATTTAGAGCTTAACATAAGTACCTTTGGGCCTAGGGGTACTACGATGCAATACGTTGAACTCTTTGAGAAAATATACAATTACCATAACAGAGAGCGCATAAAACTGAATCAGGATGATTTAGAATAAAAATGAGGGCTGGGAAGCCCTCACCGAGTTGCTATCATGAAAAACTTAACACTTTGGAAGATATGAAAGATAAATATTATAAACAAGTGAGATAATCTCGTGCTAAGTGAAAGAGTTAAACATTCTTTACGCCTCAACTGGGGCGATAAAGCCGAAGCGATGGATTGCTTTGCTGAAGTAAAGTTTATTGATGAATCTTCCGATTGGCAATGCTATATATATGCCTTAGATGAAGATGAAGATGCTATAAAGTGTCTCATAGTGCATTACCCTTGTAGCTGTTTAATAGTTACTTGGTCTTTGCAGGAGCTTTATAGCTTTTACAATACTCAAGGAGAGTTGCCTATAGTGGATAGTGAATACAGACGAATGAAAGTTTCAGAACTCTATAAAAGGCTTATATGACTCCTGAAGAAATACAAGAAATTAGAAAAATGCTGTGTGTATCGCAAGAAAAGTTTGCTCAACTTTTGGGTGCTACCGTAGTAACCGTTAACCGCTGGGAGAATGGTAAAAATTCTCCCTCAAGGCTTTATATTAAAGAACTCAAAGAACTAAGGGATAAAAGTGGATCTTACATATGTAGACGCGAAGAGCTTAAAGAGTCTTGAAGATTATGCAGTAGCCTTAGTCACTGGCATGTTATCTTTAAAGACTCTCGAAGCCTTTCATATCAAGGCTGTAGACTTAGGCATACTCTCTGAAGATATGTCATGTAGAGCTAACACAATCATCTGGGATCTTAGGAGAGATATTAAGCTCTATAAAGACCAATTAGAAAGCGTTTTAGAGCTCGTCCCCGATGACTTTAACGCCAATACGATCATTGAGTCGCTTAAGAAGCTAGAGCTCACTAAAGCACGCTCTATGACAAGGAAGGCCAAGAAATGCGATACGTAATATTTAGTAGAGTATCCAGCGATCAGCAATTAGATGAAAGCCAGTTATTCATGTGTAGAGAGTATATAAACTCTGTAAAAAAAGAAGGCGATGAAATCATTGAATTCAATGAGCCTCCTACGAGTACGAGACTTAAAATGGAAGATAGAGAAGTGCTTGTGTCTATGTTAAAATTTCTGAAGAAAGGAGATACATTAGTTGTTTTCTGCCTTACTAGGCTTGCTCGAACAGGCACCGAGCTTGTTAAAATTTACGAAGATCAGATAACCAACAAAAAAGCTATATTGCACTCTATCGCTCAGCCTAAAGTAGATAAGAACTTCATTCACCTCTATGCAATGATAGGAGAGATGGCAAGGGATACTATAAGCGCTAATACAAAAGCTGGACTCCTTAGCAAACAGTCTAAAATGGAGAAGGTGGGAACCTGTTGGTATGGCTATACTACAGATCCCTCAAAGCTTCAAACTAGGGAGAATGTTCGCTCAACCGGAAAGCCATATATTCTGATCCCTCAAGAAAAAGAGTCGCAGCAGGTCGCTCTGATGGTAGAATTGAGTCATTTAGGCTACAATTACCAGCAAATAGCGAACGAACTTGAGAATAGAGGCTATAAGAACCGAAAGGGTAATCCTGTGCACAAAATGACGGTATATCGGACTCTTCGCCGTCTAAGAAAGCTGTGTCCAATTCCCAAGGAGTTAGCTTTTGCGTAGTCTCGTGAATCCAGATAATAGTTTTAGGGCTTGCGTCATACACTTTCATACAAGGGCCAAGAGAAACTTTTTGGTCGCCTTGTATAATTATGCCATCTAAGCAATCGAGATATAGTTTAACTAAATTATCTACATCTGGTTTCTTGTCGTGTTTTAACATACTAGAATTATATAACTCTACATCTCTTTTTCTTATGCTTTTAGGTATAGGCATATGAAATAAAAACGATATGCGTGGGAAGTTAAAGTTAATATCAAGCCTTTGCTTTTCGAGGAATAATCGAATATCTTTCTTCTCTTTTGCTCTAGGGTCGTAAGTGTTAACAAAGCCTCTTATGTTACTATGCTTCATTCGCGCTTGGGGGACAGGAATGCCAGGGATGATTATTTTCATTGTATATCTTCCTGGGCAGCTCTAAGTCCTACTATGCGTTTTACTGCTTTGCCTAATTTCGTCTCATCTTCCATTTCTTGTTTTAAATCCATCCATACATCGAGCTGAGCAATGAGAAAGACGCTTAATATCAAACTCTCTTCGGCAAATTGATATATATAATCCGCATCAATATGATTTTTAATCCAATCAATATTTGCAAAAAACTTAGTCTCTACTTCCTCATTCATGGGCATACTCTCTTAAGCTTTTGACTTCAAAGTAGACGTGAAAGCCGTCGATATCTTCTTCCTGGTAAACACGTATCACTTCTTTGCCATTTTTGCCATATAGATTGGCTTTAGTAATGAGATAGTGAAGATCGCCTATGCTTAATTTATCTTTGTAAGTGATAGCGTGTTCGTTAATCATAAAATCCTAAAATGGTAAATCTTGGTTGATAGATTTATTTTCCCATGAGCGTTTTTCCAGAAAGTCTCTAATGTCTTTTTCCATAAAACTAGAGTCCATCATAAAGCCTTCATAGTAAACTTTGCTGCCATTTTTGCTTATGCTTGTAGAGATAACCGACCAAAATTTGCCACCATTTTTGGCTTGCTTGCGTACATAAGCTACGCGATATTTATCATCTAGGCAGAGATATACCAGCTCCTGGGTATATTGATCTTCCGGGAAGTATTCATGGCTTACGAACTTGATATTAGACATAGGTTTCCTATATTTTTATTGGTTTTCTTCGATCTTTTCCTTCGTATTCGAATAGCACTCCGGTATTAATTCTACTGGAAAGTGCTTCTCCGCAAACGATAGAGAAATCTTTATTGTTAAGATTAGTATTGATAATAGTTCCCTTATCGCTCCATTGCATACGAGAATTAATTAAATCCATAAGAAACTTCATGAAAGATGGCGAAATTTCTCCCGTTGCAAAGTCATCTATGACTAGTAAACAACAAGTCTTAACTCGATGAATAAAATTAAAATAATCATCGCTTTTAAAAGTATGCAGCCAACGCTCATGGAGTTGAGTTTGAGTGCAAAAGATGCAAGATGAGTCTTTACGAGTAAAGAATTCGCATACGCCTAAACAAGCATAAGTCTTTCCCGTTCCAGGAGCGCCTTTCATGAAAATAATGCCATAAGGCTTTAGAGCAAATTTAAGCAAATAGGCCAATTTTGAGTTAGATTGTTGTATTTTCTCAAACTTAACGTCATGATGCATATCGCCAATACCGCTTATTTCGCAAAATAAGGCCCATTCCAGCTCTCTTATTGATGGGGGAGCTATGTCGGTATTGCTCGAGTTTTTTGGAAGCCTGGAAGCCTTGCAAACGCTTCCACACATCCAGACCCTTCGGTCTTTGTCGATCATTGCCATAAAAAAGTCCTCGCTTCCGCAGAAAGGACAGCTCATTTCTTGGGAATACCTAGGGGGATCAATAGGCTTATACCCTTCGCTACTGGCATAAAAATGCACAAGCTTGTTGTCGCTTTGAAGCGGTATCTCTTTTTTAACCAAGTCACTCATGGATTTCATATGGCTCTCTTCTGCATTTCTTCCATGATTTCAAAAGCTCTTTGATCGTTAGAGCTAGGGGCAAATCTTCGAGGTTTAGCGGCAGGCTTCGGGAGCATTTGATTTTTAAACTGTAAGTATTGATCTCTTAGGTATTTAGCTGGATTAGTTTTAGGCTTAAGCATCTTAGGCTTCCAAAAGGAATCCGAGAGAGCCCAATTGAGAATATCCAAGAGCTTAGATGGCTCTCGTTGGTCATTCCTAAGCATTAAGTCAACAGCCGTAAGTATAGGCGCTAGGTTCTTAGGGGGGAAATATTCAGGCTCATGCTTCTGGATTGTTTGTATTAACTTATTCCCGAAGTCTTGGACTTCTTCAGAGAATTCGGCTTTAGGCTTTATGATTTTCTTATCGGCAGCTTTAGCTGCCAGCGGTTCCTCTGGAACCTTTAAGGAGGTTCCCTTTCTTTGAGATAGTATTTCTTGAGATGGTACTTCTTTATATAGTACTTCTTTAGTGAACTGACCATCAGGATACTGATGTTCAGGATACTGATGTTCAGTTTCCTGATAATCAGTACATCGTAAACTCTTTTTGAATTTTGGAGTGCTGGCTACTGTGTACTTATAGCCCTTAAGCTTTCCCTTACCTTTCTTCATAGGTCGCATTACGATATCTCTGCGAATATACCCAGCAGTAATGGCTTCATTGAGAATTTTTCGCATAGAGTCACGACCGAAGAATTTTTTATTCATCTCTGCGAGTTGATGGAACTTGATAGTCCATCCAGGCTTGTTGCCTATGAGATAAGTTATCAGCCATCTACAGTTTGGTGAGATCGTTGAATCGCGGATTAAGTCATTAGGAACGATGGTATATTTAAACGTTTCCTCTCCTTGATCGAGAGAAATATTATCAAATTCATCTTCTTCGTTGACGGGTAAAGTTTCATTTGCTAAGCTATGATTATTCATTATAGCTCTCCTTGGGGTTCAGATTTTAAGCGTCTGGACCCTTTTTCATTTGGTCTCATCTCTTTTTCTCCTTGCATAGTTTTTGTAATAATCTGGGTACTTTTCTTTAAACTTACGGCGGTACTCCGCAAATTTCTCTTTATTTTTGGCATAGTACTCAAGCATGTACGAGCGTTTTTCATCGTTGTCTACGTATCTATGCTTCCAAGCTTCTGAGCTTTTCTGGTACTTAACATTTTTGGTGATTGTGCATCTTTTGCACTCACTGCGCCATTTGCCTTGGCACATGTAGAAATCCATGTGTGTAATTTTAGACTCATGGCACTTACTGCATGTCTTGTTCACATTTCCCTCCGCAGTAAAAAGTGCCGACTGAGTCTTCTTGTTCCCCTTGCATCTTGACGAGTATATATTCAGGTGTTTCGGTGCTAATGATAAACCCAAGAGTCTCTAGCAATCGCAATATAGGGAAATCGGGGGTCTTTAAGCCAAAGATGGACCCATGCCTGTGACTTATATCGCATAGATCAAGCCAAAGCGTAGCTGCTTGCGCACTTCTTTTAGCGATCAAGGAAAAGCAACTATCGCAACATAGTCCAGGCTTACTCATCTTCATCAATTGCCGCCAAAGTTATGGAAATTCCGTTATTGAAGGGGTGCCATTCGAGTAAATTCTCTAGAGCAAGCTTTCTTACGTTGTTTTTAAACTTGCACCATTTTTCAGACATGTCGATTTCTACAAGTTGTTTACTGAAAAAAACTTTACCATCATGGTCGGATCTATTTATGCATTGAAGATATACCCAAAGAGCTTCTGGGCAGTGGCGAGAGATTCTGTCTAGAACCTCTTGTGATGTTATTGTATATAGATCCATTGTCCCCCAAAAGAACTTTACTCTGGACATATACCTTGCTGTATATTAAGCTAACACCTACATATTCCTGGCAAGGTTTTGTAGGTTCTCTGTTGTTGAGATTGTTAGCAGCAGCTTAATCTACAGAAGATATATGTCCTGCTCGAGGTTCGCCTCGGGCTTTTTTTTTAACAAAGTAAGTTATTTCTTTATTCTTGTCATTCAGTTTCAACTTTTCGTCTGTCAAAGCTTTATTTAACATAAAATCTCAAAAAATAACTTGTCATAGGCAGATTAGTCTGCTAGCTTGAGTTAAAATAAATATTTAAATCTTAAGTAACTCAAACAAACTTTACTACGTGGAAGACAAAAAAACTACAGAAAACTTCACGAGAGTAACAAGCGTATTATATCCCTTCAGCGGATTAGATAAAATAGACCCAGCAATTGTTGCCCATGCAGGAGAGAGAGGCACTAAAGTTCATAAGATTTGCGAGGGTATAATTTCCGGCCTAGGAGAACTTGGAGTAGAAGATGAAACTCGGGGCTATGTAGAGTCTTTTAAGCAATGGTGGGCTCTAGGCCATCAAGTTATCTCTATGGAACAGCGTTTCTGGTGCCATAAATTGAAGATAACCGGCCAGGTTGACCTTATACTTCAAACTCCAGATGGGCTCGCTATAGCCGATTTAAAGACCTCTAGCAAAGAATCCCCGACATGGGCTGTTCAAGGTGCCGCTTATGCCTACCTAGCAAAACTCAGCGGCTTTGACATAAAGAAAATATATTTCATTCATCTCAACAAGCATGGCAAGGAAGCTAAAGTTTACGAATACCCTGTAGATGATGATTTTTTTTTCGCCATATTAAGAACATGGCAACACTTCTATCAAAGGAATAAACAATGAGTCAATCTGAGCAAATTAAAGACCTCGTAGCTGCCTTAGCTAAAGCGCAAGCAGTGATGAAGCCGGCAATCTATAACAAAATCAATCCACACTTCAAAAGTCGCTATGCAGATTTCTCTTCTTGCATGGATGCTTGCAGATTGCCTCTAGCAGAAAATGGTTTAGCTATTATCCAATCCTGCGAAACTATCGACGGCAAGCTCAATCTTGTCTCTATGCTTGCGCATATCTCAGGCCAATGGATGAAGTCGGAGTTTCCTATCATTACCACAAAGATGGACTCTCAGGGCATCGGTTCAGCAATGACGTACGCTAAGCGCTATAGCCTATGCGGACTCATTGGCATAGTAGCTGACGAAGAAGGCGATGATGATGGCGAAGCGGCTGTAGGAAGACCTAAGCAGGAAGTTAACCTACTGCCTTCTCTGTTGCAAATGTTTGATCCTAGCGACAAAGAGCTAGTGAAGGAATATATCAGTGAAGTCAAAAAACTCTTCAACTGGACCGAGCAAGAGACAATAAAGAAATTCCTTGATGAGAAAGAAATTTTAATTAAATTCAACACCTGGAAAACCAAAAGGAACTAAGCATGTTTGATAAGAATAACCTTATTCTAGGCATCTCTATCACTGTCTTCATATGGATAGTTGCCATCATCATAGGGATGCTTTGCACTTCTTGCACTTACTCTATCACTATGGTACATACCGAAGGGCAAGCTAGTGACGTAGTAGACGAGACAGCTACTAATACCCCAAGCACAAGTGTTTCAGTTCCAGTAAGCATTATCCCTAAACCCTTGTAAATCCGCTTTACATGAGAGAGAAAAAATGCTGCAACTGCGAAAGATGGTACATAGGCGAGGGAGTGAAAGGATTCTGCACCTCTGAATGTTTTTACAAAGTCGAATATTCAAAGATTCATCAATGTAAACCCAAAAGAGTAGAAAAGCCAAAGAGTGCGCTCGTTAAGAAAAGAAGAACCCCTCTGGCTGAGATAAATGCTAATTGGATAGAAAAGCCTTATATTAAAGAACCTGCTTCAAAGCATAAAATCCAAGAGAAGATGGAATGGAAACGTACATATCCTGAGCCCTCTTGCATGAAGAAATTTAAGGCCTGTAGAGGTTAATTTGCCTAAAAATAAATGGAGTAAATATGCCCTTAAAGACGGGAAAGTCAAAAACAGTTATATCCGCGAATATTGCAACAGAAAGAAAATCAGGAAAACCGGAGAAGCAAGCCATAGCGATAGCCATGAGCAAAGCCGGAAAATCCAACAAGAAGATGAAAGTTTGAGATATTTAATCAACCATTCATCTTGTAATTTTGAAGATGTAAAGCTGGTTTACATAGAACCCGTAGATTACCCAAAAAACATAGACCCAGTGATCTTAAACGAATCATGGGTAATAAACTTAAAGGAATACTATGAAAGCGACAGAGAAGAAGACCCTCTTGAAACATATCAAGAAGGACGACAAGGAATTTCGAGCGCAAATCAAGGACGATGTGAAGCTGAAGAAGGACATTCTAAAAACAAAAACAGAGAAAAGAAAATGAAAGAAAAAGTAACTGCTAAAGAAAAAAAGTATGAAGCTAAAGAAAGCAAAGCTTATGAAAAAAAAGAGGATAAACGTGAGGTAAAAAAACAATCTAAAGGTAAGAAGCCTAATTAAGCTTTACCCAAGAAGCGACATTAGCGACTATCTTAGATAAATAATATAAATCTCCCTCAGTGCCTGAAGTCGGGTCTTTGGATATAATCCATAGAGAAGCTAAAGGATATAGCTTACCCGTCTCAGGCTGTCTATAATCAGCCCCTGAAGGCTGTCTATTGCGTGCTACAGAGACAGTAAGGTATACATTAGGACCTAAGTACTTATTGGGATCTTTAGGGCTTAAACCGGCCATCTTATCTCCTTAACATACTAGGGTACCATTAAACCACGAACTTACGTTCTGCCCGTAGAAGTCTACGGTCTTAGTACCACCTGTCACAGTAAGGATCGTAGAGAATGTCTGAGCGGCTGTCAAGTCTATGATGATCTGCCCTGTAATGGAAACAAGTCCATCTCCTCCCACTATTGGGAATAAAGCGCCACATCGCTGTGTATATGTAGCTACCCCGATATTGCTAAAGGCAAGAGCGGTTATTGTGTGCGCAACACCCAATTGTTCTAGGGTCACGCAGCAATTGAATTGGTATCTGCCTGTAACGGGTGCCGTGAAAACCCCTGTAGTCGCATTGTAATTAGAGCCTTGATCGTATACAGATACATCATAAACCAAAGTATACGCCGTGCCGTCTCCGGTGACGTTCGCTACAGTGCCCGACTGCCTAGCAAAGAAGCAAGGCTGCGTAGAGTTCACCATGATAGGTGAAAAGGCTAGTGTAGGGTTTGCAGTAGCTCCGCTACCATTTGTTACAGCAATTTGATTAGCTGTTCCAGTAATCGTTCTTCCAACCATGTTAGATGTGCCATTACCGGAGACAAGTCCCGTTATGGTCGCAACGCCTGTGCCTCCTTTAGCGACTAATATAACAGTTCCCGACCAAACGCCTGTGGCAATAGTGCCTAAAGTCGTTATTGATGCCTGCCCAACATAAGATGCGGAGATGTCGATAGCTGGGGTTGCACCTCCACTGGAAGTGATGCGATTCGTTGTGCCCGTTACGCTAGTTACTGTACCAGAAGTGGCAGGAGCTGAACTTGTCCAGTTTGTACCATCAGAAGTAAGGATATTTCCTGATGTTCCGGCAGTTGCAGGATAAGTTGCTGTTGAAAATGATCCACTATTTCCAGCGCCACCAGCTCTAAATACTGTTCCGACTGCTGCTGTTCCTATATCTGCCATGATTAACCTTTTTTAGAGTATGTTCCACTGAGTTCCATTAAAAACTATGTCTACACTACCCCAGTTAGTAGCGATGACAAAAGAAGCCGCCCCATCAATATTTTTCCCAGAAGGAGTGATCGTAATGTTATTAGAGGCGGCTGATCCTATATTATCTTTAATGCGATGTCGCTGACCTGTAGTAGGAGAGGCCAAAGGAATGATAGTTCTTGCTGAGCTAGAATCGACTAATATGACAGCATCTTGAGGAATTGTTGTGTAGGGATAAGCTCCCGGAGTTGTTATCTTCACCGCATCATTGGATTGAATTAAAGGCACTTGACCTGTAGAGGCGATAACTTTTCCAGCACCGACTAAAGAACAATTCGCATAAGAGAAAGTTCCTGCTCCAGATACGCAGTTTGTTCCACCTGAACTAAGGACACAGTTTACGGCGACTACAGTTCCTCCATTTACAATAATGCTTTCATTAGAGGAATTGAATTGGCAATTGTAGAATGTTCCGCCATTTGCGGTAGTTAGAGCCGCAGGCGTGCTTAAAGAAGGTATTCCAAATGAAGTGTTGAAACCTATTGGTACTACTGCTCCAGAACAACTTATCGGTAATGCTAGAAGACTATTATAAACCTGAAATGTTCCACCTGTAAATGTCGATGCCGATAATGAACCGACAGAGGCAAATGAACAATCATAAATATTAACTTGACCGGCACTCGTGAACATCGCTTTCCCAACTGTCCCATTGCATCTGACCAAAGTCAAATAAGCAGATGAAGTTAATGAAAATAGCATATCCTTAAGGTAGCAATTAGTAAACGTCATAAGTCCGGCAGTAAAAGTGAAAGTACTGGTTAAACCCTCTAAAGTACAATTAGAAATCGCGCATTGACCTATTACGCCGGCAGAATTATAAGTAATATTTCCACTTATATAAACACCGGAATCACCTCCTGCAAAGTTAGATGGAAAGATCCCAACAAGAGAAACCCCATCTTTTAAAGTCAGGGTTTCAACATATGTACCGGCGCGAATAAATATCGTTTGACCCGCTGAGGCAGCATTAATAGCTGATTGGATAGTAGAAAAAGTACCGCGAAGCCCTATGGTAGTCGATGGATCTACGACAAATGAAGAAACCCAAGTGCGATCCTCAATGCGAAGAGTGCTTGGAGCTGTTCCTAATGTATCGACTACAGGAATAGTTCCTGCTTGTTGACCTAAGATGTTCCAGTTACCTGCCGTAGGACTTAAAGCTCCTCCAGAATCTCCAGTGATCGTTTGTCCTACGATTGCTCCATTGACCACAGCGGTGATATTGGGAGAAGAATAGCCAAAGGTGATGCTAGAGTCGGGAGAGGTGAGGGTTCCTACTTTAACATGTCTTGCAGCCGTAGAACCAATCCAAAGCTGAGCATTTGTGGTCATAGCTCCTCCGCGAGACGTTCCGTCGAACGAAGCATTATCGGCATGCATAATAGTCTCAAGACCCGTTACGAAACTAAAGCCCATTATGTCACCATCCTATATTCTAAAAGTGAATTCCAATTGACGCTTACTGAATTAATGCCAAGAACTTGCACGAGAATATTATTAGCACTGACTGCAAGGAAAATGTCAGCATTAACGAAAGCTGCTTCTTCAAACTCATCATGATATTCAGATGCTATCTCAACCGCAGCGGCTCCGGTAGTTCTAAAGGCTCCAGAGAAGCCATAAGAAGCACCTGCAGGAACTGATGCAGCAAAGGCTTGAACGTTGCCAAATACCATAAATGTCCCAGGAGTTGCTCCCATCGGAATAGTTAGAATCGTAGTCAAAGCATCTGCAGGTGTAATTATTTGACCTGTAGCTCTATTAGTCAATTGCACGGTAAGAACGTTAGAGCCTGAGCTCCCGTCTGTTCTTATGCCATTGTCGTTATTTGCAGTAGTATCTGCGCCAAAGACATCTAAGATATTTAACGCTGGAATGGCTGGAGAATTGACATCTGTTACAAAAGTAGTTGGTACATCTGGAGGGGATGGCCCTCCGGCTGTATTAATGATTCCGGCTTGACTCATGTAGGTTCTCCATAAATAATCTCAATGTAAACAGACCCTGACACAGGCGCAGCTAGTTGTTTTACATAGAATTGAGTACCTACAGCTAAAACAAAGCTATCATCTTTGCCGGAAACAAGATTTGCAGTGAAGTCATAGAGTTTAAAAGAATTGGCAGGCACAAGGATCTGTCCGTCAGCATTGGTACTATCCGTGCTTATGATGACATCCCCTTGTGTTCTATTCGTAAAGCAGATGATTCTGCCATTTACATCTAAAGGCGTACCCAATGCAGCATAGGTCCCAGAGATGGAACCAAATGCTATTGAGCGTATCGTGTCAAAGTAAACCTTCTTTGCAGACATAGTTACTCCTTATTGAGGGCCGCATGTGAATGAAACCCAGTCAATTGCTCCAGGAGCTGCAGCAGCGTGTGTTAATCTAATGAAAGGAATAACTACATCGCCGTTGTCAAAAGTGAAGGCTGCAGTAACTACCGGAGCTACGCCAGCAATTGTATAAGTAACTACTCCTGCTGCAGAAACGAGGATCTTCAAGACTTTATTCTGTCCATCTGTCCATGCATTTGTAGTGTCTGTAGAAGTTTGTCCACCGGCATTAAGTTCAGTTTTAAGCCATATGTTAGGCCCATCAGTAGCAGAAAGACCTATCGAGGCATAGTCGGTGTAGTTGGCAAATGTAGCGTTATTGGCCTCTACTTTTCTAAAGCCTATGATTAAAGGATCGCATCCACTGACATCTGCTGCAGTTAAGGAAGCTTGGAAAGCAAATGCTGGAGAGGTTCCAATAGTGTAGGAGTACTTGGTGTTATTTCTAGGCCCTGGGTTATATTCCGCACCTTCGGCAGTAGTTAAATCTAAAGAGATTAGCAATCCAGTAGCATCCATTCTAGGCGCTACAATGGTTTGTCCAGCTCCTAAGATAAACTCTTCCCATACTTCTCCACCTTGCATCATCATGATGTTTGTGGCACCGGTTGCACCGCTTGGGGCAGCTCCTGTAGTTAAGACAGATTGGAGGATTGGATTTTCTGTAAAAGTTACAGATCCAAAACTTGTTGCTCTTGTAGCTAAAGTCAAAGGAGTGATGAAAGTGGTGTTAGAAGTACCTGCACTTACTTGCGCTTGAGTTGCTACATTGACATCAAATGCTTGGGTTGTTGCATTCGAAGTAATAGTAAGAGTGGAACCAGGTGTTGTAAATGCTACATAAGCTCCATCGGCTGCAGCTCCTCCAGAAGTGAAGGCCATCCCGGCAGTCCCGGCTGCGGACCAAGATAATGCAGTAGTGGCTCCTGTAGAACCCATTGCTACTCCATGAGCAGTTTGAGTTCCAATCTTAGCTTGTAGAGATGCAGGCGTTACGGCGACAATAGCAGAAGAACCGGCAATTGATTCTGCAGTTGTAGAAGTTTCTAGACTTCCTCTTTGAGTTGTCGAAGCGGCTGCAATATTGATAGTTAAAGTCCCGGCAGTACCAACTACGCTTGCTCCATCAGTGGCATCTCCAACAATGTCAATATTTCCGGCTACAGGAGAAATTGCTCCACCGCTGTCGCCTGTAAGAGTGACTACAGCCCCGGTAGTTCCAGAGCCTAGAGAAATCCAGTTACCAGAACCAGGCCACATGTAGGCAGTTGCAGCAACTTTATCTAACCATAGAGTTCCTCTTACATAAGCTTTATCTGCAGAAGTAGGGGCTCTATTAGCAGTTTGAAGATCTGGAGGTAGGATGGCCCTTACGCCCAGGTATTGGGTTGAAGATCTGGCTAGTGACATACTCTCTCCGAGATTTAAAGTTTTTTCTTTACACTAGCATTTGAGGATGCAAAAGTATATACAAATTACTTTAAATTGACTTTTACCTGGGGAATATGATATATTGGTTTATAACTATTACATATCACTATATAAGGACATCAAATGGTTCACGCAATATTTATTGGAATTTGGTTAGCACTATTAATTGATGGCGTTAGAAGAGCTTAATCTTCATCGGCTGCATCAGCTATAGAGAATATGCTTCTCATTAGCTCTACTGGACTAGAGTTCGGTGCTGCAGCTCTTTTGATAGCAGATTGCACTTTCTTGTTCTTCGCAAGTCTCATGAATATCTCATAGCTGGTTGCAAGAGCAATCCCTTCGGCAGTACCATATTTTAAAACACCTAGAGCTGCAAGAACTCCTTTCCCCTTCCATCCATAGCTTGATACTAAGTCATCGAGTTTATAGAGAAGTCCAGACTTCTGTTCAGCTTCTTCAGCGCTTAGGCGTTTGTCTTTAATCTTCTTAAAGCGCTGCTCTCCTCGCTTTGTTAGATCTTTTTGTATAGCTTCTCTTTCTTTAGCACTTCCTTTACTGATCTTACCTTCAAGTATAGAAGCATTCTTTTTGACTCTTGATGAAAGAGTTTCTAAATTCTTAAGAAAGTTAACTCCATCTTCTCCGGCGACAAGTCTAACGTTATTTAAAGTAGCCTTGTCTTTCAAAAGCTTGTCTAACTTTTTAAAATCAACCAGGCCATCAGCATTTACTACAGAAGCGGAGAAGTCTTTAAAAGATTGATCTTGAAGATATTTAAGTACTTCTTTCTTATTAGGATTGTTCTCAAGCGATTGTTTAATCAATTGCTGGCCTTCTGAGGTCTTCCAGAGATCTAGGGCTACTTCCGGCCTCTCTCCGGTGATCGTGGCCTTGGCGATGTCATCTAATGCTTTCTTCTGTATAGCCTCTCTTTGAGCTACCTTTCTATTAGAGGAATTCTTAGGAGCTTTGGACTCAATGATCTCTTCAGCAATAGATCTTATATCTTGAGTTAAAGAAGGACGCATCTCTCTATAGAAAGCAGCAGCTTTTTCTTCACTTAAACCACGCATATGCTCTAGTAACTCACGCTCTACTTGAGCGAATTGCTCAGGAGAAACTACATCTTTGATATCTGCAAGACCCGAAGGAGTTCTTATTGTGTTCGCTATAGATTCTGGCTTCTCAGAAGTACGCATTGAGCGAATAGATTTCTTGCCTTTCTTCTCTGCGAATTCACCGAACTTAGTTTCAGCCTCTTCAAAAGCTTTTCTAGCTGGAGAGTTTTTATCTCCATAGCCGACTCTAATTTCTCCACGAAGCTCATGTGCTGGGCCTTTTAGAAAGTCTTGAGCGCTTGTGTCTATGAGATCATAGTTTATGATATTGTTAAGCCTACGCTTAAGCTCTACTGCTTTAGAGAGAGGTATGTCGGAATTCTTTACAGCTCTTATAACTTTTCCAGCCTCATCTACTTCTATTCCATAGCCTAGATCGGTTAGCGTTTGTCTGAGTTGTTTTTCAGCTTTAGAATAACCTTCGGGAGTAAGGTTAATGCTTTCTCCTTCAAGTTTATTAAGTTGCTCTACAATAGAGTTAGCAGTTTTTTCAACATTGGGACGACTTGTAGATTCTACTTCCTTAGCTACGTCATATAAAGCATCGGTTTCTTTCTTACTTTGAGTTATATTTCTCTCAATATCTTTTTGTACACTTTGTCCTAGCTCTCTTTCGGTAGTAGCTCTTTGAGAAATGCCTTCAATTCTTTGCGTTAGATCATTACTTAAGACATCTTCGGCAATTGTCTCCGCTTGAAACTCTGCAGGAAGATAGGGTTTAGGCTCAATAGCGATACCAGACTCTAGTTTAGTAAAATCCTTTTGGGCGATCTTACGATTTCTTAAATCAGAACTTCTTTCTTGGACTCTTTGCTCTATAGCAAAGGGAGATATGTCAGGTGTCTTTTGAACTTTAGCGGCTTGTTGTTCAATCTCTCCAAGAGGCTTATTTTCCAGGATAGATAAAGCTTTCTCAGCGACTTTGTCTCCTGTAATCTGCTGAGAGATATTCTCTAAAAGCTCCATAGCAGGAACTTTTAATTCTGAAGATTTATCGAAGAGGCCTTTAACAAATCTACCTCCCCACCCTAAAGCTCGTAATCCAAGATCTAAAGCACCCCATTTAGCGCCTTGTTCTGCAATAGTATCTAAAGAAGGAGGAACGAACTCATTGGCTTCTACAGACTTTTCAGCAGACTCCTCAAGACCTTCATAAATTCCTCCTGCCGCAGAAAGACCTAAAAGATTGCCTAGATGCATGATAGGCTTAGCAAGTTTAGGTGCTGCATAAGCAGCCGCTTTTAAAGGATAGGCAATACCCTTAGCAGCTAGACCTATAGGCGCTAAAGAACCTACGACCTTTCCCGTAGTTCCTTCAGCATTGTCTTCAACTTCAAAACCTGGAATAGCTTCAGAGAATCCAGCAGTAAGACCCGATGCGACACCTTTTACAAGATTTCTATTTCTTCCAGCTTGTAGCTCTTGCCCTTCAGTAGTGAAATTCTTCTCAAGCCAGCCTAAGTCTTCTAACTTTCTTTTAGGTACTTCTTCAGGCTCAAAGTCATCAGGAGTGAAATCATCTTCTTGTTCTACTACTTCTGGCTCAAAGTCATCGACTTGATTATTTAACGACATCATACTTTTGTTCCATTCCAGGATAAGGGGTTACAGAACCATATTGCGGTGGATTGCTACCTTTAAGCATTACTCTAACTTTTCCTTCAGGAGCTTTACGGGTTTCTTTTTTCTTAGACTTTTTTTCATCTAATTGCTGAAGAGAAGCATCATCAAGTTCTAAGATAGTAGCTAAGCCCTTGAGCTTACCTTTAATCTCTGCCTGAGTATCCGTAGCCTTGGGAAGCAATGTGTCTTTAATGTAATTAAACCTAGCGTTAGAAAGAGTACCGCGGCTGACTTTGTCAACGAGGATAGACTCCAAAGCTCCTGTTAGAGAAGTGAACTCGCCGAGCGTTTTAGCATTCTTTCCACCAAAGTAACTTAAAGCCCCAGTGCCAACTCCTGCGTCAGGGACCAATTGTACGATATTATCGTATGCCTTCTGAGCTATTTGCTTTTCTTTGTCTTCAGATTTTTGCTTCTCAGTCTTTTTATCTTCTACTTTCTGCGTAGCGACATTAGTTCTATATCTTGCATTTGCAGATGATGGAGTAAGTATAGTAGATAATCTCTGTGCTTCTTCTTCAGTCTCTCCGGCCTTCGTTAATATCTCTTTAACTTCTGCAGCAGTCTTAGTGGCTTTATCTTTTAGTGCAGCTTCTTCTTTGGCTTTCTTCTCAATAGCAGCCGTTTCAGCAGCTTTTTTCTTAGCTTGAGCTTCTAAAGCACTAGTGTGAGCATTTAAAGCTTTGTCTTTCTCTAGGACATTCTTTCTTATGGCATTGAGTTCCGATTGTGCTTGCAATCTTTTAGTCGGACTTACGTTGCTTTTTTGTAGATTGAGTTGCAAATCTTCCCAAGCATTAGCGTCTTCTCGGTTTTGCTGGTAAGAGCTGATAATATTGCCAATCTCTTCTTGGTCTTTTTTATCTTTAAGGCTCTTTCCTAGCTTAGAGAAAAACTGTTCAACTCCTGTTGGCTCAGGCTTATTCTCTGTAGAGTCTACAAATTGAACTTGTGGCATTATGGAGTTCCTCCGGCTGGTGTAGCTTTCTTAAAGTAAGATGCCAATTGATCCGTCATCTCGGGAGTGATGGAATTTAATATAGTGTTAATATCAAATCCTCCACTACTTGAAGCCGATTTATCATAGGCAAAGGTCTGTCTATTTTGTAGATTCTCTACAGCATTTCTCTTAGCAGTCCTTGCGTCAGATTGCTCGCCATATAGATATTTAGATCTTTGAGCATCTAGACTCTCTTGGATATCTCTTCCGGCTTTGGATAACGCATCCCCAGCATAAGAACTATTCTGTAGTCCTTTTCCTCTGAATGATCCAGTGATTTCAGGAGCAAGTTTCTCTTGAAAACCTCTGTATGCAGGATTAGCAATAGTTTTATCAAAGACATCATTAGCTTTCTCGGGGTCGTAGTTATATAGGTCTGCTAAAGGACCTTTTCCAAGAATAGAGTCATGTTGCTGTTCGTTAAGCTCCTGCTGGCGTTTGTCTAGGGATGAAAGCTTTTTCTTCTTTTTTTTCTTGCCGCCAAATAGTCCCGCTACTCCTCCGATTAGTCCACCGACTACTCCTCCTACAGCAGTACCAACACCAGGGACTATAGATCCAATAGTAGCACCTGTCGAAGCGCCACCAAGTGCCCCTGTTGCTCCACCTGTCCAATCAGCTTTAGGCATATATTATCCTTTGTAAATCCGCTTTACATTACATTTTTATCAAGATATGAGTGTCCACACAACAATATTAGGACTTGTCCTAGATGTCATAATCCAAGCCATATCTGTATCAGTTCTTACAGCTATATCGCCAATGGAGAATATAGAGTTCCTTTGGTCATTAGCGGCAGGATCTGCACCTGTGAGTACATTTTTCTTAATGCCTAGATTCAAAGCTCCTACGATATCGCTATACATCTGAGATAATTGATTAGATAGCGTAGGTGATAACTCTCTAACTTCTGCACCAAAGTTCTTATATTGCGGTAAGTTAAAAGTCATATTAATCTTCCCATAGGTTGCAATCCTGGCATCATAGCGTGAACTTTTATCTGCGCCCCGGCTTGGTTGTTTCTCATCCTAAATTGCAGGAATTTACCTACTTGGTTAATCCAAATCTTAACCCATTTCTTGCCACCCTTTTCGTTATTGATAGGCGAGCAATCTATGCGATATTTGAACTGAGGATCAGAAAAGTCCGTATCTTCGTTATTATTCACTAAAACATCTATATCAAGAAATGCCGGTACAGGCTCCCCATCTTCATCTGTCAAAATCGTATCTGCAGTGCTGACGTAGAAGTATATCCATCCGCATTTGATTTTTTTATCAGAGTCTACCCAAGGATTAAGCTTCTTAGTAACGGCCTCTAGAGGAATAGTCCTAGTAGCCTGACCTCCTGAAACGTAAGTGCTAAAACCTGTAAAATCCTGACCGAAGTCTACAGTGAAAGTATTGTAAGGCGTATCTATAGAGATAATAGGAGCTTGTTTATGATTAGCTTCAGTCGTTCCAACTATTGCTTCAAAAGCAATGAAGTCGCCAACTTCATAGTTATTCCAATCTGTAGTCACCTGTAGCGTTTGTGTGTCTATTACTACAATATCTCTAATCATCTGAGGGTTATCTTCAGATTCGGTATCGTTAAGCTTCCATATCTCTCCCTTATGTCCTCCTCCTATTGCTATAGGGTTGCCTTTGTCAAAAGGAAAAGCATTCCAGTTACCATATTGCGCAGACAAAGCATCCCAATTCGGAAACCCATTTGCAGCAGTAAGATTGCTCCAAAGAATAGTGAAAGCTGCCTGAAAGTTACCCATGCATGAAAGAGGTATGCGATAGATAGCAAAGTTATCTTCTTCAAAGTTTGTCACTAAGATTCTATCGCTAGAGCCTGAAGGAACGTTAGGCAGTTTCGGTATTCCGCTAGAAGGGTAAAGCAAGTAAACATCTCTATCTTCATCAATAAACCCAGAGAAGCAGGCAGTGAAATTTCCTCCATCAATATCATTAAAGGAAAACTGAGGAATATTGTTATCCATCCTATCTACCTGATAGCCATCGCAGAGTATAAGCCCTCTAGGACTTGCTGCCATAGTGCGATTGAGGTAGCTAATGACAGAAAAAGCGGCAGCAGAGCCTCTACTAGAATCTATGCGCTGTAGGTTGAAAGGAGTTACATCATTGTTTGTATACTTTAGAACCCATGTAGCTGCTTCAGTGAAGAATAATAAATCATCTCTATTAGCTGCTGCTCCAAAGAACCAGGTATTGTCAGGTATGTCGATGAATCCTGCACCTGGAGCAGTAAGATCAAAGTTATCTGTATTAGCTCCAAAGCCGGAAACTCTTATCCTTCTAGGATAGAGTACTCCTCCCTCTATAGTTCCAAATAATACAAGCCTATCTTTGAACTCAAATATCTGCCGGGCATTAAGAGTCCCTCCAGCAAAAGTAGGTGCATAGTCAGTGATTACACTTCCATCATATTGCTGAATTACATTGCCTACTACCCCATTGGCAAACAAAAGCCTAGGAACGCTAGTAGCGCTTTCATAGTTAACCCATGACCAAAAGTCTTTAGAGTTACCATTATAAGAGCCTGCAGGGATGTCTACTAAGGTATCTGTAGCAGGAACGTACTTATTGACATACCTTGTGTCTGCTACAATAAGCTCCCTAACGTTATTAGTCGGATAAAAGTTCATTATCCCCATTACCGGAAGTCCTGGAAAGAAATCAGAAGTGATAGTGATAGCAACGCCTATAGCGACTACGGCATTGAAGGTAATGCTTATGGCTCCTGTATCATAATCTACAGTTCCTGAGCCTCCTGCAGGCGTAGTAATAAAGCCACCAAGTCCATCATCAACGGCAGATTGCGCTCCTGCAGTAATAACTACAGTGCCTCGACGTAATGGCAGATTTGTCAGGGTATTGCTATAAGGTCCAGCCGTTCCATTGCCTACAGCAAAGTTGCCATAAGTCACAGTAATAGTAGAAGCTACGGCAGGAGGAGCTGTAAAGACTAAAGCAATAGCTCCAGTGACATAGTTTACAGTTCCTGTCCCATCGCCAGTAAGTCCTCCTATGCCATCATCTGTAACAACTTGGACAGGGTTAGAGCCATTAATTGTCAAACTTCCTGGAATTACGGGAGGAGTGACTTGAATTGCATAGGTGTCATTAGCGCCATCAATGACTCCTGTAACGGTATACGCAAAAGTGATGTTATGGACCATTCTACTTTCTGTGTATGTAGAAGTCTTTCCTGTAGCAAATCCAGAATAGCCGTCTCTTTTGTTAGTCACTCCTCTATAGACATAGCCATCTAGCAGATCAGTAAAAGCATCATTAGGCAATAGCCAAGGCTGAAGCTCTCTGTCATAACCTGTCTTATAGTTGGATATTAGAAATGATTGATAACTCATGTCTTAGACCGCCAGAAGACTTTATAGTTCCAGACACCTAGAAATGGCGCACCGCTTCCATTATTTTCGACTGTTAAATTAAGACCACTAGCTCCTGTGCCATCGAAGCCTAATTGTAAAATTGCTGAAGCTGATGCTCCGGTTGCATATTTTTGAGCATATGAATATCCATTAACAACAGTTGCATCAGATACAAAATTACCGGTTTGTATAAATCGCCCTTTCCATAGAAAAACTTCTCCAAATACGTTAGCAGGGATTGCAGTGATAGTATAAAAGGTTGCATTAGCTACTATATTTACAGTGCCTGTTATCACCGTTGGCGCAGGAGTAAGGGTATATTCAAAACCTGCATCGTTCATGTAGAATAGATTAATAAATCCATCTGGACCCATCTTTGCATAAAGTCTCCCAGTTGCAGCTAATGCTCCAGAAGGTGCTTGCTGAGTCAAATGTATTAGATTGTGGTACCCATCGTTAGCTAAGGCTGCAAGATTAAACTGATGGTCTGCACCTACAATGGTTCGCAATCTAGTCATATTTGTCTGATTCTGCGCAGGAAAAAGCGAAGGAGAATCACTATTTAGAGGAACAGCAGCATTGAAACTCATTGTAAATCCTTAAAAATCTGGTCCTGTTCTTTGTGAAGACAATTGATTCCAAGTACGGGCCACTACCTGACCTCTATAGCGTCTATAAACTTGGTAAACTTCGTTATATCTATCCATCTCACCGTAGTCGCTTAAGATATCTAAAGCAGCTCCATAGGCGAAATATCTGGTGAGGTAAGCTCTTGGAGCATTCTTAAGTGTAGGAGTATTTACGGTCCCTGTTCCTGCAAGGATAGAACCTGCATTATCAAGAGATCCTCCGGCAAAAGAGTAGTCGATCTTATAAGCTGCAATTCTGACGTTATACTCTTGATTCGGCGGTCCGCGAAAAGTCAGCTCGTTGTTATAATACAAAACTGCTGTAGGCTGCTGAGGAGTGAAGACATTAGCCCAAGGCCAGCGATAATAGAAATCTCTAGGATCTTCATACCAAAATAGCGTAAAGGTGTTGGGATTAAGCGCTACATCGGTATATGAGATATATGCTGGCGAGTTGATAGAGCTAAAGCCTAGATCATCTAAATCTACGGGAAAAGGGTCTGCAGTGGTTGGATCTATAGTAAAATCCCACCAAGTTCTATTCTCAAAAATCTGTACTTCTTGAGGATGCTCTTGCTGCATAAAGGCATTGAGATAATCTATCATGATAGCATCAGTAAAGGCCGGATCACTTCTATCGACCCGACCTGTTACATTTCTCAATATCTGCAAAATATTCGAACCGTTATCGCCATCTAAAGGTTGGAATAAGACAGGTCCTGTTGGAATATTTGCCATTGATGATCCTTATGCGAATTCTAGTACGTTGCAAGAGAAGCGATTGCGCTCTCCTACCTGTTTAGTCTCTGTATGTACTGCATTGCCATGTTCGCTCTTAACTTCTGCAAAGACAGGTACGGCTAAGTTATTCAAAAACTTAATGACAGGGATGGGTAATTCGTAAGTTCCACCGGCTTTCAATTGCCCTTTCCAGTCGATGTCTTTATTCCTTACACGCACTTTCAAGACATTCTCTGGCTGGTCGAATCTTTGGAATTTAATCTTAACTTTCTTATGAAAGCTTTCATCGGGGACTTTGATACTCATCTTATTGCGTTCATGGAGACATAATCTGTTATGTTTTCTAACATGAGCGTTATAGATGGCAAAGTCTTCAATCTTCTCTAACTTGAAAGAATCAAAGTCAAAGGGCTCTAGCTTCTCTCTGCCTGGGATATCCATGCCTTTGAGCGTTGCTGCCTCGATGATTTCTGAGTCTTTTTCTCTTTGTGTTTTTTTCATTTTTCCTCAAGTAAATGGGTGAGGACTTAATGTCCCCACCCTGGTTTTTTAAGCTACATCGCCAAGGTTGAAATAGGCGTTGAACTTAGTTGCAACGAAGTAAATTACATCGTTATCTGCACCCATAACTGCAGATCCAAGAGTTAGGCGATACTGAATCGGATAATCTTGAATAGCGTTCTGAGGAGCTGGGAAATTGGACTGAGAGCTAACTTGTCCAAGAAGAGGAGCAATCTTAGTGACTTGTCCGCTAGATGAATAAGCTCCTACTACTGTGATAGGCAGGCCGAAAGTGTCATACAACGCAAAAGTAGTCGCTGAAAGCACACGAACTACATAGGTATTGTTATTTAACTCTGCTGCTGCCGTTCCAATTACTTTAGTAATAACTACACGATCATAATCAGAAAGATTATGGTTCGCAGAAGTTGTTACCACTCCTGGAGTAGCTGTAGTAATACCTGTGATTACCAAATGTTCATTGGCAAATCCACCAGTTGTGTTAGCAATCGTAATACCGTTGGTTGTCTCTAAGACAGAAGACAAATCGGTAGTCCCTCGTGATACGATAAGAGCATCCCCTGCAGGAAAGTCTCTAAACCAAACACCCGAAAGGTTGCTTGCATTAGTTGCATATTTCGTGTAGTTGTACCATTCAAGCTTATCTGCCTGCCAAGGTAGAACTAAGTTGTATGCCGCACCTGCTGATTGCAGATAGCCGGCATATGTATTCGTCACTTGACCAAGCTCTCTCAAGCCTGTAAAGACGTTTAATGCTGTTCCAATTGGAGCTGTCATATTTTATCCTTTTGTACTTCTAAGGTTTACGCACCATGAGTCGTCCAAGATCACTGACCCTAAACGGCCCTTCCAACCCATCGTTTGTCTTTGATTTAACGGGTCCTGACCAGCGCCAAGAGGCTTGATGATCATTTCCATAGATTGATCGTCAATCATGATTCTTCCGTAAGCGTTAGCTGCAAAAAGCATGTTTGAGTATACTGCAGGGGCTACCGTAACATCTTTATATCCCTCAGATGTCATGACAAGGCGAACCTCATCACATGAGCCAAGCTCACTTTCAAGAACACTCTGCTGACGGGGATAATCGGCAGTAGCCAAAAAATTCGCCAAATTCTTGAAATCTGTACGTAAATCGGTGCTAATTATCATCCAAAAAGCGGCCCAAACTGGGGCAGTCCCGAAGGCATTTGTTCCCTCCTGATTAGGTGACAGCTTCTTTCCGTTGTTTTCAGTAACGTAATCAACTGCTAACTCTAAGTCAGTAGTAGTGACCTCTGTGATAGCGTTACCATTGACTCCGTTAAGGCAGTCGATCTGCGCTGAGGTAGCTACAAGCATATTTCTTACTATTTTGTCGTAAGTACTTGCCATGTTCTGTGCAAGCATATCTGCCACTTCGTTAGCTGTCTGATCTTGAACGGTGATGATTACATCATCGCTAAGCTCAACAACTTTACCGTATTGCGATACAGTCGCTGTGATGTCGAATTTAGTCACTTGCTCAGCGTTTGGTGTTACCATTCTGTTACTTCAGCTCTCGCCTACTGACCATTTCTGGCGGAGAAACCTCTTCGGATCTCTCTCACTATGTTTCCATAGTGTTCAGACTATCGCTTCCTCTTTCGAGGTCTTCTCACTTAGTCGTTCAGGCTGGATAAGATCTACAATCCAACAATCACAAAAAACACATTTGCATTTGCATTTCTCGCAAAGCATCTGTGACATCATTTCAATTATTGGATCACGCATATATTATCCTTGCCCCTTGTCTTCCTTCTGCTTACGCAGCGAGGAGTTCCAAGTCAATCAGAGAAGATTTATAGAGAGCATACATTTTACCCTCTGTTAATGGTGTCAACGCATCAGCTAAGTTATCAAACCTACGGAAGATAGCGTTCTTGCTATTCTTCTGCGGAATACGTCTCTCTTGAGCAAAATACCCATAGACGTAGTAAGGCTGGTGTCTATCCAGCAAAATGTTATCGAAGAACAAGTTGACTTCTGGGTCTACTTGTACTGTCGTTGTTGTACCGGCGGCCATATTTATCTCCTAGTCAAAATATGTTTTGACAAGAGCGGCAAAAAAAATTATGCCTGACCTTGGAGCACCTTCTGTCGATATTCCCTAAACTCTTTTTTGCCTTGGATGCTTTTAAGATATTCAGTCCCACTCGGCTGCGCAGACTTCCCGACTTCTACAGGAGATCTAGGCTTTTGAGAGTTCTCTACTATTCTTTTAGCATCTAATGATCCACTTCTCTGCTTAGGTTTATCCTCAAGCAAATGCATGTAATCATCGACAATTTCACTGGCTCTAGCCAGCCTGTTTACGGCACTATCAACACTCGCTGCTAACCAAGGCTTCTTGTCTAAAATTGGTTTCAAATAAGTGTTAATCTTTTGAACAGCCTCGGGATTCATATCTTGATAGACCTGCTCGAGAATCTCTCTTTTTGTTAGAGCTTTCTCTTCTCTGAAAGATCCCTTAGTCACTAATGCTTCTGGGTCTTCCTCTTCTTCAGGCTCTGAGGGCTTTTTCGCCATCATCTCTTCATACACTCTATTGCGTACTTCAAGGTCTTGGCGCTTCTTCCTTTCTGCCTGTAAAGCAGCAAGAGGAACCATCGTTGGCTCTTCCTGATGTTTTTCCTGAGACTCGACTTCAGCTTGCTCGGAGACAGCCGCTGTAATGTCTTCTTGTTCTTCTATTGTCATTGGACTCCCTTTATTCCTACCGTTACTTCGGTAGCAAGATTGTTGAACCCGTTACATTCCCGCCGGTTACACGGATGGACTTTCCTAATGTTGGAAAACTTAACAAATCCCCAGGGTGCATGACCCAAAGAAGTGTTTTGATTCCTCGTGTATTGTCCACTTCATACACGAAGCTTTGTTTGATGATTCCAGGCTTTTCATCACAGGCTTGTAAAAACGGCCTGACGATGTCTTTGCCTTTCTTTTTCTCAATAACTGCCTTACCAAGAATCCAGTACTTTTCCTTGTGTTTGTTATCTACAAGGATCTTCTCGAGCATATGATTGAAATGAGAAGTGATACCTTCTCTTGTCTCAACATGCTTCTGTAACTGAACACTGGCAGGCGTTATTAGCATGGTTGTCCTCTAAGAGATTCTTTCTTAGCTTCTTCGTCTTTAGCACTCATTGCTTTTATACGATCTGAGTTACCATAGCCAGGACCGATTGCGGAACCTTTCTTTGGAACACTCAATGGATTGTTTTTAGTGCTATATTCACCAAATGCTTTTGCACCTGCGGAGCCTTGAGGTGGTTGATAACCTGGGTTATTTTGACCACCATATGTCTCCATACGAGGCATCATCTGCTTTGATGTAGCTGTACCTTTAGCCATATGTTTACCTATTGTTTAAGAGCTTGCGCCCGTTTCATGTCTTTCTGCAATTCGGCATCTGCCTCTTGCTTCTCTTGCAGCCTTAAATCTGCTGCGAGCTGTAGAACCTCGATCAAACGCTTACGAGGTATATCTTCAATCTGTGCGATAGTCTTGGCGTTATCCAAGAATGCTTTCGCGTGGTTCTGTGTAACCTCAGACTCTCTTTCTTTAGCTAGGCCTATGTCTGCTAGCACTCTAGCTCTACGCTCTTCAGCTAAGGCATTAGATTGGTTTACAGAAGCCATATCTAACATTTTCTGCATCTGTGCGGCTTCTTGTTCCATCTGTGCGACTTGCTGCTGTTGTTCTTGCTGCTGAGCTAAGATTTCATGTAGTTTCGTACTTCCCTGTAGAGGAGCTACTTCTAAGATCTTATCCCAAGGAATAGGAGCGCCTAGAGCTACTAACTGAAGCAATTGATAATAATAGGCTTCTCTTTGCGTCGAAGTCTTAACAGCTTGCTTGATAGCGCAGTCATATTCTTCAAATTGACCCGAGAAGAATTCTTCTGTAGGCTCTTCTCCAATGATTCTAGCGATCTTCCCTGGAGAGTAATTCTTCTGAATAGCTTCTATGACTAGCTTGCCTAAGTATTTCTTGCTTTGCTCAAGATTGTCGAAGATGCCTCTATTGCCTTTGAGCCCATTCGAGGCTCTAACTTCTGCCAACTTCCCTGACACTTGTGAGTCACCAACGCTAGAAAGACCCAAGAGCTCATCAGAAGCACCAGGGATCTCCATGATGTTTTTGTCAATGATGTCTTGGTATTGCAAATATCCTGGAGGAATATTAGGAGCGCTAATCTCTTTAATGTCTGTATTAACATCATAACCCTCGTTCATTACGATCTGCTTACCTTGCCCGGCTTGCATCAGCATATTAGGATCTAATACAGCGCCGTTCTTAGTGATCCAACCGGAGTTAATAATAGACTCCATAAGGTCTATAATTTGAGAATGGCGACGATTATATTGTCTTTGAGCATCTATGACACTTCGTACTATGCCTTGTATCTTAAGCTCAAAAGTGTCTATTAAAGGCTCGTGATATAGTAACACTGGGATGAAAGGGTAATTATCAAGGCCAGTCGGATCTGGACCGGAATACAATAATTGCCCTGAGACAATGATATTTAGCTCTACGCTGCGCTTATGTGAGTTTATGAGCTCTAGCCTAGGAGGAAGACCTTGAGAAGCTAACCTAGCTGCTTCTTGCTTAAGTTCCGCTTTAAGAGCTCTTTCTTCATCTCTATCGCCATTCCACTCTTCCGTGACACCTGTCTCCATGTCTACGAGAAATTTCTGCTCTTTGTTTATGCGCTTCCAATATTGATCATAAGTGCATAAGTTTTTGGCAATGTAGGTAGAGTTGTATTGTCTATAGATGCCTAGATATTGATACTTGTTGTCTCTAATGCCTGTAGGTAGATTATCTATGACGCTTGGATCTATCCAAGGCATTATAGACTTGATTTGTTCTTTGGATAGTAAGTCTCTAGTACTTGCCTGATCGCAGTCGCTCAGATCTCTTTTAGTGAAATAAGGATCTAACATCAATGCATTGAAAGGCTTCCAATACATCTTAATATCGCCATTAACCTTATCTCTGGAATAATCCATATATAAGCCAATGATCGCTAGCCCGGTCTTTAAGCTATGTTCAAACGCTTCTGAAACGATGTAATCTGCATTGGCTTTATCGTAGACGTAATACATAACATCTGAGAATTGATCGGCTGTTTTGACATCCGAACCCTCTACAGGAGTGCAAACGGTAGCGGTCCTATTCTCTCTTTCGTAACCGGAATATAGATTTACAACTCTGCGTATTTTATTGAGTTCCAAAACCATTCGATTTTGCTTAAGGAGCTTTGACTTCTCTAGATTAGTCCAATTATCCCCGGCATAGGCTCTCAAGTCACGATATGCTGCGCTATAAAAAACTCCCCAAGTTCTATAAGCATCGTAAAAAAAACTTGAAAACTGTGCAACTTTGTCATTTCCCCCTAGTCCGATATAAGTACTCATGCATTTCTCCTTGACAAACCATCTACAGCATAAGTACGATAATATTCATAAACCGAGTATGTTTTATGTTTAAAGTTTTTGCAGGAAGAAAGTTTAACGTTGATGAATCTGGCTATTTGCATATGAAGGGAATTCGTCTGCATAGAATTGTTTGGGAAATCCATAATGGCCCAATTCCTAAGGGATTTGATATTCACCATAAAGATGGAGACAAACTTAATAACGCTATTAACAATCTTGGATGTTTGAGTCACTCTGAACATCTTTCCATTCATATGAAAGAAAACTCCGAAAAGGTTCACGCTTGGCATAAATCTCCTGAAGGAAGAAAATATCTTGGAGAAAAAGCATCTAAATTAATGGCCGAGCGTCCATTCAAAACCTTTACTTGCCCCCAATGCAAAAAAAACTTCCTATCACAAAATGTGCATCGAGTAAAATATTGCGGTATTAACTGCCAACAAGCTGCTAGACGCTTAAGAGGAGATGATTCTATTGAAAGAAGTTGTGTCATCTGTTTAAAATCCTTTATTATCAATAAATATCAAAAAACCCTCACTTGTGGCTATAAATGTGGATCTCTCTATCGCACTCGTCTTGCTAAAGGAAAGAGAAAGTCTAAAAAATAACTTGACACTCAAGATAAATTTTTTTAGATCCATTCTTTTCTCATTCTATTCCACTCTTCTGCCGTCATTCCGGCTCCTGAGCCGGTACGCTGCACTGCTTCTGAAGCGTAAATCAAAGCCTTAGATCCGTGAGAAGCCCAGTCGTGGTAGCTTTTTTCTCTATAGCATCCAAGCTTCTCATTCCACTCTTTCCTAAAGCTCTCGAGGGCCTTGATGCCTTTGTCGCATTTATTCGCATCGAAGAAGAATCTTGGTAGCATGCTTCTTAAGCACTCTATGCCAAACATTTCGTTAGTATCTCTTGGCAATATGTCTATCTTTAGTCCCATTGTTCTTGCTAGATCGGCAAATGACTTTCCTGATCCCTTCTCTCTCGATGCGGCATCATGAGGCAAAAAGTGCTTCTCGAAGATATACGGCTTATTCTTAAGCCATTTCACATAGTGCGCTAAGGCTTCGTCACTGTTCTCGTAGTAATCTATACAATGAACTTCTTTGCCTATGAGCTGGAAGATCCATATGGCACATGAATCGCCTATGCCTATATCCCAGGCACTATATGTCCTAGCGTTCTCATCGTAAGGTAAGTGACATATCCTATGTTCTTGCCTAGCGCTAGATATCATCTTAGCGAAGTAATAGCCTTCGTTAGCTGTCTCAAATGCTTCTTCGGGTGTAGAGGGGTATTCCCTCTTCATGTACTCACCTTGTGTCAGCATTTTCTTTACATACCAGGCTTTCTGCTCGGGAGTTAAAATAATATCTTTATTTTCTAAGCCCTCAAAATACTCTGACATGTCCTTACTTATCAATACATTTTTTGAATCTAAAACATAATCTGGATGTTGCCACCAAGCGAAGAACCAAAGCTTCCAATCTAGAGTACCTAAAGGAGTCTGAGAATCTTCCATTGCCTGGGCTGATTTGCATAGAGAGTAAAAGTGTCCATCTCTGCCTCTGGCTGTAGACTCAATGCACACAAACTGACCTGCTTGGACAGCATTAAGAGCTCCAGAGATAATTTCGTTAGCTTTCGTGGGGTTTTCCTGACAAACCTTCGCAAACTCTGTGATGTGTAAGAGCTGAAGGGTACCGCCTCGTAGAGAAGTAGCCACTCTAAATACTGAACCATTGGCAAAGCGCATCTCATGAACGTTATCCCTATACGCACAGCACATGTCTCTAACGAACTTAGGTAAATTGTCATAGGCGAATTTAACCTTATCCACAAAGATTTCTCGGGCAATGTCTTTATTGTCGGCAACTATTGCCGCATTGGTATTAGGCTGGAATAAGCAATAATCTAGAAATAATAACGCATGAAAGGTTGTAATCCCAAGCTGCCTAGCTTTTAAGACAATGTTCAGATTATGCGCCTTAAGCAAAGTCTTCTGGGCCCAGTTTGGAGAAAAATCTACGACATTTCCTTCTTTATCTTTGATTTTATATAGATTATTCATCCGCCATTCTTGATCTCTGAGGAGCGCGAAAGCGTGTTCTTGCGTTAATGTCATGCATTTCTTTTATCAAATAAAAAATTTACTTTACACAAATATTTACACTCGCAAAGAAACTTTTCTTGAAGAGGTATATATACTTTGATATATTGCTCCATGAAAAGGAGAAAATAATGAATCAATCTTACATGGAAATGAAACTTCATCTTGATGGTGAAGACCCTAAAATACTTCGTATCCCTACTCTATGGGATGCTATAGAGAATCAATGGATAGGCTTTATCCAAACGCCTAAGACCAAGAAGATACTCTCTGGAAAAGGGAAAACCTCTTTCGACTTGCAAAATGATTTTAATATAAACATGAGCTCCATCTTCAATGATCCTTTATATTTCGAAGAAGTGTACTCTATGTTTAAGCCTGAGAGCGAATGGAAGTAAAGATTCTCCCTTCAAAGCTTTATCATTATTCCAAAGAAGAAATCAAAGAACTTAGACAAGATTTCCATGAACCTCAAATAGATGCCTGGGGTTTCTGCATGAAGCCCTATGGCCTATGGGTAAGCGTTGAAGACTATGAAGATGATGTAAATTGGAAGCAATGGAGTCTTTCTGAAGAATTTAGACTAGAACATCTTAAATATAGATATTCTGTAAATATCGTAAAGAAGTCCAACATTTTGTTTCTTAACAGCTCAGAAGAATTAACTATATTTTCTCTAGAATATGAATCTCCACAGGTTAATCATAAATACGAATACTTGAAATACATATACTCCATAGACTGGGAGAGAGTGATGACAGAATATGATGGCATCATCATAGCGCCATATATATGGTCATGTAGATTAGACAACCCTGCTACTTCTTGGTATTACGGCTGGGACTGCGCTAGTGGCTGCATATGGAATATAGATGCTATAGAGATTAAGGAATGCCAGGAGGAGGAAAATGCGAAGGATTAACGCACAATATCTCTGGGCCATTTATGATAAATTGTCCACCTTGAATATACGTAGTAAAATTACGCCCATCAATAGGAACACCACTAGCATCATATAGCTGAAAAGTGTCGGCGGTTGCTTGCTGCACATAAAAAAGCCTATTATTAAGCTGTTCCATGCCAGTAGCATTAGAAACCGGAGTATATATAAACTTAGAAGTTCTAAGCGCTTGCCCATTACTTAAGCCATGTCCTGTTTTTGTGACTACTATAGGAAGACTTGCCGTTATTGCTTCTGGAGTGAATTGTCTCACCGTGAAATGACTTGGTGAACTATCGGGAGTATTTGGATAAGGCGACAAAGGCTGCGTATCTATAAATTGATATAATACACTATTGGGATCTTGAGGATTTGGTCCACTGCTCATATTTACCTATTTACGTAAATTTACTCTATCGTATAAATATATATTAACAAAGAGAAACACTATGCC
>Ga0193744_1000073_pt1 | contig 39663 bp, 38 predicted proteins | sample L1a1metaG_FD_143056 | JGI IMG/M metagenome (GOLD analysis project Ga0193744, IMG submission 143056) | Soil microbial communities from a riparian zone of the East river system, Colorado, United States - L1a1 | ecosystem: Environmental > Terrestrial > Soil > Riparian zone | place: USA: East River...
TTCCGCGACGTCGAGCATATTAGATGTCTGCGCGACGTCGCGGAAGTAGGCCGTGAGGATCGGATCAAGCGTCTGCGTAATGAGGCGCTTCACATCGCCGAAACGCTGCACGACCGAAGGCGCCTTCTGGTAGTCTATATGTAAGACTAACGACAAGGGCAGACGCGGTTCATAACCGTCAGCTGTGATCAAGTCGATGCTGGTCAGGTCCTCATCGTAATGGTGCGCTTCGGTCTGGCCGCTGATCCAGCGTAGGACGAAGTTGATCGTCGGAACGAGCTCCACTTTTACCGCGTACGGATTGAGCGCGTATTGCCCGGAGCCAAGCGCCGAGCGCCAGACACCGCGGTGGCCGGTCTCTACTTGTTCGCCGTAACGGAACGATTCGCCGGTGGTATCGTCACCGGGGGCGCCGTGATAGGAAACTACCACGCCCACATAGCCAATCGGTATGAGGGTCTTGGCCTTGATCTCCACCGTGCCAAACCAGCGATTGATGAAGAACGTGCCATCGGTCAGCACCTGTAACTGCTTGCCGCGCCGGCCTCCGAGTTCGAGGAACACTTCCGGGTCCTGGAAATAATTGTGATCTCTTCCCGCCACCGCCTTCACTTCGGGAGCGATAATCTCGCCCGAGCCAATCGTTGGCCCATCCTGAATACTCACCACGCCGATGGTATCGACGTTCGGATCGAATTCGGGCCCTTCTCTGCTCAACGCGGGCGGCGCGCCGGCTTCACTCGCACTCGAGTCCGCAATATCAGCGTGGAAACGGCTCTGACCGCCCGCGCCGGTCCCGATGACCACCGGATCAAACGCGCGCATGGAGGCCAGTTGTGCCTTCCACGATGCATAACGATCGATGGCTTCGCGCACCGGCCCGGAGAAGACGCGGTCTTCGGTGATGACAACGAACAGGCCCAGGTTAATGGCGTAGACGCCCTCGCGCAGAATCCCGCGCTGCCGGCCTCTTTGACCCTGCGCTTCAAGGAAGCGGACCGCGTCCTGGAAATGATTGGAATCGACATTTCGGCCCAGCGTTTGCACGGGTTCGAGCGGGACACCATCCCGCGCATAGATGTAGGCCATTTTTCCTTCGGCTACGACGACGAGCGGCTCCTTATGAATGCGGTATTGCCACGGATACAAGCCGAAGTGAATTCCACCTCGCAGGAATCTGGCCTGAAGACCAGCCTCACCACTACGCGCAATGATCTGACCCTCACGGAGCGAGCCTTTGCTGCTCCAGATCTTTTCGATGATGCCTACGTGTGTGTACGGTATGTAAACAACGCCGAGCAACCGCGGCAGGCCGAGCAGGAGCACTACAATTGCGAGGACTCCAACCCAGATTAGCCACGGAGCTTCTGCAGGTAAGAGAGCGATGGTATTCATTTTCATTAATCCTTTTTAATTGTCGCTCATTAGACAGCGCCGAACCGCGCAAGCGCACGCGCGTTCAACGGATTTTCATGGAAATTTTTCCGGAATTGGCACACCGGTTGTTGCCGGAGCAGAGCGCCAAAACTCGGCGATCGCTAACGAGCTCGACAGTTAATAAGCCGCCCCGCCGGCCGTTACGCGTTTGCAGAGAGACAACAGCAGTCCGCCCCCACGAGAGCCGCCTGCACGCGTTCGCGAACGCGGAAGGTAACTCTCCGCCTTACTTCTCTTCAAGAAACTTACGAGAGCAGCTCTTCGAGTTCTTCGGTGGTGAGGCCGGTCATGAGCGGCTCCTCGCTGTCGATGGCGGCGTCGATCGCCGCCCGTTTTTTCTCCTGCAGCTTTAGGATTTTTTCTTCGACGGTGTCGCGGGTGATCAGCTTGTAGGCGGTCACGACACGGGTTTGCCCGATGCGATGGGCACGGTCGGTGGCTTGTGCCTCAACCGCGGGATTCCACCACGGATCGAAGTGAATGACGGTGTCGGCGGCGGACAGATTCAGGCCGACGCCGCCGGCTTTCAGGCTGATCAGGAAAACTGGAATCGCGGAATCGCTCTGGAAGCGATCCACAATTTCCTGCCGCTGTTTGCTTGAGCCGTCGAGATAGCAGAATGGAATCTCGCGCTTCTCCAGGCGCTCGCGAATAATGTGCAGCATCGACACGAACTGGCTGAAGACGAGGACGCGGTGTTCGCCGTCGATCGCTTCCTCGAGGAGCTCGTCGAGCAGGTCCAGCTTGGCGGAGGTCTCTTCCTTGTCGATGCCGACGAGGCGCAGATCGCAGCAGACCTGGCGCAAACGGAGCAGACCAGTGAGCATCTTCATCCGTTGGACACCGGCGTTCACATTCTTGCCGGAGCTGCCGAGACCTTGCTGGATCTCGCGCAGACCACTCCTTACTCGCTTCGTTTATTTTACACGACGCTTACTAGTCGCCTTGATTTCAAAGGCACAGTCATCATAAGGAGTCGTACCTTTCTTGTAGGTGGATACATTCACCTCCATCCCAATTCTTAGTTGACGGAATTGGCCTTGCTTTCTGTCTATAATTATGTCGGGCTCGGTGTTGGCAAAGAAAATACGCTCTTCGCGAGATGGGTATTGAGAAATGGTTATTCGCGGCCATTTTAGAGCTGTAATAAATCCTCCGGTGGTTACTACGGGGGCATCTAAGAACTTGATGCCACCCCCAGCGCGCACATCCGGGCTACCTTTGGTAAAGGACCAAGCGAGACCAGCGAAAAGAACCAACATCACAGCACGTCGCAAACTGCGTTCGTAAGATAATCCAAGGCTCATATTCTGGCACTGACGGCTTAATTACAGCACGGGAATCATGACTTGATACCGCCTGTTTGAGAACGCCACAATCCAGAACGCGCCTCTCGTCGCAAATGACTCCGGCGTGGATGCGACTATCAATCGAAGCAGTATAGCGAAAAGCATTGATCCCCTACGGTTATTCCTGTCATATCTCCCAAATATGGGACCGAAGCGTCAAGCCCAATCTCCGACAGATGGAAAGTGTCGGCTGTGCAAAAAGCTCATAGAACCTGGCGCGATCAAATGCACAGAGTGCGACGGTTACCAGAATTGGCGACGATACTTCGATTTCAGCAGTGTCATCCTGTCTTTACTCATCGCACTCTTTTCGGTCCTCGCTGTCGTTATCCCAGTCGCCATCAGCGCTCTCACCTCCCAGAGTTCTGATGTCCAGCTGGCCGAAATTCGGCGGGACCGCGATAGCATTACTTTCGTTTGCTCGAACCGCGGAAACAGAACAGCAATAATTTACAGCTGCGATCTAGTCTCGGCTAGTGAAGCGACCCAGTGGCACCTGCCGTTGCCAGACTCAAAGCTTGTCCTCCACGCTGGGGATGTTGTGATCCTTACGCTAAAGCCGAGCATCGGAAACAATTTCGTACCATTTCCCGACGATGCCGCGAAGATTGAATTTCGGCTTGTGCCGTTTGGACGAGAGCCAGCGGTCGTGTCCCAAAAACTCAAGAAATAATCTTATGACCATACGCCCCTCTGGTCTCCTGTTCTTGTTATGTGTGGTCAGCTCTGGAGTCTCGGCGGGCGAACGCCTTGATATTGCCCTGTTTCCGTACTCAAAAGTGAATGAAACCGATTTGACCGTAGTTAAAAAACTCTGGGACAGAAAAATTCAAACTCTAGTCGAGGAATTCGCTCAGACGGGCTCTTCAAGGCCGGATTTTGCATACCTTGGGCCACTCCGCATCGTCGAACATACAACACCTCCTGCCAGCCAAAACGACCTAGCGGATTTTTGGAACCGAGGATCTTTTCTGACGGTGCTAACCGGAGGATTGGTCGGCAAGGAAGGCAACATTTTTTCCCTATCAACAAACATTTATTTAGGCGAACTAAACGGAAGTTTCGCCAAGAAATCCATTAGCGTCGATTCGCGAATCATCGCTGATGCCGCGAATTTTGAGTCGACCAAAGATGGCCACATAGTACCCACGCTTTTTGCGTTGGCGCTCCAAGCCAAGCTGAACAAGAGATCGCCGGCCGTTGTAAGCGCGCTCCTTAACCGAGCACGCATGATTGCTATCGATCTTGGTTGGAACGACGTTCCCGGCAAACCAACGGATAGCGATCTGTCGAAGCGTGCGTTTTTTGAATCGATCGATAAGGAATTAGAAGCTCTCGGTGCCAACAAATGAAACAACTCCGGGTGACAATTATCTCAATTCTTTGCATTCTTGCCATACGGACCTTGACTGCCAAAGAGAAACCTCTGATTCACGTGCTAGTCCCGCGCTTCGATGGAGATCCAGCAATAGGCGCCCCCGTCGCAACTGTCCTGAACTTGCAGCTCTGGCGTACACTGCGACCGTCGCCTGAAGTAAAAACTGCTGTTTTCTCCGGCAAAGTCACTTGGAGTCCAGAAGCGCTGTCTGAACAAAGCCATACCGTCGCCGAAGAGGTGGCGCAGCGGACCCAACCACGGGCGCAAATGGTCTTGTGGGGGAAAGCCTGGGCTTTCGGGAACGGCGTTGTGGCCCAGTCATATCTTTCAATCCCTGATTACCAGGACCTTCGTCCGACGTGGCCGGAAAGATGGTATGTGAAATTTACGATCAGGAACATCGAAGTGGAAATGGAGCCGGATCTGCCTACCCGGCGATATGAATTCCCCGCCTTGCCCTTGCGCGCTGAAGTGGTCTCGGAATTCCAAGAGGTCGGGTCGCTCCGACTTTATCATGACAAAGAATTAAGCAAGCCTCGGGGGAAACTCGGCCTGGCCAATTTTACAGCTAAAGATCATTTGGGCAATCGTAGTATGATAACTCTCGATGATGAAAAGGGCCGAATCGCATGGGTGCGGATTCCCAATCTTTCTAATAGAAAATCCTATATCGTCGATTTTGTAGGGGGGCTGGTCCGAGTTTTCCGTGGCGACTACGCGGGCGCGCAGGAACTGTTTGCTTCGGTGGCGAGCGCCAAGGACGCGTCCCAACAGCTCAAGCTTGACTCGTTGCTTTACCTAGCGTATTCTGCGGATCGGTTGGGCAAAGATCCGTTAATTCATACCACAGCGGCTCTAAAGCTTAATCCATATTCGGCAGCGGCAGTTCGCTACCATCTGATGGCTCAATCTTCGCTCTTCGCACGCCGAGCCGCGCGTGCCAATCCTGATGAAACAAAGCGTTTTCAGAGTAAACTAAAGACTATCCTGCACACCTATGAATACCTCCTATCCCCAAACGATCCAATTCTCACTACCACCAAAGCCATCGCGAACGCGTCGGCACCGTAAATCCGCCGCCCAGCTCTCGAGGGGAGCGCAAATTGTACTGTTGGCTCTTTCGTACTTTTTCGGATTGGGGACTCCCCATAGCTACGCAGGCGGAGGTATACGCTATCTAGACAAACCGTTGGTCACGACAACGGGAGAAATCGTGTCAACCATTACGAAAGGTCGTAACGAACTGATAATTACTGCGTTCGAAAGTGGCGAACTTGTGAGATTTAAGATCGATAGCTATGGGACTGAAGTTGAAATTGACTATGAATCAAAATCTTACCGGGACCTCGAGGCCGGAATGATTGTTATTGTTTCCGAATACAAGAAGGGCACCACCCGATGGGACGGCTATGCGTGTAAAATCGAGGCAAGGAGTCGGCCGCGCGTAAAGTAGCGCCACACCAATGCAATTTTCGTCCTCTATTGAGCCGCTCTAGTATTTGCAGCACCGCAGTCTGCGCTTGTTGGGAATGTTCGCGTCCAACCGACATGACGAAACGAGCCGCCGTCCGACAAGTTCGATTTTTGTGAAGAAGATCTCGAGTCCTAGTCCAGAGTAAGAGCGCTCATGAGCCATTCGCGAGTTTCGCCCAGGGACTCTCTATCGCCATAGTTGGCGCCACGGGGATGCGATGCAAGGGCGAGGACGTCCGGCGCAAAATGCCTACGCGAGCAGCTCTTCGAGTTCTTCGGTGGTGAGGCCGGTCATGAGCGGCTCCTCGCTGTCGATGGCCGCGTCGATCGCCGCGCGTTTTTTCTCCTGCAGGCGCAGGATTTTTTCTTCGACGGTGTCGCGGGTGATCAGCTTGTAGGCGGTCACGACCCGGGTTTGCCCGATCCGATGCGCGCGGTCGGTGGCTTGCGCCTCGACCGCGGGATTCCACCACGGATCGAAATGAATGACGGTGTCGGCGCCGGAGAGATTCAGGCCGACGCCGCCGGCTTTCAGGCTGATCAGGAAAACTGGAATCGCGGAATCGCTCTGAAAGCGATCTACGATTTCCTGGCGTTTTTTAGTAGAGCCGTCGAGATAGCAGAATGGAATCTCGAGCTTCTCCAGGCGTTCGCGCACGAGATGCAGCATCGAGACGAACTGGCTGAAGACGAGGACGCGATGTTCGCCGTCAATCGCTTCTTCGAGGAGCTCGTCGAGGAGATCCAGCTTGGCGGAGGTCTCTTCCTTATCGATGCCGACGAGGCGCAGATCGCAGCAGACCTGGCGCAAACGGAGCAGACCGGTGAGCATCTTCATCCGTTGGGCGCCGGCGTTCACATTCTTGCGGGAGCCGCCGAGACCCTGCTGGATCTCGTGCAGGAGCGCGTCGTAGGCGGCGCGTTGCTGGCTCGTTAGGCTGCAAGGCACGACCTGCTCGATTTTCTCGGGCAAATCTTTCGCGACGTCGCGTTTCCGCCGGCGGAGCAGGAACGGCTGAAGCCGGCGCGAGAGCCGGCGTTGTACATCCGGCGCGGAACCGCGCGCGATCGGTAGTTCGTAGCGCTCCCGGAAGTCGTTGCGATTCCCGAGATAACCGGGCAGCGCGAAGTTCATGATCGACCAGAGATCGCGCACCGAATTTTCCATCGGGGTGCCGGTCAGCACGAAACGATGTTTCGCGCGGAGGGCGTAGGCGGCCTGCGCGTTTTGCGTCTCCGGGTTTTTGATGTGCTGCGCTTCGTCGAGCACGGCGGTCGAGAAGTTGGTGTCGCGCAGTGTGTCGATGTCGCGTCGCAGCAGGGCGTAACTCGTGATGACAAGGTCGACGCCTGCGATCGAATTGAAACGGGCGACGCGACCGGCGCCTTCGAGCACGAGCGTCTTGAGTTCGGGAGTAAACTTCCGCGCTTCATTCTCCCAGTTTGTCACCAGCGATGTCGGACAGACGACGAGGGCAGGGCCGTCGCCCTGATGGGCGCGGAGAAACGCGAGCGTCTGCACCGTTTTCCCAAGACCCATCTCGTCAGCCAGGATGCCGCCCAGATTGTTCGCCGCGAGGCGCGTCAGCCAATCAAAACCAGCGAGTTGATACTCGCGCAATATCTCCGCGAGCGGGCCAAGTTTCGTCTTCACATCCGGAAACGCGTCGCGGCCGGTGATGAACTTTTTCAGCGCTGCCCGACGATCGGCGACGGCGGAGCCAAGCTCGCGCGCCGTTTCTTCGACATACGCGGCGTGAGCGCGGTTGATGCGATAAAGCCCGGGCTGGGTTTGCGCCGGATCGCAGTCGCGGATGACCTGCTCGAAATCCTCCAGGCCCGCGGTGTCGATCACAGCCAGGTGACCATTCTTTAATCGCGTCTGTGACTGGCCGGAGCGAAGCAGCCGCTGGATGTCGGCGTTCGAAAACACCTCCCCGCCGGGGGTGGTGAGCGAGTAACGCACCTCGAACCAATCCTGACCCGAGCTGACAATCTCGAGCCTCGGCGTCACCCGCTCGATCTCGCCGGTCCACTTCTCTACCTGCGCAGTGAGAATAACCTTCCAGTCGCGCTGCAGTCTCGGATAATCGGTCGCGAAGAACCGGACCACGTTGGGCTGGCCGTGCAGCACGAAGCCGCCAGCATCCGTCCGAGCGAAGCCAATCTGCTCCAGTCGCGCGACGGCCGCGTTCTCTGCTTCGAGATTCCGCATCAGCACTCGATCAATATTTTGAGGATCGCGAAAGACGAACTGATCCTGAGCGTTGGCCAATGCTTTGATCGGTGCGCGATCGCCGTAAGTGCACATCAGCTCACCGGTGACGCTGTTGGGCGAGCCGGCCAGCCGCAGCTCCAAGGCTGGCAGCGCAGTGGCGATTTCCGGCAGGCGAACTCCTTCGCTGGCCCGCACGTCGAATGCATCGCGCAGCCGCGGCAAATCGAACGCGAGAAAGTGCAACGCGCGGTCGCCCTCGAGCAGCAAAGGCCGCTCGATCAAGTGCGTCGAGCCGGCCGGCAACGCTTCGCCGCAGCGGATAAACTCGTTGTTCCGCAGCATCCACGCCTCCGTCGCATTCCAAAGGAGCAATGCCTTCTCTTCGTCCTCGTCCTCGCCTGCCACGCCACAGCCTTGCGACGGCGGGTTCTCGATCTTCCTGCTGAGGTTCGCTCTAACCGCGATGCCACCGTCGCCGCGCGACTCGACCAGAAGCTCGGGACGCAGCGCGGTCGACGAGATCGTCGCCCGAGTGGCTTTGCCGAATGTGACCCGTGGATGATTCTGCAACGCGGGGAGCAGCCGCAGGAACCCGTCGCGTGACAAACTCGCCATGCCGCTCTCGAAGATCGCCGGGACCGCGCGCAGGCCTTCCATCAGCTCGAGATCGGCGTCGTCCGCTGCAAACGTCCGATCTTTCGCGAGCGCAGAGATGAGCGTGCGATTTCGAGAAACTTCCGCTTCGACGACGATCATAACCTGCCCTCGCTGCCATGCAGCCGTGAAGTTGGGCGGCAGGATCACGTGCAGTGTCGTGGGCGTTGCGTCAGCGGTCTCGACACCAACGAACCGCGGACCCGCCGGAGCTTCTGGAATTGCCGGCTTGACTGGCGCCGCCGTCACGGCAGCCGGCGGATTTAGATAGCCCAGGCCCACCGCGACCGAGTGCGCGCAGATTTTCCCCGCCGAGCGAGACTCCCAACAACTGCACAGATTCTCGACGTCGAGCGCGCTTTTGATTCGCAGGCCGGACCGGTAATTCTTCGCGCCCTCGCGCACGTAGCCGCTCAGCAACGGCGGCTCGTACTTAGCCTCCGAGACTCGGCCGCCCTTGAGCAACTCGCGCGCAGGTTTCATCGCCTGCCATCCCCCTGCATTGAGGAGGAGCTTCTCGGTAATCGGGATCGCGCTCACGGGCGAGCAACGTCGCCCATCCGGTGCGTTTGCAAAATTGCGCGAGCGCTACCCGCGTCGGCCCGGACTTGATGTCGACCACGGGCGTTCGCTCGGATACCTCCAGATTATGACACCGAGGCTTGAGCCCGACCGCCAACCCGGTATCCTCACCGACCATGCACCGCGAACATCACAGTTGGTATTCACACCGTCTCAGCCGCGACATGGGCGTCGCCGTTTACGGCAGTTACGGCATGCCCATCATCGCCTTCCCCACCAGCATGGGCGACGAGCAGGAGCAGGAAGGCCAGGGGATGATCCGCACCCTCGGCCCATACCTCGACCAGGGACGAATCAGGATTTTCTGCATCAACGGAGTCCAGAGCGATTCGTCCCTGGTCGAGGTATGGGCCGACTTCCATCGCAGCTGGCTCCAGGCGCAATACGACGACTACGTGGCCAGCGAAGTCTTCCCCTTCATCGACTCCCAGTGCCAGACGCCCGGCATCGCGATCACCACCTACGGCGCGTCACTCGGCGCCTACCACGCGGCCAACACCCTCTTCAAGCACCCCGACCGGGTGAAGCGCTGCTACGCGCTCTCCGGCGTTTACGATTTGCGCGATTCCATGGACGGGATGTACGACGACAACTTCTACTTCAATAACCCGGTGGACTACATGGCGAACCAGAATGACCCTTGGTTTCTCCACCAGTTAGCGAGCTGCGACATCCACCTTGCGACCGGCTGTGGCCCGTGGGAAGTGCCCGGCCCGACCTACCAAATGTCTGCTGTGCTTGCGAGCCGCGGGATTGCTCATCATCTCGACGACTGGGGCCCGAAGGGCGGACACGAATGGCCCTACTGGCATCACCAGATGTGGGAGTACGTGGGTCAGCATTTCTAAATTGGTGTAGCGGCGGGTGTCCCCACCCGCAGATCATTCTGCGTCGTCCTCTCCCGCTGCGGGCGAGACACCGCGGGATCTTTCTCCTTCGCCGCCTCCTACTGCGGGTGAGACACCCGCCACTACACCACTCGATTCCGGCCAGCGAGACGAATCGCTCCAGCGATGCGACCCTTAACTAGATGGAGCAACCCAGCGACCGCATTCTGATCGGCACGGCCGGGTGGAATCTGCCACGAGCGGAGCAGCATCACTTCCCATCGATCGGCAGTCACCTCGAACGCTACGCCTCACGGTTTGCCGCAGTCGAAATCAACTCCTCCTTCCACCGCTCGCACAAGCCTGCGATCTGGGCGCGGTGGCGCGATGCGGTCCCTCCCGGCTTTCAATTCTCCGTCAAGATGCCGAAAGCGATCACTCACACCGCTCGTCTCGACGTCAGCGGCGACGTGATCGCGGCCTTTCTCGCCGAGATCTCCGTGCTCGAAACAAAGCTCGGGTGTCTGCTGGTGCAACTCCCACCGAGCCTTGTCTACGATGCAACGATCGTAGGTAGATTCTTCGGCAATCTCCAGGAACAAACGGCAGTCCCGATCGCGTGCGAGCCTCGGCATCCCAGCTGGTTTGCACCAGATGCGGACGAACTGCTTCACCGGTTCGGTATCGCTCGCGTCGCCGCCGACCCCGCCCGTGTTCCAGCCGCCGCCGAGCCGGGCGGAAGCCGCCATCTCAGCTACTTCCGATTACACGGTTCCCCGAAGGTGTATTACTCCGCCTATCCCGACGAATTCATCAACCATCTCGCAGACCGCGTCCAACAGGAAACGGAACAAGACCGCGTAGTGTGGTGCATCTTCGATAACACGATTCTCGGCGCGGCCGCTCGGAACGCACTCGACCTTTGCGATGCGCTGATGTAGTCGCGGGTGTCCCCACCCGCCGAAAACCGGGATCGGCGCGTGTCCCACCGGTAGGATTATTCTGCGTCGCTCCTCTTCGGCTCCTACTGCGGGTGAGACACCCGCCACTACACCACTGGAGTTTCTCAGCTCGGATCAGCGCCGAGCAGCAACGACGCCATTGCAAAAACTTCTTAAATCTTACTTCTCCCTTCTTACTTTCCCGGCTTTGGCGGCGGGAACTGACCTTCCAAAACTCGTCACATGTCACTCGTCACACGCTTGCCAAGCCGAAGCCGGGCGAAGGCTGGTCACCGCTTGCCGGCGCTACTCCGAGCGCCGGCTTTGCCTTTTCCCTTGCCCATGGCGTCACGCATGGCCTGATAGCCTGCGGTGTAGTCCTCGACCGGGAGCCGGGCCACCGTGCTCTCAACCACATCCAGCGCGAGTTCCGGCAACGTCTTGAAACGGAGACAGCCCTGGCCCATGTCCAGTTTCTTGCCGCTCTTTCCGTATTGCGTGGTGAACCACTCTCTCAACGCCGGCTGCCCGTAGAAACAGATCATGTGCAGCGCCATGTACGCTTTCTTTGACGCCACGCTGATGAGTGGCAGGGGTTCCTTTTTGTTTCCGCCATAGCCGGCGGGGTAAATGGAGAGCGGAACGAACCAGCTGATCATGCCGAACTGGATGCCTTGCTTGTATCCGGGTGGCAGGGCCCGGTTGATTCCCCGGCGAACTTCGTTCAACGCGTCACGGCGATCCGCGGGGAGCGCGGCAAGATACTCAGTCACTGTGGATGCTGGCATGGGGCAAGTCTACCATGACGGCTTTTGCCGGCGCAATCGCAACGTCCGAATACGCGCGAAAGCGCGAAGGAAGAGGGAGCGTTTGCAGCACTAGCGCCGATTACGCAAGCGCAGCCCGCTATACGTGACTCACGTATAGCATCGAACCTGGACGGTGGCTAAAGAACTGTTTACGCGCGAATTGCCTTTCCAATCGCAGCTGAAGCGAGGCCCCGTGGTTCGGCGCGTTCTTGTTCCCACTCCTGTAAAGTACGCTTTGAGGTCTGTAGGCGCAGCGCAGCCTCACTCTGCGAAAGATCATTCTTCTCACGCCACGTTCGGAGCCGAACCGACAGCTTTTCGCTCCCGGACTTCCGATGCCTCATTTGTCGCGGATGTGTCCCGAAACTCATCTGATAGATGCTATACGTGAATCACGTATAGCAGCAAGGACCGTTTGCTTTCGGTTTGCAGAAGAGGCGCGGGCCTCCGGCGATCCCACCGCTGTGCCGATAAGAGCCCGGGAGATTCTACGCGCCCTATACGTGAGTCACGTATAGCCACCACCAGCGTTTGCTTCGGTTTGCTGAAAATAGTTGGCGTCCGGCGATCCCACGGCTTGTGCCGATGAGAGCCCGGGAGATTCTTACGCCCGCCCTATACGTGAGTCACGTATAGCCACAAACACCGTTTGCTCCGGTTTGATAAGAATAGGCGCCGGCGGCCTGCGAACCCACGACTGTCGCGGGATTAGAGCAACGGAACGAACCAGCTGATCATGCCGAACTGGATGCCTTCCTTGTATCCCGGTGGCAGGGCCCGGTTGATTCCCCGGCGAACTTCATTCAGCGCGTCACAGCGACCGCGGGGAGCGCGGCAAGATACTCAGTCACGGTGGATGCTGGCATGGGGCAAGTCTACCATGAGGGTTTTTGCCGGGGCAACTGCAACGTCCGGATACACGCGAAAGTGCGAAGGGAGGAGCGGGCGTTTGCGGAACTACGTGCGGATTATGCAAGCGCAGCCGCTATACGTGACTCACGTATAGCCTCGAACCGGCCGGTGGTTAAAGAACTGTTAAGCGCGAATTGCCTTTCCAATCGCAGCTGAAGCCAGGCCCCGTGGCTCAGCGCGTTCCTGTTCCCACTCCTGCAGAGTACGCTTCGAGATTTGCAGACGTAATGCAGCCTCGCTCTGCGAAAGATCATTCTTCTCACGCCACGCTCGGAGTCGGACAGACAGTTTCTCGGTCTCGGACTTCCGATGCCTCATCTGCCGCGGAAGTGTTCCGAAACTCATTTGAGAGAATGCTATACGTGAGTCACGTATAGCAGCAAGGACCGTTTGCTTTGGTTTGACAAAAATGGGCGAGCCCCGCCCTCCGCGGTCGCCGATCAACGCAACGGGAAATTCCTACACTGTCGGGCTATACGTGAGTCACGTATAGCCCGCAAGACCGTTTGCTTCGGTTTGATAAGAATAGGCGGCCAGCAATCCCACGGCTGTCGCGGGGTTAGAGCAACGGAACGAACCAGCTGATCATGCCGAACTGGATGCCTTCCTTGTATCCGGGTGGCAGGGCCCGGTTGATTCCCCGGCGAACTTCGTTCAACGCGTCACGGCGATCCGCGGGGAGCGCGGCAAGATACTCAGTCACTGTGGATGCTGGCATGGGGCAAGTCTACCATGACGGCTCTTGCCGGCGCAATCGCAACGTCCGGATACGCGCGAAAGCGCGAAGGAAGAGGGAGCGTTTGCAGCCCTAGCGCCGATTACGCAAGCGCAGCCGCTATACGTGACTCACGTATAGCATTGAACCCGGCCGGTGGCTAAAGAACTGTTTACGCGCGAATTGCCTTAGCAATCGCAGCTGAAGCGAGGCCCCGTGGCTCAGCGCGTTCTTGTTCCCACTCTTGTAAAGTACGCTTAGAGATTTGCAGGCGTAGCGCAGCCTCGCTCTGCGAAAGATCATTCTTCTTACGCCACGCTCGGAGCCGCACCGACAGCTTTTCGCTCGCTGACTTCCGATGCCCCATTTGCTGCGGATGTGTCCCGAAACTCATTTGAGAGAATGCTATACGTGAGTCACGTATAGCAGCAAGGACCGTTTGCTTGGTTTGACACAAATGGGCGTGCCCCCGTCCTCCGCTGTCGCCCTATACGTGAGTCACGTATAGCCGCAAGACCGCTTGCTTCGATTTGACAAAATGGGCGTGCCCCTCCCCTGCCCTCCGCTGTTGCCGATCAACGCAACGGGAGATTCTTACGCCCGCCCTATACGTGAGTCACGTATAGCAGCAAGCCCGTTTGCTTCGGTTGATGAAAATTGGCGTTGCCGCGGCGTTCCCCCAGCGCTTTCGCCGATGAGAGCAACGGAACGAACCAGCTGATCATGCCGAACTGGATGCCTTCCTTGTATCCCGGTGGCTGGGCTCGGTTGATTCCCCGTCGAACTTCGTTCAACGCGTCACGGCGATCCGCGGGGAGCGCGGCAAGATACTCAGTCACCGCTTTACGCCTTCCTCGCCGCCAGGAGATGACGAATCTCTGCGTCGAACTTTCCACGGCGTTTCATCTCGTTGAATTGCGCGTGGGCGGCGTCTTTGCCATGGGGCCAGGCGTCCCACTCTTGCGGCCAGGTTTTGAGAGCGCATTCCTCCGCGATCAAGTGACGTTGAACCAGTTCCGCCGATTTTGAAACACACCAGCACGCCGCCGTTTGCAGCAATTCCGGTTCATCCAAGTGATTCGAAAGGGCGCGCATCAATTCGAAATAATGCTGTGGATAGGCCCAGCAGAGCGTCCCGTCGTCGTAAACATGCCAGTCGATATCCCGGCGCAACCAAGGCGCGCTGGACTTAACCTGCGGAGCGTAATGCAGCGGTTGATCGAGGAATGAAAACACTAAGGAGAACGATCGATCCGGCACCACGACATCAGCGGTAAAGCTTAATGTCGGAGGCACGTCCTTTAGTAGATTGTTAGGAGTCGTGATCGAGCGTGCCAGCTTCCATGACGACGCATTTTCAACGTAACCATCCAAGCTAAGCGCGAACGATAGAAGATTATTAAGACCCCGCGGTATCCCGTTTGTCATAGTACGGCCGTGACGACGGAACGGGAACCACTGGTGTTCGCGTCACGACCTGCACCTTTTGCCCCAGCTTTTCATCCTCCGCCTTCTTGAGCGCTGCTGCGGTGGCTTTGCAGTAATCGGTCGGGCCGTTATCCCAACCGTTGTATGCCTTCCTGTAGGCGTCATCGAGTTCAGCGTAGTCCTCATCGTGAAGAGCAGACTCGCCGGCGCTTAGCCCCTTGGCGTTTTGAGCATCCAACGACCGACGCGCCCCCCAACCTGCGACAATGAGGAAGCGACGGTGCCAGGTTGAAATATTGGCGACAAGAAGGCGTCCCTTCGATTCCTCCCCGCCAGCAACGCCGATCGACCATTTATTTGCGAGGGCAACCGCGGCAAGATTTTGGTCACGTGTGGCGTTTACCTTCCCGTCGGGATCGAGCCATCGCAAAGATGCAGCCGCCGGAAGGTAATCGCGCATGGCTTCGTAACTCTCGTAATCTTTCGCCAGCAAGATCGCGTTGTAACAGTCGCCGGCCCAGGGGAGCCGGATCAATGGCCGCGCCATGTAGTTCTCAAACGCATCTGGAAGTTTCATGATCTGCAAAAACTCCAGCACCAGGCCCTTGATGGCATTCTGGTCGTTTTTAGCGAAAGCTGCTTCCACGCGGACCGTGAACCTGTCGAGGTCCGCGCGAATCACGAATGCTTCGACGAACGTGGGATTGTCCACGGTTGCGCCACTCGTCGGAACGATCTCCGCGGCATTGGCTGCGAACGTTACCATTCGCCCTTGACCTTGCCTGGCGTTCACACTCAATCGAGCGTTCGTGAGCGCTGACTCGAGTAGAATTTCGTTGGCCGATTTCTGCGTCGGACGGGGACGTCCTTTGACGTTCAGTTCGATCCAATCCCCGACCGCGTAACGCCCGTCCAAATTGCGCACCTCGTCGCTCTTCTCCGCAATCTCATAGGGTAGCGCAAGATGGCCGGCTTGAACCTGCGGGGTTCGCGTCATTCGCTTCGCGGGCCGGTTTGCGGGATTGCCCAGCGAGATCAGAGAATCGTCCCCGTCGCGGCCGGTGCTCAGCACGATCGCGCGGCCGAAGTCAGCAGCCATGCAGAATCCTGTCCAATATTTCTCGATCTTGGGCTTGATCATCTCGTAAACCGCGTCGGTGAAATAGGCCGAAAACTCGATCAATTCGGCGATCGTTTGGGCGTTAAGTTGATTACGATTGAGGAAGAGATGGATGCGCTCGCCCTGCACCTCGAAAATCAAAATGTTGGGATTGGTGCGCGCAAAGTCGGAAACGATTCCGGCTAGATCTTCGAGAATTTCCAGGAAAAGATTCGCTTTGTCCTGTTCAGTCGCGGCTGACAATTCGAGGGTGGTATGCAGGTCTCCATAGAGGTGATAGCCGGTCGTGTCGGCGATGAAAACCTCCTCTTGCGTGCTGACCGCGGAACGCAGCGATTCGTTGGCAGACGCGGTGAACTGCCGTGATTGTGCGCGATTCGCAAGCGCGTTAATGGTTTGGAATGAGAGGTTCATCGTCGGAGATTCTCGGGTTGATTGTTCCGGGGCTTTCGTCCGAGCAGACAATCTGGTCGGATCTTCCCCTTGAAGACTGATACCAAGCGCGGCCGACAATTTGCCGTCCAGTGTCGTTTTATTTTTCGCCGCGATCGAAAATCTGCTAGACCAAGGAAGAAAGTCGCCGACATACGGCAATTTCCGCCTGCTTGTCGGCATTTAAGTAATGGATGAAGAGCATGTTCCCCAGACATCCCGCACCCAGGTGCGGAAGGAATTACTCGCCCTGCTGGATTCGCAGGACTGGGACAGCGTTCTTCAAGATCTCCTTGCTTTCACATATAGCGCACTGCGGGACCGGATATGGCTTGGCGTGTGGGGCGGGCATGCGCCCGGAGCTCGCGAAGCGCACGACATAGTGATGGCAAGCGTGACGGACATTATCGACGGGATACGCTCCGCCGATGACGGAGTTTCGCTCGTTGCGGTCCTCAAGTCCGTCATTCGGAGCAAAATCAGCGGGCTCGTCACGAGCTTGGAGAACCGGAGAACAAGCCGATTTGATCCGTGTCCCGACGAAGGCGAGGTGGATCAACAAATCGCCCCGCATCGGCCTTTGGAGCATGAACGGGAACAGGACGATGTTGTTTCGAAAGAAACCGAAGAGATCAATTCGCAACTCTTGGACCTCCTGATCGACGAATTAGCGGACGAACCGGACCTTCAAAAAATCATTGAATGCAACATCGACGGGGTGTTCAAGCGTGAGGAAATCGCGACCCGATTGGGGAAAACCGTGTCTGAGGTCACGAACATGGGGAAACGCTTGAAGCGCAGAATGGCAGCGTTCAGTGTGAAGTTTGCCGACAAAAACCCTTTCGCCGAGCCGAATAAATGAGCGACCAGGAACACAACACCCCGGCAACCGACGCGGTAAAGGCGTTGCATCGTTTTCTGCTCGGTCCGGAAGGAGAAGGAGACCGGTCCCCGGAACGGGTTTCGCAAGAGATGCAGCGGGCGGGAATCGATGTTCGTAAGATGTCCGCGCAGATTCGAAAACAGATTTCGCAAGCGCAAAACCGGTTACGTCTGGCTGAGATCCGCGCGGGACGAGATGCAATCGTGGAGCAGTTGGCGAAGCCGGCAGCATTTGCCGGAGCGGCTTTGGAGCAACTGAAAGAAGCGGTTCGTCAAGCGATCGGTCGAATCTCCGCAGTTCATCCAGAGGCGGCGATGGTATTTCATCGCAAGCTCGAGGAGTCGACCGCGGAGGACCTCGCAAGTCTCCTAGCGGATCTGGAAGACTTGGAGAAACAGCCGCCCACTAGAAATGAAGCGGATCGGTAATGTCATTCGTGCCCAGGGTGTCGCAATGAAGCTGATCGAGGAATATGGTTTCCGCCGTCCGGCGGAGATCGATCTCGACTCCCTAATAATCGATCGCGGTGTGGAAGTCCGGCGGGGAGCATTGCGCGGATGCGAGGCTCGGCTGGTGCGAATCGGTCAACGCGGAATTATCCGTGTCCGTGACGGCGTTGTTGGCTCGCCAAGAAGCCGGTTCACACTGTCGCACGAGCTCGGCCATTGGGAACTCCACACAGACACCCAGGCGTTCATCTGCACGAAGGAAAAATTCAGAGACTATAAGACGGACGTCAAAGAAGCGGAGGCAAACACCTTCGCTTCGGAGCTCCTCATGCCGACTTTTATGGTGCGCCCGCTGATTCAGTCCAACGAACCCACCCTGCGCACCGCCAAATTAATTGCTGACGAATTCAACGTCTCGTTGACCGCTGCCGCCATCCGACTTTTGCTCGAGATAAAGCACGAGTGTTTTCTCGTTGTGTCGAAAGATGGCCACGTTCAATGGTGGCTTTCGGGCTCGGACCGTTTCGGACTTTGGATGGAATCGAAGCAGCCGCTCGGCCCCGAAACGCTCGCCTATCACCTTTGCGGCGGTGCGGAAGAAGCGACACAGCCTGAGGTCGTTCCCACGGACGCGTGGTTTCGACACCTCGACGCGCCCGAGCGACTGGAAATTTCCGAGGATTCTCTCCGTCTGGGCAACACCGGAGTCGTTCTTACGATGCTGGTTCTTGTGGATACTGACTAACCACTCTTCGAATGATCGAACGTTTTACTGGACCTGCGGGACGGCGCTGCCTGATCACCACTCTCCTGAACCAGACTCTCGTGTGCAATGATGAGAAGCTCGCCAGCGCCATAGCGAACGCGGGCGAGTTGATCGAATTAGAAGGCAACGGCGCTAATAGTCAGTTCATCCGGGAGAAAGGTTCTGAAAGGGATCTTTACCTGATCCTGGCGGGTCATGTTTCCGTTCGGATTAAAGGGCGCGAAATCGCCACTCGCATGGCCGGCACGCACGTCGGCGACATGGCGATGATAGATTCATCCGCGCCCCGAAGTGCGTCAGTAACCGCGCGCGAGACGACGGTGCTTCTGAAAATCGAGGAACCTTCGTTCAGCAAATTGGCGAACAAACACCCCATTTTATGGCGCCGGCTAGCGGTTGAACTCGCTGATCGACTTCGGCAGCGATCCAATCTGATCCACGAGCCGAATCCGCAACCAGTGGTTTTCATCGGCTCATCGTCCGAAAGCCTCGACGTAGCTAAGGCTGTGCGGGCAAATCTCAAAACTCCCGCCGTTACGATACGGCTCTGGAAAGATCGAGGCGTCTTTCGGCCTTCCCTCACTACCATCGAAGGCCTGGCCGCGGCGGCCGACGGGTCGGATTTCGCGGTACTTGTGCTTGGCGCTGACGATTTCACTACAAGTCGTGGTGCCACCAAACTGGCGCCGCGCGACAACGTGATCCTGGAACTCGGCTGGTTCATGGGAGCAATCGGTCGCGAACGCACTTACGTAATAAAGCCTCAAAAAGCGGATCTTAAACTCCCGACTGACCTGCTTGGCGTGACAATGTTGAGCTACGACGGCTCAGCGCGAAACTTGCGAACTGCGACACGCGAGGCGTGCAAGGAAATCTCAGCGTGCATCCAGCAACTGCACGTGAAATAACGCTTCACGCCGAGAGTTGAAGAGGTCAGAGCTTACTTTCGCCACAAATTGTCACTGTTAGCTCTGACCCCCTTCTCCCACCCGCAATTTTTGGAGCATCTGATCCTCGCGGCTTGCTAAGGTCTCTTCGCAAACTCGACCCGTCACTGTTCGGTACGCGACATCGTTCAATGACACGTTATTGTTACGGGCATCCCAATGCTGTTGGCTTTGTTATCTCGCAGGATGGCGAGGTCAGAGCGATTACCCGTATCGGCAGAAGGCCAGTCATCTGGGATAACATTCCGCTCAAGGACGTGTGGTAAAAATGGAAGAAGGAAGAGGTCCTTCAATTATTGTCGCGATGCGGATCCTAAGGACTGCCCCGTCGATGCTTTCTTAAACGCAGTCGAGTGGGCACGGCTCATTACTTCCGTTGCAAGAGCGACACCGCTTCAGCAATCTGTCGAATCCCGTCACTTTCATCGCGGTACTCGACGATTCGAAAGATTGCTGGCAGGCCTAACGCCATGAGCGAAACAAATCCCTCACCGATTTGGAGAAAATGGTGAGTGTGATCGGGATTTTCATACTCAATAGGAGCCAGCCGGTTCGATGCCGTTTTCCGAAAGCTCAAGACGATGGGAATATCTCGCGATTCGGCGATCTGAAGCTCGATGCCTAGCCCGATGGATGGAAAGGTCCCATCAGCGACAACAACGTCCGCCTGCTCGACCAGTTCACGATCCCAAAGGTAACACAAGCGCGCCCTTTCATTCTGAGGTTTCTCGGCTAACTGTGGATCGCTATCGACGAGAGCATAGCGCACAGCATCGCAAGAGCTCGTTTTCAAAGCGGACGCGAGTTGATGAATAAAATTCGTATAGTCTTTGAAAACACCGCGCGGAACGGCCGTTAATCCGCAGGCTATATACGCTGTCATACGTCGCTTAAGCGGCGGGACGAACGTTTGGCAAGAGGAACTGGTACCCAGTGAGTTCTGCCGCAATCGCATCCAAGAACTGGTTCGGGGCAGATTGCACTAACTCCGTCAAAAGCCAGCTCTCGTCGCTCGCCATGAACTTCGCGAGTTCAACAGGGCGGTATCGGCAGATTTCACTGAGCCTGTGCATAGCGGCTAAGGTAAGCGTTGGAGTGTAACGCTCGAGACGCGCCGGACCCTTTACCCGCAGTTTCAAGTACCAAAGTGTTTGGGTTCCGTTAATGTAGTGAAGATCCTTCCGCAACGTCTCGTTAAATGCACGAAGCGTCATCAGGTCAATGTTATTAAGGTTCTCCGGCCTAGTTAACGCGAACGTACTCGCCGACCGGATAGCCCGCGCACCTTCCGATGGGTTCGGGATCATTGAGTTTGGTAGGTATCGTTTGACCGCACTCATTTGGAAATCGATCGAGATATTCGCCTGGAAGAACCCGTCCTTTGTTCCCGGATTGACGACAAATCCGCAGTCCGTCAGCGGCAGAAACATATCTCGCTGCTTGATGTACGTTAGGCAATACGTACGGTGCACATAAGGAATATTAAATAGGATCTCCTTCAACGACTGCTTGGTTGCTGTCTCCGTCTCACCAAAGTAAGTAGAAAGACTTGGTAGTACTCCGGTGCTCTTGATTTTCACGCCTTCATTCGAGAGGCGGATCCTTATCGAAGACCCACGCAAGTCGTCAGCGCGTACACCGTGGTGCGGATTGAATGAAAGTCCTTTGGCGGTTAGCAATGCCTTTGTCGCATTCATACACGAGTAGTAGATTGCTAGCGGCGCTGATTGCAGCGAAAGGCCAAGCGCGACCTGATGAAACTCGCGTGCCTGATTCCACAGCAATAATGCATTCTCCTGCTTTTCGCGCTTTAACCACAGCGACACGAATTCCCATGGGCTCGCTGTCAGGACAGTTCTAACGTCAAATCGAGCAGATTTGATCGCCTTGTGTGGCTTCAATGCTCGAGCCTGAAATCGAATCGCTACGCTACTCACACTATTAGATCCGCGGCTTCGAATGTGCGGCGGTCGAAGCTCCGCGGAACGCGGCATTCTTCCGCATGAAGGCTGCCGTCACACTGACGCCTTGAAATAAACTTCGGCACTGCCATGATTTCGCAGATGTCGTCGTTGGGAGCACACGAGTCCATTATCGAGACGACGACGTCGTTGGCAAGGGAAACCAAAGGAGAGTTTCGGATTGTAGAAACCGGGAACAGCCGGGGTCAGCCTTAGAGTCTCGGCAAGCGGCGCGATTTTTCGGGTAGCGCGTTGTGAGAAGGAGTTGCGGTCGGGTCGCCATCGCAGTCTCCGCGTAAAAGGCTTTGCCTCTCGCCACGGCGAGTCCGTCCAGCGGCGGACACGCGGCTTCGGTATGGGTGGCGTAAAAACGCTTCGCGTTACGCGGCTGGTGCGGTAAAACCAGTGAGACGATGAAGATTAGCCGCCGATCCTTTCTCAAAGCTGCAGCGGCAATGGGCGCTTCGCTCGCATGGGTCGGACCGGCCCACGGTTCGCGTGTCAAATGGCATGAGCGGCGTGATCTTTATCTCCAAGGGGTCGCCTCGGGCGATCCCGACCCGCACAGCGTCATCCTGTGGACGAGGCGTCCGTTCGCCGAGGGCACACGCCACGTCCTGACCGTCGAGGTAGCCGAGGATGAGGCATTCGGCCGAGTCATCGCGCACGCGCAGGCGCCGGTCTCGAGCGCCGCGGACTGGACCGCGCGCGTTCTGATTGGCGGACTCAAGCCGGCGCACACCTACTGGTATCGGTTTACCGACACCGACGAAAATGGGAGCCGGGTTGGCCGCACGATCACAGCGCCGGCGGCAGACGATCCGCGCCCGGTGAACTTCGCCTTTGTGAGCTGTCAGGATGTCAATGAGGGAAAGCTCAACGCCTATCGGCGGATGATTTACGAAGATGAACGCGCTCCCGCCGCCGAACAGCTCGGTTTCGTTCTGCACCTCGGCGATTTCATTTATGAGGTCGTCGAATATCCGGACGAAGTGAAAACGCGTTACGACCGCACGATTTACGAGGTCGCGCGTATTCCGGACGGCGGGCAGGTCGGCAAGTTTCATTTCCCGCTGACGATTGAAGGCTATCGCGCTATCTACAAAGGCTACCTGGCGGATCCCGACTTGCAGGACGCGCGCGCACGCTGGCCGTTCGTGGCCATGTGGGATAATCACGAATTCTCATGGCAGGGATGGCAGAGCATCCAGCAAGCGGGCGGCAAGTCGCGGCCAGGCCAAAGCATCAAGGTGGCGGCCAACCAAGCTTGGTTCGAATATTTGCCATCTCGCTGCAAGAAGGTCAGCGGACCATCGCTCGAAAGCTTCGATGCGCCCGCGGTAACCAATGTCGCAATTGAGAAGTGGGACGAGAACGGCCTCGGCGACGAGCCGAACAACCTCGCCGCAATCAACAGCCTGATCGGCTACCGCGCCTTTCGCTATGGCAAGCACCTCGACGTCATCATCACCGACCAGCACAGCTATCGCAGCGCCGATCCGTTCAGCGATCCGTCGCTCGGGAAGCTCGGCGGCGAAGAGTTCACCGACATGGCGCCGGAAACCTTGATGCAGGTGCTCGACGGCGGCCGCGCGTTCAACGGCGGCAATCCGCCGGCCGAAGTCAGCTTTGGCGATGCGCATGTCCCAAACCCGCAGAAGGATAAGCCTCCGCAGACCATTCTCGGCGCAACGCAAAAAGCGTGGTTCAAGGATCAGCTGCGCAAGTCGACCGCCACATGGAAGATCTGGGGCAATTCGGAAGGCGCGCTCGATGGGCGAAGCGATCCGCAGAACCTGCCCCCTGGATTGACCAAGGAAACCTGGCCTAAGGACACTTATGCAGCCATGAGCCCCCCCGATTACGGAATGGCCTATACCGAGCGCGCCGAGATCTACGACCTCATCCGGGATGCGAAGATCACCGGCTTCGCCATCGTCTCGGGAGACCGCCACAGCTTCTGGGCCGGTTACGCGACTTCGCAATTGCCGCCAGGCAAGTTCGAGCCGATCGGCTTGAGCTTCGTCGGCGCATCGCTTTCGAGCGCCGGAACCATGGAAGCCCTGGAGCATGGTTTCAAAAAGCCCGATCCGCTTCGCCCCCTCTTCTTGGTCGATCGCCCCGGCGCAGCCAAACCTGATTGGACGCACAACATGCTGCTGAAGCATGGCGTCCGTTCGTGCCTGGAATATGCGAAGAGCTTCGACCTGAAGCGCGCCCGGTCGCTGTCCAACCCGGATCTGGCTCCGCACCTCGAGTTCGTCGATCTTGGAGGACACGGATATGCGAAAGTCCGATTGTCGGCAGATGCGATGCGCACCGAATTTGTCTGCATCCCGCGCCCCATTACGCGCAGCGAAGGATCGGACGGCGGGCCAATCAGGTATCGGGTCTTACACACTGCTGCACTCTGGAAGAGCGGAGAGCGCCCGCAGCTAAGAACATCGGTTCTCGAAGGGGACGCTGGACTAGCGATTTGACTGACTCACGCCATTCCGACCCGCACTTGGCTGCTCTTCCTGCGCAAATTGGCATGCCGCCCGAGCAGTTCGCACAGATCAAGTTCAAGGTGACGCGCCGTGACCAGCAACCCCGCCATTAAGGAGACGAAAATCAGTAAGCTAGCCGGAAGCGATCAAGTGTCGATAGTAGGCTCTGACCCCTCCGCGTCCTCGCTGACCCCTCCGCGTCCTCGCAGGCGACAACGATTTATCGTTGCGATCCGAAGAGGATTGAAGCGTTACTTTCAGTCGCTTGCGGCGACTATACAATAATCGCTATGAGAACGATCGCAGCATTTGCATTGATTCTGATTGGTAATTGCTTTGTGTCATCGCTTGAAGCGAAGGACATCATCAGAGACAAATCGCCAGACGGGAAGTTTGCGCTCCGATTCACCAGAGACGACAAAGGCACTTGGGAAGCTGCTATCATCAACCTCGAAAGCAAAGACGAGGAGGCGGGGCTGGAGCTTTACCAGAACGGCAACATTGAAGGAGCGCATCTGGTATGGTCGAGCGATTCACAGCGAGTCGCTTACTTCGAGCCGGATCGGCGCGGTGGGGGTACCAAGGTCTATTTTCGAAAAGCCTCGGAGTTCGAAGAAGTGCCGATCCCTTACGGTGACCCATATAAGGAAGACTTTGCCGCGTGCGAGGCTAACCGGGCGGAAAAAAGCAGCGGCGACACATCTGGCAAAGATGTCGAGGCCACTAGTCGCCCGGTAAAATGGCTACGCTCAGGCGAACTGGTATTGGCGGTACATTTCGAGCGGTTAATGGAGAACGGCACTACCCGCGCTTGTGGCCAGACAATCACGATTGCGTTTGACCCGGATCACAAAGCATCAGTTAAGAGCGTGAAGCAACGTGATTGAGCGGAGTTTTTCACGAGTTGTATTTACCATTTCGTTCCTTCGCGAGTCGGTGCTGGAAGTTAAAGCGGAGAACGTTACAGAATAAGAGGCAGCAGTCGCTGACACTTAATGTGAAGATCGACATGAAAATATTCTCCCGAAGACTTACAAAATTATTGTTTGCTCCATGAGAACACTGTCGATTTGTGCGTCTATTGTTACTGGCGTTTGGCTCGTAGCCTGGCTCAAGTCTGAGGGTAGCCTTCTCCGCCAAGCGAAGATTTCACTCCTTCCTTTTGCGGTCGTAGTTGTCGTTGCACCACGCTGCGCCCAGTCGGCTAGTGTGCGATCGACCACCGGCATATGAAACGCGAACGAACGATCGTCGTAATACTGTCGTTCTATCTCATTCTGGATTTTGTCTGGCAATTTTTCACTCCGCCTAATCTAACCACTTTCGAAGCCGCCTCCTTTGGACGCAACGCGCTCTGGATAACGCAGGCGGTCTTGATGATAGTAGTGATAGCCGGCCTCGTCGGCTTAACCATTCGAATCCTGAAGGTCAACGGAGTTGGCGCGTGGATCGTCTTGGTCATTGTTGGATTTATCGCAGGGACGGGTGCCTTGCTCATAAAGGTGTTCGCACAACTAGATAGTGAGCGGCGAACGCGGTCAGCGGATTTAGGGGCAGCCTTATCGCACTATGACTCGCGTTCGGTATATCTGAACAGTAATGGCTGGATGCAAGTCTGCGGCGACATGTCCCGGTATGAGCACATCAGTCCCCAGGATCTGCACTTGTTCGACTCGATGTCGCGAGATGCCCTCGGAACGATCGATGAAGTCCTTCAGCAGTTGCCTGCCTCTAGCCAAGAGCCTTGGCGCGTCAGACGAGCTTTGATCTCCGCCTGTTCCGAACAGGCCAAACTGTTCGAGACGAACCGGGACGAATGGCACGCGAGCGGGCTCAAACCGACACAAGACGAGGCAAAACCATGGCAGAAAGAGGCGATGCGCCTGCAAAGTGAAATCGAGGCGTTACAGAAACAGGACAAGGAGCTGTCGCCGGAGTTGGAGGAAGCGTTCTCCAGGTGGAAATCTGATTCTCAATGAAAGAAGGCTGGCAGCAAAAAAAATTACTTATCCGTCTATGCGAAAGACCTCTCTCGTCACCTTAAGTCTAATTGGTTGTTGTTGCGTTCCTTCGCTAGTTCGAGCGCAAGAAACCGTGATGGCTACGATCAATGGTCAGGATGAATACACGATATCGGGTTCTACCGAATGCGGCGGTGAAGCAACTTCGACCATAAAGCCAGGTGAACGATTCATCGCGCGTGAATTATCTCACGGCGAAGGGCACTGGGAGGTGTATCTCAAGTCGGGAATCAGCGGCAACATCCCTGGTAACAGGATTCGTGTCCTGCCGGGTGAACCACTGGCAAAACTGAACTTCGCGAGCTGCAAGAAAGAATGGCGAAAGTTGCAGTCGCAACGGATCAAAACGACCGATCCTGTTGCCTATTCGGCAAAAAAATACCATCGCGTGGCAAACTATTATAAGACCCTAGTCCAAGCCAGTGAAGGGGATGCAAAAGCATTCGCGCAATTTAACTCTCTCTTTCACATGGATGGAGAGGCCGGCGAAGGGCATGAAGAGACTACTTGGGTACTTCTTCATGTCGCCGGCGATGACACTTTCGCCAAGCTGCTCGCCGGGCAGTCTTCCGGGGTTCGGGAAGGATACGCGGCATTTTTCGCAGGCTTCGAAATCCCACCAATTTCAAACCCGAAGCCGTACATCAAACTACATTTCCCGAAAACCTACGCGATCCTTTACGGCAGATAAGAGTCGTGCATCAAAATAATACGGGTTCACGGGTCTCTTCCGATTAGCAGTTGTCTCACCTTATTCCTAAAATTGGAAAGCGGCACCGAGCCCGACTACAGCGAAACCGTCACGATTGCGTTTAACGTTGAACACAAGGTATCTATTCAACTAGGAATCTCAGCAGGCATGCTGGAACCAATTAGTTTACCCATATGAAAGCGAGTCGATTGATATTCACGCTTCTGTTGGCGTTGAGTGTCGCTGTCGTTCAATTAGCCGCGCAAAAAACCAAGGCCGATCAAACACCGATTGAGGAAGTGAAGGCGAAGGCAGAAGCAGGCGACGCAGAGTCCGAAGTCGAACTCGGCCGTCGCTTCTCAACAGGCGCCGGCGTCGCGAAGGACCAGGTCGAAGGGGTAAAATGGTTTCGCAAGGCGGCCGAACAAAATCTCGCCGAGGCTCAATACCTTTTGGGGTTCTGCTTCTATGCAGGCGAGGGCGTGGCGAAGGATCAGGCTGAGGCGGTGAGGTGGTTTCGCAAGGCCGCCGCGCAGAACCACGCCGATGCTCAAAACAATTTGGGCCTCTGCTACACACACGGCGAAGGCGTGGCGAAGGATCCGGTGGAAGCAGTGAAGTGGTATCGCAAAGCCGTCGAGCGGAATTGCGCCGAGGCGCAATACAACTTGGGCGCCTCCTTCTATGCAGGCGAAGGCGTGGCGAAGGATCAGGCTGAGGCGGTGAAGTGGTTTGGCAAGGCCGCCGCGCAGAATAACGCCAAGGCCCAATACAACCTGGGTGTCTGCTACACACACGGCCAAGGGGTGGCGAAGGATCTGGTGGAAGCGGTGAAGTGGTATCGCAAAGCCGCCGAGCAGAATTTCCTCAAAGCTCAATACAACTTGGGTTTCTGCTTCTACAATGGCCAAGGCGTGGCGAAGGATCCGGTGGAGGCTTACAAGTGGCTGTTGCTGGCAGCGAGGCAAGGCGATGAGACAGCGCAGAACACCATGATCGAGCTGAAAAGCTTTCTGACGCGGGAGCAGATTGCGGAGGGAGAAAAGCGGGCGGGCGATTTTAAGCCGCGGTAGGGGTCAAAAATGAAGGGGTCAGAGCTTACTATCGGCACTCCGCTTGGAGCCGGCCTTGCCTTCACCGCAGGCGCTCGAGGAACTCGCTGTCGGTGATCGACGGTGGAACGATGGCCGAGGCCCAGATGGCGGCGAAGGTTTGCTGGAGATTGAACGGTTTGCCTGACGCTTCGGCTTGGTGACTGGCGCGCGCGATCATTTTGTCGAGCTGCGCTTTGCCGACGACATAGCTGGGGCCGTAGCCGGGCTGGCGCAGATACAAGAGCTGTTCGAACCCAACCAGCTTGCTCTTCGCGTCGGACCAGCCGCGCGGAGTCCAGCCGGCGTGGAATTTGCCGGCTTCGTCCAAGGTCATCTCGTTGTCCTGGACGCGGAGCGAGGCGAGCCCGCGCGCGGCGCGGTTGGCCAACATCACCCAGACCAATTCGCGGCCGTGAGGCTCGTCGTCGTAGACGCCCTGCTGCATCGCGATCTCCTCCATGGCGGTGGCGAATCCTTCGGAACGGTCGGCATACATGTTGAACAACGGGCGCTGGGCTCTTATCGGGGTCGGCTGCGTCTCGTTGGCCAGCCTGGCGAGCTCGATCCAGTGGAACTCGTGGCTGGAGAGCGGGAGCGGGTCGAGCGCCGTGACGTGATCGAAGAAATTGCGCTCGGCTAACGGGACGTAGGCCGGCGCCTGGGCCAGGAGCGCGTCGTGCGCGTAGGGTTTGTCGGCGATGGTGCCGGTGTCGACCCAAAGCCGGTACAGTTTCTCGGCATGGGCCCGGCTCATTGCGGCATAGGCGGCGGGGTCGTCAATGGGAGTGATCGGCGGTTTATCGCGGTTGCGCGCTTCTTCGAGCCGCAGTGACGCGAGCGACCGGTCGAGCTCGCGCTCAAGCAGGCCGATCTGCTGGTCGTAGGTGAGCGGTGAAAGCATAACGTTCTTGAGCCACCAATCGTAATTAACTTTGCCGATACCGGAGGGGCCCTGACGCTTGGGAGCCTCGGCTTTCACGTAAGCGGCGAAGTCGGCGCTGGCCTCGCGGGCCTTCTCGACCGCCGCCTTGAGCGCCGGGCTCGCGCCGTCGAGCGAGATTTTTCGAGTCCCACCGAGGTCGCGCACTTGCAGTTCGCCCTTCTGCCATTGGGCAAGAAAATCGGCCTGGTCCGCAAAGGCGCGATCGCCGTAAGCCCAGAGGTCGTGGACGGTGCTGCTGGCGAGGTTGATCTTGGCGTCGGCGAGGATCGCAGGGATCGCGCCGATCAGTTCGGTGAGCCTGGCGTCGTCGTCGGACGACAATGGAAATTTGTAGGCGAAGAGGTCGATGTTCGGCTCGGCCGACGGTCCTTCGTGCGCGGGAACGTCGCTCATTTCCGGGAAAACGGTGGCGTAAAAGCTCGGGTCGCGTTGCCAGGGCTTAAGGATGCGAAGGAAGAAATCGAGACCGTTCATTTCGGCCTCGACGACGCGATAGTCATTCTTCTGCTCGGTAGGCCAGTCGCCGGGGTTGATGGCTTTGAGACGCGCGCGAAAAGCGGCGAGGCCCTTGGCCTTTTTCGCCATGGCGGGGGCGCTATAATCGGGTCGGCCAGGGACGATGGCAGGATGGTTGAACTCGCGCCAATCGGTGAACAACGCCGCCAATTGCTGGTAGGACGAAGCGGGCGCTTCGGCCGCTACCGCCGTGGGCTGGGCTACGCAGGCAAGCGGCGCAAGTAGTGCGAGGCAGAAGATAAGTGGCTTCATCTCAGACTTTCGCAAATGAAAGGTGACGGGGAGAAAAGGTTTCGACAAGCTTACGGCAGCGACGGGTATCTCGCCCTTACTCAATATGATCTTTCACTTAGGCGCGGGTGCCGGCTTTTCGGTCCCCTCCTGCTGGAGCACCCATAGGTTGCCGTAAAGATCTTCGAAAACGATTTCCTTTCCTCCCCCGCCCATCTCGTACGTCTGGGAGCGGAAAGTTACTCCGTTCCCTTTCAAGCGCTTGACCATTGCGTCGAAATCGGTCGTGCGCAGGATCCAAAATGTTTCCTTCCCGATGCGGTCGGGCAACAGTTCCTTGTCCACCGGCATGTATCCGTTCCCCGGCTGGTGGAGGAACATCTGAAAATGAGGATCGTCCTTCGAATACATTGCCACCCAACGTTTCCCCGGTCGCAGATCTTTGTTGTCGCGCACTTCAAAACCGAGATTCTCGGAATACCATTTCGCGGCTTTGTCATAGTCTTTTACCAGAATCGTTACCGCCACCAGCTTGATCGACGGCGCGGGCACAGGAGTTGGCTCCTGGGCGGAAGCAGGGAACGTCGTTCCCAGCACAAACAGAATCAGCCATGGAAATAGTTTCATCTTATCCTCGCGTTTCGTTATCTTTCTAATCAGATGTCGCCCAGTTACGTTACTATCTCAAATGGTCAGGATAACGCGAGCCTTACAGCCATTCACAGAGATTTGTAAGACTGCCGACGGGTTGCCAATAGTTTTCCCCCGGGCGTCACGACGAGTTGCGCTGCAGTCTTATGCAGTTGCTGGCAAGGTGGAAGGCATCGCGGCGACATCCACATATTATTCGAAGCAGCATGCGCGCGTGGAAGCGGTCGAGTTCTCGGCTTCATTTACGCGCCCATGGTTAGGACCACGCGAAAGCGCACCTTGCCGCTGTTCATTTGCTCATAGGCTTCCGCCACGCGGCTGAGCGGATATTTCTCGATCATCGGGTGCACGTCGGTCAGCGCACTGAATTCCAAAGTGTCCTGCGAATCGCGTGCGGTGCCCGAATAGGAACCGTCAATGGATCGCCTCCCGGCAATCATTGAGAACATGCCGATCGACAACGGATCGGGTGGCGCCGCCGGAACCACCAGCCGGCCGCTCGGCCCAAGCCCATCGAGGAGAGCGGAAATAGCTTTGCCACTCGGCGCCGTAGCCAGGATCACGCGCGCGCCCCCAAGCTTCTGTAACTGCGCCGCGCCATTGCCCGCGTCGGTATCGATGTAATGATGCGCGCCCAGTTTGCGCGCCAACTCTTCCTTATCCTTGCCACGACCGATCGCCACCGTTCGGAATCCCATCCGGCTCGCATACTGCACCCCCAGGTGGCCCAGACCTCCGATGCCGTGCACCGCGACGACATCGCCCCCGCGCGCGCCGGAATTCCGAAGGGCATTGTAGACCGTTACGCCCGCGCACATGAACGGACCGACTTCCTCCGAAGGCAAACCATCGGGAACCAGCGCTACTGCTTCCGCTCCGATGATCAGGTAATCGGCATAGCCGCCGTCGAAATCGATGCCGGTAATCTTGCGATTGACGCACATGGCGAAATCCCCGCGTCGGCACTGTTCGCAGATGAAACAATGTCCTCCATGCCAGCCGACGCCGACTCGCTGGCCTTTCGTCCATTGCGAGACATCGCTTCCGACCGCATCGATGCGACCGGCAATTTCATGACCCGGCACACGTGGATATTGAATGCCCGGCCACAGACCGTCCTTCACCAAGACATCGCTATGGCAGATGCCACACGCTTCCACTTTCACGCGAACCTGACCGGTGCCCGGCTCCGGAATTTCGCGTTCCACCAATTCAAAATCCCCGCCTGGTTTGCTGATCTGCGCGGCCTTCATTTTCATAATGCGTCCTTCCTCTCCTGCTGACTTTTGTTGACTGCTGAGAGTACAGTCGGATCTATCATTTCCCAATCAACGATTCCCTCCCGAGACGGCGCAAAGTCGCTGGCAAAATGCCGCGAGCGGGAACGGAAGCCGCATCATTTCTATCATTGCATCAGAATGCTGACTTGCGGGGCAAGCGAGACAACAGGTTGGGGACGCGACAGCGCGCATCCCCTCCATCTTCGGCGGTCACAGACCGCCGCTACAGAAGACGCGGCGGGTGAGCGCCGCGGCTACAGGGTCGAGATTTGCACTCGGGTCGCCACCGGATTCTCTTGGCGACGATGCCCAAGCCGAATGCACGCGTAAAAGGCTCCGCCTCGCGCGCTCCTAAACGTGTAAAGGGCGCTGCCTCACGCGGTCGCTGGAAAAGATGGGTTTTGATTCCGCTGGTGGTTTTGCTCCTTATCCCGGCGATGCAGGTGGCTGCGGTGCGATTCGTTAATCCGCCGCGAACGTTGCCGATGTGGATTGAGCAGGCTTCGTCGAGCGCGCCGAAGGTTCCGCTGCGCTACCGCTGGATTCCGTTATCGCAGATTCCGGAGATGTTCCTGAAGCACCTTTGGATTTCAGAAGATCAGCGGTTCTTTCAGCATGAGGGGTTTGACTGGAAGGAAATGAATCTCGCGATGGAGAAGGCGGAGAAGAGAGGGAAACCGGTTCGGGGAGCTTCCACGATCACGAACCAATGCGCGCGGTCGATCTTCCTCTGGCAGGGACGGTCGTGGGTCAGGAAAGGATTGGAATCGTACTACACGATCTGGATGGAGTTGCTGTTGCCGAAGCGGCGCATCCTGGAGCTGTATGCAAACGTGATCGAGATGGGACGCGGGATCTACGGGGTCGAAGCAGCTTCGCAGCATTATTTCGGCGTCAGCGCGCGCAGTCTTACGCGGGAGCAGTCGGCCATGCTGGCGGCGGTCCTGCCGAATCCGAAAGGCTGGGATCCGACGAAACCGAGCGCGGTATTACGATGGCGTCAGCAGCGCATTCTGCGACGTGAACAAAACGCGCATTTCCCAGAGAAGTTGCTGCGCTAGGGAATTGAAGATTGCAGATTGAAGAATGTAGATTGAAGTCGTGGGGATTCGGGCAGGTTCACGGTTTTACGTGGTCAGCGACGTGAGAGTGCTCGCCGGGGCGAGCACCTGATTCAAACGACAGGCGCTTGGCACAATCGCCTCTACACCGAAGCTCAGAACGCCTCGCACAGCGAGGCGGCTACAGGAATTCTTGAACGGAACGTGGTCAAAGCCCTATTTTTTCTTCGCTGCCATGATTTCGCGCGCCATTTCGATTCCGACCTTGGACACTTCGAGATACTGGTTTTGGAAGTTTTCAAGCGCCTCGAACTGCTCCGGACTTAGGATTGTTCCCGTGCGATCGCGGACCCGCTGGTTATACGCCATTTCCTCCCTGTAATACTGATCCGCATTGTCACCTTCCAGGACCTTGCGGAATTTCTCCCGGGGATGCTGCGGGCCGTTCGGATCAAAGAACCTATCCGGCGTCCGGGCGCGTTCTTCCATCAAGATCCGCAATAAAGTATCCGCCTGATCTTCACGCAAAGGAGTGCTGTGAAGGCCGAGTTGTTCGCGGAAGTAGACCAGGATCTGTCGCTCGCTCGCCGTCTTCCCGTAGGCCTCATACTTCGCAAAGCCGGCCTCTCCCAGCAGCTCCTTCAGTTGCTGGTCCAGCTCTTCCTTTCGCTTCTGCCAGGGTTTGGCTTCCGCTTCGTTCGAGTCCGACACATCTTCGCTGCCGCTGAAGAAATTCGTATCTTCGTCCATGGCCTGCATATCCTCGTCAACCAGGAGTCGAAAGAATTGCTCGGCCTGGCCTGCACTCAGGTTGTTCTCCTTCACAAAGTCGCCGAAGACTTGCTTGAGCTGCGCAGCTTGTTTCTGACGAATGACCTCCCTACCCCTCGGATCGTCGAAAGTCTTCGCCACGAGTTCGACCTTGTTTTTATCCTCAGAAGAGAGCGAACGCTCAGGACCGGCATCCTGCGCCTCCGGGACAGGAGTCGTCCCGCGCTCGCGCAACAAGGCAGATTCTTTGATGTAAGTATCGTTTTCTGCCTGAAGGCGAATGATCAATGCCGCTCGATCTTGTATCGCGTCGTTTTTTTCCCGCATCTCAGCAGCCAGAGAAGCGATCCGTTTGGTCAGGTCTCGCGCGCCCTGCCGCTGTTGCAATGCAAAAGCACCAGCAACGAGAGCGAACAGGAGCGCGATGACTGGCACCCATTTCGTTCCGGCTAGGGCAAGAAGTGGCGGAGGAGAAGAAAACATCAGGGTGTAGGCGTAGACTCGCTGGCCGGCGGGTCGCTGCTATTCTTTCGTTCCATCATCTCGCGAGCCGCTTCGATTCTCGCCTTATCCAGCTCAAGGCTTTCCTCCTGGAAGTGCTCAAGTTCCAGGGACTGTTCTGGGGTCAGCACCGTTTCCATGCGGTCGAAGATACGTTGATTGAAATGGCCTTCTTCCAACATGATCTGCAATAAGGTATTCGCCTGGTCATCACGCAGAGGTATGCTGGTCCTCGCGAAATGCTCCTGGATTTGGAGCATGGTCAATCGGGCGCCCGTTGACTGTTTGTACGTCTCATACTGTGCATAATCGTTTTCGCCCAGAAGCAGCTTTAGTTGTCGCTCTATCTCTGCCTTTTGCGTCGCCGACTTGGCTCCAGCTGCACCCGCGTCCGCCTCACTCTTCTTCTGGTCGAGCAGCTTTGCGCTTTCGTCTCTCGTCCGAGCGTCATCTTCAATAAGCAGATCGAAAAATTGTTTTGTTTGCGGGGTATTGAGATGGCGCGCTCGCACGAAATCGCCGTAAATCTTCTTGATCCGCGCAACCTGCCATTGGCGGGTTACCTCCTTCAATTTGGGGTCCTTCGCCATTCTGCTGAACACTTTAGCGGCTCGCTCCTCCGAGGATGCAGTAGGGGCGCTACTTTCCCGGTCGCGCACTTTGGGCGGGGGCACGCGAGTGGATGCCTTCTCGCGTAAAGCCGCAAATTCCCTGCTATAAACCTCGTTTTCGTTCTGAAGGCGATCGAGCAACGGGGCCTGTTCTTGCAGCGCATCGTTTTTGTTCGTCACCTCACCGGCCAACGAAACGACCTGCGCCTGCAGAGCCAGCCTCTCATGTCGTTGCTGCCAGGCGAGAACGCCAGAGATGAGAGCGAGCAAGAGCGCCATGGCTGCCACTAATTTCCGTCCCTTGTTCATTTCTTTTTTGAATCGTCGATGCCGAGCGAGCGAAGTAGTTCGGGAGTCATCTCGTAGATCTTGTCGCCCACGAAGACCCAGACTTTAGCGTTATCATTCACCATTCCGACGGAGACGATCACGGTGTCGTGCAAGCTAGTATAAACACAGGTTTCGAGTGGTCTGTTGCTGACGATTTGAGACATGGAAATCGTGAGAGGCTTTTGCCCTTCCATTCCCTTCGGCGGCTTCGGCGCTGGCAACAAAGTGCGTGCCATGGCATCCACGCGCTCAGCTTTGTTGCCGTCGGCTGAAACGGTGACGCGAAAGTTCCCACCGAGCACGATCTGGCCAGGCTTTGTCGGCATCGCATAGACGAGGAAGCCGCTGCCGTCAGGATCGTCCACGACGAGAAAGTCGTAACCAATCTTGAAGAGCCGGCCTTTTAAGGCAGCGATTGCAGTCCGCTGCGCCTGCTTGCGAACGGCGTCGGTTGCTCCTTTGTCAGCTCGCTGGCTCACCCGATTCATCTCACGCCCAAGCCGCACTACCGTCTTCAGGTCGAATTCGCGAATCTCGGCCGCGAATACCGAACTCGATACAAACAGAATGGCTATCACGAGGGGAACGAAACGCATGAAGAACGCTTAGCGGAAGTGTGGGATGTCTCCAGACCTTTTTGCGGTCTGTTCTGCCATCGCCGCGGCGATCGCTCCCCTCGATAACGGAACGCGGCGACCATCCTTCGCATCAAGCTACGGCTCGGCAGGCAGAGCGCCGCGGCTACAGCGATCAGACTTCCGCGTAAAAGGCTTCGCCTCACGGTCTAATCATTTTATTCTGACAGGGTGATTTTTTCGGGCTTTCGCATGATTCATTTCGATGAGGCACATCGTGCGGTCTACCGCGTAAAAGGCTTCGCCTCACGCGGTCTGATCACGTTATTCTGAGACGGTAATTATCCTTGGGGCTTTGGCATGATTCATTTCGATGAGGCACATCGCGCGGTCTATTATCCGGAGGATCGGCGGTTTCGAATTTGGATCCGTCCTTCGATTCTGATCCCGCTGCTGTTGCTCGCACTCTGTCCGTTCGTCCTGGCCTGGATGCAGAACGCGATCTTCGGCCTTCCTTACATCGCGCCGGCGGCGGCTTCGCATGAAAGCGTTGCGAGTGGCCCGCATGGCTTTCCGTTCTGGATTCGCTGGAGCCATTTCTTCAATCTCTTTTTCCTGTTCATGCTCGTCCGCAGCGGTCTTTCCATCTTGATGGAACATCCCCGGCTTTATCTCAACGATCACTGCACGCCGGGCACGGAATGGATTCGCTTCACGCCTTTGCGGGTGCCGACGGACCGCATCTGGACGGCCAAGGACGATGGACGGTACATCTCTCCGATCGTCGCGACGCCCGGTTATCGTCACACGGTAGGCGTCGCGCGCTCCTGGCATTTCATCACCGTTTACGGGTTCGTTCTGACCGGCGTGCTTTTTGTCATAGGACTGTTCACCACCGAGCAATGGCGGCGGCTCGTGCCGACTTCGCCCGATATCTTCGTGCAGGCGTGGAAGACCTTCGTCCATTACGGGAACCTCCACCTTCCCCCCGAACCGAATGGGTTCTACAGCTACAATGCCCTCCAGCAGCTTTCTTATTTCGCCACGATCTTCATCATGGCGCCGCTGTCCATCCTGACCGGCATGGCTATGTCGCCGGCGTTGGTGAACCGCTTCCCAATCTACGCCCGGTTGTTCGGGGGCCGCCAGGCCGCGCGCTCGATTCACTTCGTCATGCTCATGGGATTCATCGGCTTTACCGTCGTGCATGTGACGCTGGTCGCGCTGACGGGGTTTGCGCGGAACATGAACCACATCGTGTTAGGCATCGACGATCTGCGGCCCGCGGGAATGATTCTGGGCTTCGTCGGGATCGCGACCGTCGTGCTTTCCTGGATCGGCGCGCATTACGTCTCGTGGTATTTTCCGCGCAAATTGCAGCACGCGCAGAAGGCGGTCACGCAACCGATGAAATTGATCACGCTCGACCAGCTCCTCCCGAATCAGCATTACCGCAAAGACCAGATCTCGCCGCGCCTCTGGCCTAACGGGAAGATGCCAGAACGCGAGGACTGGAAGCAACTCGCCGTCGGCAACTTCAAGGATTACAAACTAAAGGTTGCCGGCCTGGTGGAGAATCCGGTCGAGCTCTCTCTGGTCGACCTTCGGGCGCTCGGCGGAGAAGAATTCATCACCCTGCATCATTGCATCCAGGGTTGGACCGGCATCGCGCAGTGGAGCGGACTGCCGATGAAGAAGTTGATCGAGCACGTTAAGCCCAAGCCGTCCGCGAAGGTGATCGCGTTCTACTCCTTTGGCCCGTCACTTTTCAGCCCTACCTATTATGAAACGCAGACGATGGATAATGCGCTGAAGCCGGAGTGCCTGCTAGCCCTCGAGATGAATGGTGAGCCCCTGCCCGCCATCCACGGTGCGCCTTTGCGGCTGCGGGTAGAAAACCAACTTGGCTACAAGATGATAAAATGGATCGAACGCATCGAGTTCGTCGAATCCGAGAAGCAGTTGGGCAAAGGCGAAGGCGGTTCGGACGAAGACGACGAATACTTCGATCTGCTGCCGAACATCTGACCGAGAGGGTCGCTCGTTACGGCTCGACAGAGTCTCACCCTACCAAATCAGGCCGCTTAGCGCCATTCAATCCCGGCGCACGCGCAAGTAGGAAGGGAACCTGGGCAACCCTTTGGCTGTTAATCCCTGGAACCGATAGGTGATGACCGTTCCCACTGGTGGCGGCGATTCCCGGTCCGCCTCGGTCAAGCCGCTCCCGATCGAGAATTCGCGGCCGTCGTCCGTTCGCACCCGGAGCGCCCCGAGCTTGCCCGCGAATTTTCCTTTCCCCGGTTCATGCGCGATGACTGTCGCTTCCGCATCGTCGTAAGGCTTGACCTTGAGCAAGGTGGAGGAGCGTCCTGCTTCGTAGACGGACTCCGGCTGGCGCAACATCAATCCTTCAGCACCCTGCCGGACGACGCGATCGCGCTCGGCGAGGAGTTGGGCCACGCCCTGACAGCGTTCTTGCGCCACGACTCTGACAAAGCGGTTTCCTTCCGATACGGTCGCGCGCAAGAATTGCATTCGCTGTTCAAAAGTGCCTTTCGCCTGAGGGGCATCGAACACCATATAGCGGACGCTTTTCCAGCGGTCGTCCGGCCTCTCTGAACGGACGATGCTCATGGTCTCTTCAAACTTCCCATGGCCAATCCATAACTCTCCGTCCAAGACGATGTCGCGCGGCAACTCCGCGAGAAAATCATCTGGCGCGTGAATAAGATTGCCTTTACGGCTCCATAACTTTTGGCCATCCCAAAAGGCCCGCAGGCCGTCATATTTCTCACTCATCCACCAGCCGGTCGGATCGATGGACGGGTTCCAAACATTCGCGAGGAGCAGAGGTGGCGCTTGGCTTTCCGTCGCCGGAGTGGCGGCAGCGGGGTCTTTCTCTTTCGCCGCGAGGCTGCCGGCCAGGAAGAAACCGGCCGTCAGTACAATAAGTGTCGCTTTGCATTCGGGGGGAATGTTCATGCTCGAGAGGCTCGGCAATTCCCATTCGCGCTGTCAAGCCTTCCGCGGCGGCGCGCTGGTCAAGACTCAACAAACATCGCGGCCGACACGGCCGCCGCTACACCATCGGCCTCGAATAAATTTCTGCTCCGCTGTGGTGTACGGGTTATGGCAAAGGCAACGTCGCCCTTACTTCCTTCATCGCGCTGTCATGAGGATCGTGTTCTGGGCGAGCTTTCGGAAACCGCTTCACTGTCTTTTTCAGCCGCGACATCTTTGCGACGTCGAACAGTCGAAGTCCATTCGCCCGGCCGGAGCCGCTTCTTCCGTGTCGCTGATAGGCGCGAAGAACCGGATGACCAGCGGTGCTGATGCCATAAGTCTGCGGTTCGACGGTTCGCGGTTGGCCGTTATACATGAATTCGAGAACCATCCGGTCGCGAATCGCCGAGATAATTGTACTTTCCACTGCTTCAGTCCTCGCGAGCTCTTCGCCAGCGCGTTTCGTTTGTTCGCGGGGGAATTCTTTCGCGAGGCGGATGAGTTGCTCCACCTTCCGGATCTTCTTTTCATAAGACTCGCGCGCGAGGGCGGCGCGCATTTCCGGCTTCATGAAGACAACGACAATTTATGACGCTTGAGGATGGCCTCTAGTAAATTCTGGTCGACTTTCGTTTGCGCCATGAGTTGCTCAATCCGAGCGAGATCTTTATGGCGCCCGACGCTCGAGGCGATGGCAATGATGTGTTCGGGCCGAAAGATTTTCGCTGGAACGCCTTTGTAATCGAGGGGTTTCGCCTCCCGTACCGCTTCCTCAGTCAATCCATGCGCAGGCAGAAATTGGACCGGAAAATTGCCCAATAACAGATGCTCGCCTTCCACGCCCAAACCTTTCGCGCGTAAAGCATCGTAAATTCGCGAAATTCCTCCCGATAGATCTTGAACTATGGGAATAAGGAAAATGTCGGCACCATAGGTCGTGAACGGCTCAACATAGTGAATAGCGGCAAGCGCGCCGCCCAGCGCGTAGTCTTTGATCACGCCGGTCGAGACAAGGTCGTTAGCGGCGCGGAGCACATCAGCGAGGGGGATTGTTGGGGAGTCGTCGCTCATCTCGGCTCGACAGAGTCTCGCCCTACCAAGTCAGATTTTGGCGTAAACTTCAGCACCTTTCTCCAGAAATTCTTTTCTCTTTTCCTCCATTCCTGATTCCAGCACCTCCGCATCGGCAAGGCCCTGCTCGGCGGCGTACTTGCGAACGTCTTCCGTGATCTTCATCGAACAGAAATGCGGGCCGCACATAGAACAAAAGTGGGCAGTTTTTGCGCCTTCTTGCGGCAGAGTCTCGTCGTGGAACTCGCGGGCGGTCTCGGGATCGAGGGAGAGATTGAATTGATCTTCCCAACGGAACTCGAAGCGGGCCTTCGAGATGGCGTTGTCGCGGTATTGCGCGCCGGGGTGGCCTTTCGCCAGATCGGCGGCGTGGGCGGCGATCTTGTAGGCGATGACGCCGTCCTTCACGTCTTTCTTGTTCGGCAAACCGAGATGTTCTTTCGGAGTGACGTAGCAAAGCATGGCACAGCCATACCAACCGATCATGGCGGCGCCGATGGCGCTGGTGATGTGATCGTAGCCGGGGGCGATGTCGGTGGTGAG
>Ga0193744_1000074_pt1 | contig 39433 bp, 28 predicted proteins | sample L1a1metaG_FD_143056 | JGI IMG/M metagenome (GOLD analysis project Ga0193744, IMG submission 143056) | Soil microbial communities from a riparian zone of the East river system, Colorado, United States - L1a1 | ecosystem: Environmental > Terrestrial > Soil > Riparian zone | place: USA: East River...
CAAGGGCTAAAACAGATGGAACAAAAAATGCAGTGGGTAATAAGACAAAATGGGATAGTCTTTACGCTCTTTCAAAAACTCAAGCCTTGACTGTAGAGCCATGGAAAAGCCTTGAAGTGCCGGCAAGACCACCCATGTTGCCTTTCTTTAAGGATGTAAAACCTTTTTTATTCCCTAATTCTACATTAGCGATAATAAGACCACCTACTCCACCTAATACTAATTCTGAGCTTATTAAAGCACAATTAGCTGAAGTAAAAAAGGAAACAACGAGTGGAGACAGACACAAAATTGCTACTGTGCATTTCTGGGCTGATGGAGTTGGGACTTATACCCCTCCAGGTCACTGGAATTATATAGCGGAGGAACTGTTTTATAAGGCTCATTTTAGTGAAGTGAGATGTGCCAGGAATTATGCCTTATTGAATATGTCAATGATGGATGCTGCAATAACTTGTTGGGAAACCAAAAACTATTACTATTATCCAAGACCTAGTCAATTAGATCCTTCTATTAAAACTCTGACAGGGGTTCCTAATTTCCAGGCATATACTTCTGGACACTCCACATTTTCAAGTGCGGCAGCAACTATTCTTGGACATTTTTTCCCAGCTGAACAAACCCATTTAGATGCTTTAGCAACAGAGGCTTCTCTTTCAAGATTGTATGGTGGTATTCATTATAGAATGGATTGTGAAGCTGGTATTGAATCAGGACATAAGGTAGGAAACTATGCCATACAAAGAGCTCAAACTGATGGAGCAGAATAAAGTGAGTTAATTTATATTAGTCCTTACTATTAGCAGTCCTATTGAATAAATGGGGCTGCTTTTATTTATAAATCATGCTAAAAGAAGTATTTTTCTTTATTCATGAGGAAAGTTCCATGTGCGTAACAGGAAAGAAGTAGGTGGGTAACTTACGAAATAGTATGATCCCCTATATGCCCACTATGATTTACATTTAACGGCCCTTCAAGTAGGCAGTGAAATTTATTAACTAAATCTAGTAAATTTAAAAAGTTTATAAAACTAAGGACGCTTTAAAGCTGGTATTCTTTCTTCTTTGCCTGAATATTCCACAAGAATAGAAAGTCTTTTAAGTTGAGTAGATGCTTGTTTAGCACTCAATATCCACCACATTGCAGGTTTTTTATAAGAAGGAACTTGATTTTGAAAGAATTCCCAGGCTTTGCTATTTTCTTTAAAGAGTTTTTCATGTTCTGTAGATAACTCTATTTTATCTTGTTCAAAAGAATATCGTTGTACCATCTTCAGGTTTCGATTTTTATACACCTCAGTGCCTGAAGAATGCATTAACCCAAGCCTTGTAAGTTCATTTAGACGGTTAATATTGACCTGGCTCCAAATACTATTTGTTGTCCGCGGAGTGAATCTTATTTTATAACTTTCCTGATCTATCGATTTCCTGATGCCATCAATCCATCCAAAACTCAATACTTCGTCTAAAGCTTCTTTATAAGTAATACTATTTAATTTTGATTTTATTTTATGAAAACCTATCCATAACTCAGAAGCTCTTTTGTGATTTTCTAATAACCAATTCCTCAAGTCACTTTGTTTATCAAAGAAGATTATATCCATAAACCTTTGTTTTTATATTAATTAACCATGATAGATTTGTTAGTATTAAAGGCTATCCTGAATTAAGATAGAATGGTATCGCGTGATAAAAGAGTAAAAATAAAAAGGCAATTTAATGTTTCCATCAAAATGCCTTAATGTGATACCTTATATTTAAAATTATTTCCGACAGTAATTAACGCAGTACAGTGATGTCACCTTTTACAATTTCTTCAGTGCCATCTATAAATTCAACCTTGAAATAATATACATATACTCCTTCTACCACCGGTAATCCTTTTGTCTTACCATCCCATCCAAGGTTTTCAATATTGGGATCAAAATTCTGTTTATAGAACATCATTCCTCCCCATCTGTCAAATATACTAACTTCATTTATCTTTTTTACATTTTTATCACCATATAATGTAAAATAATCATTAAATCCATCACTATTAGGTGAGAAGACATTCGGGACAAATATATGTTTCTCTTTTTTAACTACTACGAATATAAAGTCATGTGCTCTACAACCTACTTTATCCACTACTGATATCTTATATTGTTGTGTATTTATTGCTATAACTTGTGTAATAAAACAAGAATCACAACTCAGATTATCACTTGGGGTCCAAATAATTGAACTTATGTCATCGTACGGAATATTAACAATAGCTTCCAAAACTGCCGAATCTCCTAAATTCAATAATATACTAGGTGTAATTAATACTTCTAGTAGATGTCCTTCTCTAATATTTATAGTAGTATCAGATCTGCAGCCATTTGCGTCAATCATGGTAATAACATACGTGCCGGCAGATAATGGTGCAAATAAACCGGTATTATTCGTTGGCTTACCGTTAAACTCATAACTGATAGGAGGAGTACCACCGGTAGTTTTCGTTATTTGAATTCTACCATTTTGCTCGCCTTTGCATCTTATAGAGTCAATTTGCATTACTTCCACGACTGGTTTATCAAAGTTGGTTTTTACATACAATGAATCATCTGACTCACATTGACTCAGGAGATTAACCACACTTATATAATAAAATCCACCACCTACAATATCTGGGGTTAAGGTTTTAGCTCCATTGCTGATAGCCCCAACTTTTGTGGTCCAGTTAATATCATGCTCAGTTATATTACCCTGCAGAACTGCATTTAAAGTAGTGTTATTTACTTGGCAAGGAAGATTGATATCGGGTCCTGCATCAATAACCGGATATTTACTATCACTTATTACTAAAACTGTATCTATATTGGTACAACCAATAGAAGTATCCTTTGCTTCAAAATAGTAGGTACCTGCTGTATTAACAAGAAGTGTATCAGCATTTTGTCCAATTATTTGGGTAAAACTAGCATCATACCATTTGAACAGGATATTTGGTCCGTCTTGCGAATTGGTAGCGTCTAGTACCACCGAAGTATTTTTACAATTTAATCGTTCAGGTATTTTGACATCTACAAGAGGGTATTCAATTAACTCCTTAATAACTATAGAACTCTGAAAACTACAACCACTTACAGTATCTAATGCGGTAAGTGTAACCAGCCCGGCTTTAGAGACAATTATCTGTAGGCCTTGTGTGTTTATACCATTTTGGTTCCATGTAAATTTAACATTTGCTTGTTGAGTAGTGTATAATTTAATAGCGTCTACATTGCAGTTTAGTATTTCTCCAGGATCTGCAAATATAGGAGCGGTAGGTACATTTATATATTGGGTTACACTAACAAGCGAAAGTGGAGAAGTACAATTATTCACGGGATCAATTACCTGCAGGTAATAACTTCCAGGTTGAGTTACAGTTAATGTCAATCCGGTTCCGAGCACATTTCCACTTGCATCAGTCCATTTATAAGTTAGATTTGGCCCCTTTGAACTGCCATTACCATCCAATAATACAGAAGTAATAAGACAAGTAAGTTGTTGATCTGATCCTGCATCTGCAACTGGTACACCAGCATCAATAGTAATATGGGTAGAATCTATTGCAACACAATTATCAGGATAAGTTACAGTCAGTAAATAAGTCCCGGGAACATCAGCGACAGGCTTTAATATGGTTTCATTATAATTATTAGGACCTGTCCATACTACCTGTCCAGGATCTGATGAGAAACCTTGTAAAGTCGCAGATTTAATTATACAATCCAAATTGAAAGGTGGCCCTGCATCTACAGTTTGTGTACAACCCGAACAAGATGGCTTAGACAGATCAATAGTCTTAAGGCATCCTATATTTGCCGGATCAGTAATAGATAATTGTATTTGAGAGCCATCAGCAGGTAAATTGTTGATGGTAATGTCATCTCCATAATTGAATGGTCCCCATTGCTTTCCATTCCAGCTTACAATATATTGTGTAACTACACCACTTGGTGCATTGACCGTAAATGAAATGTCAAAGTAATCATCTGTAGTTATTGGTCCTGTATTGTTATTATTACATGGTCCCACTATTAAATTAGTTATATCTAAGATACAAGGAATAGAACAAGGTGGAGGTGCATTTACTGTTAAGCTCTTTGTACAAGTAGGATCATTCTGATCTAATAAGATAATATTGACATCACCATTTGAGATAAGTACCGGTCCGAATTTTATCAACTGATTATAATTATAAATAGTGCCGGGTGTTCCATTTATATACCATCCGGTGGTAGTATTGACACCCGTTACTGTAATTTCATAAGTCCATGTATCATCTGAGAGGTCATTGACTGTACCTTTATCATCACAGATTATATTAGTAACTACAGGATTCAACTTACATACACTTGAACAAGGTATCAATGATCCAGTAGATTTTGTAGTTTGGCATTGACCATCATCTGCATCGAATATAGAAATTGAGACTGTACTACCATCAGCAGGTAGGGTAAATGTTCCGCCTACTCCATAGGTATAGCTGCCAATAGTAACACCCCCGATAATTACATTAAAAGTATTAGATGGCCCTCCATTTACTACTGTAGCATTAATAGTAATGGTATAATAATCGTCAACAGGATCGGTGTCTGTTCCATTATCACTGCATAGTTTAGTGAATGTAGTAACAGTTATTTTACAATTTGTACTACAGGTAATAAGTGGACCAATTGTTTGAGTAATTAAACAATTGGTAGTTACATCTTTGAATGTAATCACAAGTGTCTGCCCCAAAGCTGGTATATTTAAGCTATGGGCAGTACCATATGAAAAACTTCCGAGATTAGTTGTCCCATCACTTACATTAAAAGTTCCTACATTCGCTTTATTATTACCTATATTAAAGTTCATAACATAATAATCGTCTGAGCCATCACTATCAGTCCCTGCATTATTACAAATGATGGTGAAATTATCATTTGATAAAGACAGACCCTCAATAATATTAACTGCTTTAGTCGCCTGGCAGTTAGCGGTGTCTCTTACATAAACAGTATAGTTACCGGCAATCAGATTGTTAAATATATTGGTTGATATCCAGGTAGTATTGTCTATACTATATTCAACTGAACTTGTACCCCCAGTAATATTTACAGTGATACTACCATCTTTATCTCCAAGACAGGTCTCTGGTTTCAAGACTGTATTTATATTGATTTTAGGATAAACATTTAGTTTCAAAGTGGCCTGAGATTTACAGCCGGTACTATTTTTAACTACCGCATATAAAGTCTGTTGAGGAGTACTTGTGTTGGTATAAGTAGTGGCTAATGCATTTTTTTCTGTATTTGCATCTGCCTGTGTCAGATAGAAATTAAAACTAAGACCCGGATTTGGGTTAATCTGATTTTGTGAACTAACTAAATCAAAACTAGCATGGCCATTTCCATCTGAATCACATGCAAACAATTGAGCATTATTTACAGCAGGTCCTGCTACTATCTCGAGTTGAACCAAAGTTTTAGTGGCACTTACACAATTGTCGAATAAAGTACTCTTTGCTTCTACATAATATTGATAAATACCAGCAGCAGAAACATTAGGCTTAAAAGTTAAGCTTCCTGATTTTAATAGGGTCCCTCCAAATGCAGCATCATACCAGTTGGCTGTTTCATCTCCATTGACCATAACACTTAATGTAGGTATTGGATCCCCAACACATATTATTTTATTACCATCACTTATAGGTGGATTTACAGGAGGACAATTGCAATTGGGTGGATTTATAAAAACTATTGCATTACAGCCTGAAGCCGGATCGGTAGCTTTTATGGTTAAAGAAGAATCAACTAAAATAGGACCAATGGTAACAATATTATTACCCAGTGGAGTAATATTTCCTATTGATGTTGTTATGGTATATCCATTGGTATTGATGGTTACATTATAATTTAAAAGATCTGATAAGCAACTTACACTTAAGACAGTAATTTTGACTTCAGGTAACAGGGTAAGCTTAATTTGTGCTGTATCTTGAGGACAATTTCCTTTTTTAGGAACTATATAGTTAAATAAATAAGAACCTGGAGGTATACCAGAAAAACTCACATTTTTAGGATTGGAGATATCTATTCCGGAATTAGCAGGATCTTTCCAGACTCCCAATTTATAGTAACTCCCGCTTAAATAATTAAAAAGATTTACTCCTGTTTTGCCAAAACAAATGGTTCCGTTACTGCCAATACCTGGGTCCAAAATAGTATCTACAACAACAGTAAATGGTTTCTCATCTGCACAACCTGTTCCACTTGTTCCTAAAATATAGTAGGTCGTTGTTACTGTTGGCTTTACGATAGTAGGATTCAATATATTTCCAGGACCAGCTGGAGTGGCAAAATGGTAAGTTATAACTGGATTGGTATTATTCTTATCCGTTATTACTACTTTTTTAATATCATAAGATTGACCTAGACAGATATTTGCTGAAGGTGGGTTAAACATCAAATCAGGTTTAACAATTGCGGTTATCTTTTGAGTATACTTAATCTTTTTATTTGAACAAGGGTTTATATATTCCCAATTAATGGTCATAATATTCCCATTGACAAAATAATTAGGTGGAGCATCTCCACTTATATCACAACTTTGATTTTTATCATTAGTATAATATAAATTGCCCGGGGTAGGGAATGGTATTCCACAGGCAAGTGTTATATCTGGAGGTGGATTAAAGAAATGTGGTTCAGGAGCAGCAGTTACAGTTACTTTTTGAACATGTTTAACCGGGGTAGAACAAGCATCGAGTGTCCATGTAAAAGTAATTGTTCCACCGCATGAATTAAAAAAGCCTGTCATCACAGCTTCTACAGAACCTGTGTTCTGACATACACCGCTCATTCCATTCGTGTAGTTTAACAAGGGTGTTATATTCAATAGATCAGCCTGGTCGCAAGTTATGGTAATATTGGCAGGTGGATTTACAAATGCCGGAAGTGGAGCTGCCAATACTGTAATCTTTTGAGTATAAGTTATTGACTTGTTACACGCATCGGTAAAGTCCCATGTATGAAATATCGTACCACCACAACCGTCATAGCTTCCAGTTTCAGAAGGTAATACACCCCCGGCAATCTGACAAACACCTGTTTGTGAATTTGAATAGTTCAAAAGCATATTAGCTGGAGGTACTCCTGTACAACTAACCGTAATATTAGCAGGAGGATTTAAGAAAACCGGACTTGGGGCAGGAGCCACATTCTGTGTTTGAACATTTGTAATAGTTCTACTACACTGGTCAGTATAGAACCATGTATTAAAGACTGTTCCACCACATGCATCATAAAATGTGGTGACCTGTGAAGTAACGGTACCACTTATATTGCAATTCCCGATCTTATTATTACTAAACGATAAATCTGAAGGATTAAGGTTTACATTATTACAGCCTACTGAAACATTAGCAGGTGGATTTATAAAACTTGCAACAGGTGTAGGATTAACTGTAACGTTTTGCGCATGTGTTATTGTCCTATTACAAGCATCAGTAAAGGTCCAAGTGTATTGATACGTCCCACCACAAGTATTAGGACTGCCTTGTAATACTGCAGGAATAGTACCCGTTATTGCACAATTCCCTGTTAAGCCATTTGTAAAACTTAGGTCAGGTGCTGATAAGGGAATATTTTCACAATCCACAACTATATTAGCCGGAGGATTACCAAATACGGCTATTGGAACTTGAGTAGCAGTTATTGTCTGAACATAATTAATAGTACGGCCGCATACATCTGTGAATGTATATGTATAAACAATATTACCCCCACATAAGTCAGCACTTCCGGTAATTATAGCATTTACTGAACCTGCTATAGAACATGCCCCAGACAAGTTATTTGTATAATTTAATGGAGGAGGTGGAAGTACAGGAATATTTGAACAACTTACTGTTTGATTTGCAGGATTTGAAGTAAAAGCAGCCGGAGGAACAGGTGTTACAGTAATTGTTTGGACATAAGTTTTAGTTCTTCCACAAATATCTGTAAATGTCCACGTAGCAGTAATTACACCACCGCATAAATCTGCTGAGCCACTTATTGTAGGTGAAGCAGTTCCTTGAATTAAACATGGTCCGGTTAGTCCATTTGTATAATTGAGGTCTGGAAATGAAGCTGGTATATTAACACATGAAACAATCTGATTAGCTGGTGGATTCTGAAAGGAGGCTTGTGGCACAGGAGTAGCATTAATAGTTTGATTATGGGTTATAGTTCTGCCACATGCGTCAGTGAAAGTCCAGGTATTCGTTAAAGAGCCTCCACAAATATCTACTGTCCCTGCAGTAGTAGGAGCTACTGAGCCCATTATTGCACAATTTCCTGTTAAGCCATTTGTATAATTTAATGATGGTGGAGGTCCTGGTAAATTACTACAGTCAACCATCTGATTAGCAGGCGGATTAACAAATGCAGCTGCAGGAACTGGGGTAGCAGTTATAGTTTGAACATGAGTTTTTGTCATTCCACATTGATCTACAAAAGACCATGTATTAGTTATTACACCACCACATAAATCTGCTGTCCCTGAAACCATTGGTACCGCCGAGCCGGCTGTTAAACATCCTCCAACTCCGTTGTTTGTATAATCAAGGTTAGGAGTCATGGTAGGAATGTTGGCACAGCTTACGGTCTGATTTGCAGGAGGATTAATAAAATTAGCTTGTGGTGCTGCAGTAATAGTTATAGTCTGATTATAATTCACAGTATTACCACAATCATCGGTTTTAGTCCAATGACGAGTAAGGACACCGCCATTACAAAGATTAGCCATTCCGGTTTCTGTACCAGAAACTGAACCGGATGGGATACAATTATCATTGTATGACAAATCAGCAATTGGGGTTAATAAATCATAACAAACCAGGGTTTGATTTGCAGGTGGATTAATAAATGTAGGGGCTTGATTATCAACAAAACTAATAGTTTTTGATTTAAGATCACAACAATGAGCTGTATTACAATTTATTGTATTTATATTCATCCCAACCGAAGGTACAGGTGAATCTCCTGAAGTCACATAATTATAACTATAAATAGAAAAAGTGGCGCATGTAGGCCATGTAAAAGTACCAGAAGTGTTAGGATTAATTTCAACAACCTGACCTGAAGAATTTACAATTAATAAAACCTGTGTATATTCTGGCCCTGCCTGGAAGCCTGCAACAGAATAGTTAACAGGTGCATTTGGACAAACCGGAGTATTTGCAGTAATAGTTCCGGCATTGGCTGCATATACATTTATCGTTAAACATTGGGGTGCAGGTGGGTCAGATTCCGGCACGCACGGATCATTTAATGCGTCAACGCAAAGCTGATATGTTCCAGGTGTACTCCAATTAATAGGTATTGTGCTATTTGGTCCGAGATAAATGGACGTACCATTAAGATACCAATGATATGTATCAGCACCTGCTGGTTTTGGTGTTGTATAATTTACAGAACCTGGATGACAAATTACTGTGGGGCCTGTAATTGGGCCAGGCCAAGGAGCAATAACTGCATTGCCACAAGTTCCAACAACATCTATATCCACATGACAATAGGAACCTGAACAACCATCTATCATAAAGTAATAAGTTCCTCCTATGACTAAACCAGTCATAGTTAACGTTTTATCAGCAACACTCCCACAATTGTTTACATCACAAGCTACCGGAACATAGGGACTACATCCACTAAAAATGGCAATCTGGCCTCCGGTAGACCCTCCTACACCTGTACATCCGGATAAATGAACCAATAATTCAAGGTTGGTACACCAGGCAGTGAATGCAAACCAGGTTGGGTTATTAGTAACTGTACCGGTACCGGGGCAAATTGGGCTAGGCCCATCACCCGGATGTTGATAATTAGTCATATCAAATGAATAGTTATCTAACTGATCAATAGTACACAATAAAGGAGCCGTAGAGCATTTACAGGTTTGCTGAGTTCCGTTAGTACATGGCGGCCATTGAGCAAAAACAGTGTTTAAAAATGTAATAGAGAGGATGAGTAAGAGTGTAAACTTTCTTTTCATAAATAACATAAATAAATTCAGGCTTTAGATGTTAGAACTTAGATTCCTTTCAATCCAAATAGGTTGCCTTAATTTTTAAAGAGAACTAAAAAACTCAGAATATATAAGCTGTTAAAGCTCTAATAGCTAATTTACAATTAGATAATAATCGTATAAGACCTAGACTTTTATATTTCCAACATATATTCTACTGCGAATATAAGTCTTTTAGATAAGTATAGATCATTTAAAAGCATTATTTTATGGCTCACATGATCTAAATCGTGATATTGTATTGATTATGCCACCAATTTAGTAAATTTCAAAATAGGCAGATGACAGAATATATTAAGTATTTTAAGAAAAGTGAGTAGTATAATACTCAATAACAGCAGGATCAACCATAATGTCTCTCTGTTGAACTGACTTTTTTAAATATATTCCTCCTAAAGTACGGCATCGACTCAATGCTACATAAAGTTGACCATAGGCAAACATACCCATAGCATTATCTATCATAACATGATCAAAAGTCTTTCCCTGACTCTTGTGTATGGTTAAAGCCCAGGCTAAACGAAGCGGGTATTGTGAAAAAGTACCTATAGTTTCAACTTCTACTTTTTTTGGATTATCCTTATTGATTTTATATTTATGCATTTCCCAGGTAACTTGTGATACTTCAATTTCAGTTTCATTATGATTGTGATCCAGTATTTTCACTTTCACTTTATCCTTTTCAAGTGAGGTAATTAATCCAAGGGTACCATTTACATATTTTTTAAGTGGATCATTTTTAATAAACATTACTTTGGCACCGGTTTTTAATTCAAGCTGTACTTCTGCAGGACACCGCTTTACATCAAAATTACCGGTAAAGCTTCCAGAATATCTTTCAGTTTTACCGCTTAACTTCTCTAATGATTCTTTATTGATCGTGTCTACACTTGCATTTCTTCCTGCCAATATAATCAGATCTTCGTGTTCTTCATGTACTGCTACCCTTTCATTAATTTCTTCAAGATCATCCCAGTCAACCTGAGCTTTTCTTATACTATCTAATAATCTTATAAAGCCTCTTTCCTCCTGACGGTAGACTATTTTAAGTTCATAATGATTAATAATTATACCTGATTGGAATACCTTAGCATTAAAAAAATAAGGACCCTGGTAATGAGTAGTGAAATACCATTTTTCTTCATCAGATGAAACTACAGGAGGAAGTTGGAAAAGATCTCCGAATAAGATTAATTGTACTCCTCCAAAAGCTGCATCACTTCCTCTATTTACCCTTAGGGTTTTATCAATTGCATCCAATACATCGCAACGCACCATGGATATTTCATCAATTATTAAGCTATCTATCTTTTTTAGTAAGCCCGAATTTCCAGTCTTCCTTATATCCTTGTCTGTTACCATTCTACCGGGGAAACCAAAGAATGAATGGATAGTTTGTCCACCTATATGTAAAGCTGCTATTCCCGTAGGTGCGAGCGCAACAACATTCTTCTTAGTAGTGTCTGTAAATAATTGAAGTAAGGTTGATTTTCCAGTGCCAGCTTTACCAGTAATAAATAAATGTTGGTCTGAATTTTCCATTATCTCCAGGAAATCATTCATGTTATTATCTAATACTAAAGGTTCAAAACTGGGATCTTCTTTCACTTATTTTACAGGTTTAGAAAATATAAGATATACTGGAAAGTGGTCACTATAACCAGAGATATACATATCACCATCAAATGTTCTCATTGGATAGCCAACATAATTACCTGATTTCTGAATTAAGAACTTCTTATTGAAAATTTCTCCTTTATAGTATTTAAATCCACCGGTTGGAGCTTTTAATAATCCATAACTAATTATAATCTGATCAAATAAGCTCCAGGTATCATTAAATGCAAGGGTACCTTTACCGCTTTTATACATCTCGGTCATTGGATCAAATAGGTTTCCTGGTTTAACATGTTCAGCAGTACCGTGGGCACGTAAATAATTTTTTACACTGGTATCTGTTGGATCATCATTTAGGTCTCCCATAGTGATGAATTTTACATTGGGATTAATGGCAGCCAATGAATCCAATATTCTTCTGTCTATTTTAGCTACTGCATTTCTCAAACTGGCTGTTGCTACCTGCCCCCCTCTTCTGGAAGGCCAATGATTGACTAATATATGCACTTCTTCACCATCGAGCATACCGGTTACATGGAGGACATCTCTGGTATATACTCTTTCATTTTTCTCATTATATATTATAGCAGGTACTGGTTCTGCTTTTGTTACTTTGAAATACTTTGGCTGATATAGGAACCCCACATCAATTCCTCTTTTGTCGGGTGAGTCAAAATGGACTATATGATAATCTCTTGACTTTAATGAAGGCTGCTTAATAAGATCTTCTAATACTAACCTGTTTTCTATTTCAGATACACCTAATATAGCAAGACCATCAGGAGTAATATCAGTTCCAATTTGAGAGATAACCCCGGACATATGTGTGATTTTATCCTGGTACTTTGCAGAGTCCCATTTTTTTGTACCAATAGGGGTAAATTCTTCATCAGCAATATTAGGAGCATCCAAAGTATCATATAGGTTTTCAAGATTATAAAAACCTATGACGGCTACTTTAGATCCGGCGTTTTGTCCGGAACTTGATCCAACAAAAAGTATAAAGTTCAATAGTAATAAATAGAGTATTTTCATATATCAGGTTTAGAATCAGCAAAGATAGAAGTGTGTGTATAAAAATTCACATTAAGTTTACTTAACAAATGATATAATTCAATTATGTGAAATGTATCTTTGGCCTTTAATAAACCATATATGAGAATAACTACTACAATTAGCCTGCTATTTCTTTCAATTATAACTTTTTCCCAGACTAAATATTCAAGCACCATCCTCGATCAGAATGGTTTTCCGTTGGCGGGTATTATAATTCAAGACCCTAATGGAATATGCAAAACGCTATCTGATAATAATGGTGTATTTAACTTTGAGTGCGAGTCTAAGGTAAAAACTATCCAGTTTATTTACAATGGTGAAGTAGTTCAGCTTATGGATGAATCTAGTTTTACTACCAAAGGAAACAATAAGATAATACTCAATATAGAAAAGCCTATTGTTGATAATAACCAGATCAATGTAGTTAATTTACCTGCAAATGATGACGGGGATGAAGAAACAGAGGAAGTTTCCAGTTTATTGGCAGCTTCAAGTGATGTGTTTAGTTCAATAGCAGGATTTAATTTTTCAGCAGCATCTTTTAAGATACGGGGATATGATAGTGATCTTGAATCTGTATATATAAATGGTGTACCAACAAATGATCCAGAATCGGGAAATGGGATTTTCAGTACATGGGGTGGATTGAATGATGTTATGCGAACAGATCAGTTTATTATAGGATTAAATATGGTTCCTTATGGATTTGGAGATTTTGGTGGTAATGTAGTTATTGATGCAACTGCAAGTACACAAAGAGTGCAAAAGAAACTTTCCTACCAGATAACAAACAGAGCGTTCCAACATCGAATTATGGGAACCTGGAGTACAGGAGTACAAAAAAATGGATGGGCATTTAGCCTATCTGCTTCCAGAAGGTGGGCTACTGAAGGTTATGTGCCCGGATCTACGTATGATGCCTGGAGTTATTACCTAGGAGCAGAAAAGAGATTCAAGAATGGCGATAATTTAGCACTTACTATATTTGGTGCACCCAGTATAAGAGGAAGAGCAGGAGTGAGTATTCAGGAAATGTACGATCTGGCAGGGACTAATTATTATAATCCCTATTGGGGTTTCCAGAATGGAGAAAAGCGTAATTCCAAAGAATCTATAACTCATTTGCCAACAGCTATACTGAATTATGAAAAGAAGTTTTCAACTAAAACTCAATGGGCCAATGCAGTTTCATTTCAAACCGGTAGAGAGGGTACCACAGGTCTGGATTGGTTTAATGCCCCTGATCCCAGACCGGATTACTATAAAAAATTACCGAGTTATGCTCAAAGTGAAGAGTCTGCATCAGCAATTACAGATGTATTAAAATCAAGTGAAGCTGCAAGACAGATAGATTGGGATGCATTATACCAGGTAAATAAATTTAATACAGAAACCGTAAATGATGCCAATGGCATTAAGAATAACTCTGTTACAGGGTTAAGATCATTATATTGTTTGAATGAAAGGAGAACAGATAATACTACAGCTATTCTTAACTCGTATGTCAAACATAGTTTTTCAGATAAAATAAACTTCAGTGGCGGGTTAGTTTATAAATGGTATGAGGGTAGAAATTACCAGACATTGAATGATCTCTTAGGAGGTGATTTTATTGTAGATGTTGATCAATTTTCAGAAAGAGATTTTCCTCAAGATTCCCTTCTATTACAAAATGATCTTGATAAGACTAATAAGATTATTAAGGTAGGAGATACTTATGGCTATAATTATAATAGTGAAATAAGAGAATGGTCGCCTTGGGCACAGGTCAATGTTCAACTTAAAAAGATAGACTTCTTTGTTTCTGCAAAAGCAGGAGAAACTTCAATATGGAGAGAGGGTTTGGTAAAAAATGGTAGATTCCCTGAAACTTCTAAAGGAGTAGGTGAGAAACATGATTTTACTACCTATGGTGCAAAAGCTGGAATTACTTTAAAAGTAAATAATAAGAATTACTTTTATTTACAAGCTGGTTATCTGACCGATGCTCCACAATTCAGAGATATGTATATATCTCCAAAGTTGAGAGCTGATGTAGCAGATAATCTAACTACAGAAAAAACACTTTCAGGTGAAGCAGGATATATAATGAGAAGTCCGGTTCTTAAAATAAGACTATCCTTATATTATACTCAATTTAGGGATCAGATAAAAACTACTTCTTATTATGATGATTTTGAAAGAACCTTTATAAACTATACCCTTAGTGGAATAGGTAAAACGCATATGGGAACCGAATTGGGATTAGAATATAAATTGTCTCCTTCTTTTACATTGTTAGGTGCTGCAAACCTGGGTGATTATTTTTACGATAAAAGACCCATAGCTAAGATTTCTAAAGATAATGATGCAGCATTATTGTCAGATGGAATTACTGTATATTGGAATGACTTTTTTATAGCCAATACCCCTCAGACAGCTTTGGGAGCAGGGCTAAAATATAATAGTAAAAGTAGATGGTATGCATCAGTTAATGTGAGTTATTTTGATAAAATGTATGTCGATATTGCTGCTGGAAGAAGAACTGCTGAAGCTGTAGCCGGATTAGACAACACTTCCCCACAATGGAAAGTAATAATAGATCAGGAGAAATTAAAACCTGCCTATACTGTAGATCTTTCAATAGGTAAATCATTTTACAAATGGAATCATTACTTCAATTTTAACTTTATAGTCAATAATTTATTAAACCAAACAAACTTTAAAACTGGAGGATTTGAACAACTAAGATACGATCCAACAGCAGAAGGAATTAAGTTTCCATCCAAATATTTTTATATGTATGGATTGTCTTATTCTGCAAGTTTAAGTGTGAGTTTTTAAAAAACATAATAAACCTAAATATGATGTCTAAGTATTTTTCAAAGATTGCATTGTTACTAATCTTGGTTATTGGATTCCTGTCTTGTGTTAAACATGAATTTGATGAACCGCCTGTGGGAGGTAATGACCCAAACATAACAGCAAACGCTACTATTGCTCAAATAAAGGCTTTACATACCACTGGTCAATTTGAAAAAATTACAGAAGATTTAATTCTTTCTACCATTGTGACTGCAGATGATAAATCTGGTAATTATTATAAAACATTTATTGTTCAGGATGCTACCGGAGGTATTGAAGTAAAAATAAATGCTTCTGATCAGTATGTAAATTATCCAATTGGCAGAAGAGTTTTTATTAAATGTAAAGGTTTGTATCTGGATGATTATAATGGCGTTATTCAACTGGGTGGAAATACATATGTCGATTTAGGAGCTACAAAACTAGGAGGAATTGAGCCAACGCTTGCTTCTCAATATTTATTTCCTGGGAAATATAACCAAGTAGTTACTCCTAAAAAAGTAAAGATTCAGGATTTGCAGACATCTGATATTAGTACTTTAATAAGTATTGATGACGTAGAGTTTAGTCTTGCTGATGCTGCTAAAATGTATGCAGACCCATCGCTTGGATTAAGTGTAAATCATACTATTGAAGATTGTAATACTAATTCTATTGTATTAAGAACTAGTAATTTTGCCACTTTTGCTGCTGATCTCACACCAAGTGGAAAAGGTACTTTAACTGCCATCTATTCCGTATTTGGTACCACAAAACAGGTATTTATAAGAGATACAAGAGATGTAGCCATGATTGGCACCCGTTGTAATGGTGGCACCACAGGAAGTGTTACACCAAATACTACTATTACTCAGTTAAAGGCATTACATACCAGTCAGTTTAATGTAATTAATGGAGATGTTATTATTGAAGGAGTTATAACTGCTGACGATAAGTCTGGTAACTTTTATAAAGAAATAGAAATTCAGGATGCTACTGGTGGATTAGGTATAAAGATTAATATTGTTGATATAAATCAGACTTATCCGGTTGGTACTAAAGTGGGTATAAGATGTAAAGGATTAACATTAGGCGATGACAGTGGAGTAACCAAATTGGGAGGCAGTACTTATGTATCAGGAACCAATACCTTATTAGGAGGATTGGATGCATCTCAATTATCAGCGGCTTTTGTAAATACAGGTACAGGAACCCCAATTGCAAAAACAGTAAGCATTGCATCTTTAAATGATAATTATTTAAGTAATCTGGTTGTATTGAATAACGTTCAATTTGTTTCAGGAGATGTTGGCCAGCCCTATTCAGATCCGGTAAATCATACAACAGTTAACAGGATAATAGAAGATTGTGATGGAAATACTATTACTCTAAGAACAAGTGGTTATGCTGACTTTGCAGCAAGTAATACTCCAGGTGGCAACGGTACGCTAACTGGAATTTATGAGACTTTTGGTACCACAAAACAGTTATATATCAGATCTACTCCAGATGCAATAATGAATGATGCCAGATGTAATGGCACTGGAGGCAGTCCTGGTATTGACGCATTGGATGAATCCTTTGAAGGCTTATTAGATAAAAAGGATTTAAATTTAGCAGGATGGTCAAATATTGCTGAAACAGGTACCCGATTATGGCAAAGTAAAATATTTGCGGCTACACCAAATACATATACCCAGGCTACTGCTTTTGGTAGTAAAGATGCTGCCAATACTTATTGGATGATCACCCCTGGATTTGATTTAAGTACTGCACATACGCTTTCATTTGAATCAGCTATGGCTTATTGGGTTCATGATGGTTTATCAGTTTGGTATTCAACAGACTTTTCTGGTTCGAATGTTAAAACTGCTAACTGGATTAAAATAAATTGTACGTTGGCTAAACAAACTGACACGAATTATACTTTTGTACCTAGTGGCACTATTAACTTGCCTATTGTTCCTACCGGTAAAGTGTATATTGGTTTTAAATATACCGGTGATGGAGCAGTGAATACTACTACTTATCAGATTGATAATGTGGTGGTGAAAAAGTAACTAGTATTTAAAAGTATAAATGCCAAAACAAGTATTTAAGTTTAAAGAATTTGAAGTAATTCAGGATGGTTCTACTATGAAGGTAGGTACTGACGGTGTATTACTTGGGGCATGGGCTGCTGTTGATTCAGCTAAAGAAATATTAGACATTGGTACAGGAACAGGAGTGATAGCCTTGATGTTGGCACAAAGAGCATTTGAAGCTGTTGTACATGCAGTGGAAATAGACGAATTGGCATATTTACAGGCAGAAGAGAATTTCCTCAATGCCTGCTGGTCGGATAATCTTCGTTGTTTCCATATGGCCATTCAGGATTTTGCTGCAGCTACAGAACAGAGATATGACCTAATAGTAAGTAATCCACCTTTCTTTACAGGGGGTACTTTATCAGAAAACTCAGATAAAGTATCAGTACGTCATACAATTAAACTTCCCCATGGAGATCTTTTATTAAGTGTAAGGCAACTACTTAAGAAGAATGGAAAATTCTGTGTGGTGCTGCCTTATCTGGAGGGTTTACGGTTTAAAGAAATGGCCCAAACATCAGGATTATTTTGTAATAAAGCAACAGGTGTAAAACCTAATGCATTGCGGTCTGTGGAAAGATTATTATTAGAATTTTCATATATACCCGGACAATACGTGTATAATGAATTGTCTTTGGCTAAACCAGATTCATTAGAGTGGACAAAAGAATATATAAGCCTGACAAGTTCTTTTTATCTGGCCTTATAAAAACTGGGGAAAACTAATGGTTTTCCCCAATTTTCTTAGTTTGCACTTACTCCTTCTTCATGTTGTTTAATAATATTCAGTGCCATATTTAGAATGGTTGTATCTTCCAGGTGAACGATACCCCCTTCTGGCCCAGGCTGAATATGCTGATCCACAATGCCTCCTTCTGAAATCTTGTGTGCTCCAAAATAATTTCTGACAGTTTGTTCCTCTATACTCAGTGAGTCTGCAATTCTTTTTACACTTCCGTGTGGTAATTTGTGTTTGATGTTACGCAGCTCGTTGAAAGTAATATTCATAGACGCTATGATTTAGAATGTGAAGAAATAAAATAACGCTTGCTTAAATATCTGACTATTTATATCAATAATCAAATAATCTAATAATTTATTTTTCTATTTCTTATTTTAACAGCTTAACAAGGCATTTTAACTATGAACTGTGTAAAGAAATTAAACACTAATCACTTAACAATAAACACTATCCACTAATAATTATATTTGCAAAATGAAAGTACTTCATATAGTGAGTTTTGATGTTCCATATCCACCAGATTATGGTGGGGCATCAGCAGTTCATCAGTTACTTGCATTATTACAAAACAATGGAGTTCATGTTATTTTGCATGTTTATACTTATAGAGATAGAAAAGTAACAGATGCACTCAAAGAAATTTGTTTTAGGGTATTTGAATATAAACGGGAACTTGGCTTGTCTAAACAACTATCTTCATTACCCTATATTGTCAATACAAGAAATGCTCCTGAGCTTTTGGAGAATCTCTTAGCTGATCATTATCCGATTCTATTTGAAGGAATCCATACCACAAAATATTTGCCTCAATTATTTAAAGCTAAAAGAAATTTATACTTAAGAGCCCATAATAATGAAGCAGCTTATTACGCTGGACTTGCAAAACTAGAGTCTTCATTTGTAAAAAGCTTATACTTTAAACTTGAGAGTTTCAGATTAAAAAACTATGAAAACACAATAGTAAATATGGTGCGAAAAGTTTTCTGCTTTACTAAGAAAGATGCGGATACTTTTGCATCATTAGGTGCTGATACCATGGTATTCAATCCCAATATAATAGATATCAAATTAAACATTAAGGAGGGACAGGGGACTTATCTTTTAATTCACGCAAACCTGTCTATAAATGATAATGTGCATTCCAGTCTGGAAGTATTGAAAAATATAGCTAATAATATTAAGGTAAAAATCATACTGGCAGGTAAAAACCCTACTAAGCTATTAATAAAAGAATGTAGTAAGTATGCTAATGTAGAAATAATTGCTAACCCTACAGATATAGAATTAATCACATTGATCCAGAATGCCCATGTTCAACTTTGTTATAGTGAGATTAGTGAAGGCTTTAAGATTAGAATGCGATCTTTATTAAAATATGGAAGATACATATTAGCAAATGAGGCATTTTGTGAAGATAAATCTATTCAGGAAATGTTGATTGTAGAAAATGATCTAAGTAAATGGTCAGGGATGATAATTGAGCTAATGCAAAAATCATTTGAACTTAAGGATATTAAATCTAGACAGGACCAAATAAATTTAATGCCTATGGCTAACAATATTAAAGATGTTATCAATATCCTGTTTGAAGCATAGGCAAAAAGAACCGGAGATTAAGATAATATGAATAAACTGAAAACCAGTATCTGATTTGATTGTTTATAACACACATAAAGAGTAATATGCACATACCATTAGTATTCCGTGATCAGTCTGATCCTGTTGCAAAAGAAATAACCCGTAAAGTATTTAATAAAGAGCGAATAAGTTTTGAAGAAGGCTTATGGTTATTTGAACATGGAGATCTGGCCTTTGTAGGAGCTCTGGCAGATCATATTCGCTTAGCTAAGAATGGAAAACGTACTTATTTTAACAGGAATTTTCATATTGAGCCTACCAATATTTGTGTGTATAGTTGTAGTTTTTGTTCTTATTCCCGGCTAATAAAGCAAAAACATGAAGGATGGGAATATACACATGAAGACATGATGGATATAGTCAGGAAATATGATGAAGAACCGGTAACTGAAGTACATATTGTTGGAGGAGTACTGCCCCAGTACAATCTTGAGTTTTATGTTAATCTTTTTAAAGACATTAAAAGGCACCGACCAGATCTACATATTAAAGCTTTAACTCCAGTCGAATATCATTATATATTTAAAAAGGCAAAAGTGAGTTATGAGGAAGGAATGAAGATAATCGCTGAAGCCGGTGTAGATTCTATGCCAGGTGGGGGAGCAGAGGTATTTGATGAAGAACTCAGAGATAAAATAGCTGGCGGTAAATGCAGTTCGGAAGAATGGTTAGAAATTCACAGGATATGGCATAAATTGGGTAAAAGATCTAATGCGACTATGTTATATGGACACATTGAGACTTACAAACATCGTATTGACCATCTTGACCGACTTAGAAAACTACAAGACGAAACCGGAGGTTTCCAAACCTTTATACCCTTAAAGTTTAGAAATAAAGATAATGAAATGTCCTATCTTCCTGAAGGTTCTGTTATTGAAGATCTAAAAAACTATGCTGTAAGCAGAATCTATCTCGATAATTTTGATCACATTAAAGCATACTGGCCTATGATAGGCAGGCAGATAGCCCAATTGTCTCTTGCTTTCGGTGTGGATGATTTAGATGGCACCATAGACGATACCACCAAAATATACAGTATGGCAGGTTCTGAAGAGCAGAACCCTGCTATGTCTACCAAAGATCTTGTAAAAATGATCAAAGAGGTTAATTTGTTACCCATTGAACGAGATACTTTATACAATATAATTACAGACTATGAAAATATGGTGATGGAAGATGAAAATGAATTCAAGGGCTATCTATCTCTTCCAGTCGTACAACAAAATTAACTCTATTGGAAAAACAAATTTATATAATAAGACATGGTGAGACTGAAATGAACAGGCTACGAATAGTGCAGGGCAGTGGTGTAGATAGTAGTCTAAATAGTCTCGGCAAGGAACAATCCCTGGCTTTTTATAATCATTATAAGAATATAAAATTTGATATAGCTGTTTGTTCTGGTCTGGTAAGAACCTTGGAGACTATTTATCCTTTTGTATTAGATGGACTTCCTTATATTATGAAGGATGAGTTTAATGAAATCTCATGGGGTGAACATGAAGGTCGTGAACCAGATGAAGATACACTAAAGAATTATCACAGTATTATACAATCCTGGAAAACTGGTATATTTGAACATACTGTACCAGGTGGTGAGAGCCCCACTGCCTTAAGAGAAAGATTACTTAGGGGATTAGAATTTATTAAGACTTTACCCCATCAAAAAATACTATTATGTACTCACGGTAGGGCACTGAGATGTCTCCTTACTATATTGAAAGATGAATCTATGACTGAAATGGAGAATTATGGTCATAAAAATACTTGCCTTTACCTAGTTAGATTGAAAGATGAAAAATATATTATAAACCTGGAAAACAATACTGAACACTTAACCCACACTCATTTAATAAATAAGGACTGGTAACCTATGCTTAAACTCATTGCTGTTAGTTATTTAAATACTAAACCATTACTATTCGGCATAGTATCTAAAGATTTACATAAAAGCTTGCAACTGACATTAGATCATCCGGCAGCTTGTGCTCAAAAACTTAAAAATGGAGAAGCAGACTTAGCTTTAATTCCGGTAGCTGCTATACCAGATATTCCTGGAGCCAGGATCATTTCTGATTTTTGTATTGGATCAATAGATAAGGTAAGAAGTGTTGTTATTTATTCAGATAAACCAATAGAAGAGATTTCTACCCTGTTACTTGATTATGAATCAAAGACTTCAGTGGCTTTAGCTTATATACTATTAAAAGAATACTGGAAATTAAATCCACAGTTACGTGCTTCTGAACCTGGCTTTGAAAGTATAATTAAGAACGATATTGCGGCTGTAGTAATCGGAGACAAAGCCCTAGAGTTGGAAGGAAAATTTAAATACACTTATGATCTTGGTGAGACATGGAAGAAACACACTGGTTTACCATTTGTGTTTGCTGCCTGGGTATCTACTAAAGAAATAGATAATGCATTTGTCGCAGAATTTAATGATGCATTGGCATATGGCATTGAGCATATTCCATCACTGATGTATATATTACCTAACCCAAACCAGAAACTTGATCTCTATAGCTATTTTACAGAAAATATCAGTTATAAGCTTGATGAGGATAAGAAAAAAGGCTTAAAACTATTTCTTCAAAAATGGGAAGTTTATCAAGATCAGTTTAAGAAGGAACTAGAAGGCCAGTTAATAAAAAGCTAGATAACAAATTTGATATAAGGTATTATTATTCCAAACATACTACTTTCATGATCCCGGCTATTATGGCTGCCGGGAAATACAGAGAGTCCAACTGGTTCTGTTAGCATAGCGATTTGTTTAGTGGCTAATAACAATGCGTTACTTATCTTATTGAACATAAAATATAATAAAAGACTATGATAAGATAATCTCATTGGATACAATATAACAGTTAGAGCATGATACACATGTTTCTATGAATTGCTGAGGTTCTAGATCTTGCTTTTTAAATACTATTATTTCAGAAATTAAAACATATACTTTAAAGGCCATCCATTGGCAACATAAAGAATTTAACCTACCTGATTTAGTTAATAGACATTTAATGCTTTTTCCTTTAAGTGCAAAACTTGTACCTATTAAAGCCAAATGAGCAGGCCTTACTTACCAGGAAGACCAAATATAGGTAAGAAGCCACTTAAAGCAAATTGATTAAAATACATATCTATAAGCTTCTAATCAAACACTAAACACTATTTTATTACCCTGCAAAACAATACGCACATCCATGTTCCTGCGCCCTGCCTATAGCCCAAACTCCTGAAGGAACAACTTGTACACCCGGTAATAATCCAGTCATCCAATCCTTTTTAACTTCCACTGGGTCTTTCTTTTGCATACCACCCACAACATTGCTAAATACTGTTATAGCCATATCACAAACGCAAAACATAACGCCACTTTCTTGTAATTCATTTATACCAATTTGGACATTCCCAACACCCGGTACCTTAAAATCACCTGCCATAGGTTTCCAGAAAGGGTTGCGCTTAGAAGGAGTTTTAGTTTTAGGATCATCAGCTTTAAATACTTCTCCAAATCCATAGGTAGACCAGATTCTGTCTTCAAATGCATAAGGAATTGCATCATGTCTTAATACAACAACTACACTATTTTCTTTTTCAGGGGTTCCTGTTTTATCATTGGTGAGCAAAAATACTTTTGGCCAGGCAAAAGGAAATACTTCATGAGGTTGGGTACAATCAAATACCATTTTGTGTTTACCTTTTATCTGATTGAACCAAATATCTGGATCAGTAAGGTCTTCAGTTTCCATTATAGCTGCTGCATTAAGTTTAAAAGGTGAAGCAAGACTTAATAAACCTAAAGCGGTTGCTCCTTTAAGTAATGTCCCAAGAAATCCCCTTCTTGCTGTGCTATTGTTTAATTCATACTGTTTCATAGTTTGAAAATTGAGGTTTGGAAATAAAATAAAGACAAATAATTTAAGTTAAAAGTACTAAAACATTTTTATTTATCTATATCATAAATCATATAATATAATTTAGTACCTAATCTACACCGTGTTTAAATTGCGGCATTATTAGTATCTACCTAATTAAGGTAAATGATTGATAGACATAATAGGTATTAAATAAATTTGAGTCACAATGAATAGGGTTGAGTTATTTATTGTGAAATAATATAATTAAGATCTTGAATTATAGATCTTTATTTAAAATTGGTTCCTTATTTGTAGATATAATTAAAAAAGCCATGAAACTATTTGGAACACTACTAATAATGTTATTCTTTTCCAGCTATTCAAGCTGCCAGGTAGTAGGGGATAAAGAAATGTCGATAACTCACCTTACTGGTGATTTCTATATTTATACTACTTATAATTTCTTTGACGGTATCCCTTTTCCATCCAATAGCATGTATATAGTTACTGATAAGGGTATTGTTATGTTAGATACTCCATGGGACCCTGAATTTACAAGGCCTTTAGTAGACAGTATTGAGAAAGTACATAATAAGAAAGTAATCATGTGCCTTGCCACTCACTTCCACGATGACCGAACGGCAGGTCTTGAAATATTAAGGAAAAGAGGGGTAAAAACCTATAGCACCAGTATGACTAAAAGACTTTGCAAAGAAAGAAATGAGAAGCAGGCAGAGTACGTTATCAATAGAGATACTACCTTTAATTTTGGTAACCATTCTTTTAGTACTTATTATCCTGGAGCAGGTCATTCTCCTGATAATATAGTGGTGTGGTTTGATAAAGAGAAAATACTTTACGGTGGTTGTATAATTAAAAGTACAGAATCTGAAAAACTTGGTAATATTGTAGATGCAAATATTACAGCATGGATGAAGAGTATTAAAGACCTTATGAAAAGATATTCTAATGCGGTTTATATTATACCAGGACACTTTGGTTGGGAAGATACCAGATCCATGAAACATACGCTCAAATTGTTGGAGATAGAAGATAAGAATCCAATTAAAGGACTGGTGCAGGATAAACCTTATCAGAATTAAGTGAAAAAGCGAAAAGTGCAGCTAAGAATGATGTAATATTAGTCTGAAAACAGGTAGAGAGCAGTTAGATCGCAGTTAGACAGCGGTTAGACCGCAGTGGGATCTGAATGGGATCTTATTATGTTAAATAGGATAGTTGCCAGTTGCCAGGAAATCAAACACCAATCACTAAACATTAATCACTAATCATTAATTGATCATGGATAAAACCCTGGAAATAAGTATCTCTGTTAACATAAAAGCCCCGGCATCTAAAGTATGGAGAGTATTAACCGATCCTGAACTCATCAAAGAATATCTATTTGGAACCAAAGCAATATCAGAATGGAAAGAAGGCAGTCCAATTCTTTTTACAGGTGAATGGGGTGGAAATAAATATGAAGATAAAGGAGTAATTCTGACACTTGAAAAAGACAAGATATTTCAATATAGTTATTGGAGTTCCTATTCAGGAATGAAAGATCTACCAGAGAATTATTCTGTTGTAAGCAATATTCTAAGTGAGTCAAATGAGGAAACGATTCTGATGATCGTGCAGCAAGGATTCAAAGATCAGGCAGCAATGGATCACACCACTGAAAACTGGAAATCAGTACTAACTAAAATAAAATCCATATCCGAACAATTGGATTAACATATGACTGATCTGGAAAATCAAATCATTGAAACCTGGCTAATTAATCATCGAGTAAATCTTATGCTTTTAGATGCACTTACAGAAGAATCGCTGGGATATTCATTATCCGCAAGGGGAGGAAGTTCCAAAGGGCATCAATTAGCGCATATATATAATGTGCGCTTCTGGCATATGGAAAAACAAGATAAAACAATAATAAAAGATAGCAAATCTGTAAAAGCTGAAGATGAGAAAACAATTGATATGCTTCGGGAATTGCATGAAATCTCTACAGAATGGCTTACACATGTATTGACAAGATCAATTATTGAAAATAAAAAGATAAAGGGATCAAAAAGAGGTATCATTCCTTACTTATCCAATTTTATTGCCCATGAGTCTCATCATAGGGGTAATATTTTATTGACTTTAAAAATAAGTGGATTTAAATTACCCGATACTTTAAAGTATACAATATGGGATTGGAATAATTTATAACCATATCATCTTAATAGAATTAGGATTAATACAAAACAAGAATTATGCTTAAATAGTCTTATGCTAAGCTTTACTATTACTTTAGTACGGCTTTACTACGGCTTAAAGGTTTAATTAAGCCTTGGTAAAGTCTATATAGGGTTTTTTAAAAGTACTTCTGCTTTTGAAATATTCATAACCATAATTAAATCATCTTTTCCCAACAATTGTATTTTCAGGGTTTGAAAGAATTAAAATTGTTGGTACTTACAATTTTGATTGAGAAGAAATATTTTTGCAAATCTTGTTGTTTACTCTATATAATTATTTAGCTAAATTATTCTATGATTAAGATTGAAAAAGCGACTTCTCATAAAGATTATCAGCAAATAGTAGACTTAGCAAATATTATAATTCCGGAGGTATACTATCCTATAGTACCTGAAGAACATGTTAATACATTCATGAAGAAATATCAATCAATAGAAGCAATTGAGGAGCAAATCAACCAGGATTTCCAGTATTATTTCCTAAAATATAGTGAAGAAATAGTTGGATATCTGGGTATTGTGATTAATAATGCTATACTTTTGATAAGCAAATTATATATCCTTAAAGAATACAGGGGAAGAAGGATTGGCAAATGGGCCATAGATTTTATAGAAAAGGAAGCAATGAAAGCAAACTGTACTTCAATTGACTTGTTAGTAAATGAGTTCAACTCACACTCAATTGATTTTTATAAGTTAAATGGGTATATAACAATTGACCTGATAGAGCATAATTTCAATGATGGTCATATTGTAAGAGATTTTAAAATGCAAAAGCTTTGCAAGCCAGTAGGAGAGTACATATAATAAACTATACTAATAATTAAAGTGTAAGTTCATGCGTTTAACTTATGTTTATTTTAGACACAAAATTGAATAATTATGAAGCTTAAGAAAATTTGTTCATTAATAGCAATTGTATGTTTTTTTTCATTGAGTATTGTTGTGCAGGCACAATTGCCTGATAGCCTGGCTAAGAGATTTCAATATACTTCCATTAAACATTTGAATTATAAAATAGATACATCCTATGCGGTAGGTAATGTCAAAGTTAAAAAGATAAGTTATCTGAGTACTGATTCATTTTTGGTTACTGCTTACCTGGTAGTTCCTTCTGTAAAAACTAAAATGCCGCTCATTGTATTTCAACATTGGGGGGAAGGTAATAAATCAGAATTTCTGGATGAAGCTATAAGTTTCTCCAAAAATGGTATTTGCTGCATACTCCCAGATGCCGTGTGGCTATGTCCAAGATCGAATATAACTTCTATGAAAAAGAAAGGATATGAAATGTATAGACAAGGTGTAATGAATTGCTCTCGATCTTGCAATGACCAACTTTAAAATCGACAGTAGCAAAGTTTGCTTTGTAGGTCATAGTTATGGTTGTAATATAGGGGCTATTCTATCAGCAGTAGATAAAAGAATTAATAATTATGTTTTTATGACCGGGATATATTCTACAACCAAAAGTATGTCAAACAGCAAAGATGCTGATGATATTAAATGGAAAAAGAATTCACCTGATGAATATAAAGCCTGGCTAACTAAAATGAGGCCATTGGATGCTGAATTATATCTGCCATATAAAACTGCCCCTTGTGTAATTCAGATCGCCGAAAAGGACGAATATATTACCAAAGCCGAGAATGATAAGTTTATAAAACTAACCCCTGAGCCCAAATTGGTTCAATCATTTAATACGAAGCATAAGTTAGATAGCCAGGCGAAGTTTAGAAGGCAAAAATGGATACTTACTAAACTGAAGTAGGTATTTTTTTGTAAGTGATTAGTTATTTAATATATCTTTAGTTAAGCTTATTTAGCCTAATTAGTTATTTTTATTTCTATACTCGCCTCATTTCCCCGACTTTATCGGTCAAACATCAAAATCTAAGTGATAAAATCATTTTTTCTAAACAAAGCTATATTGATTAATTACCTGTCAATTTTTATCAGGAGAGAATTGTATTCAATATTCTTTATAACAACTTTAATATAAAATGTACCTGGAGCTAAAGAACTGATATCTATATTATTTTGGTCCACCATGGTTCTATTCATCAATATTCTACCTGTTAAATCGTATAGCTGAAATAAGTAGCCCTCACCCAGATCCTGATCAAAAGATAAAATAATATTATCCAATGCAGGATTAGGTAAAAGCTTTAATTGCTGGTTGATTCCAGAAACATCCTCTGTACTGCTTGGCTTTTCCGAACACAATATATAATCATCAATCCCTTCATAAAAATGAAATGCATCATGATTTGTATTGAGCTTTTGAGAGGTGTCAACCGAAATGGAATAGTCAAAAATAGGGTAAGAGGAAACATCATATGTCTGGAAGGATACAGGATATAGAGGGCATTTGCCTTTACCACTTTCCTTGAATGCAGATACGTATAATGCAAATTTATTGGAAATAGTCTTCAGGCCACAAACTAAACTCTTTTCATTGTTTATTTCCCTGAAATCTGATAATGTGAGTTGCTCTTGTTTACTAGTGTCTCCAAAAACATAGGAAGCTTTAAGTGTTCCAAACGTATCAATATATTGCACAAATCCAAAGCTGGAATTATTAAAGAATGAATTGGTACTACCTGAAATAACCAATTGGTTCTTGCCAGAAACTGAATAGTTGTAACCCCAGTCATTTTGAAATTCCCCAAAGGTTTTTGACCATACAAGATCACCTGTTTCGTTGACCATCATGGCATATGAGTCCATATATCCCAATCCCGAATAATCCGTTCTTCCTGCCAGCATTGTCCTGTCTTTACCAAATTCATGTATAAACTTAAGTGCTGAGTTTTGATAGTCAAATGTCCCGGTTGCATAGTTATAGCTTTTTGCCCATTTCAGATCTCCATCATTATTAAACCTGGCCGCTACCGGCATTATAAATTGTAATGCAAAAGGATAGCTACCGGCAATCATAATATCTCCGTTAGAAAGTTCCCTAATGCAACTGGCATCCATACCTTTTGGAAAACCATATTGTTTAACCCAGATAACATTTCCCTTAGGACTGGTCTTTAAGATAAAGAAAGACCAGTTGCTATTATAAACTGAAGATCCAGTAATCAATAGATTTTTATCTGAAGTACTTGTAATGGACTGGGCAAATAACTCCCTTTCTGGCAAGAAAAAATTAGTCTGGGATATTACATCCAGGTTTTCGTCAAATTGTAGAAGATAAGCTGATTCATAACTAAAAGCAGAAGTATCAAAAGCTCTTGAAGACCCAGTCATATAATAAGAACCATCAAGTTTTACAAATTCCCTGGTCCAGTCATGAAAGTTTGGGTTTTTAGTCAGAATTTTATTCCTGATCATATTTCCAAATGTATCAAGTTTAAGCATCACAATGTCAAACTTACCGGGATTGGCTACCTGGGCGCTGAAACACACAATTTGGTCACTAGATGGAGAAGCTATTCCTTGTTGATTATAAGTGGCAAGACCATTGACACTATACATGTCCACATCAAATATTTTCTGATAAGAGGCAGTCTGTGCAGATAAAACCTTGATGACCAGAATGGCAATAATAAATAAGTGTAATTTTTTACTTTCCATTGTATTGATTTAGAGCTTTAATGTTCATTCTCTAATATAAACACATACAAAGAAGGAATTGCTGCAATCATTCGTCGAAAAACTTGGACAGGATCTTACATTTAACTACTCTTCTTTGGAGATCCCTTCTTTACTTCACCTTAAGCAGACTCAGGTGCAGGCGCCAGTATTTGTTAAGAAATTGCTTTAAATCACTAAATGTACACTCTTGCTTACCCATTTGTTTGGAACTGAATAAATGGACTTAAAAATATGATTTGCAAATATTTAATTAACTATCTACTTGATTAACCTTTAAAAATCAACTCTAAACTTCAAATCAAGTCTTCTTGATGTTAATCTGTTAGGTATTGCATATTGAGTATTAAAAACTGTTTTTATCCAGGTATTGGATGCAGTATTTAATACATTTAATAAATTAAATACCTCAAGCGTTAACCAGGTATTTTCTGAGAATCTTAAAATATGGTGAGGTTTACGTTCTTTCCATTTTTTGTCCCATAAGAGTAGAGAGAATCCAATATCTACTCTGTGATATGGGTTATACCGGTAAGTATTTCTGTAGACCGTATTATTATCTTTTAATCCAAATGGCAATCCGGTTCCTACTGCCAGATTAAAATGGACCTTAAAGTTCTCCCTTCTTGGCAAATAATCCTGGAAAAAAACATTAACTGTTAAGAGTTGATCAGTAGGTCTTGGAACATATTCTACATCTGTTCCTTCTGCTTGCCCTGCTTCTCTTACTTTATGCTGCACTCCATTTAGTTTTTCCCTTGCCTGCAGCAATGAAATATTGATCCAGGATTCTGCTCCTGGTACAAACTCTCCATTTAACCTTAGATCCAATCCTGTTAAATAACCGGTAGCATCGTTTTCACCTGAATACCTGATCCTGACATTATCAACTTCATAGGATACAAGATCCCATAATTTTTTATAATATAGTTCTGCAATCAAATGAAAAGGCTTGGAGGAGATTTTTGTCCAATACAATTCCTTAGAGATTCCACCCACTATATGTATTGACTTCTGTGCAAGTAAATCAGTATTAACGGTACCATCCGGTCTCCTGAGTTCACGATAAAAGGCAGGCTGATAATAATAGCCACCGGATAAACGAAAAGCCCAATCATGACTCCAGTTCAATGGCCTGAACTGTAATTGTGCTCTAGGACCAATCAGAAACTCATTATTGAGATCCCAATAAGAAGCTCTCAAACCCAGGTTAAACTGCCATTCACTTACGCTATCTCTTTTTAGTGTATAAGTATTTTGAATAAAACTAGTATATCTTAACGAATTCAGTTGGTTTTGAGACTTAAGCACATAGCTTAAGTACAATGCCTCAGGATCATATTTGAGACTGTAACCGGCAGAATCAATCCTTTCCCATTCATTGATCTTATCCTTAATATCCTCTGATTGAGCTTTTACACTCCATTCAATAAAATGATTAGAACTCAATTTCGGGTTCTCATGGTAATTTTTAATCTCGTAACCACCCCTTATTTCAATATTCTTAATAGTGGATTGCAAATGGTTGCGGGCAAAATCATGTTGAGTACCATCACCTAAAACAGCTACTACCTCTCCTGCTTTATCAGAACCCAGGTTAGTTTCTATTTGTGCAAGTTGATAATAACCTAAGATATCATAGGTTTCATCTTCATAGTCTCTGTTCGCTGAGGCCAGCAACTTTATAAAGTAAGGATTTTTCTTCCTGTCCGGTAGCCAGGTTAAAGAAATACCACCCATATATTCTTCGAAATTGTCTATTTCCTGCCCTTCATAAGCAGTACTCAACTGGAGTGCAAAATTGACAAGACCTGCACCGGATGTGCGGGAGTCAGGCACAAAAAAATACTTGCTTCTATTATAATTTAAAATAACACCCAACTGGAGACTTCTACTTATATCATATGTCATAAAGCTTTGTAAATCAACAAAACTGGGTACATATTCACCCGTTATTTCTAGAGAATTCAGTATGTATTGGGATGTTTTATATCGTGCCCCTATCAGGTACCTGAATTTCTTATAATTGTCCTTGCCTAGTTTTTCTGATCCTTCTATATGGGCAGACGCACCCAAAAAACTAGCTGAAACAGAGGCTTTTGTCTTTTCAGGTCTTTTATACCTGATATCAAGAACTGAAGAAAGCTTATCACCATATTTTGATTGAAATCCACCTGAAGAAAATGACAGATCTCTGGTCAGGTCAATGTTAGGAAAAGAAAGTCCTTCTTGCTGTGAAGATCTTATCAATTGTGGTCTGAATATCTCAAAATCATTCACATAAATAAGATTCTCATCATAATTACCACCCCTCACATTGTATTGCGAACTTAATTCACCCCCAGTACCTGATGATGTCCCTAGAGCAATACTTGGCAAAAGACTTTCCAGGTTTCCACTTACAGTAGGCAAAAGTTTAAGATCATCTACATTCTGCCTTATCTGCCCATTTTTCTCCATTCTTTCTTCAGTGATTACTACTTCCAATGGTGATGAAGAAGTAACCAACTGAACATTTAGCTGTACTTCTCCTCTTGTAAAAGACTTAATTGTATAGTTGTATGCTTTATACCCAACTCTGGTGATAATAAGTTTAATATCTTTTTCAGCATTGACTATAATCTCAAATTTACCTTCAAGATCTGAGGAAGTGCCGATAGTAGTACCATCAACTCTTATATTGACATATTCAAGTGACTGTCCTGATTCAATGTCTTTTATAGTGCCTTTTACTACTGTTTTGTATTGACAATAAGCCCCCTGAGATAAAAATAAAAGGATAGTAAAAAGATAAAGGAAGTACTTAGTCATACTATTAGTATATCATTGTCTGGATGTAACGACTTTATACAGTCAAAGTTTTATGTTCCAGATTTTTTAATTCCAATATGGTAGCCGTAGGATCCTCTGTTTTGAAAACAGCATTACCAGCAACCAGAACATCAGCACCTGCTTTTACTATTTCTGCAATATTATTGGGCCCAACACCACCATCTACTTCTATTAATGCACTTGATCCCTTCTCTATGATCATACTTTTACATCTTTTGATTTTATTAATCGTGTTAGGAATAAAGGATTGACCGCCAAATCCTGGATTTACTGACATAATAAGAACCAGATCCAGATCTTTAATAATATCAGTCAACATTTCAACTGGTGTATGAGGATTTAATGCAACTCCGGCTTTTGCCCCGCTTTGTTTAATCTGTTGTATAGTTCTGTGTAAATGAGGACAAGCCTCAAAATGTACAGTAATAATATCTGCACCTGCTTTTCTAAATTCTTCAATGTATTTCTCAGGCTCTACCATCATAAGATGGACATCAAGAGGTTTTGTAGCAACCCTCTTTATAAAGTCGATTATGAACATACCAAAACTGATATTGGGTACAAACCTGCCATCCATAACATCCACATGAAACCAGTCAGCTTTGCTGTTATTGATCATCTCTAAGTCCCTTGCCAGGTATCTGAAGTCAGCAGAAAGTACAGATGGTGCTATTAAATGATTCATATTTTTAAGCTTAGTTTATTAAGTAAATTCAATTTGGTCATCGCTCAGTAATTCTTTTCCCTGCATCTTTAATAATACCTGAACTACCGTTTTTACATCCTTTTGGCAATAAGTAGAAATCCTATCCAAATCCTTTTCTATCCAATATACATTTCCAACCTCACTGCCATCTATATCATCTTTTGGCGAGGCGATACCCAATACTGCTGCCAATAAAATTAAAGAAGTATAGTTTTTATTGTCGCCAAACTTCCAAAGCTCCAGGGTATCAATAAATTGTTTTGTTTCCCATGGTTTCTTACCAGCTACCTGAATAATATCTGGTATCTCCATACTGTGAATCATCATTCGCCGGCAAAGAAAAGGAATATCAAACTCTTTTATATTATGACCACAGAGAAAACTGTTAAGAGGGTCATTAAATCCCTTATTTAATAATTGAGTCAAACCTTCAAGCACTTCTCTTTCATCATCAGATTTAAAGGATTTGAGTCTAAGTACTAAATTATTTCCTTCTTTTCTAAGAAAGCCGACAGAAATACATACCACTTTAGCAAATTCAGAGAAAATACCGGCCTTATCATTATAAGATTTCGATATATTTTCATTGGTCAATTCCATTTCACGATTCAGTTGACTACTCTTTTTAGTCCAAAGGAATTTAAAGTTATCATTCAATTCATTATAGTTTCCCTTTTCACTTACAGTTTCTATATCTATAAATAGTGTCCGGGACAAGTCTAAATAAGGGAGAAGCATGAGAAATTAAAATTATTTTATATGGTTATATAATGAAATATATTAAATTTGCGTTATAGTATCGACAATCTATTTAAAATTATCTAAACACGAAATTATGAGTTTATCCCCAGATAACAGAAACAAAGTTCTAGGTATTGCTATTGCAGCAATAATTGGCCTATTAGGACTAAACGCTTATTTGTTATACAATAAGTCTCAGTTAAGTCATGCTAATACTCAACTTACCACTCAACTGGATGAAACCAGTAAGTTAAAACTTGAGTTAGAAACACAGTACAATGAAGCCTTGACAAAAATGGATGAAATGAAAGGCGACAATGAACAAATGAATAAAAAGATTGAAGAACAAAAAGCCGAGTTAACAACTGAAAAGAATAAAATAGCCGGTTTAATTAAAAGTAAATCAGATTTAGAAAGAGCTAAAAGCCAGATGAGTGGATTAGTTACGCAATATTTGGCACAATTAGAAGAACTTAAAATGAAAAATGAAGTACTTACTAAAGACAATGTTGCTCTTAATGAAGACAAAACTAAACTTACTACAGATCTTCAAACTGAAAAAGCAACTACCCAAGAGCTTTCGTCAGCTAAAGCAGCATTGGTAAGTGAAAAAGAAAACCTTTCTCAGGTTAATGAGAAATTATCTTCTAAAGTAACCAAAGCTTCTGTTATTAATGTAAGCAAAGTGGAAATAACTGGGCTTAAAGTGGATGCTAAAAGCAAAGAGCATAAAAAATCTTATGCAAAAAACATCAACAGACTTAGAGTTTGTTTTGATGCTGCTTCAAACGAAATTACAGATGGTGGTACCGAATCGTTTTATATTAGAATGATTAACCCGGTAGGTGAAACATTAGCAAGGGAAGATCTTGGTAGTGGAACACTTACTACTTCAGATACCAAAGAAAAAGTAAGATATACCACCGTAAAAGAAATACAATATAATAAAGCTGCAACTCAAGTATGCCTTAACTGGGATCAGGATCAGGCTTTACCTAAAGGTGTATACAATGTAGAAGTATACAACAAAGGATACATTGCAGGTAAGAGTACTTTTAAATTGAAATAAATAAATCAATCATTATTTCTTATATTATCCACAGTGTGAAAATGACACTGTGGATTTTTTTATGAAGGCACTATTAGTTCTAGCTTTAATTTTTATTTCCTTGTCCTGCTATAGTCAGGACATTATCTGGCAGGATAGTACCCATTATGATTTTGGTGACCTTAAACTAAACAACTCTGCTACCCATGATTTTATCTTTCTTAATAATTCTAAGCAAAATATATTTGTTGAGACTGTTCGGACCACCTGTACTTGCACTGATACCGAATGGACAGGGTCTGCAGTTCTTCCAGGGAAGCAGGGTAAAGTTAGGGCGATATTCAATAGTCATGACTTAGGATATTTTAATAAAAAGTTAAAAGTGTACTTTAAAGACATAAAGGGAGCTATAATTTTAAGAGTAGAAGGAAATGTTGAATAGGGTATTTAGCTTTGATTTATATACATTTAGTCAATATATTCCCATTCTTAGTCGACTAGTTTGATATATTTTACAATCAATAAACAGCTCATCACGTTCAATCCAAAGTTATTTCATTTATATTTACCGATCAATCAATTAAATAGACACTCGTGATAATTTTAATCTTTTTATTAGTTACTTATTTACTGTTTTGTTATACACTGAGGCCACTTTTAGTTAAAGCTGGGTTTGATGGTTCAAAAGCATGGATACCGGGAGCCAATTTCGCTGAAGCATTTAGAATGGTAGGGGATAACCCAAACAGAGTGTGGTGGTTATTATTTCCAATTTATAATATTTTTGTTTATGTAGGAATTTGTGTAGATGTTGTAAGGTCCTTTGGTAAATATAAATTTTCAGATTCTGCTCTGGCTGTAATTTATGCCCCCTATATATTTTACAGAATAAATAAAAACGGAAATAAGTATGTGGGTCCAACGCTAAAGCTAGAAAAGGAATATGTGCAAAAGCTCCAAGAAGCCAATGCTAAAGGAGACAAGCTAGTATTAGCCAGGCTAGAAAATAATAACCCATACAAAAAAGGATTGGCAAGAGAATGGACAGAAGCTGCAGTATTTGCTATTTTCGCGGCTGCTTTTATCAGGATGTTCTTAATTGAAGCTTACCAGATACCTACTTCTTCAATGGAAGGGAGTTTATTAGTAGGTGACTATTTATTCGTAAGTAAAGCAAACTATGGAATAAGAACTCCACAGACAGTTTTAATGGTTCCGCTAGTCCATAATCGATTACCATTTTTTGATGGAGAATCCTATATTTCAAAGCCTAATCTGCCATATTTCAGATTACCGGCTATGACACCTATTAAGAGAAATGATCCTGTGGTATTCAATTATCCAGAAGGTGATAGTGTTTATTTTGATCCGAAAAGAACTTATAGTATATATGATGTAAGACGTGACCCGGGAAGAGTAATTAACCCGGAAGGTAAAACACTTTCTATAAGGCCGGTAGATAAAGAGGACCATTATATAAAAAGATGTATTGGTATATCAGGTGATACTATACAGGTAAAGAACAGACAAGTATTTGTAAATGGTATTCCTGCAGTTAATCCTAAATATCTTCAATATTTCTATAGTATTACCAATACCGGGGGAAGTTTAAACAAGAATTACTTTGATGATTGGGGAATATCCCAAGAGGATATATTAAATATCAGCGGCAATGATATGATATTGGTACTTAACAAAGAACAAATAGATAAGATTAAGTCTGAAGCACCAACTGCCCAGATTACACCATATCCGATGACACCAAGACCTTTATTTCCTTATGATAGTGTACATTATAAAAACTGGTCTATAGATAATTATGGGCCGGTATGGATTCCTAAAAGCGGGGTAACTATCCATTTAGGTCCTGCGAATATTGCTATGTACCGAAGAGTAATTGGAGTATATGAAGGAAACAAACTGGAAGAGCATGCTGGAAAAATAATTATCAATGGTAAAGAATCAGATAGCTATACTTTTAAACTTGATTATTTCTGGATGATGGGAGATAATCGTCATAACAGTGAAGATAGTCGATTTTGGGGTTTTGTACCAGAAACACACATTGTAGGAAAACCACTCTTCATATGGTTCTCGACTAAAGATGCAATGATGTCTCATGGTATAAGATGGAACAGGATATTTACAGGTGCAAATAAATTCTAAAAGATAATTTTATAATATTTAAGCCATTATGCATAAGTGTATAATGGCTTTTTTCATTTTATCTTATTAGAATATTATTAGAATCTCAAGCTGAATTAAAATAGCTAAACGAGCCAGGAACAACAATTAATAGCATTAGAGCATATACATGTTTAATAATATTAGGAACAATTAAGCTCTAGTATAATTAAATTGGAACTATAATTGTAAATTGTAGTTTATAATAATATCAATTAAACTAATAGTCCTATGAAAAACCATCAACAAAACCCAATCAGGTTGGTATTCACCATTATCGCCATTCTCTTTATAAATTGTATTGGGCACGCTATTTTATATACAGCTACATCATCCGGTAATTGGAGCAATCCTTTAACCTGGGGAGGAGTTGTTCCCGAAACTGAATTAAAAGATAACCAGGTGTTAATTCCAACAGGTATTACTGTAAATATGGATGTAGATGTATTTTTAAATGGTACACCTGTGATACTTGAAGTTAATGGGACTCTACTTGCAAAACCTAATTCAATATTTACCGCGAGTTGGGGCCTAATATCAGGTACTGGTATTATGACATTTGATAATATGGAAATTAATGGTGGTACTACTATGATTTTTAATGGTGTTTTAACAACAAAATATCTTACAAATGGCTTACCTGATTTTAAAGTTGAAGCAGATGTTAATGTAACTCAGTCATTATTTCTTACTAATGGTAAAATGACTTTAATAGACAATGGTAGCCTGACCATGGGGATCAATGCTGATATTGTGGTAACTCATGGAGCTATTATCCTTAGTGGAGGTAGTCTTGAGTTAAATAATCCTTACAATGTTAATTATACAAATGAATCAACAGATGCAGGTGCAGAACTTATCGGTTTAGGGTTGAATAATGTTCTTGTGAACGTTCAGGATAGTGCAAGTAAAGTTGTTTTATCAACTAATATGAGTCTAACCGGCACCTTAAATTTAATGAATGGAACATTATCCCTTAATGGGCATGACCTTAGAATTGAGGGTCATATTGGTATAAATGACAATGGCACATTAAGTTCTTCTGGTGTTTCCAATTTAATAATAAATACTAAGGAATCACCTGGAGGATCATTGAAATTTATTCAAGGTGAAGATATACTTAACAATCTTGCAGTAGAAATTAAAGATGGAGGTAAGTTAATAATGGATTCCAATATAAATATTGATGGACTACTGGAATTTAAAGCTGGCAAACTGGATATTGGAAATAACAGAGTTAAGTTGGCATCGGCTGCATCAATATCAGGTGCAAGCCTATCCTCTTACATTATAACCGGAGCTAATGGAAATCTAAGTATGAATGTAAAAACAGCTGGCGGTAATAAAGTGTTATTTCCTATTGGAACATCTGCTTATTATGCTCCTGCGCAATTTAGCTTAAGTCCAAATTCTAATAATTTAAGATTAAATCTAAATGTAAGACCTGATGTATGGCAAAATGTCAATTCTGGAATAGATCTTTCCATTGTCCAGCCATTAGTTGATTTTACCTGGAATTTAAGTTCTGATACAGCCATTTCAAATATAAATTTGACTTCAGATCTTATGTGGCCTGTTAATGCTGAAGTTAATGGATTTAATAGGAAGAAAGCTTATGAGTCCAGTTATCAATCTAATAAATGGGATAAAATAACTTCGAGTGGTTCAATCGCTTTAGGAAATGGATTATATACTATAACTAGAGATAATATTACAAACCTATCGTCATTAACGGTTTTTGATGAAAATGCAATTACCCCTGTGAATAACCTTATTGAATATTCCAATGTTATTGTTTACCCTAATCCTGTTACATCCACATTGTATATTAAAAATAAAATAGAACTTATAGCGAATGGTAAGGCAGAAATCTTTAATCTTAGTGGTGAATTATTAAAAACTTATCATCTCGTTAATTCAAATGAGGCTATTTCTGTACTTGAACTTATTCCAGGAACATATCTGTTAAAGATTACTGTAAATGGAACCAGTGAAGTAAAAAGATTTATTAAACAATAAACTTTATTTAGACTATATAGACGCTGTTAATAACTGAAATGGATTTAATAATAAACCGCTATCAATAATAATAAAATAAGTGTATCTTTGTAAGAAAGATATGCTAACTCTAAAGATTACAAATCCAATTTCGCCTGATGAAGTAAAGCTTGCTATGAAA
>Ga0193744_1000075_pt1 | contig 39367 bp, 69 predicted proteins | sample L1a1metaG_FD_143056 | JGI IMG/M metagenome (GOLD analysis project Ga0193744, IMG submission 143056) | Soil microbial communities from a riparian zone of the East river system, Colorado, United States - L1a1 | ecosystem: Environmental > Terrestrial > Soil > Riparian zone | place: USA: East River...
AAAATTGGAAAGGAAATAGTTTCAAATATGGAAAAAGAAAAACCTATAGGATAAATATTTAAAAAAAGATAAGTTAGCCTGAAAAAACACGGGGATATAATGGTTTCTTTCCTTGAATCGAAGACTAAGTTTTTCCAGGAGGGTGTCGCCAATCTGATCGAACAGCTTGACACAATCGAGTTAGGCGCATGCCTTACCAAGTGCCGTTTGATGATGGGCATGTCTCGTAAGGCTGCATCTGAGGCGATGGGGATTGGGCCGGCAATGCTTACCCAATATGAGTACAATATATCTATACCTGGCCCACTGGCATTGAAAAAGATCTTCGAATTCTACGGCCTTCCCCTGGAACGAGCGGATGGAATGGTCTTAGCGGCTATGAAGAAAAAGTATGACACTCAAAAGATGCGTGGTTTAAGAAAGCGGAGGACAAGATCATGATGGATGGCTTTATTAATGCAGGAAACGGCCCAAACGGAGCCAATCTAGTGGATAGCAAAGGTCAAGCATATATCTTGCTTAATGGTAGCTTTATCGAGCGTTACAACGCGTTGACGGATTGCATGGTTAAAATGATGGCTCGAGTTGATGAGCTTGAGAAGGTGAATAATGAAAAAGTGCCCTGATTGCCAAGAGATTGCCCCCTTTTACGAGGGGTATGATGACTGCTTCTGCGAGAACTGCAACAAGTGGCTAGGAGAAAAGTGCAATGATCCTACATGTAACTTTTGCCCTAAAAGGCCTGATCGGCCTAATGTAAGTCTCGCCAAAGCGAAAAAGATGCCTACAGCGTTTAGATATATCAAACCAGGAGTGAAAAGTGAGTAAGGAAGAGCCTAAAGAGTTAAGAAAATACGTTGTTTATTGTGGTGAACATGAAATGCCGATTACGGCTGAAGTATGCATGATTTCTAATGGAATTCTTGAGTTTTACAGAAATGGCGAAGCTCTCATCGTTTTCAAAGAATGGGATTACTTCGTGAAACTTCCCACCGAATGTTGTGGAAAGTGTGAAGAGGAGTGTGACGAAGAAGAGGATTCTATTGAAGAGAAGCTAGAGAAATTCATGAAGGGATTTGGTTACACGAAGGCAAAGCTATGAATCTAAGACCTCTAGGCAAAAGAGTTCTCATTAAGCGTACGCCTAACGAACAAAAGGTGAAGGGTATCTTGATTCTTGCAGATCAGCAGGTCAAGAAGGCCGAGGGTGAAGTGATCGCTATGGGCGATGGCATTACCGAGGTTAAAATCGGCGATGTCGTCATGTTCAATCCTTATTCCGGAGTTCCGGTAGGTGCGCCCGATGACGACTTGCTTTTACTTAAGGAAGAAGAATTGATTGGCGTGGTGGGATGATCTTCACTATCCCAATCCGCATACGATCCGAGGGGAACCTGCATGAGCATTGGCGAAAGAAGCATGCCCGAGACAAAGAAACTCAGGCCATGCTAGCCATCTGGTTCAAAAATGCCAGGCTTCCCGAGTATCTACCTTGCACGGTGAAGTTTACAAGGATTGCGCCACGCAAGATAGATGATGATAATTTGGTCTTTAGTCTCAAGTTTTGTCGCGATTGTGTGGCAGATTACCTGATTCCAGGCCTTGCAAGGGGTCAAGCGGACTCTGATCCAAGGATTAAGTGGGAATATGCCCAAGAGAAGGGGAAGCCCAAGGAATATGCCTTAAAAGTGGAGATCGTGAGTGGATAAATATTCGATAGAAAATCTTGTGCCTACATTTTTGGAGCATAGTATTGAAAGCCAGAAGCGTTATGCTGAGGATGTTAAGAATTACCCCGATGCAGAATGGGCTAAAGATCCTTTCGACATTTCACAAGCTTTGCATAGTATTTGTGAAGAATTGATTGAGATTAGGAGAATTTTAGATGAGCGATAGAAGCAACGGCTATAACTCAAAGGATAAGTAATGGAAAATTGCGATATGTGTGGCTCAAAGATAGTCGATGGAAAATGTGATTGCGGAATATGGAAGAGTGCTGAAGAGATGAAGGACTGTCCTATGAAGCAGTCCATCGAGAAATTCCATGACATGAAACGCTTTAGTGTAACAGGTGATGCTCCTCATCTGGGATGTGCAGTTGTTTATTTCAGGGGAGATTACTTAGATTGCAAAGCGGTCGAGCAGTTCATTTATAATATGAAAGGCAGACCTTATCATGAGGAAAAGGGATGATCTTACAATTAATTCCACAGATAGAAATGCAAACAAGTAAAGGCCGAGGCTTTGCCAACTTCCTCGTTGATCGCGGCATGGACTTCGATAACGAATGGATTGTATTCCTCGATTCTGGCGAGATCTGGAGTTTCCTAAATAAGGATGTGAGGATACCGAAGAATGTTACTTATGGCAGGGATGGGGGAGATAAAGAGGAGAGCGAAAGTCCTAAGCCAAAAGAAGAGAAGGTTTACACTGCCACATGTGAAAAGTGCGCTGACGATTTCGACTATACTCGGTGGACTTTCACAGGGTATGAGTGTCCTCGATGTGTGGCAAAATAGCCAAAGTAGGCTTCTTTTTACCTATAGTTGTAGCCATTCTTACATTCATGAAGTAATCGCAATCCTCCCCTTTTCGGGGAGATTCGCTAAAGTAAGTGTCTAGAATCTCAGGTTTAGTTAAGAACCGACGGCACTTATCTTTTTGTGGACAGGTGTTATCTATGCATAGGCAAATATCAGCCATTAGCTTTCTCCAGTCGTTTCCATAGGTCCTTTTATAGCGATATTTCAGGTATCAACATGTAGATATCAGCAATAACAGCGAAGCCCATCCCTTCCATACTAAAGAATTTACCTTCCTCTTTATCGAAGTATACTTTGTGAGGAACAGAATATTTTCCATTAGATAATTTCCAGCAAATAAGGCAGTTTTCATCATCAGCAGGAAAGTTTTTACCGTCTAAAATAACCCAAACCGATCTGTTTTTACCTATAAAATTATCCAGAGACAGGTTGAATATGTCGCATACTAACACAGCCTCATCGAGTAAAAGGTTTCTCTTATCATTTTCTATTAGCGACAGACAAGCTCGGTCAATTCCTAATTTAGTAGATAGGTCTAACTGGGTCATATTATATTTTCTTCTAAGAGTCGCGATCTTATCGCCATGTGTAATTTTCAATTTGCTTTCTCCAATCTCTTCCATAGATCCTTATAGTTTATCTTCAGGGAGCACAGCTTACCCGCATGCCGCTCCGCTATCTTGGACAGAAGGTAAACCGTACGAATTGCCCGTACGTTCATTACCTCTTCCTCGTCGATCAGAGCATCTCTAACCCAGTCATCGTCCGCTGTAACGTTGTATAGCTGCATAAGCGGAACCACGTCGTCAAAGAAGCGTATCAGTTCGTCGCAGCCGAACTCTTGCAGGAATAGGTTTATCTCTTCTTCTAGGGTTTTACGTTTCAATTTACGTTTTCCAAACATTTTATAAGTTTCAACACAGAAACTATTAAAAGAGGGATGCCAAAGCCGAAAGTTAATATTAGAAATAAGTGTGGGCCCAAAAGCCAAACGCCATATTTTATAAAGTATTCTTCAATCATTTAGTTTCCTCTTGCTTCGGCAAATCATCCAAAAATATTAATGCCTCGTTAATAATTAAAAATGCATACTTTTCCTGTTGTTCTTTGCTCCACTCTATAAATACCTTAGAGGTTGCATCTGCGACTACTACAAAAAACAGAGATAATGCTTTTTGGATGCAATCGGGCTTTGTTTTTTTAAGTATAGGAAGTATAGCAGCCCCCATTTGGTTAGCCATATCTGCCATATGAGCTTTATCATCTTCTTCAATCATTTAGTTTCCCTCCACGATTCGCACCGTCCAGGCGTATTGTTTAATTAGGTCTATCTGCTCAGAAGTCAGGGTCACTGAGTTCTTGCCGTTACTACGCTTTATAAGAGCGCAGATCATCTTCGACGTATCGCATATGGGGTAATAACGCTCCTTCCCGTAGGAAGGGCGTAGCTCTAAGCATATTGTTTTATCGTTCATTTGCTCCTAGTAGTAGTCCGGATCGAAGCTATCATCAGCCTTGCGCTCGATGTAGGCTTCAAGCATCCGGTGGTTTGCATCAAGTAGTTTATCTATAGCACCGTTAAAGTCAGGGTCGATGAGATCTCGCATGATCTGGTTATACTCCTCGGTAAAGAAGTCCTTATCGTCGCCTTGTTCCCAGGCGCGTTCCATCATGTAGTGACGTTCTTCAAGCTGTGTGTCGTAGAAGGGTTCTGTTTGCATAGAGTCTCCGTTGTTGTGCCTATTAATATATCACTAGTAGCACTAAGGATGCAAGAAAAATCATGCTGCACCTATTTTTGTCGATTAAGCCCAGTATATTGGACATAAAATAAAGGCTTGTCAAAAACGGCACTCTAAAATACTCTAGGTTTTTACTAGGAGTAATGATGAATAAGGAACCTCCAAAAATTGTCGGAAAAGGTCATTCTAAATCAAAAATGAAGAAATTAAAAAGTAATGTAGAAAAAGTCATGGAATTAAGAAAAACTGATCCCATGAAACAAGACAAAAAGATGGCCGCTTGCTCTAAAATGAAGAAAAAGTAGTGCCATCTGAGATAACAGTCATCGTAAAGGATGACGAAAAGACTCTTAGAACAAAGAGCCTCATTTACGAGAGCTATACCGTAGACGAGGCAGACCCTATTTTAAAGGAATGTATTGATCGCACCGTTAAAGAGTTTAACGGCGATCCTACAGATATACAAATCAAAATAAGCATGACGGTTAAATGAGTAGGCCAGAAAAAAATATTGATTGGACATTAGTAGATCAATTGTTAATGGCAGGCTGTCTAGGTACAGAAATAGCTGCTCATTTCGATATGCACCAGAATACTTTTTATGCTCGTATAGAAGAAAAGTATGGGCTTAGTTTCACACATTATTGTCAGGAAAAGCGGTCTAAAGGGGATGCAATGATTCGTGCTAAGCAATATGACAAGGCTTTGAAGGGCGATAATAGTATGTTAATTTGGCTTGGTAAGAATAGGCTTAGACAACGTGATAAAGCCCCAGATGAAGAACAATTAGAGAATATGGAGAAACTTGCAGCATCCCTATCAGCATTTCTTGCACAAACATCCGGAACTAAGCCATCTGTCGAATCGGATCTGGAGACTCAGTAACCTCTATTATATTAAAGACTCTAATGGAAAGCGTATCAAGTTCGTGCCTAACTGGGCACAGCTAGAAATCCTTAACGATCCCCACGCTTTTGAGCTTTGCTTAAAATGCCGCCAAATCGGAATGACGACCCTTTTCTGTATTGATGGTTTGGACTCCGTTCTATGGAACGACAACTTTCAGGCCGGAATAGTCGCCCAAACACTCGATGATGCTTCTAATATCTTCAAAGACAAGCTGAAATTTGCCTATGACAATCTGCACCCGACAGTACGCGCTTTATTCAAGCAGGTAGGGGATTCGGCTAAGGAAATGAGCTTTTCCCACGGCTCCACCATACGAGTAGGTACCTCATTACGCTCTAGCACCCTTCAAATGCTCCATGTCTCCGAGTTCGGTAAGATATGCGCCAAAGATCCAGAGAAAGCACGCGAGATTATCACGGGTTCTTTAAACACGGTACATGCCGGGCAGAGGATTATCATCGAATCTACAGCAGAAGGAAGAGAAGGGCGGTTCTTTGAGATGTGCCAAAGTGCGATGGCCAAGAATCGTAGTGAGCTTGGGCCATTAGACTTCAATTTCCGATTCTTTCCCTGGCATAGGCATCCCGAATACAAACTCGATCAGGTTGTGCCCATTTCTGACTTTCACGCCGAATATTTCGACAAGCTTTACCTCAAGGGCATTGTATTATCAGACGCGCAGAAATACTGGTATGCCAAAAAGTATGAGACTCAACAAGAAGATATGACTCGCGAGTTCCCGTCCTTTCCAGAGGAGGCATTTTCGGCTTCACAGGATGGTTATTGGTATGCTACACAAATGAGACAACTCCACGAAGAAGGACATATTGCCAATGTTAGCTATGATCGCGCTTTGCCTGTTCACACTGCTTGGGATTTGGGCCAGGCAGATTTTATGGTCGTCTGGTTTTTCCAGATCAACCGACAAGGTGAAATTAATGTTATTGATTACTACAAGGCTTCTAATACTTCTCTCGATCTTATGGTGTCCATTCTATCATCTAAAGGGTATGTTTATGGCACTCATATTTGGCCTCATGACGCTAACGCTCGTGACAGAGCTGGGATTACTTTTAAGATGCAGGCAGCGGATTTAAACCTACATGGCATTGTTTTAGAGAACCATGACTTGAAGGATGGCATTAATAAAGTGAGGATTACCTTATCTAAATGCTGGTTCGATGCTAAGAAGTGTAAAGAGGGGATACATGATCTTGAGGCTTATAAAAAGAAGTGGTCTTCCTCTATTGGGGGCTGGTCTAGCGAGCCTGCTCACGATGCTGCTTCTCACGGGGCTGACGCTTTTCGTTACCTTGCTGCGGGTTATAGTCGCGTTGCTGGCGCAGCTAATGCAAAAGATGACTACGCGGCTGTAAATGCTTATTATTCGATGTAAGGTGAGAAAATCGTACTATGAATATTTGAATCTGTTAAATACCATCCCAATCTATGGGCATATACACTTTTCCCGTTCATAAAAAGGTAATAAATTGAGAAACAGCGATCCAATTTTTTGGCCCTCCTCAGATATAGACCTTTCACTTCGACAATCTATGAAGAGGAACTACGATGATTCCATCAACATCTTGCAAACTCAATGGAACATGGCCGATCTAGACCAGCGCTTTGCAATGGGGGATCAGGAAATATGGGCTTCTCTTTATCCTGGCACCATGAATTTGCGAAGGAAGATGTTCAACTTCAACATTATTAACCCCATCATCCAGGCTATCACGGGCCATCAGCGCCAGACTCGTAAGTCTACCATTTGCATACCAGTGAAACCCGAAGGGCAGAAGACCGCCGACCAGCTTAGTAAGTGCCTTTATCATATCCACAAGAACGGCCTTTATCAAACCTACAGTGAAGCATTTGAGCAGGGGTGTCTAACCACAGGGTTAGGTTTCCTATATTGCTATAAAGACTTGCAAGACGACCCTATTTCGGGCGATCCGAAGGTGCGCTATATCGACATGAAGCAATGTATCTTTGATCCCTTCTTTAGACGTAGAGATCTTTCGGACATGCGTTATTGGTGGGTGAGGACATTCTACGGCAGAGAAGAGGCCGCCCTTAACTACCCTAAGCTCCGAGAAGAAATCTTGTCGATGCCGAAAGGATGCTATCGGGATGATAAATTCTATTATATGCCCGAGGTTTACCAGCTTCAGTTTCCAGACCTCATAGCTGTAGATGAATACTGGTATCTATCCACTCGGGAAGCTACCTTTCTTGTCCAAATAGACACAGAAGAGTGTCAGGAGTGGACGGGGGACGAAGAGCAGCTAAGGGATGTAATGCGGACGTTTCCAGGGATGTTCCGTGTGCTTAAGCAACCTAAGCAGACGGTAAGGCGTACTATCACTGTAAATGACCGCGTGTTGCTTGATGAAGGGCAGCCTATGGGCCTGGATCGCTACCCCATCGTTTGTTCCCTAGGATACTTTCAGCCGAACACGGCGTACTATGCGTATAAGTTCAGGGGCGTCGTGAGGGATATGAAAGATAGCCAATATCTTTTCAATCAATTAAAAGTATCAAATTTAGATATACTGCAAGCCCAACAACAGGGTTTAAAGATACGTCAAGGTTCACTTGTTACTCCAGAAGATGGACTAAATCAAGGCCACGGAAGGATGCTTGTCTATAAGAAGGATGCGAATCCTGGGGATATCGAGCAGATGGATATTCACCCTCCTTCACCTGTCATGTTACAGATGGAAGAGATGCTAATGAATACCGCTCATCGGATTGCTGGTGTTGATCCTTCAGCTATGGGGATAGATGTAGATGATAAGGCCGGAATCATCTCTATGATGAGGCAAGTAGCGACAGCAAGGAATTTACAGCGTCTATTTGACCAGTTTGATGAGATGCAAACCCAAATGGGGGATATTCTCATCGAGATTATCCAGAAAAGCTGGACATGGGGTAAAGTCAAAATGGTTTGTGGTGAAGATCCAACCGAGGAGTTCGACTCTAAGTTATTCATGAAGTATAACTGCAAGGTGATTCCAGGCGCGCTTACTGAAACACAGCAGCAGCTTGAATTGGCTCAGCTTCTTTCAGCTAGAGAGATTCTAGGCGATCTAGTATCACCTAAAGATCTACTAGAAGCTATGACACTTCAAAACAAAGACAAGCTTATCGAGTCTGTCATGCAGAGGGAGCAAGCTCAGCAAGAACAGCAGAAGCAGATGGCTCAGATGCAGATGCAGCAGATGGAAGTGGATAACGCTACTAAGATTGGTTATGCTAAAGCTCAGGAAGGGCTTGCTGAAGAGCGTAAAGCTAAGATCCAGGTTGACATCGCTAAGGCTGAGGAAGACATACGCAAATCTCACCTAGATGACACCGAGTCTTTACTTAATGTTGCGAAGATTATGAAAGAGCTTCAGGGCTTAGATATTCAGCACTTACAAGCTAAGATCACGATGCTGCATGACATTAACAACCTGAATTTCGAGCCTGATTTTTCTAGCAAAGAACGAAAAAGTTTATTACAACAAGTATAAAAGGAGATCTATATGAAAGAAAGCATGGGGAACGCCGGTTACGACCAAGGCAACATGAATCCAAAAGTAGAAGACTATCAGCGTCCAATGGCCGCTTATTCTCAAGAAGGTTTTAGCAAGACTACACAATATGTAGAGCGTAACAACGCAACTCAAGTCAAAGCTGCTAAAGACATCGAGAAACAGGCTTATAAAGGTCGTTATTCATGAAATCTTGTGGCATGAAGGCCAAAGAGCCAATGAAAGATGCAAAGAAAGATATGGGCAATATGATGAAAGCTGGCAAAAAACTGGCATCCATTCTTCCTCTGGGAAAGAAGGGTGTGCCTAAAAAGGGTAAGTAATGTCTAAATTAGCGAAAGTTAATAAAGTGGCAGTCCAGAAAGGGCCAATCGTAGCCGATCAAAAGACTATGAAGACGATGAGCCGCAAAGAAATCAACGTGGAAGATGCGGGACGTAGGGCTTTGCTTGATGACGGTATGACTCTAAAGATGATGACACCTAAGCGATGACCGAAAAAAAGTATATTGAAGTTACTTTTAAAAACGTTTCAGACTTTAGAAGTCGTATTGCCAGACTTTGGCAGGAACAGAAAGATAATGAGTGCTATGACTTTATATTCCTGGATAAGGAAACGGAAAGCGAGTACGAAAAACTGATAAAATGTTTTTATAAAGAGTAACGATGGTCAAAAGCCTATACGCTGATCGGGATACAGTAGGTACTATTTATAGGAACCTGCAAGAAACAGGATCGAAGGATAAAGTAGAGGTTGGGGATATGTGCCGAGAGGTCATGTCTTCGCTTGTTGAAGATCTGAACGATACCATTAAGTCTGATCCCTATGAGGGCAAGCCTTTTTATATCTGTATCCATGAAAAGAAAGATATGATGATGCCTTCGATGCTCTTACGTCGCGTCATTACTTCTTTATATCGCCCATATCCTGAGGATGACACTACAGTTTTTTGGACAAGTCCTAAGTCTAACGAAACGCTTTTTTGCTGGTGTATCCCTCATTGGTCTGAGATGGACAATATCATAGCCAATGAAGAGCTTTATGATGTCGATCTAGTTTTAACTATCAAGGCCTGGAAATCGTATAACCTGGAGTATTTCGGGTTTATGAAAGACGATATAGGCAATTGGATTCCCAATCTTAGGATTAAGGATAAGAAGATGGAAGCGCCCAAGAGCCGGTTGATTCTTCCATGTTAATTCCACTCTACATTATAGATGGATATATTTCTGACCCAATATTCCTTGTTATGATTTCTCATAGCCTGATCAGAGCATTCTCTTGAGCAAAACTTCCGTCTATTAGCTGGAATCGCTCCCTTGCATATCCTACATTCAAGTTTAGTTTTTATAGTACAGCTTAATTTTTGTTTATATACACATTTATAACATTCGCTCTTTCCGAAGAAATCCGACTCTTTTACCTCTGTAGAACAGGTAGGACAAATCATATTACCTCACTTGTTAGTTGATATTTAAATTTTTATTCTTTAACGTCCAGATAAAGGTTTCGGCGCGCCTAAAAGCGTCAGATATCGGCCGAAAATCGTCTCGCCAACGAAACAAAAAAGGAACTCATGGAAGAAGAAGTCTTAAATAGCAGTATAGAAGAGGTCGCTCCTCAAGAATCCCAAAACCATAGAGAAGGCACTGAATCGGAGCCTCAAAACTCGAAGCCGGAAGTCGACAACTGGCAGCAGAGAAATTTTAAGGCTATACGAGACAGGCAAAAAGAACTCGAAAGAGATCTGCAAATGCAAAGGGATCTGAATGAAAAGCTAATGGCGATGGCCAAAGCATCTCAGCCTCCTCCGCCTATAGAGGTAGATGAATTAGATTCCATATCCGATGAGGAGTACGTTCCCAAGGGCAAGTCTAAAAAGCTAGTCCGTAAGGAAGTAGAACCTTTGAGGAAAGAGATAGAGGAGCTTAAAATGCAACTCAATCGACGGGATAAACAAGATCAATTCCACTCTTTAAAGCGTCAATTTGCCGATTTCGACGAGGTGGTTAATAACCAAACTATGGCCCTCCTTGAAGAAACAGAACCTGAGTTGGCTGAGACTATACTAGACCTTAAAGACCCTTATAAAATTGGTGTACAGACTTATAAATACATCAAAGCTCTTGGAATCCAAGGTAAATTACCGGATGCCAGACGCGCAAAGGAAGTAGATCAGAAGCTTGCGGCAAATGCTAAAACCATTCCGTCGCCTATAGCTTCAGATAAACGTCCAATGGCCCAAGCATTTAGGCTTACCGAAGCCGAGAAGAGCAAGCTTTATGAGGAGATGACAGGTTACGCTCGATTGGCATCTTCCGTGCCGGAGATGGGTTAAATCTCGGCCTACTTAGGAAAAAAGTAGGCTAAAAATGACAGTATCATTAAATACTATGCCGTCGCAGATTCAGCAACGGTATAACCAAAAGCTCTTGAGTACTCCAGAGCGCAACTTGATCCACAATTTATTTGCGGTTCCTGTTGAGCTACCGGATAACCAAGGGTTTATTGATAGACAGTCTCGTTATGACAGACTAGATCTATTCCCAGTGCCTCTCGATGATGCACAAACTAATCCTCCTTCTCAGCTATTGAATAGAGTGGATGTCGATAATTGCAGTCGACATATTAGTGATTATTATGCTTTAGCGGCGTAATTGTGCAGGGTTCGTGTCTATGCAACATATATTGTGTTGACCAGACAAGTAACCATCACTAACGAGGATAGAATTGTGTCCTCGATAAACCTAAGATGATTGACTTGGAAGCCCTCGCAGCTCGACTGGAGGGTAACAAGGGGCAAGTGAATATAAGGATTTAACTGGATGATCGCGAAACCGGGAATTAATAGAACGAAGCTCAAGGTAACATTGATATCGAATATCATGTATTTCATGAGATACTTCTTTCTTTTGAAGCCTTCGATGAGGAGTGAATGTATTTCTCATTCTCATCATGATTTCGCATTGTCTTTTTTTAACAATCAAGTAGGGATAAATTTTTGGCATAAGAGAGTCAAGCGTAGAACCGGAAATCTGAGCATTATAAATAGTTCTCTCCTTAAGAGAGACTCTAGTTTTTCGCTCTTGTTGGTTGTTCGTTGTTTGAGCTTTTTCCTTAACCCAATCCATCAAGTCTTTGTCAGTGTTGCTGATTTTGATATAGGTGTGATAGTTAAGAAGATCATGGGTAGCTTTAGTGCGGAAGAGTCCGATGAAAAAGCACCCTTCGCCATCAATAATCCCTGCGAGGTAAGCAAGTTCTATATCTGTCATATAAACCTTTTGTTTAAGACAGTATAGTATACAGCTAATACTTATATTTGTACAGCCTGAACGACTAAGTTCTTGGGACGCGAAAGCGTATGCGATAGTCTGAACTCCACGAATAAATAAAGGTGGAGAGGGAAGGCCGAAGAGCCATCCCCGCCTATGTAAAACAGATTTACATAGGTCATAAAAGTAACAGATTGCCAGTCCTTAATAGCGCGGCCGCTCGTTTGGGCCAAGCAATGAGAGAAACTCAGGACGTTCTACAGCGCGATAACCTCGAAAGTACAGCTTCGGTGATAAATTGCGTCGGTAAAAAATATACTGCCGACCTTAAATCTTCTCTGATTGACTTGGAACTCCTCGCCGCATAAGCGGACGGACAACAAGGCGGAACCCAGTTTACATGGGACCGTGAACGACTAAGTGAGAAGACTTCAACGTCCACTGAACATGGATCTCTTGAAGAAGCGATAGTCTGAACTCTATGGAAACATAGAGAGGGAGACCCGAAGAGGTTTCCCCGCCTAGGAAACTAGGTCATAAAGTAACAGATTGGGTGTTAACGGCGACTTGCCTACAGAAATGTCGATTAGCGATGTTGACGATGTTGTTACCGTTCTACAAGGTAACAGCGCAGAGTATATCACTAATATGATCGAAGCGACGAACCAGTTTTCGACTTCGGCCATCGGCGATTCTTATGGTTGCATGTTGACCACAAGAATGATCCCTGTGCTGAACAACATTGCTGGATTTACTCGTAAGCAGTTCTATCCAAATAGTACAACTCATACTCTTTCGTCAGAATGGGGTGGAGTTAATAACGTCCGCTTCTTTATTTCGGAGCAGGGTTCAGTTACACCTAATGCGTCTCTTAATGGTGCCGACATCGCTAACTGCTTTGTTGCTGCTAAAGAGTCGTATAAAGTCGTATGGCAGACCGGAGGTAAGGCTAAATTTATTTACTTGCCACCTGGGTTAAATGATTGGGCCCAGGATAAATCTTCTCTGATTGACTTGGACCTCCTAGCTGCGTAAGCAGTGGAAGACAAGGGCGAAGATTAAATGGTAATATATCTTACCACAGGTTATAATAAACACAAAAAGGATGTGTTTGTGGTAACTAGTAGGATATGTACCACATGTAACATTGAGAAGTCTTTCGATGAGTTTGGAAATTCAAAGAAAGGTAAATGGGGAAAAAGAGAGGTTTGCAAACCTTGCAAGCGTATTAAAGATAGAGAATACGAAAGGGCGAATCCCGACAAGATGACTGCTAAACATGATAGATGGGCAAAGAAAAATGAAGCTCATTTAGCAGCATACAGACATAAACGATATGAAAATAACCCTGAGCCTTACAAGGCCAGTTCAATAGAATATCGTAAGAAAAAGAATAACGAGCCTGTGAAGAAGTATAAATATAAATACCCTCACAAAAAAAAGGCACATTTATATGTTGAATTAGCGGTCCATTATGGGCATCTGATTAGACCGGATCGTTGTTCTAAATGTGGGATAGAATGTAAACCTCAAGGTCATCATCATGATTATGGCCTGCCTCTAGACGTTACATGGTTATGTCCAAAGTGTCATGGCTTTGAACATAGATTTAAACACGCTGAACGACTAAGTGAGAAGACCATTGTTGAAGACAGTGGAAGCGATAGTCTAGACTCTATGGAAACATAGAGAGGGAGATCCGAAGAGGTTTCCCCGCCATCGTGAAAAGGTGGTCAGTAGGTCTGCAAGGGGCTGAAAGTAATAGTTTTGACAATAATGACCCTTGCATGCTTCGGCACACAGCCGGCGCAAGCTTTTACCAGGGACAATGCATTACCAATGACCTATGGATGCAAAACTTACGCTCAACAGGCATCTAAGGAGGATCAATTATGTTACCTTACTCAATGATTGCTGGCGGAAGATTTAATCTTACCACAGCGAATATTGCATCGGGCTTAGACCTAGTATGCAACAGCCAGAACCCACCTGATTATATCGAGTTAAAGTCGATTACGGGATGGGGTGAATCAGGAGATGCGCAAGCTATTGAATGGTTCTGGGAAAAGTCAATGGCACAAGGAACAGCTAAAGGTATTCTTCAAGCTTCAGAAGCTTCTACCCCACAGTTACCAGCCATGACTTCCTACACAATTGCTGCTAATGGTATCACTACCTATGACACAGCAAATCCACCTTCTTTTGCAGCTTTAGCCTCATCTGACATCAATAAAACGACTTTTGTCGTTACGATGGCAAACACAGCGGCTATTTCTGTGGGTGATTTAGTTCGCGTTACTGTTCCTGTGGATATGTACCAAGTAGCTACTTATGTTTTCGGAGTGACAGCAGTTACCGCTAACACAAGTATTACACTTGGTTATATGGCTAGCGCTGTGAGTGCTGGATTAGCTGCTTTTGCTAACAATGCCGATACAGCAAATATCACTAAGTTCATTCAGAATAGAATGTACCCAAGATATGCTTATATCGCTTTGATTACACAAGCTGCTCAAGCCGTTGTTTATTTCACTGCACCTAACGACTTTACCCCAGGTGAAATCGTTTCTTTCAGAGTCTCTTCCGCTTATGGAATGGACGAAATTAACAACAAACCAGCTCGCGTGCTTAGCGTAACAAATAGTGCAACCGTATCTTCGATCACAATTGATCTAGATACATCAGGATTCACCGCATTTTCTTTCCCAACATCGGCAGTAGCCCTTGCTGGTGTAAGCCCTGCGGTGGTAGTGCCTTCATCGTCTGGCGTAGTGCCTCTCAATGGTAGTGCTACTAATCCTCAGCAGCCTCCTGGTACTAATCTCTTAGATACGTTTGATGATAGAAACGTGAGAGTTGTTCATTTAGGCGCTGGCCTGTTTAACGTGGCATCTCATGCCTCAGATAACGGAGACGTTTGGATGTATAGATTCTTCAAATATGATGACTATAAGACAGTATAGTATCTGAACATTAGACGCAACCCTAAGTGGTTGCGTCTAATTAATCCTAAACTTATACTCCCTTGAAAAAGGAGTGTAAGTTGAAGATTTGTACATGGTGTAAAGAAGATAAGCATTTATTGGAGTTCCCTAAGAGAAAGACTACTAAAGATGGACTATATCCTTGGTGTAAGGAATGTTGTAGAAAAAAGACCAAGGATTATGTTTTAAAAAATCCTGAGAAAGTTAAAGAAACTTCAGAGAAGCGAAAAGACAAGCACCTTGAAGCCGCTAGAATTTACAAAAAGCTTCATAAAGAGAGTTTAGCAAAAAAGCAAAAAATTTATTATGAGATAAATGCGGAAGCGTTAAAAGAAAAGGCAAGAGCATATTCTAAGAACTGCACGGAAGACCAAAAGAAAGCTCGTAGGGAATACTATCTTAAATGGAAAGAATCCGATAGTGGCAGAGAATATCTTAAGAACATAGCAAAAGAGAGAAGAATAAAATATAGAAAACAGTTTAAAGCTTCTCAGAAAGTTACAGATGCCGTAAGGTCTGGCAAATTAATTAGACCGGAAAATTGTAGTTTATGTGGAATGATAGGAAAAATAGAAGGCCATCACGCAGATTATTCAAAGCCTCTCGAGGTTATTTGGGTATGTCGTAAATGCCACATGGCCATTCATAGAATGTAAACCCGCTTTACACAAGGAAAGCAAATGGTAGAAATCAGAGAATACAATAAAAAACAAACGAGCAGACTGCCTGCTGAAAAATATGAAGAAGAAGTGAAGAAGCTTAAAAAAGCGCATGAACGTCTTGTTAAAGGACGATTTGAATTCGTCGACGCTCAAGGCGGCTGGATTGAGTTCGCCTATCGGTTTTTCAAGGGCGATATGCTTGTTACCTATAAGCTGTATCACGGCGAGACTACAGAGCTTCCCGCTGGTATTGTAAAGCATATCAACAACACGAAGAAAAAGGTGCGCAAGTTTGCTATAAACCTTGATCCTTCTAGCAATCGTGGTGTTCCATCGACTTACGAAGTTCAATCAAGGATTTCATTTATCCCATGTGAATCCTTATGACGGGTTTCTTTCCATCTAAGGTAGAGATCGAGGACATATCCAATGCTCAATATGGAGTGGTTACATTTATTGAAGACCATGAATTTTTAGTAAATGAGATCATTGGATTGCGTGTATCGAAACCGTATGGCATGGTGGAAATTAATAACAGGCAAGTTAAAATTTTAGATTTGACCTCTGATTCTGTAACTGTGGATGTGGATACTACGAACTTTACCCCATTCACGGTTCCGGGATCTCTGATTGGGACATCACCGCCTTATGCGGTGCCTTCAGCATCAGGAGTTGATCTAGCTTCCGCTTTGCCGAGAACGATATTAGAAGATGCTTTTGACAATAGGCCATAAATGATCGGTACATTAGATGATATTATCACGAAAGTTAGGAAGCTGACGGGCGCTGGAACTGATCTTCAACTTACCCGTGCGCAAATCATTGACTATATCAATTCGTTTTATCTCTATGACTTCCCAGCAGAGTTTAGAAGCTTAAAGCTTAAGGATATCTATACATTTAATACTATTCAGGGCTTAGACACATACCCTTTCGATTATAACCATTGGAGTACGGTGCAGAGTCCGGCCTACTGCATGAAGAGACCTATCGCTCTTTATACCAATAAATGGAACTTCTATGGCCAATCCTATAACTGGCAGTTTCAAGACAATTTCGCTTCGGGAGTGGGTACATCTGGCCCATACTCAGGAACCCTAACTTCTACGCCTATCCTTGCTAGTGTAAATAATAACCCAATGGTATTTACTCCTGCTCCTGCATTAGGGCCGTTCCCTACAGGTGTACCAGTAGCATTTCCACAGGCTAATATATCTAGGATTCAGAATATACTTATCACGGCCAATACAGCGACAAGCTCTCTGCATGTAACAGATGATAGCGCAGGTAATCTGATAGGCGACTGTTTGCCAAACGGAACAATAAATTATCAAACAGGGGTTATCTCAAACCTTCGGTTCTCTGCTGCTATTCCTTCAGGTAATCCTATACAGGCTCAGTATTCGCCTTATCAACCCACGGTGCCTTTGTCTATATTGTTCCAGCAGCAACAGTTCATCCTCCGACCTGTGCCAGATCGTGGTTACCCTATCGAGATCACGGCCTATCGGCTTCCTTCTCAGGCTCTACTTGGCTCCGAAGACCCCAACAATCCGAATACGGCTGGAGTTCCTGAGCTTTTAGAGTGGTGGGAAACAATTGCATTTGGAGCGGCTAAGAAAGCTTTTGAAGACCGTTGGGATGATGACGGGGTTGCGAGCATGGATAAGAGCTTGAAAGAGCGATACGCAAATAATGAAGCTAGAACCTATGCTCAGCTAGGCTCACAAAAGATAGATACTATTTTTACCGATCAACTGGATTGTAACTATGGCTATTATGGCCTTACATTCGGCAATCCTGGAGGCAAATCATGACATATGGATCTCTCCCTAACTCGGGGCAATCCTTGGGGCAAACTAGAGCCACCATTAAAAACAACTTTGACCTGATAAAATCTACTATAGATCAGAATCACAGAGACTTTAATGCCTCGGGCGCAGGCAAGCATTACGTTATTCAAATGCCTGTTACTGCAACTATCCCTGTAAATCCAGTTCCCCCAGGCGGTTTGGTTGCTGGGGATGCTAATATCTATTCGAAAACCTCAAGTGTTGCGAGTCAAATATTCTTTAGCCCTGACGCTTCAGGCAATGAGTATCAATTAACACGAGCGATAACAGCCAATTTTGCAAGTTTTAGTACTAACGCTCCTTATGGGGTAGCTCCAGCTAATACCATAATTATAGGTGGATGGACATTTCTACCAGGTGGAATGTTGTATCAGTACGGATTATTCACGGGAACTTCTGCTTCAAGCACTCCAACTAATGGTACTATTCCTTTTCCTATAGTTTTTACTAATCCTCCTTATGTAGTTCAACTTCAGGTAAGACGAAACGATGCTTCTGGTGCCAGAGCTTCTATTTCCAGAACAAGTCCTCCTACTGCGATAGATTTTACCTACAATTTGGAAAGTGGTACTTGCGATGGTGTTTATTGGGTAGCAATCGGGATATGACTAAATTAGATGAGCTTTACATAGCCGGAAGTGACATCGGTCTTCAGTTAAACAAGAAGCCCTACCTCCTACCCGATAAAGCTTTCTCTAAATTAGAAAATGCCTATGTATACCGTGATCGAGTTATCAAGAGACAGGCTCTCCGTTCATTAGGCCGATTACGTCGAGTTTTTACGGGAGCTGATGTTCGTTCATTGGGAGTTACGGTAGCTCTTCAGACTACTTACACTTATGCGGATATCTTTGCTTCTTTTATCCCTCCTCTTGGTGCGGCTGAGCCAGATAAAAGCATAGAGCCAGGATCTTTAGTCATTACGATTGCGGCTCCCGATGCAGCAACATTCACCGATAATGGATTGGGCGGTTTCACCGTTACAGGCGCTGGCGTAGCCGCTGGCTCTTCGGTTAACTACGCGACAGGTGCAGTAACTATCGTCTTAACCGCCTCCGCAGGTGGAGCAGCTATCACGGCAGCTATAAACTATTTCCCCAATCTCCCTGTAATGGGGATAGCGGACAGAGAGATCAGCTCGGTAAATGATGAAGAAACCTTCTTCTTTGACACTGTCTATGCTTATAAATTCGTGGGAAGCGGCTTCCAAGAGGCCATACCTGGTACAGTCTGGACAGGAACGGACTACGACTTCTTCTGGACGACAAATTATAGAGGTGTAACCGCAGATTCTAGGCTTTTCTTTGTAACTAACTTCTCGCTATTAGATCCAATGCGTTATACCGACGGAAACACCTGGACAACCTTTCAGCCTATCATCTCGGATAATCCACCCTCGGCAGCGCAAAGCTTACTCTATAAGGCTAAGATACTCATCCCCTACTATGGGAGATTGATAGCTCTTAACACTTTCGAAGGGACGACAGCAGGTGGTGTCGCGGCGGCTGGAAACTTCTTTGCCAGGGCTAGATTTAGCAGAATCGGTGACCCTACAGCGGTGGACTCTTGGAGATCCGATCAGTTCGGTAAGGGTGGATTCATTGACGCGCCCACTAACGAATCCATCATGTCGGCTATCTTCTTTAAGAATACTCTCATTGTCTCATTTGAGCGCTCTACTTGGCAGCTTCGCTATGTTGGAGAGTACGGGTTACCTTTCCTATGGGAACGTATCTCATCTGATTTCGGTTCTGAGTCTAAAATGTCAGGTATTTTATTCGATCAAGGCGTTGCTGTAGTTGGAGACAAGGCTATTACCTCATCAAACAGTATTAATGTGCAGCGTATAGATGAGCAGATACCCGATGTGGTTTTCGGCTTCCGCAATGCCGAGCAAGGGATTGAAAGAGTTAATGGAATAAGAGACTTTCAGAGACAATTGGTGTTCTGGAACTACTCCGATTCTAATTTGAGAAGGAAATTCCCCAATAGAGTTCTAGTATATAACTATGAGAACGCTACCTATGCCATATTTCGAGATAATGTAACTGCTTTTGGCACGTTTCAGGCTCAAGGGGGCAACATTCTATGGGACTCACTCGACATATTCTGGGATGATGACGATGTGTTCTGGGATGACTTCGATACGCAGAGCCTTTTCCCAAGTATAGTTATTGGAAATCAACAGGGATTCATTAGCTACTATGGGTATAACTCTCTTGATGAGCCTTCTTTGTATATACAGTCTATCACGTTGGCAAATCCGATAACTTTAGTGATTCCTGACCATAACTTAGAAGATTTAGAGATAATCCAGCTAAAAGGGCTTCTTTTCACCACTTCGGCGGGAGTCCCAATAGCAACCGACCTCAATGATCGCATTTTCCAAGTCACCCGAGTGGATGCTGATACCATAACATTATCAGAATGGGATGGAACAGATTACGTCACAGATTACTCTTTTACGCCGGACAATACGAATATCTATATCGGCGGAGGATTGGTAGCGCTATTCCCTAAGATGGATATTCAGACTAAGGATTTCAATCCCTATGATAAAAAAGCTAATCAGGTTAAATTGGCTTATATTGACTTCCTAACGGACGTTCCAGGAAACCCGGATGCGGCTATGACAGTAGAGCTTCTTCTAAACTCTTCCCCAATAGCTATAGGTAATGTCATTGTCGGTAATAAAGACGTGGAACAGTACCTTCCCGCACCCTATTACTTGCCCTTATCCGACTATGCGTGGCATAGGTTCTATGCGACGACGACAGGACAATATATTAAAGTACGCATGACTTATAGCGATGCTCTCATGAATCAGCTATCTACGCATACTTCATCTTGGGTTCTTAATGCGATGAGTCTATATGTGAAAATGGGTGGACGAAATCCATTTTGAATATATTGGGGGGAAAGATATAGTTTAGTAAATTTATTGAGGAATCTTATGCCGAAAGGAATTTATACAAGAACTCATCTTCCTATTATGATTGGTAAACGATTTGGTAAGTTAACTATCAAAATTTTTAACGTAACAGATGCAAATATAAGTAATATCTGTCAGCGGCATACTTGGAGGCATATCTAATGGCATTTTCATCCGATCAACCACTTACCTCTAATCAGCTACCTATCTCTATCGACTTCCCTTCGGAGCCGGCGCAACTACTTACTGTTATCACAGATACCTATAAGCGTACGGCTAATGTTGTTAATAGCAAAGTTGGAGGCCTTTACAACCCGACTGAAGTTGCCACATTTAAGCTATTAGCGGATGCTTCGCCATTAATGCAAACAAGAAGCGTCTACAGAAAGACGCTTGATTTAGTCATTTTAAATGGCGGCCCTATAGGAGCAGGAGCGACAGTTGTTTTCCCTCATAATATAACCGGCATAACCAATACGATGATAATCTATGCTAGTTGCACAAGCTCGACTTCTATATTTTTCACTGTTGTTTACCCCGATGTATTTCTTGATGCGACCGATGTTACTTTCACGAATCCTCTTGGCGTTACCTTAACCCAATGTATTTGCATTGCCGAATATACTAAAGTTTGACAATCCCTATTCTGTTTAGCAACATCAGGAAAAAATGGTGATTCAATGGCTGCACCCGCATTTATGGCATTTCAGGGGCTTAGTTCAATATTAAGTGGCCTCACAGATCAGAGCGGCTACAAAAAACAATCCAATTTCGATAAGAATCAGAAGAATATCTATGGGCAGATGAACCAGCAAGCGAACCAGTTAGGGGCGCAAGGCGGGGGATATGAAAATGCGATGGGTCTTCTTCAGGATTATCTAAATCCCCAGAGTGACGTTTATAAGAACTTTGAAGCTCCCTACATGCAGCAATTCGAGCAGCAGACTATTCCTGGCATAGCTGAGAAATTTGCAGGCATGGGCGCAATGGGAGGCGGTCTATCGTCTAGTGGATTCGGTCAAGCACTTGGGGCAGCGGGAGCCAATTTACAGACCGATCTAGCCTCTATGAAGTCGCAAATGCAAAGACAGTCCATCGGTGATATTCTAGGCCAATATAACAAGCTTACTAGTGGAATTATGGGAGCACAGCCTTTCACCCAAGAGGCTCAAGGCCCAGGAACTCTTTCAAGCATCTTTGGTGGTCTAGGAGGGATGAGTAATCCTTTTGGTGCTTTCACCGGGGGCGGCAACAAGCAAAAAAGCGGAAGTATTAGCTTTGGATAATCTAAATAAGAAGGTTGTTTAATGGTTCAGTATGTAACACATTCTCCCCAGGCTGAGTCTCAAAAGGCTATGCGTGGGAATCTATCCAAGATATTCGATCAAACCAATCAATTCGCAATTGAACAACAGCAATACGAAAGAAATAGAGGTCGTCTTCAGCAAGCATTGGGGGAAGTAGAACAGAGTGCAAAAAATCCACAAGGAACACCTCTTCAAACTTCGCTTTCTTTTTTAAATGCTATGGCTGGAATACCTGGCTCAGAAAGATATACCGCTCAAGTTTTACCTCAAATTCTTCAACAAGCACAGGCTGAGAAGATTTATGGCAATAAGTCCGGTGGCTCTGCTTCATTTGGGGGACAAGGTTCGCCGCAAGCTCCTGGGCAGCAAATGCCTCAACAAGACTTTGCTCAAGGAAACCAGAATATAACAGGGCCTTCTCCTACTGGCCAACAAGGGCCTTTACCACAAGAAAGACAATATCCTACAGGAGGAGTACTCCCCGAAGTAATACCTACCGAGGAAATAGACCAGGAAGCAAAAAATGCAGCGTTAATATCAGGTGATCCTAATAGATATTCCTCTAGAATGTCTGAACTCCAAAATTATAACCAATTAGCTCAACAGGCTCAGGATATAGCAAGTAAAAAAGCCGCTTCTTTTGGAATACCCCCCCAAGAAATCCCCGAATTCTTAAAATTGGGCAAAAGATATGGCTATTTAAGAAATTCGGATGACTGGGCAGAAAAAACACTTAAAGACTGGAAAGTTTATAAGAGCGACAAGGAAAAATTACAAAATGCTTTTGTTCCAGGGTTTTTTACTGGTTTAGTTTCTAGTGCTAAGTCGCGTGAAGATACGCTTAAGAAATTAAACCCTGTAGTAAGAGATCTTGTAGATAAAGGGTTTGAGCCAGAAACAAGAGCGCAACTTGCGCAGCAAGGGCTTAGCCCAACAGAGGTTGAGGAACAGATTAATCCTCTTAGCTCAAAAGCTCAGGCTGCTCTTTCGGGCGTTGCCAAATATTCCGCAGATATGGGTGAAGATTTAGATGTTAAAAGGAAAGATGGAAAAACTTTTAGAGACATTATAAATAAAGACTTAGTCAAGTATTTTGAAAATAATATCGACGAAAAGACTCCTCTTTCCGTACTTAGACATAAATTATGGGCTGATAAGGGAGTTCCGTGGGAATCTATAGGCCCCGCGATTCGTGAGGCTGTCGCTAATAAAAAGATAAACCTAACTCCAGCTCAACAAACAGAAATGGTAGAGGTAGAAACACAACCCCCTAGGAATTCACTAAGTGAAATCTTTAAAGATTGGTGGAGACCAATTGAATTCATTAAAGGTTCTAAATGACACCTATTCTTAATGCAGCTCTGCAAGGCTATTCAGTCAGCCAGATTATCGGCTTTCTAACTAAGCTTTATCCCTCGATGGGATCTAAGATTAGAAAAGCGCAGACTGCTGGATATGGTATTGATAAAATCCTAGAGTTTGTTTCTAAAACTATGGAGGGTGGCAAGGCAGATCCACGTTTAACTCAAAGTGAAATTCACGCTTCTAATATGGAGCGCCAATCCCAGATGACAAAAGACCTCCTGAAGACTGCGGCTGGAACGGGAGCGGGCATACTGGGTGCATCTGCATTGAGTCAACTTATGCCTCAATCTCCTCAAAATCCTTCTACTGCACCTCAACCTGGCCCTCTTCCAATTCAGCCTACTCCAAATCACATGCCTCCAATCGGCCCTAACATGGGAAGAAATGTACCACAGCCCCCACAGCCACAAGCTCCTACTGTTCCTCCTCCAGCAATGGCACCTAATGCGGCTCCAGCCCCACAGCCTCAGCCTATTGCTTCTAATCCAATCCCTCAAGCTGCTGGAATCCTCGACAGTCTAGGAGTTAGGGAATTAGCCGAGAAGATGCGTCTTCAAGGGAAATCCCCCGAGATGATTAGTCAAGTGATTGCTAAATCTCTGAAAGGCGAAAAGCTAGATCAGTTTAACCAACTGGTTAACTCCAAGCAAATACCTCCTTTAAAAGATCTTGTTTCCCAGTTTATGCAGGAAGAGCCGACAATGCAGACTGCTAAGCTCCCCGAAGGCAAGGAATTCAAGATGGGCGGCTTACTCGAACCTATACAGCCTAATGAGATCATCAAAGAAGATTACCAAGTACCAGAAGGGGAAAGACCGCCAATTAAGAAAGGCTCGATGGTTATCAAGCCAGATGGAACGGTCGGTGAGGTAAAGGGTGAAGATAAATCAGGGGCTATAGTTGAAAGCGATGGGAAAGCTTCCAAAGTTTCAATGGATGAGCTGGAATCTGAGCCGGAAGATGTCATCTCCATTACTCAAGACTTGCTTAAGATCCCTGAAGTAGACCGGTCGAGTGTAGTATCTCTCTTCACTTATGATCCCGAAGAAAAAGATATGTTCATTCAGTATCACAATGGGGATACATATAGATACCTTGATGTTGACCCCAAAAAGGTCTTTAATGTGGCTAATAAAATGGGCATACCTATAACCGAAGGGAAGAATATCTTTGGAGCTTGGTCACCGGAAGATAAGAAATCTATAGGGGCGACTCTTATTCAGGAATTCTTAAAAGATCCCAAATATGCCAAGCCTAAAAAAGGTGCTCCTTCAAACCCTAACTACAAAAAACTCGAGACATTTTATGACTACTGGGAAAAACTCAGAAAAAAGCCAAAAAGAAGACCCTAAAGAATATGAAGTTCTAAAGAAGTTTGCCTTTATCCGTAAGAGGCTCGCTGCTTCTAAGAAGAAAAAGAAAGCTAAGACCTCTGTGAAATCCTAGCCTGTTGCTTCAGTTCGGCTATTTCTTGTCTCAATAGGTTAATATCACGCTCTTGCTCTCTGAATAAATGCTCGGTGCTTGCCTGACTATGCCCGACTTTCTTTCCGGCAAAGAAACAAGCTATAAGTAACAATATTCCTACAATTCCATCAAATGTATCGTTCATTTTTGTACCCCTAAAGGGTAAGAGAGTCTTAAAGCGTCCTGCTTTCGTAACTCACATAGTATATCTATAAGACTAGCGTTCTTTCTGTTTTCAACCTGAAGTTCTTTGATATTAAACTCGGCTATATTCAAGTCGTATGCACATAATTCGATCTTCTTATTAAGATCCTTTACGGTAATAAAGAAAATAGCTAAGAATATGATAAATAAAATAGCTTCAAAAGCCCTCATTTTCTTCCATCCTTTAGTAAATCTATAAACATTTCGTAGAGCTTATCCGTTCTTGCTCCTTGTGTCTTTACATCTTGATGGATGTAAGCGGCTGCGCTGATTACTGTAGCGATGATTGCGATGGTTTGTGCCCAATCCATATTTATTTCCTGCTTTGTTCTAATGTGGATTGTAAGTCGAACATTTGTTTTTTGAGTAATTCCAACTCTCTAGACAGGCTAATCTCTTTAAGCTGAGCCAATTCTTTTTGATGGCTGGCATCAGATCTAGAATCCCCTACGGCTTTCCCGATCACGAAAACAAGCATTATGAAAAGTAGGCCGAAAAAAAGTTCCATGATTAATCTCCTTGTTGTTGTTCTTATATGTTAACATAAGCCTCACATTATTAGTATCTTAAAGAATTAGTTGCCAACTTCGTTTCTGTTAAGCAAGTTTGAATTTTAAAAACTTAACCTCTTCGAGGGACAAAAACTATGGGCACAAGAATTCAAAAAGTATCTACGATCGGCAGCGGAAATGTAAATGTTTTCCCAGTGCCAATTGTAGCACAAAGACCTCCTGCATCAACAGATGTCGATTATCCACTAGGTCAAATCTGGATTAATACTTCGGTTAGCCCTGGAGTATCTTATGAATTCTTGGATTCAGCTTTAGGTACTTGGTCTACAGGTGGAAATTCTGAGGCTACCACATCCTCATTCGGTATTGTTCAATTAGCAACTCTAGCAGAATTACAAGGTGGCACCGCACCCGCTGGTGCTTATGTACCTACCGCAAACGATGTAGCTACAGTGATTGCCGGTGTTGTCGTTGGTGCTGTCCCTCCGGCTACCGTTGCTCAACAGGGCATTGTTGAGCTCGCTACGAATGCGGAAGTAGTTTCGCCTTGGACATCAACTATCCCTAATACGGCAATTACACCAGCCAATATTCAAACCATGTTCGCGGCTCCTCCTCCTATTGGGGGAACAACTCCCGCAGCAGGTGCCTTTACTACGCTTGCCGCTTCTAGTACTTTAAGCGTTGTAGGCGCATCAACTATCGCCGCGTTAAGTGCTACATCAGGAGCTTTTAGTACAACGCTGGCGGTTACCGGCACTTCAACATTAGCCGCAGTTGGTGCAACAAACGGTACCTTCTCAGGAACATTAGGCGTCACGGGCACTTCAACTATTGGCGTTCTTAGTGCAACTAATGGAACTTTCTCGGGTACATTAGGAGTTACAGGCACTTCGACATTAGGAGTAATCGCGAGCGGTAACACAACTATCACAGGTACACTTGGCGTTTCGGGTCTTTCTTCCCTAGCCTCTGCAACATTCAGCTCAACAATCGTCGTTACAGGCCTATCAACTCTAGCCGCTCTAACTCAAGTCGGCATAGCTAATATTAATGCTTCCGGTGCAGGAGTTACAACTATAGGAACGGGCGGAACTGGCGCTGTAAATATTGGTAACGCAACGGGTAATACTGCATTAACGGGTGCTTTAACAATCTCAACAACTTTGGGTGTTACCGGATTAACTACTCTCGCAGCTCATACCGCTGTAGGTACGGTTTTAATGAACGCTAGCGGTGCTGCAGCAACTACGATTGCCACTGGTGGTACTGGAACTTTAGCGTTAGGTAACGCAACGGGCAACACAGTTTTGACAGGTGCTTTGACAATTTCGACAACTTTAGGCGTGACAGGTCTAACCACATTAGCGGCTTTAACCGCCGTAGGAACTGTTAATATTAACGCCACGGGTGCAGGAGTAACGACTATCGGTACAGGTGGAACCGGAGCCGTTGCTATTGGTAATGCTACGGGCAACACCGCTGTTACTGGTTCTCTTACAGCATCGACATCTCTAACCGCTACTCTGGGAAATATTACTGCCACAAACGGTAACTTAGTTCTTACCGCGGCCGGCAATAAAATGATTAGAACAAGCGTAGCGACCACAATAACGGCTGGCGCGAACTCTACAGGTACCGTAACTCTAGTCGGCGGAACTGCAACCATCAGCACCACAGCTATCGCAACAGGATCACAAGTAAGAATTTGGAGACAAAGCGTAGGAGCAACGGGAGCGGCTGCACTTGGTGAATTGAGCGTGGGAACCATTAGCAACGGCGTATCTTTTGTTATCAATGCATGGCAACAAGCAAACGCAACAGCTCTACAAGCTTCCGATGTTTCTGTCATTGGATGGGATATCGTCAACTAAATAGAGTTGAAAAAATAATTATTGGGGTATATTCCTTTAGGAAAACCCCAGGAGAAACATGTTTAAAAATATTGCTTGCCTAAAGTTCATCGTTAACGGCAAAGAACATCTTTATTTTGTAGAGAACGAAACTACTACCGCAGAGGTAAAAGAGTTCGCTTATCAGCTAATTAAGTATATCGGCCAGATTGATGATGCGCAAAAGGCTAAAGAATGTGCGCAAGAAACACCACCAGAAGAACCTAAACCAGAATAGTGAGGTAAAATGTCCTATACAAATCGAATAGCTTGGGAAAATCTCAGAAGTATTAACTCAGCGACATTTACAGGTTCTAAGCAGGCTCTAGGTACCCCCCTAGAGTTTCCATCTTATATTTGTAAACTCGTAAATAATAGCACGTCTCTTATTACGATTTCTGTAGATGGTGTTAACGATGTCGATGTTGCTCCAGCCAATTCATTTTGGCTCTATGATGAGGGCAAAGTGAATTTATCTTCCGCTGTTCCTGCTGTTCCTAAAGGAACCCAATTTTATGTTACTGGGAGCGCGGGAACAGGGTCAGTGTATCTTGTATCTCAATATATTCGACAAGGGTAGGTATATTTTGTCCCAAGCAGGCATGAACAATACATCAGGAGGCCCATCGCCCCCTCAAGTCCCTACTTCATTTGTCACCCAAGACGGCATAGCCGTCCCAGCGTTAAATATCCTCATCGTCAATGCATATGATACCTCGCAAAACAACGATAATGGAATAGAGACAAAAGGGGGTGTAGCTGGGGGAAATCCTCCAGGTACTGGCGCAACTAATGAAACGGATATCTATCTTACCAATCGTGTAACAGGTGCAGTAACTACAGCCGATGCAACATTAACGACAATTATTACACTTCCTATGGGGGCTGCTCCAGCTACCTATATGGTATTTGGGAACGTCCAAGCATTTAATGCTTCGACTCCAGCAGGTGCATCTTACGGCTTCTCGGGAGCCTTTAGAACTACTGGAGCCGCTGCGGTTGAAATAGCCACTGAGTATCATGATGAATTTGAAGAGGCTGCCTTTATTACGGCAGATATCTTTCTGTCGGCAAGCGGGAATAACATACTCTTGCAGGTACAAGGTGTCGCCGCCACGTCTATAAATTGGAATTCACTTTTAGAATATAGGATGGTGACATAATGGGCTTTAGTTTCGTAACGGGTCTTGAGTCTATTGTTCACGCCGATAACGCTTCCTTCGATGGAACATCTCGCGGTGGAGCTATGACCACAAATGCTCAACTTTGGATTGGTTCTACGGCTGCAAGACATGTTAAAGTAGGAACCCTCACCTCTCCCGACTCTAGCATCACCTTTGGCTATTCTTCTCCCAATATCACCGCTATGGTCAATCGGGCTGTAGTAGATCACTATATGCCGAACTACATCGTAGATGGTGCTGCAAAAGCTGGGTATATGTATACCACAATCGGAGCGGCCATTACCCAGGCTGTGGCAGATGGCTTTGGCCCTACCAACCCTTGCATTATCGGCGTTAGACCAGTGGGATTGTTATCGGGAGGATATGCTGAAAATGTCGTTGTGCCCTCAATGCTAGGGGTTCAATTCATAGGCTATGGCAATGCAGATGATAACAATGCAAGCGTTTACCTTAACGGAACATTTACCGCCCAAGCCTCTTCTACTTGCTACGTGGATAACTTCAATTTCTCTAGCACTGTAGCCATGTCGGCTAATCTATGGCAGTTTGATAACTGCACCTTTCAAGGAGCGGTAACGGGCGTTACAGGCAAATATAACTACTGCAACTTTACTAGCACCGTTCAAGACGGGATTTTTATAGGATGTTCGGGAATAGACGTAACGCTTACCAATAGCCTAAGCCAGTTCTATGATTGCATTAATCCAAGCATTAACGTAAATGCTTTTTCCTTCACCATCGCTTCGGGATGCGCAAATGTAACCGTTACAGGCACTAGCGCTCTGCAAAGCTTTCTATTCAACTCTAGCATCGTTTCTATCGCATCAACAGCTACCGTAAACGTACAGGGCATTGGCGCTCAGTCTAGGGGGAACACCTCGATATCAGCCGTTACAACGCCTAACTGGAGCGTATTGCAGAATCTCCAAGGCAACATCCTCACGGCTAGAAGGGTGGCAGCAGACACTACCCTTACACGCTACGATCAATATATCGGCGTAGTAGGAAACGTAGGCGCGGTAAACATCACTCTACCCAATACCGGATCGGCAGCCGCTAAGGGTTACAATAACCAGGTCTGGAAAATCGTTGATGAGGCTGGCACAGCCAACACGTTAAACATCACATTGACGACTAATGGGGGTACTATTAACGGAGCAGCAACATTCGTTATCAACTTATCTTATGGCGCTGTAGAGGTAATTTCCGATGGCACTAACTATTACGTAATTTAGGAGTCCTATGTCAAACAGACCACAATTGCTTTTGCCTATTTATGGCGGTACTGGACTCGCTACATATGCTATTGGCGACCTTATTTACGCTTCATCTACCTCAGCCCTTACAAGGCTTGCGGTAGGCTCAAACACACAGATCCTAACCTTAGCTGGTGGAGTTCCTACATGGGCCGCTCCTGCCACGGCTGGAACTGTAACAAGCGTAACGGGCACAACGAATCGCATCACTTCCAGCGGAGGTGCAACCCCAGCTATAGACATATCTGCATCTTACGTTGGGCAGTCATCAATCACAACACTCGGCACAATTTCAACGGGCGTTTGGTCGGGAACTGTTATATTAGTCGCTAAAGGAGGCACAGGCGTTGCAACCATCACAGGCCTTGTCTCGGGAAATGGCACAGCTAACATGGTTGGAAGAACGATTACTGGAACAGCTAATCAAATTGCTGTAACAAATGGTAGCGGAGCTACTGCAAACCCTACACTAGCCTTTTCACCTATCATGGTGAACTCTACGCAGCCTTGTTTTTTTGCTAGGCAGTCGGGCACTGTAGCGAATGTGAGTGGTGACTCTACCGCCTACACATGCGTTTATGATGTATCTGTATACGATAATGGCTCTAATTACAACGCGACTACAGGGGTTTTCACGGCACCTGTTACAGGCAGATACCAATTCAATTGCTGCGTAACCCTAGAACAGTTGGGTATTGCGCATACCACGACTACGCTTTCCTTTAGCAATATCGGAGTAGCTACATATACACAGCGATGTGGCGCTTTATTCCCAATAGTGGGAGGAGATGGACTTGTTTCCATTACAGGGCAGATCATCATAGACTTGACAGCTGCTCAGACTTTCTCTACGATCCTTACCATATCAGGTGGCACGAAAACCGTAGACTTCTACGGGCAGAACGTAAGTTCATGGTTTAATGGTACCCTAGTTTGCTAAAAGAGGAGTAAACCCGCTTTACATGATGAATTCAGACGACGCTAGAATAATCCACACGATGATTAGGGAGAAATACCCTCCTCAAATCCTTCCCGCTAAAGTCTTGGCGGATATGATAGATGTTTTATTAAATCATTTTGCAGAACAGGAGGAGTTATCAAATGTCCATAGGCCCCGTCAGTCCTCCAGTATACCCAGTCCCTCCACCCTCTCCTGAAACGAAGCCTATTGATAAGCCTCCACCTAAGAACCCTGATGGTGGGCTTGGCTATGTATGGTAGATGTCATTCCGCTTTACATTGCACGTTTTCCTAACGTATAATCCCACCTTTTTACACGATTTGGTAACCAATGCAAGCACCTGTTTTCTTTGCTAGACTAGCCCCAAAACAACCCCAGCTTTTTGAAAAAGATCTTAGGCATACCAATGCTCCTTGGGTGATGCCTACTGGCTATCACATGGTTAGGATCTATGTTCCTAAGAAAGATAGTTATGTCCCAGAGGATGGATACTATGACCGTAACTTAGGAAGCTGGATTAAGGCTAACGGTGTTGCCGTTAAAATATTAGGATGGGAAGAGTGAAAGTAGAAATTATGTGGAGTGCAGAACACTCAACTGTTATCAAGCATATTCAAAAAGATAACGATATCTGGAAAGCAATAGAAAAGGGAGAAGCTTTTGATACGGTTCAGGTTTTTAAAAGTGCAGGCTTTATGGTGGATCTAAGGAAATCCATAATGATAAAATGGACGGAAGATGAAGAATGAAGGGAGCATCGGACGGCCCGAAATTACTCTTACAAAGTGATGACCTCAGCGTTCGACTCGCTGGCGCCCTAATTTTGACGACCCTTAATAGGAGTTCTTATTAACTACTTCGGACTTACAGCTAATCTGATAGATGCCGGAATGTTGTGTTTCGGTAAATGCGGGAAATTCCTCAATGCAAGAGGTAACCGATATTGTTTTATCATAGACATATGCTGCCTAACCTATTGGGCGTATATGGATTTTGAGCGCGGCCTTTACTCGCAGGGAATATCATGCTTCGTAAGCATGTCTATTGCATGCTATGGGTTTTATAACTGGGGCAAGAAACATCCTAAATCTCCAGATTTGCCATAAATCCTAATTCCTTCTATCGTCGGTATTTAAGCTAGGAGTAACATGAGTGCAGAATCAGCCTTCGCCTTCGGTATCTACATCGGCTCGGCTATGGGCTTCCTGCTCCATTACTACCTAACGAAGATGAAAGACTCATAAATTGACCTGTTCTATGAGGGGTGAGAAAGAACAGTAAGTGGGTGCCATTCCAAGGCCTTGGAGTCAGCTTCGACGGCCCCGTAGAGCTAATCCCCTCACTTTATAATTTATAAAACCTTCGTGATCTTCTCTACCTCTTCATCCGGCAATTCTTGTAAAACAACCTGATTATGTAAGGGGCTGCAAGTTCCAAAAACCATACAATCCGTGCATATATCCGTAGGCGTTTCTTCTCCAGTTATACGATTCCAGACAACCATTCCGTGATTCTTTTGGCATTTTTTACATTGGCTTACCGCTTCCGGCTTTATACCAGGTAAGTTCGTACAACAATGCATACACTTTCGGCGCACTTCGGAAGACCAAGAGTTAGTATCCATTATAACGGTTTTCTTTTCACATAGCTCACAAATTAAGGGATCAACGTCAAGCGGGTTTACATCGTTCATCTCGGTTTCTCCGGCCACTGAGGGCCATTTGGGCCTTTCGGCGGTTTAGGTGGGTAGTCGTCGGGAACTGAGGGGAAGCTCGCGAATAGAGCTAGGAAGAGGAGTAGGGTCATCCTTCCCCCCTCGTAAAATCCAACCTATACTCAGTCCCCATCCTATCTAAACACCTCAACAAAAACTCCAAGGTAAACTCCTTTAGCCTTCCATTCTTTATTAGCGAAACCTTCGATTGGTGCACCTTTAGTATCTTGGCAAACTCAATCTGTACCATGCCGCTTTCCTTGAAAGCTTGGGTAATCCTGTTGGCAGCTTGCACCTTCAGGAGATGAAGTCCGTCATTCATTCTCTCCTCCATAAACGGCCCGAAGCATAACCGACAAAAAGACCTAGAATACTCATAGATACCCAACAATATTCATTGCGAACCAAGGCACAGCTTAGAAAATAAGAAATTAGAAGAAGTATAGTCATTATTTTATTCATTCTTCCTCGTCCTTTTCCCACTCCAACAACCCATCGTAAATCTCCATATTTCTATGAAATATTTTCTCAAAGGTTTCGTGATCTACGTTTTCTTTAATAGCCTGAACTAACCCTTTGTATCCCGCATCAAGCCAAAACACTTCACTTTCGAGCCTGATTATTCTAAGGTCTTTCTCATCCATTTTCTTCTGCTTCTTTTTTTAATTTGTTCCGTAGTTCATAAAATTCACGCTCTCTCTCAAGAACATTTAAAAGAAGGAGCCAGCCTGTGCAAATTTCTGATGGGCCATTTCCATACCATTGTTCAAAAGAAAGCCCAGATTGAATAAAATCAGCCGCAGAAAACAATCCTTGCTTGTAACCTTTCTCCCACATATCCATTATTACCACCTATGCTCGTTAATGTGATTCGCGTAAGCCTGGGCAACCGAATTATTCTTTACCATTTCCTTGACCACCATTGAATTAGATCATTTCCCCAAATAAGTAAAATCACCCCTAAATAACACTCCCATCCTAAAAAGTAAAAAGAAAGAGCAAGCATAAAAATAGGTAACAAGTATTGCATTTTAGAAGTCATTACCACCTGTTCTCGTTAATGTGATTCGCATAAGCCTGGGCAACCGCCGCATGCCATTTGTACATATTGGCCTCGTAAACCATGTCATTCCATTCCTGTATCACGTTAAGCCCATATTGATGCGCTACAGCGATAAATACAGCCACTATAGCAACGGCATTGCAAGAAAGGGTTGCAGCCCCAGCAAATGCCGAAGTGAAGGCAAGCTTCGCTTTGTCGGTGTCGCTGATTTTAGGAAGATACCAGCACATGTCATGCAGCTTATCTTGATGCTGCCCAGCTTTCTCGGCGTGGTGATGCAATCCAGCGTAGGCCGCTTTCTGGTTAGTGCGCTTTATCAAGTCGATAGCGTAAGAAGATGGCAACCCCTCATCGGTAACATGGTTATGTGGAACTTTAGGTGGTATGAACTTAACCTCGGTCTGTCGCCAGCAAGGTAACTCCTCCGGTTCGTATTCATAACATGCGACCTTGGCCGTGTAAAGGGTGCCTAGAATGATGCAAAACCAAAAGAAGTAAGTAGGGATAGACTTGAGCTTGTCATAGACTTTATCGAATAGGCAAACGGTTCCTATGACGATGGCAACTAGGGATATTTCATTCACAACAATTCTCCTTGTTCGGGCTGTATCCGTTGGTATTGGCATATCAATCTTACCAGGCTTTCAAACTCAGACTTCAACGACGATAAATCCTTTTCTAGCTGTCCATGCTTCGCGTAGATAGACCGCCTCACCTTGTTTTGTTGCTCACGCATCTCTTTGATCTCTCGGGCGTTACGTTCTTCTGGACGTTCTGGGATAAGTTCAAGTTGTATACAATTATATTTTTGCATATGTTGAGTCTGTGTTAATTTTTCATGGTTTCACTCTGGCGCCGAAAGTCTATCCTCTCGGCGCCTTTTTCTTACTTCTGGGCTTCCATAACTAGCTTTACGCAAGCTTCGATAGCATCCGCCTTTTCTCGATACCAGCCTTTAAAATCCTCTTGCTCAATCTTTTCTTGATCCTGATTGGCAACGAAAATTATATATCCAATATTAGCATCTAAAACCGCATATCCAAGGTTTCCGATTTCTCGGGTATAGACATATATAGATTTCTTTGGTTCTAATATATTTGATAAATTCATGTTCCCTCTTTTATTTTAGTTACCCGCCAGCTCTCTACCGGAGCTTTGCGGTATTTGTTTAAGTCTACACCCTGAAGCTCGGGGATATCGCTATATTGGACAGCGCCACCCCTAACAACCTTGGTTAGCCTAATGCCTCCACCGAAGGAGTTCTGACCTTCGCTAAGCCCGATTAACTCGTCTCTTAGGTTAGTCTCTATCTCTTCCAGCTTCTTTATCACGCTCTGCACTTCCAAGAGAGCCTTAGCTTTCTCATCCCACTCGCCCGATCTCTCAACGTAGTCGCGATCTGTAAAAGCGGGGGGAATGAAGTCGATATAATTACGCCAAAACTTATGCACTTCCTTAACTATCTTGTTTATCAAGGCTTCATCCCTGAGAACCTGGACAGGATAGCCAACCTTATTAATTTTGTCCCAGAAGTAATAATAGCAAGTATCCATCTCAGAAATAAAAAGTTGATATTGCATCTGGATTCTATATTTCATAGGAATTAAGTAAGCTCTAGCATCTTCGGTGGCTTTCTGGCCCCCCGTCTTAATCTCTAAGATACACTTATTCTCGAAGTTAATGCCGTCGAGGGAAGCGGACATGTAGTAGTATTCAGCGCTTTCACCACAAAGAGGCGGCAATTTAAATCCCATGATACCTTCGAAGGCTTCGCGAGCCTCTGCTTCATAAAGATTGCCCTCGGCCATTGCCTGTGTTTGCTTAATCTCGAATAGACCCAGCATATTTAGATATTGCTGATATGAAGTAAGGAAACCCTCCCCCATAATGTTAGCCACCATTGAAGCGCCAATTTTATTTTGTCTCCAAGCGTGCCACTCGGGAGAATTTGGTTTAACGTCGATAATTTTCATTTACTAGACATCTCTTTCTTCCAGGCATTTCGATATATTTCGTAATCTGATCGCTGTTTAACGACCAGGCAGGTAAGGAGCTGAATTAGGATATCGTCGTGGTATTCGGGCCATTGCTCAAACCACTCGGAGTAGCGCTCTTCTAATTCTTTAATTAGTTCTTGTTGGGGTGTCATAAAATTCCTTTTTAAGCTTCTTATCAGAAAGGAATTTCTTTGTCGAAAATAGAAGGAGATTCAGCTTTAGCGGGTTGAGTTTTATTATGCTCAAAGGTAGAGGTAACCTTGGTAAGAATACGGGAATGGAAATCCGTGGTTACTTCTAAGATTTCATGGAAGCCTAGATCTTTTAGCCATTTGCCGAAGCCGGCTTTCTGCTCATCCGAAAATGTATTATACATCGCATAAAGTTCTCTAGCCTGCTTTTCTGATATTCTGGCAGCCAAGACTTTTACAGGCTCGGGAGCTTTATCTTTTCTGGTACGATCCGTCGCGCTCTCTCCATCGTCATCTTCAGTTGACACGCCAACGATGGCAGATAGGGCATAACGGCGTTGATAGGTGACGGCTGAACCAAATGATTGGGCATCGACTTTAGCGCAAATAATGGGGGCTATAGACTTAACCCATTGACCCGACTTATGGCCGAGTATAGTTACTAGGCAATTCACGCCATCGAGGATCATGATAGATTGCGTAACGCAAAGGCCATTCTTGGTTAGAGCATCTCGGCAAGCTTCCCATACGCTGGAAAGATCAGCATACTTTGACTTGAAGAAAGGATTCGCAGCATCTTTAAGCGCAGGGCGGATTTCGCCTTGGCACTTTGAAAGAGCGGTATAAAGTTCGTTGACTTGTTCAGACTGCATTTTATGCCTCTAAGTTGTTGTTCCTACCAATATATCATTACTAGGATTAAGGGTGCAATAAAAAAAGAGGATGATTTTTAGGCCACCCTCTACAACAACAAAGATCATCTCTCTGAGGATTCTTGTCACAGAGAGATTATCTTAACGGCGCTAAAAGGGGAAGACAAAAAAATCGCCCCTGGGATGAGCAGAGGCGAAGTGTGGAAAGAGCCTCTTTAATGTACAATCAACGGCCTAAATGTAGGGGAGGGGAGCTAATTTGTCAAAGTTTAACTTGAGCTTTAGTTGATGTAAGAGTAGATTAAAGAAGATGCCGCGTAAACACAAACCCACGCGGCATCCAGACGTAGCTAAAATAACTATACTGTTCCTTCATCATGATTGCAATATCTAAAAACTTTCATGAAAAAGTGGCTATAGATTACCATGCTTATGTCTTTAAAAACAATAGGTTTGTAAAGATGTAGCTTCTTTGTGCGACTAAGAATTCCTCTACCTAACTATACACAAGTTCCAAACGATCTTTTCGATCACTGGCTTCCCCACCTTAACGAGTCCGAACTAAAAGTTTTGCTCGTCGTCATTCGTCAAACGCTCGGCTATCACAAACAAGCCGACGTAATAAGTCATTCGCAGATACAAAAAAAGACTGGCCTCTCGAAGGCTAACTGCTTGATAGGGGTGAAGTCTCTCATCTCTAAAGGGGTCATCCGAAAAACCGTACATGGCGTTCTTGGTACAGAGCAAGTTTCCTATGAATTAATTTTCGCCGAAGAGCCAGCAATTCAGCCTATTGCCGTAGAGGAGGGGGGGGGTATTGTTCCGATACTGGGGGGGGTATCGCAACAATACCCACAAAAGAAAGAGACAAAAGAAAAAGAACAACAACAAAAGCCTTCGGCTGCTGCTGTTTTCTCTAAAGCGATTGAAGACAAGCTACAGGCTCTTGGGGTAACAAAGACTGAGCGTAAGAAATGGAATTACTCAGAAGCTCAAGTCTCTCAGGCATTTGCCGTGACAGGGGAGGTGCCAAGAGATAATCCTCTTAAGACTTTCCGCGCAGCGCTCAAAGATGGCTGGGAGCCGACGAAGCCTCGGCGCAAAAAAGGTCAGGTGGATATTGAAACTTGGGTGCGTGGAATCAATGCCAATCTGCCTAAAGACCTTCATGTGCGAATTGAAGGTGACGACGTTGTTTTCCTTGATAAAAGGTTTGATGGACATAAAAATATAATTGTTAAATCGAAATTACCTATTAATAATTTAAATGTTGATTTAAACAAAAGAGAGCAAATACAATCTAACCTCAAACAAATAGTTCAGGAGAGACCATGATAGATTTCACTAAGCTTTCCGACCCCGATTCCGAAGTTGTCTTGCTGGGTACTATGCTCTCGTCGATCAATGCGGTAAACAACGCGATGGACGTTCTTGGAGAGGGAGATTTCGTCAAAGCCGAGCACGTGAAGATATTCCGAGCTATGCAGAAGCTCTACAGGCTAGACCACGAGATCGAACCTTTCTCGGTAATCCGAGTTGTCGAGGAGGATAACAAGAACTTCGACGGCTTTTACGTCATCAACTTGCAGCAGTTCAACACTTCAGGCGAGGGGCTTTACCAGATCGAGAAGATCAAGGAGCTATCTCGTATGCGTCGGCTTTTGGTGGCTTTCCATGAGAATTGCGACATTGTCCAAAACAAGAAGGGGACTTCCGAGGAGATCATTGCAAAGATCTGCAAGGACATGGACTCCATTGTCTCCGAAAAGTCGGCTCCCGAGAAGAATTACGACGACGTAATATGGCAAAACTTTAGAGATACCGGCGAGCCCTATTGGAAATACCTCGAAAAACGAATGGAAATGAGCCTTAGAGGCGAGATCGTGTTCGATGGTGTGTCTACCCACTACCCGAGGTTAGATAAGGCTTTAAATGGCCTAAATAACGGTCATTTCATTGTTGTCGGCGCAAGACCGGGAGTTGGAAAGACAACTTTCTTGATAAACCTCATTCGAAACGTCTGTCTTAAGCAGAAGCAGCCAGCCGCCTTTTTCAGCTTAGAGATGTCAACCGAGGATGTTTTTATCAACCTAACTTGCATAGATGCCGCAGTCCCAAGCAAGAGCGTAAGGGCCGCGACTATCGAGCCGGACGAGTTTAACCGTTTCATTGGAGCTGCCGAAAAGCTAAGAGGAGTGCCGCTTTACGTTGACGATCAGGGATCGCTCAGGATAAGCCAGATCATTGCTCGAGCTAAGCGCTACGTCTCTGTTTACGGGATCAAGGTGATTTTCGTTGACTATCTCACCCTTGTCACGGGCGATGTGAGATATTCTAACAAACAAGAGGAGATTGCCGAGACTTCAAAAGCGTTGCGGGCTTTAGCTAAAAAGCTAAACATTCCGATAATCTGCATTTGCCAGCTCAATCGGGATTCGGAGAAGGATCAGCGCATACCGCGCAAATCCGATTTGAGGGAGTCTGGGCAGATCGAGCAAGACGCTCATTCCATCCTAATGCTTCATAGGCCAGATATGAATGATCCACTTGGCAAGCCTGGCCTTATGCAAGTGCATATAGTCAAAAACCGTTTCGGCGAAGAGTGCGTGATAGATTTTTCTTTCCAGAAGGAATCGGGATTGATGGAAGAAATCGCGCCTATTCAATATTTTCACCCACCCGTGGAAGATTACCAGTCACCCGAATTCGATAGGTATAATGTATGAAAAAGCCACTATTTTCCCAAGACCCGCAGGAGATGATGATACTAAAGGAGCTTTCCAGTCAGGCTTTCTCTTTCGTGGAGTTCTATAAAAAATATGGTAAAGAAATGCTTTTAAAGGCGATGGACATATCAAATAGGAGTGAAAAGTTTAAAAATGCTAGAAAAATTAGGAGTTAACATGAACGACAAGATAATGGAATATATTGCTTTATTACACATGGTAAAGGTATTTCGTGAGAGGACTTATGAGAAAGGCTTGGGTTCTGAGCCTCTAGGAATAGAATTTGATAATTTAAAATTAGATATTTATCAGAAAATTGGAAAGGAAATAGTTTCAAATATGGAAAAAGAAAAACCTATAGGATAAATATTTAAAAAAAGATAAGTTAGCCTGAAAAAACACGGGGATATAATGGTTTCTTTCCTTGAATCGAAGACTA
>Ga0193744_1000076_pt1 | contig 38875 bp, 46 predicted proteins | sample L1a1metaG_FD_143056 | JGI IMG/M metagenome (GOLD analysis project Ga0193744, IMG submission 143056) | Soil microbial communities from a riparian zone of the East river system, Colorado, United States - L1a1 | ecosystem: Environmental > Terrestrial > Soil > Riparian zone | place: USA: East River...
TCTCGGGGTGTGGACGTGGTCGCTCTACTCGGACGGAGGCACCACGCCGTTCCAGACCGGCACGAGTGCCGCGGGCCCAACCGCTCTCACTGGTGCAGCTGCGGGTCTCTCCCTGAGCATCGCTGCCGGAGTCGCGGTCCTGAACAACACGTGGAACGCTACCCTCGCAGCGTGGGCCGATCAGTCCGGCAACGGTAACCACTGGTCGCAGGCCACGCCGGCAAAGCAGTTCAAGATCACAACCGGGATCAACGGAAAACCGGGGCTCCTGTCGGATGGCGTCAACGACCTGATGACCGCCGCACTCGCGCTCCCGGCCCCGGGAACCACGCCCTCGTGGCACGGCCTCGTCTGTCGGGTGGTCACCTGGACCAGTAGCGGAGTCATCACTTCAGACGCCAGTGGCAATTCGGGCCTGCTTTTTATGAACGCGGTGACGCCCCTGGTCAGGGCATTCAATGCCACCGGCGGCACGCAGCAAAGTGTTGTGGTGAATACGTGGGAATGTACGGAGGCTGGGTTTACAAATTCTGTAAACGACTACATCCGTCGAGGCTCGAACGCGGCATCTGCGGGAACGATCCTAGGCAATAACGCCAGCGCATCCCGCACACTCGCCGGCCTTGCGTCCTCCAACTTCGGTAATGTCGAGTTCGTCCACCAGGTCGTAACCAATACGATCCCGAACGCTACGCAGATCGCCGCGTGGCGTGCGGCGGTGACATCGTTCTACGGCTCAACGGTGCAGGTGTAAAATGGCGACTAAGGTCATTCCGGCGGCGGTAGCGGCAGACGTTACAATAGCACTCGCGCTCGATCCTCCGGTGAGCGGGTGCCACGGCGGCGGCGGGGTGCACGTCGGCATTCCGCCCGACTGGTTCGTGCGCTGCAATTCGGGGCAAGCGGTACCGGGATGCAACTATTCGCACCTGGAGGACGACGGGGCTCTCTACGTTTCGGACGCTGCGCAATCCCGCGTGGCGAACCCGGCATACACGACGGTCCTGAACGCAGGGCAGCTCGCGGCGTTCGTGACGAAGCTATCGACGGCGGCGGTCGTTTCCATAGCCATGGTGGACGCATGATCCGCCGCCCGCTACTCCTCCTCGCTGCGATGCTCGGCGACGCCCTCCACGAGCGCGTCCGCCTCCGCTTCCCGCGCGTCTGGCCGTGGGCGCTCGTGCTGCTGACGGGGTGCGGAGGCGCTCCCGCTCCACGCTTCGGCATCGGTCATTGCAGCCCGGCGCAGGTCGAACTCCAGCGAGCCGAGATGACGGCGCAGGTTATCCCGGCTGTGCTCGCATGCGTCCAGGCCGGCAACGCGGAAGACTGCCCCGTTGCGGATGCGGCTACGGAGCGCTGGCTTGCAGAGCGCGAGGCCTGCAGGTGACTGACACGGCCGGCGTCATCCGCAAGGCGGTCAAGCTCATCCTCGCCGAGGAGAAGCTACACCGCGAGGCGCTCATCGAATGCGCGCGGCGGAAGCGGGAGCTCCACGAGCTTCTCGATGCCCTTACGCCGACGATGTCCACGAGCGCGAGCCAGTCTTTTCGCGCCGCCACCGCGGCGCTGGAGCCCAAACTGTGACCATCACCGAGACCCTCATTGCCCAGCTACATCCCGAGGTGCAGGGCAAATGCCGCGTTCTCCTGGAGACAGCCAAGGCCGCCGGCATTGAGCTATGCGTGACCCAGGGATACCGCTCTCCGCAGCAGCAGGCGAAGCTCTACGCGCAGGGGCGCACAGCTCCCGGGCCCGTCGTGACGCGCGCTCCCCCGGGATTCTCCTGGCACGAATATCACCTCGCGTTCGACGTCGCCGTGCTCCACGAGGGCAAGCCGACATGGCCGAACGATATCCGTCTTTGGCGCCGCATCGGGGAGCTAGGGAAGGCAACCGGGCTCGACTGGGGCGGGGACTTCAAGACCATCACGGATCTGCCCCACTTCGAGTATCACCCGGGGCTCACGCTGGCCGATGCCCGGGCCGGGAAGACGCTACCCGATGCCGCCCCACCGGAGACACCCGATGCAGCCTGATTCCCCATTTCCTCCGCCGCCAACGGTCCCCGGCGAGCTCAGGGATACTCTGCCGCCCGATGCTGAGGATCGCGTCGTGACCGCCCTGTCGAGGCTCATGGGCAAGGTGGATCGCATTCTGATTCACTTGGGATTACCACTCGAAGATCCGGAGCGAGCGAATGGGCACCAGTCGGATGGCTGACCCCGACGCTACGGGCATCGCTCTCTACGTCTCCACCGGAGTCGCCGCCGGGGGCATCATCGCCAAGGCCATCGCGGCGTTTTGGAAATTCGGCAACAAGGGCAAGGAAGACCTCATTGACGAGCTACGAGCCACGAACGCGGTCACCGCGGACCGGTTGAAACGCTCCGAGGAAACGGTCACCAAGCTCGGAGACCTGCTGGATATCAAAAAGCAGGAGCTCTCGGATCTGAAAGAGCGCTTCGCTGCGCACGTGATACGCACGGACGACTACGGGGACGTGCCGACTGGCGTCCATCACCTCGCCGCAACGCTCGACCCGTCGAAACCCACGCCACGCTGAAAGGCTCCCCATGGTCACCACCGTCCTCCTCTCCACGGCCGTCATCGTTCTCGGCGCTCAGGTGCTCCGCCCTGGCGGTTTCATCGCCATCGGTCTCGGGGTGCTAGCCATCCTCGCGGCGGCGCTGCATTGGCCGTTGTAGACCCGCCCCCCGTACCAGCTCAGCCCACGGCAGGTCTACCCAGGGGCCCCCGTCATTGGCGTGCTCATCGCAAGCGCGATGGAACGGCGACGTGTGTTTCGTCGCCGGCCGCCGGCATGAGCGGCACTCGGTGAGCTCAGGTAGCAGCGCGCGCAGGGCCTCCCGCCACCTCCGGAGCTCCTCCCGCGCCCTGTCCTCCGCATCGCTCCTGTCCTGCCACCCATCCAGCGCTCGCTGCGCCTTCTCCGCGAGCGTCATCGGCCCGCCGCAATGCGTGTCGTGCTGGACGGCCTCGTCGGTCAGGATGGTGGCCAGTGTGGCGAGCTCGGAGCGGGCGGCGTCGCGGTCCGCGACAACATCGGCGAGAAAGTTCGCGTCGGCTTCGTCTTCGGTCATGGCGTCTCCGGTGCGGCCAGGCATCCAGGCTCGTGGTCCTCTGGCTCTCCGGCATAGAACTCCGCTCCGCACAGATTGCACGAGTCGCCGGTCAGGTGCAGCAACCGGAGCGCTTCGGAACGGTCCATCTCCCCCGCCAGCGCGGCCTTCACCTCGGCGACTAGTCGCGCCGCGTGAGACCCGTAGCCGGTGAGTTTCAGTAGCCGCTCACACAACCGGTCGATGGCGGCGGGGTTCATGTCTCCCCCGCTGGCGTGGCGAGGACTGCGTCGATTCGTCCACGCCAGTATTCTCCGTCGCTCGTGGCCCCGGGTGAGAGCATGTCCCAGGCGCGAAGCTGGACAAGTAGCCCCCGCATCCTCCCCGCCTCCTCCGCCGCATCGCAGAGCGCGACGGCGGCGTTGCGGAGTTCGGCTATCAGCTCGCTGTCCTCCTCCCGTGCAGCGCTCGCGACGTGCGGCCACATGCCTACGCGCATGCCGCTAGCCGGCTCACCGTCAGGCCCGACAACGCGCACGTGGTAGAGCTTTGATGCCCAGCGTCCTGAGGTAGCCTCAGCCTCCAGCCTCCGAATGGTGGCGATGGTTGCGGGGGAGAGGATCACAGCTCGTGCTCCCGCGGGCTACACGAATGCATCCCGATTCCAGATTCGAGGATGCGCGCCACTTCCTCGCAGTTCTCGGCCGTGAGCTTTACGCCGAGGCTCTCGCGCAGGATTTCGCCCAGCGCGGCGACGACGCGGAACCAGTTCGCAACTGCGAGGTGCGACTCGGGAGGTTTCGGCGCCGGGGTTCCTTCTCTGATACGCTCGGCCCACGACTTCGTTTTCTCGGGCATCTCCCTACTTCCTTCCGCCCCTGGTTTGGGGGCTCAAAACGGTCCGCTCTTCGGGGCCTTCATCTTATCGGCCCACGTCCGCACCTGGTAGTTGAGGAACCGGTGCGCCTTGTCGTGCGCCCGTTGCTCTGCGTCGGACAACACATCGGAGCTGCCGCCTTGAGAACCGTGCGTCGGGTCTCGGTCGACCATCAAGAACAGTCGCTCAAAGTCATCGTCCGTAAGCAGGTAGACCCTCACCCGTCCCTCGCTTTCCTGGTCGCGGCGCGTTTCGCTGCTAGCTCGCGCTTCTCCGTAGCCCGCGCCGAGTCGGTCGTCCCGCAGAGCCAACGGGACAGCGTCTCGACGAACTCCGCGTTTTGGATGCGCTCCTCCAGCTCGACGGCCGCCATGTGCATTGCGGGGGTCACTTTGGTTTCCTGGTCGCGGCGGGGGTCTTCTTCTTGAACCGTCCGTGGTCCGGGTGTGCCGGGTTGCAGTTCTTGCACGGGAAACAATGCGTGTCGTAGCCGACGCCCATGCAGGTCTGGCACTGGCTGGTGCGCTTGCCCTCAAGAGAGGAGACCCTTTTTTCTAGGTCCGCGAGGCGCTGCTCCGTCGTCGTCACTTCCCACCTCCCGACGGCGGGGGCTGGAGTCTGCGGAGCCAGTAGAGGGCGGCCTCACCGGTCTCGATGCCGAGGTCTGGCGAGTCATTGCCGAGCCACTCTTCTAGGCGCGAGACCGTCTGAAGGAACGTCACGCCATCAGTGGTCCCGACCGGCACGGCATCGGCGGCCTTCATCCAGTGAACGGCGCTGATGACGGTGTCGATCGGGTAGAAGCTGCGGCGCTTGTTGAGCCACCCATCGAGCTCCCGGATCGTTTCTTTTAGCGTGTACTCCGGCCCGTCTTTCTCATTTGGCATCGGGGGACTCTTTCTTCACTCGACTTCGCCACACCACGGCCCAACCCAGGAACAGCTCTCGCTGACAACCGCACGACTCCGCGGCCACTCGCTCGCATTCGGCCGCGAGCCATGCCGGATCGCGCCAGTGCTGGTGCTCGAAGATGCGGTTCACTTCCCACCTCGCGCGTTCAGCCACGATTCGTAGGCGAGTACGGCGCTGTACATGGACCCCGGAAGCCGAACGCGATCGGCCCTTGCGCCGACGACTGCATCGACGACAGGCCGCATGGCCTCCACGTGCTCGGTGGCGAGCCTGAACTCCCGATGCAGCGCAATCACGCGCGGGTCTGACGTGGTCCAGCGGTCAGTGCCGGACCCGATGGTTTCCTCGCTGCGTGCGTCGCGCGCCTCCTCCCTCCGCATCGCCTCCCTCACCATCTTGTTCGCGGGATGCTCAAGCTCCGGAGGTAGGTCGCCGTGGGGGCCGGGAGCCAGAATGAAGACGTCGGGGGTCTTCGGGATGTCGACTGCGGCGTCATCATCGTCATCGCTGCACGCCTCTGCGAGTTTGTTACGCAGCGCAATCTCTCCCGGGAAACCACCGCAGTGCTCGTTGATATGCCGATACCAAGCCATGGCCGCCGCCACGATCGCGCGCTCCCTGTCGGCCAGAGGAGCGATGGGGGTAGCGGCGGCGCGGTCGCACATGGCCTCCGCTGCACACATGATCGAGTAAGTGTCCGGGTCACAGTCGAACATCTTCGCGATGCGCTCTATCTTAGCGATGGTTTCCGGGTGTACCGCCGGCTGAGTCGGCACCGCTGGCACCGGCACAGGTCGCTTGTGCACACTGCCGTAGCCGCGCGAGTCCGGGCAGTCAGGGTCAGCGCAGGGCTTCCCCTCGTCGGAGCGGGGCAAATCGTGCGAGCAATTCGGGCAGCGCTTGCCGTCTGGCTGTCCATTACCCCAGACGGTTCGGGTCCCGGCGCACCTCGCGCAGACCTCGTCGGGTCGCGGCGGCTCTTCATGGGCGATGCAATCCATTCCGCACGTCGCGCAGCAACCGTCCTCATCTGCCTTCACGTGAGGGCCGCAGTCCGGGCATGTCCAATAGCCGCGCGCCATCGGGGTACTCCCCGGGGAGCGGGGCGGCTCGTAGGGGACATAGTCGTACCCCTCGTGGTTGGATCGCTGACTGTCACGCCTGCGCTGTGCGTTAATCGCTCGCTTCCAGGTTGTCGCGGCCTCTTCCGTCATGGCGCGGATGGTTTCCTTGGCATCGTGCAGAGCGGCGTCTATCGCGGTCGTCTCTTTTTTTAGTTTCCGGATGGTTTCCGCGTCTTCGGTCATGAGCTCTCGCTGCCTCCGTATCTCTTTCGCTTGGTTACTGTTGAGTTCCCCCAACTCCCGGAGAGTCTCGCGGGCGGATGTGAGGTCTAGTTCTGCATCGATAGCGCGCTCCTCGAAGGTGCCGGACTCGCATCGGGCGGCGTCCCTCTCCGCGACCGCTGCCGCGAGCTGGGCTCGAAGGTCGTCGCTTCCCACGTAGAGCTGGCGCCCCAGATACGCGGCAAGCACCTCCTGCCGGTATTCCGCCGTCTGCGCGTCGAGATGGCCGCGGATGTCGTCGGGGGCGGCCTTTTGCTGAACGTATAGCGAGCCATTGTTCTTGTAGATCTTGCGCGCGTAGAGCTCGCATGTGACCTCGGTGGTGGTCGCTGGTGAAGAGATGCGTTCGGTCCAGGGGGTGGTCATTCACCCAGCTCCTCTTGGCAGTAAGCATTGAACAGCGCCCCAGGATACTCAATGCGCGCGAGCTGCACCCCGGCGGTCTTGCGCAACATCTCGGCACGTCGCTTGTGCCAGTTGCCAGGTTGCTTCCCCGGGTTGACGTGCAGCATCCCGGCGGCTTCGGCCTGCTCGATCGTGTAGCGGAGCGCCGTGGGTTTCGGGTTGCGCCGGTTCTTGGTCGTCCACTCCGCGTATCGGTCGTCCCCGCCCTCGAATTGGAAGTACTCGCAGTCCGGGTGGTTCTTCGCGCGGTCGATCAGAATGTGCGCGCCGACGCTAACCTTGCCCTCGAAGAACGAGAGCGCATCCAGCGCCGTGGCCGCGGTTATTCCCATCTCCCGCCCACGGATGATGACGGCGAAGATAGCCTCACGCGTCCCGAACGACTTTCCGTAGAGTCTCGAATTGTGGAGGTACCCCGAAATCTTCCACGCCGCGTCGAGCGTGCGCGGCTCGAGTTCGAGCGCGAAGTCCACCGGCACCAGGGCCAGCGCCGTCGTGGTGACCGTTTGCGTTACCTCCGCAGGCGGCGGCGCATCCTGTCCTGGTTCGCTCTTCGGCGCCTCGGGAGCGGGAGAAATCGGGTCAAAGTCGGCATCTTCGGGAACGTCTGACATGGCTTTCGGTATCCTCTCCTCGTAAATCTTCATCCAATCGATCGGGCAGTCGTCGCGTAATCGAATCACCTGCTTCGCGAGCCGCGCCGCTGGCCCCCCCTGGAAGAGCGCCTCCTGTAGCTTCGGGGTCGTGATCTTGTCCACGTTCGCAAACACGTCCTCTAGCGTCCCGAACTTCATCAACAGCTTGGCTGCCGTCACCGGCCCGACCTTCGTCACCCCGGGCACGTTATCGCTAGAGTCGCCTTGTAGCGAAAGGCTGTCCAGTAGCATCTCAGGCGGAACGTGCCACGCCTCGATCACGTCTCCGCGCGCGAAGAATTTATCCTTCATCGGCGAATAGACACGGACCGCGTTCGCGTCGTCCACGAGCTGCAGCAGATCCTTGTCCGCGCTCGCCACCGTCACGTCCAGGCCATCCGCAACGGCCAGCTTGACCGCGCTCGCGATGACGTCATCGGACTCCTCACCGGGGCACGATAGCAGTAGCAGCCCGTCAGCCTCCAGGCGCTCCTTCGTGCGCCGGTACTGCTCAACGAAAACGTTCGTGGGCGCGTCCCTCTGTGCCTTGTACGTCGGCAGCAGGGCCTTGCGGCGAGCGTACGGCGGCGAGTCCAGGCACACCGCTACCAGGTCGTACCCGCGGCGCATCTTGGCAATCGTCTCCACGGTGATGGAGAAGGCTTTACCGACCTCCTCGTCTCCAGAGGCATGGAACGCCGGGTAGTAAATTGACCCCAAATCGATCAGCAAAAGTTTCTTCATGATACTTTTCTTTTTCTTCCTCTTCCGCGCTCACTCATCTCTCTCATGTTGTCCCGGTGCGTACCAAGGTGCAGATGCGCCGGGTTCACGCATGGGGGATTGTCGCATTCGTGGAGCACATGCATTCCGTCTGGAATGGGTCCGACGTTCAGCTCCCAGCTCAAACGATGGGCAGTACGGAGCCTCTTCCTGTCTCCACCAACTACCATAAGCATTCCATACCCGAATTTATGCGTGTAACCTGTCCATTCCCAGCACAGATCCGGGGTTCCTCGGCGAACCCTGGACCAGAATCGTTTCGCGGTATTTGCCAGAGCAGTAGCCCGGATCTCCGCCTTGGAACGACCGCGCCTCCTGCTTCTGCAGCAGGGAATACACCTAGACTGTAGGCTGTTTCTGGGGCGGCACACATAGAACTCACCACTGGGCCTAATCTCTTTGCATAGCGCGCACTGTTTCATTCTATGCGCGCCTCTCTTCCTTGAACCGGTACGCCAAAACCTGCGACGACAGCCCAAAGCGGTGTTCTTTCCGCAACTCCGCCGCCACGTCACAAAGCACGTCATCGCGCTCGCCGCCGCATGCCTCGATGAGCCCAGCAATAGACGGCGCGCCTTGCGCCACGACCATCGCGACCAGCCGGGTCACCAGCCGGCAGAACTCGTAGTCTTGAGCCTCTTCGGCCGTCGCCAACTTCGCGGATGAGATGGTGAGGTCCACGACGGACCCGGAAGCGCCTATCCACTGGCCGCCCTCGAGGCGAACGATGCGGTCCGTGAGTCCGCACGGAAGGTTGAACTTCGCGTGAAGGATGGGGTTCACAGCGCGCCACCTTTCAGCTCCGCCAGAATCCGCTCAAATGTCTCCATGACCTTGCCCGCCGGAATCGGGTCCGTGCCGTACTGCTGGCGGTAGGTCAGCTCAGGCTCAACGACGGCGTACGGGTCAGCGGCATCGATATCCTCGTCCTCGAACCGATGCCAGGTGGTCTGCATGAAAAGTACATCCCACGGCGCGGACGGAGTGTAAACATCTTTTCTTACTGTTTGAAAAGATAGCTTGACCATCGCGAATTCATGCCAGATGCTTGAGAACATGAAGAGCCGAGCCGTTGTGACCCTGCGTGGCTTCTGTCGCCCAAAGAGTGGAGCGCGTCCACGTGTCCGGATCTGTGATCTGGCGCGGGACCTAGAAGTGGCTCCGCAGCAGGTTCAGGGGTGGCTATCCGAAAAGTACCGCCCGAAGCTCGAGGTAATGCTCGAGCTGGAAAAGTTGCTCGGCATTCCGGTGCCCGATTGGACGAAGGAGACGCGATGAAGGTCCATATGCTCGTTGCCAAAGCGAAGCGCGAGGGGAAGCTCGCTGTCGCTTCCGGGGTGAAGCGGCAGACCGTCGCGAACTGGGAACGCGGCCTAGGCGGCCCCCAGTCGAAACACATCGTGCTCATGTCGCGCCTGGCTCCGTTCAAGAAAAACGGGGATGCGGCGCTTCAGCAGCTCCGCGACTGGCGTCTCGATCCGACGCCACCCAAATGATCCTCACCGCGCGCCGCACCTATCGCGAAGTGGCCGCGCTTCTCGGCATCTCGCACGCCCAAGTCATCATCGACGAACGCCGCGCGCTGGCCAAGCTGCGCGCGGCTCTGGAGGAATCCCATGAATCCCTATCTCGACACGACGCCTCAGTGCCAACGGCTCTCGCTCGCACCCCGAAAGACGGCGGTTGAAATCCTGGACGCGGTCGGAGCCCGATTCGGGGTGACGTGGGATGAGCTGCTCTCCAAGAGCCGGATCGCTCACATCGTAGCCGCGCGTCACGTGGCATCATGGCTGATGCGCCGCTCGGGCATGAGCTACCCCGCGATCGGGAGAGCGCTCGGCGGCCGGGACCACACGACGGCCATGGCAGCCGTCGCGCGCGTCGAGGCTGAGCTCAGGCGCGCCCCGGAGGGCCTCCCCTCCCTCGAGGCCATGCTGGAGCCCGGGTTCGTCTCCAGGGCAACCAGGGTACCTGGCGAGGGGACGATGCTGCCCGACCTGCCGTGAGGCTCTTCTGCTCAGGCTGTCGCCGAATGCACGAGTCGGAGGCGTTTAGCCCGGACCCTGGCTTTTCGATGGGTTACCGCTACGTCTGCCGGTCCGCGCGGAACGCCGCCCGCCGCTACCGTCCGCATCTCCCCGAATGCACGTGCCACGGCAACCCGAAACGGCGGCACGAAGACCACTGCGCTAGGGGTCGCAAGCGGCGCGATGAGCGGGCCGATCTCGTCGTCCGGGTCGAATGCGGAAAGTAGCGGGTCCACGGGTCACTGTTTACTCATGCTGACATCTATCGTCAAGCTTGACGAGGCATGACAAATCTGCGAGAGCTGAGGCAGACATGTACGGAAGACTTTTCGAGTCGGTGTTCGAGGGCTCGATGATTGGATCCGGAGCGCGCGTCTTCGCCGTGTGGGCGTATGTGGTGGCAAAACAACGCGGCGGCACGGTGGAGCTGCACCCGACATTCCTCTCGGCCATCCTTGGTGAGCCTCCGGAATCCATCGAGGCGGCCATCGAGCATTTGTGCGCTCCGGATCCAAAGAGCCGGAACGATGCGGAGCAGGGGCGGCGCCTGGTTCACGTGAACGCCTACATGTACAACGTCGTAAGCGCCGAGATTTACGCTAAGATTAAGACAGAGGAGGACCGCCGTAGATACAATCGCGAGAAGCAGCGCGAGTCCCGTGCCCGGCGATCTGTCAATGCTGACCCTGCACCACCAGCATTGACCGATGCTGACGCTACGTCTGTCAATGCTGACCCTGCATCTGGATCTGATCTGGATCTGAGATCCGGATCAGACGCGCGCGAGGACCCGGGCCGGGCGACCATGTGCCCCGCGGACCTGTACCGGCAGGCGGACGCGAACGGCACCCTGAGCGCCATCGCCGAGAAGCTATCTGTTCCGCTCGAGAGCGTCCGGCACGAGGCGCGGCAGTTCGAGGCTTATTGGACCATCGGCGGGGGCGCCGGGCAGCGCCGAACGGCGTGGATGGGGAAGCTCCGTCAGAGAATCGTGGAGCAGCATGGCAAAAACGAGCTGAAGCCGATCGGCGCGGTGGAGCATGAGCAGCCCCGCCGCGCCCCGAAGCGGCTCCGGTCGCTGGCAGATGGTACGCTTCGAAAGCCCCCCGAGCGCCCGCCGATGATTTCGCCGATGGAAGCCGAAGAGCTGCAGCGCCGGATAGACTCGGCCATGCGCGGAGGAGTCTAATGTTTTGGCATGCTTGCCCCACCGGCAACCCCGAATCCCTGCTCATCGCCCGGGAGCTCCCCGAGGACGAACCCCCGCCGGACCCGCGCACCGCGCGCCTCCGAGCCCTCCTCGGCCGAATCCCGGAGGAGGAATCCACGGTAGTCGCTCTAAGCCTCAACGGCGCGACCCAGGAGGCGATTGGAGACGCTCTGGGCATCCGGCAGTCCACCGTGTCGTACCGGCTGCAAAGAGCCACTGAGCGGCTTCTGTGGCTCGCCGGCAGGGGGTCATGGTTCGGACCCGACGACATCCAGCGGGACCTCGCCCCAGTCCTCGAGCGGCAGGTAGTCCGAATCCTGGCGGAGTGGTGGGCTACCGGCTCGCTGATGCGCGCGACCGAAGCTGCTGGGGAGATATCGCGCTACCGTGCACGCTCGAAGCTCCTCGGGGCAATCGGTGAGCTCCGGGAAGACTGCTCGGTGGACCCGAAATACCCGGTAGGGTTCCTCGCGCTCTGGCAGGACGGGGTAGCGCTCTCGAGGCCGGAGGCGAGGCGATGAGCGCGGCGGAGCTTGCGATGGAACTCGAGGAAGCTGAGCAGGAGGGAACCGTGAGCATTGCTGAGTTGACGGTGAAGAGACTCGTTAGGCAATCTCCGGGTGCAGTTCAGGGGGTGGCGTCACGCCTTGTTGCGCCGCTCCAGACGAACATTCACGGGCCGGAGAAGAAACCGTGAGCGAGGGGCAAGAAATCACTCAGACGCCGCGCGGGCGCACGCGTGTCCAGAAGCTGGCCGGCTCCCCGGTCACCCTCGATGCGGACGTCTACTCGAGGCTCAAGGATGGCGCCTTCGAGGCCGTGGAGGATCTGCGGGAGCAGCTGCAGATCGGCGAGCCCCGCGAGAAGGTCGACGCGGCCCGTGTGCTGCTTGGCGCCTATGTCCAGCTCCGGAAGGACGCGCCCGAGAGCGTGAATCCGTCCCTAGCGACTCGTGAAGCGCGCGTGGCTCACATGCGAGCGGCGATGCGGGACCCGGACGATGAGCTTTTAGAGGCGATGCGGGCCGAGGCGGACGCGATTCGAAAGGTGCTCGATGGCCGGTAACCCGAACAACGTTCCGATCGGTGAGCAATGCCCAACATGCGGGCGGGTGCGACATGGCCCATTTGGGTGGCAGCCCAAGAGGCGGCATTCCGCCGAGGAGATGTGTGAGAAATGGGACGCCTTCATCGAGAATCAGCACCCGAGCCTACTACTGAGATTGACTCGGTTAAGCTCCGAGGCAGACCTGGACCACGCGCGCTTAATCGTAAGTGAGCGCGTATCCGGGGGCGGCACCATCGTTGTCACTACCGAGGAAGCGTTGCGCGATTTCGTGGAGCGAACCTTGGGGAAGGCTGCCGAATGAGAGTCCAGTTCTACCGAAACTCGCACCAGCTCGACATAGCCGGGAAGCACCATCAGGGCTCGTTCTACGTGGGCGAGGACGGCGTCACGAGCATCGAGGTACTCGGCGGTGGAGTCGTCGTCATCGAGCGATCGGAGGGTCTCCCGCAAATCATCATCACGCCGGCCGGGTATGCGTTCGGCGGGGATAGGGACCCGCTCACGCCACTCGGCAAGAAACCGAAACTGAACGGAGGAGAGAAGAAGAATGGCTGACCTGAGCAAGTTCCGCGGGAAGGCGGACAACGTCTTGGTTCGTTTTGATATGCACGCCGCGCGGCAACGCGACGAGCTCACGCCGGGCGGCATCTGGAAGCCTCGCAACCGGAACGCGCAGAGCCGGCGCGAGGCTACGCCCGCGGTCGTCTACGCGGCGGGCCCGGGGCATTACTGGGACCGATGGCTCGGGCACGACAAGGGCGGCAGCGCCCCGGTGGGGGTCTCTACGTTCGTGCCAATGAGCGAGCACATCAAGCCCGGCGCGAAGGTGCTCATCGACGACCCGACGACTGGCGAGCGTGTGTATTCGGACGAGTTCGAGGAGTTCCGAGTGGTGAAAGCTCATAATATCCTTGCGGTGGTAGAGGAATGAGCGTCATCGGCAGAATGCAACGCAAGCTCGAGCGCGACGCCTCGAACAAGACCGCCGAGCGCGTCGATGAGCACCTCGAGGCATCCGGCAAGGACGGCCTGGAGTTCGCTGCGCGCGTGGCCAACGCGGCCTACCGATGCGTCAAGAACCGGCTCCCTGCTAATCGCGAGTACCGAACCGGCTACGCGATGGCACTCGCCGAGCTCGCCGTCGTGCTCCGGTGCATGCGCCGCGGGTCGCCGCCGGATACCGGAGAGCTGGCCGTTGCGAGGCGGGCAACGATCGAGTTCATCGAGGAGGAGTTCGATGGGGCGATCGCTCCCGAGCAGACCCCTGACCCGATGTGGGGCAACCTGGGGGAGGCGATCGGGGCCGTTTCCGTTTGCGTTTGCGTCCGATGCAACGGAACCCAGCGCGTCGCCGGCCCCGTGCCGGGTCTCGACCTGCCTTGCCCGGAGTGCACTTGATCTCTGCCGTTCTGATCGTCCGCAACGAGGCGCCGCGCCTGGAAGCCTGCATCGCCTCGATCCGCCCGCACGTGGACGAGATAATCATCGTCGACACGGGCAGCATCGACGGCACGGACCGCATCGCCGAGCGCCTGGCGGATGTCTTCGCGCGTTTCACATGGAACGAAGACTTCGCCGAGGCGCGCAACTTCGCCACGCGGCTGGCAACGCACGCGTGGATCTTCTGGTGCGATGGGGACGACGTGGTGGAGGGCGCCGAGAACCTCCGGAGGCACACCGAGGAGATCGACGCGAAGCGCGGCGACCGGCCGGCGATGCTCATGGCGCCGTACGAGTACTCGCGGGACGCTGAGGGCAACGTTACTCTCCTGCAGACGCGCGAGCGGCTCTACACGCCCCGAGAGGCTTTCCAGTGGGAAGAGCCTGTCCATGAGGTGCTCATCCCGATGGCCCCGGACTGCCTCATGGAGCCGTGTAACGATGTGCGCATCGTTCACGCGAGGGGCGACAAGGCATCCGACCAGACGCGGAATCTCCGCATTCTGCGCGCGCACTACGACGCGGGGCGGAAGAGCACGCGTTCTTTGCGGTACCTCGGGCTCGAGTACGGCAACCTGGGGGACATCGGGCAGAGTATCGAGTTTCATCGGCGCTATGTCGCCATGTCCGATTGGGACGATGAGAAGGCTCTCTCGTGCGTGGAGCTCTCCCGCCACTTCGCGACGCTCGGGGACCACCGGGCCGCGCTTGATTGGGCGTGGCAGGCTATGCAGGCGCGCGAGGGCTGGTTCGAACCGTGCTTCGCCGCGGGCCGCGCCTACTACTACCTGGCGCAGCGTGGCGGACCGGACGAGCGACGGAACTGGGAGCGGTGCCTATTCTACCTCGATCTCGGGCTGTCACTGCCGCTGACGCAAACGGTGCTCTTCACCAATCCGCTCGAGCGCGCGCACGAGGTGCACAAGTTCCTCAACGTCGCGCTCTCGAAGCTTGGGCAGCATGACCGCGCCCTCGAAAGTTGCTCCCGGGGGCTGCAGGCCAAACCGGACGAATCGCTCGCCGAGAATGCGTCCCTCCTTACCCGCTTCTTGGCTAGACGCGAGATCGACCGGTGTCTTGCAGTCCTCGGGGGCTCTTACTCACCCGCGCCAGGGCCGGAGGAGCGCGCGCCGGGATCGCTGGATATCGTCGTGTTCACCGGGCACGCGTGGGAGCCATGGACGCCAGAGACGGCCGCGCGGACCGGTATCGGCGGCAGCGAGACCGCGGTCATCGAGATGACCAAGCGATGGGCCGCCGTCGGGCATCGAGTGCGCGTCTTCGGGGACTGCGCTGCACTGGAGGGCAACTACGACGGCGTGGAGTACCTCCACCACGACAAGATTGCGGGGACGTCGGCCGATGTGCTCATCGCATCGAGACGCCCGGACGCCGTTGAAGACGGCGTCTGCGACGCTCCGCTAAAATTCGTCTGGGTGCATGATGTGCACTTGGGGCCGGCGATGAGTCACGCGCAGGCGCTCCGCACGGATCGGTTCCTCGTGCTGAGCGAGTGGCACAAGGGCTGCTTGCTGCACCATCACCCGCAGATACACCCGGACCAGGTCACGGTGACGCGGAACGGAATCGATCTGTCGCGGTTCGAGCCGCAGGAGGGGCTACGGCGGAACCCGCACCGGGCCATCTACAGCTCGAGCCCGGACCGAGGACTCGAGGTGCTACTCAAGTGCTGGCCAGCCATCCGAGAGCGCGTGCCGGATGCCACGCTCGAGGTGTTCTACGGGTTCGAGACCTGGGAGGGCATGGCGAGCGGCAACGCGGAGCAGCTCGAGCACATTTCTCGACTGAAGCGGGCGCTTCGGGACGCGGAACCGTTCGGTGTGACCTACTTCGGGCGGCAGCCACAGGGCACCGTGGCGGCAGCGATGCTCTCCAGCGGCGTCTGGGCCTACCCGACTTGGTTCTCGGAGACGAGCTGCATCACGGCGATGGAGGCGCAAGCGGCCGGGCTGTACATCGTCACCTCGCCGATCGCGGCGCTCAACGAGACGGTCGGAGAGCGCGGGGTGCTCATCGAGGGCGACTGGCTGTCGGAGGAGTACCAGGAGTCGTTCGTGATGGAAGTGGTCGGCGCCATGAACGCGCCCCGCGCTGCGTCGCACCGGCTTGAGCTCCAGGAGTACGCGCGAGCGCACTTAGGATGGGACTCGCTCGCTGTGGAATGGATCGACATGTTCAAGGCAACGCCGGCAGGGGTGATGCCTCCGTACAAGGGTTTCGCGCCATGAGGATTCTAGTTACCGGAGGCTCCGGCTTCATCGGTTCGCACTTGTGCGACTACCTGGTCGAGCGAGGGCACCACGTTACGTGCCTGGACAACCTGTTCACGTCGAGCCGAGAGAACGTGGCTCACCTGCTCGCGTCCCCGCTGTTCGAGTTCGTGCGCGGCGACGTGTGTCAGCCGTTCCACTTCGAGGTGGACCAAGTCTACCACCTGGCTTGCCCAGCCTCGCCCGTGCATTACCAGCGCAATCCAGTGCGCACGATTCAGACGGCGGTCCTCGGGACCATGCACGCGCTCGAGCTCGCGCGGAACACGGGCGCACGGTTGCTCATCGCCAGCACGTCCGAGGTGTACGGTGACCCTTCGGTGCATCCTCAGCCGGAGCGCTACAACGGCAACGTGAGCTGCATTGGTCCTCGCGCCTGCTACGACGAGGGGAAGCGGTGCGGCGAGGCGCTCTCGGCATCCTGGCGGCAGCAGTACGGCACGGACGTTCGCGTCGCGCGGCTGTTCAATACGTACGGCCCCCGGATGGCTCGCTCGGACGGTCGCCTACTTCCGAACCTCATCACGCAGGCCATCCGGGGCGATCGGCTCACGGTCTACGGCGACGGCAGCCAGACGCGCTCGTTCTGCTACGTGAGCGACACGGTGGCGGGACTTGTCGCGTTCATGAGCGCGCAACACCTCGGAGCCGACGCGGGCCTACCGGTAAACATCGGGAACCCGGACGAGCGCACAATCCTATCCGTGGCCGAGGACATCGCGCCGGGCCGCCCCATCGACTTCCGGCCGCTCCCTCAGGACGACCCCCGGCAGCGCTGCCCAGACATCTCCCTAGCAAAAAGGCTGCTCGGTTGGGCTCCCATGGTCTCCTACCAAGACGGCTTGACGCGGACCATGGAATGGTTCAGAACTGAATTGCCCTCGCGTCGCTGCTACACGACCGAGGGCATGGCCCATCAGGAAAGGTGATTCCCAATGAACAAGTCAGAAGATAAGGCATCCGCACCCAAGAGTCACGTGATGCTCGCCTATCACGGCGATGCGGCTTTCCGTCGCCGCTTCCTTGCTGAGATCCGCAAGCATGAGAAGAACGACGCGATCATGCGCGGCACGTACGGCTCACTGGATGGTAAGGGCAACTGGCGCGGCTGCGCGGTTGGCTGCTCGCTGCGCTCGCTCAACCGCCTCGCCGACAAGCCACGAGGCAAAACGTCGGAGCACAGTCGTTACCCGAAAGAGCTGGGCATCCCCGTCGAGCTCGCGCACCTAGAAGACCGACTATTCGAGGGGATGCCAGCCGATCTCGCGTCCGGCTGGCCCATGCGGTTCTCATCCGCCATACGGACCAGCGCCGACCTGTCGCTCGTGTGGGATCGGTTTTCCGTGTGGCTATTGGTGGATGAGAAAGACGGCGTGATTCGGTTCGCAAATAACCACCGGACTCGCGACGCGATACGCGGGGTCGCCGCGCTCTTCGAGCGGCGGATCGCTGGGGAGACCGTGACTCGCGCCGAGTGGAGCGAGGCGCGGTCCTCCTCCTCCTCCTCCGCCTCCGCCGCCGCCGCCGCCGCCGCCGCCGCCGACGCCGACGCCGCCTCCGCCTCCGCCTACGCCTACGCCTACGCCTCCGCCGCCGCCGCCGCCGCCGACGCCGACGCCGCCTACGCCTCCGCCTACGCCTACGCCTACGCCTCCGCCGCCGCCGCCGCCGCCGCCGACGCCGACGCCTACGCCGCCTACGCCTACGCCTCCGCCTCCGCCGCCGCCGCCGCCGCCGCCGACGCCGACGCCTACGCCTCCGCCGCGCGCTCACTCGCGTTCGCGCGCCAGGCCGAAAAACTGGAAGAGCTGCTCAGGGCAGCTCCGGTGCGGAGGGCGTCATGATTCGCGCAATTCTGGTCCTCGCGTTCGTCACTGGATGCGACGGAGGCACCCCGCTCAGCGGTGCCCCGGACTCTTCGGAGTCGGACGCCGGCCCTACCTGCATTCAGCAGGCGGATATCTGTCTCGCTGCGGCGCAGGTCAAGGCGGACGTCGGCGCGTGTCGCGCGGCATGGGAAGCCTGCGTCGCGCGTGAGACGGACGGTGGCCAATGACCATCGTCGTCCCGCCCGTGCGAATCATCGAGGACGCGCGCTTTCTCATCGTTGAGAAGCCGCGCGGATATGGCTTCCGTCGCGGCGCTCGGCACGCCCAGAAGCTCTTCGGGCTCGACCAGGAGGCGCAACGGAGAGCGCAGGTTGCGCGCATCAGGGCGTTGCGGGGCGGGCGGTGAAACTAGCCTTTCTCTACGGCCCGTTCAGTCTCGGAAACCGCCCCGTCGACTACGCGAACCCATACACGTCGAAGCGTGGGCTCACCGGCTCCGAGCTGTCGTGCTTCGAGTTCGCTCAGGCCATGTCGCAGCGTGGCCACGATGTCGCCGTGTTCTGTCCAGGGGGCGGGTCTCCCTGGAACGGAACCGGTGTGCGGACGGTGCCGATTCGAGAGCTCACGCGCATCGACGCGGAATACGACGTTGCGTATTCATGGAATGAGCCGGACCTGCTTCGCCATGCGCACTCGCGGATCCGGATGGTGAATCAGCAACTCAACGACTTCTCGTACTGCCGCACTGGCTGGGAGCGGTTCGTGGATGTGCTCACGAGCCCGAGTCAGGTTCACCTCGACTACCTGCGCGGACTTGTGGACATGAGCGGGATTCGTACCGTGGTGCTGCCGAACGGATGCGACCCGAGCCAGTACGACGGCGCAACGAAGCGCGTCTCGGGCCGCGTCATCTACGCGAGCTCTCCGGACCGTGGTCTGCATCTGCTGCTAGAGGCGTGGCCGAATATCCGGAAGCGCGTCCCGTGGGCGCATCTGCGCGTCTTCTACGAAATGGGTCCGTGGTTGCAGACGTTCCTCCATCAGGAAAACTTCGTCATCAACGGCGAGATGGAGACGGGGCTCGTGGAGACGGGCTACCGGGCGCGCTACATCGCTCGGTCGCTCGAGCTACTTCGTAGCGAAGGAGTGGAGGCGGTCGGCTCGGTCTCGCGCCGGGAGATGGCGCGAGAGATGAGCGAGGCGGAATGTCTGGCGTACCCGTGCGACACGATTCGGTTCACCGAGGGATTCAGCGTCTCGACGCTCGAGGGGTGCGCCTCGGGAGCGGTGCCGATCGTGTCGGCGTGCGACGCGCTGGGTAGTATCTACGGCGAGCTCCCGACCATGGTGCCTGCGCCGATCCGAGACCATGGCTCGAGGTTCATCGACCAGATCGAACTCGTGCTGCAGGATGATGTCTACCGGGCAGAGGCGCAGCGCATTGGGCGCTCGATTGCCGAGCGGCATCGGTGGGACGTGTTGGCGGAACGGCTGGAGGGTATCATCAATGATTCAGGAACGTAGTTTTCGCGGCGCTCCGTACAAGATCGAGTGCACCGAGCTGGAGGGGTACCAGCACCCGTCGTGGTTTTCGTTCGACGACGAGGCCGACGTCCGCGATCGGGACTGGCTCATCCGCTCCGGCGACATCGTGCTCGACGTCGGCGCGGCCTACGGCTCGTATACGCTCACGGCGCTTGCCTCGGGTGCCGCTCGCGTCTATGCGTGGTCGCCGCAGGGTCCGCCCAATGAGCCGACAGAGGCCGAGATGCTCCGCCGGAGCCTCGCTCTCAACGGTTGGACGGACCGCTGCACCATTTACGAGAATGGGGTCTACGACAAGAGCGGGTTCCTGAACGCCTCGACGCAGGACTTCAACGCCGCGGACTCGCCGCCGGCCGGGAACGACCCGGACGTCATCCGAGTGGAGTGCCTGGACGACTGGTGGGCTCGAAACCACATCTTCCGCGCCGATTGGATGAAGCTCGATGTAGAGGGGGCCGAGGTCGAGGTGCTGCGCGGTGCCAGGGCGCTCATCACGGAGCTCCAGCCGACGATCCTGGTCGAGAACCACCTTTTCAAGCGGGCCTCGCTCGGTGACGAGGTGCGTGGACTCCTGAGCCTGTACGGGTACAATCACGTTTGCACGCACCCGTACCACGCGATCAGCCACTCGGTTTTCAGGCCATGCAGCCCATCGCCCTCAGAATCAAGCGCCCGGTAGAGGCGGCATCGCGCGAGCCGGTGCTCTGCATCACGCCGCCGTCTGGCTTCCTGCTGGACGAGCGCGTGTTCATGTCGCTCGGCATCCTGAAGGTGGCCGCGTCGCTCGAGGCAGCGGGGCATCTCGTGGAGATGCTCGACTTGAGCGGGATTGAAAACTACGAGGAGGTTTCATGTCTCGCACTATCGCAGAGCGCGTGCGCGAACTCGACGAGTTCATTCGTAGCCGTTTCGGTTACTACGCCGCAGCTTCCGGCCGCCGTGCGGATAGCCGCCGCTTTGCGCTCAGTGAATCCGAGCGTGCGCATCATCGCGGGCGGGCCCCACGTGACGCTCGTTCACTCCGCGGTGAAGCTCGAGCGCAAGGCCGGGCGCATCGGCCGCGCGCACAGGGCGCTAGCCAAGCTCGAAAGCATCTTCGACGTACTGGTCAGCGGCGACGGAGAACGCGCGGTGTTCGAGGCGCTGAACCCGAACGCGCCCAAGGTCATCGATGCCGACGTGCCGAGGGCCGGGCTCTTCATGGACAACGAGACCTATGAAGCAACCCCCTGGCCTGCGCGGCATCTCGTAGATGTGGCCTCCTACAAATACAGCATCGATGGGTTTCCCGCCACGAGCCTCATAGCTCAGCTCGGATGCCCGTTTGGCTGCGGCTTCTGTGGCGGCCGTAACAGCAACATGCTTCGGCGCATACGGACACGCAGTACGGAGTCCGTTGTAAACGAGATCGAACACCTCCACCGGACTCACGGATTCACCGGTTTCATGATGTACGACGATGAGCTCAACGTGAACAAGGAGCTCGTCCCGCTCATGCGCGCCATCTCCGCGCTACAGAAGCGACTCGGCGTCGAGTTTCGCCTACGAGGGTTTGTGAAGAGCGAGCTTTTCACCACCGAACAAGCCGACGCCATGTACGAAGCCGGGTTCCGCTGGATACTTTGCGGCTTTGAGGCCGCGAGCCCGCGCATTCTGGAGAACATCAACAAGCGAGCGAAGCTCGAGGACAACGATCGCGTCATCGATACGGCACACCGTGTCGGGTTGAAGGTCAAGGCACTCATGAGCGTAGGGCACCCGGGGGAGAGCGAGGAGAGCATTCTCGCAGTCCGAGACTGGCTCATCTCCCGCAAGCCAGACGACTTCGACTGCACCACAATCACCACCTACCCCGGGACGCCCTACTATGACGAAGCGATCGAGCACGACACGCAAAAAGACGTGTGGACCTACACGGCGAAGTCGGGCGACAAGCTGCACAGTCACGATGTCGACTATACCGCGGTCGCGGACTTCTACAAAGGAGCCCCCGGCGGCGGGTACCACTCGTACGTCTTCACTGATCACCTCTCGGGCGAGGATATTGTTCGCCTGCGAGATCAGGTTGAAGGTGATTCAAGGAGGGCTCTCGGAATTGCTTTCAATCCTGGCGCGCCTGGCGTGAGATACGAGCACAGCATGGGGCAAGCGCCATTGCCGGAGTTCATCTTGCGCCGAACCCCCGATGCTCCTCCGTGATGGCACCTTCCAGCCGCGCAAGCGCTCGATACTCACCCTCGAGACGGTCCTGTCGTCGCCCGACTACTTCGGACTCGAGACCATTAGCCCTCTCCAGCGCGCGATATGCCGCGCGCTCGACGGCCTGCCGCTCGGTCCGCTCGCCGAGGATCCTGAAATCATCGCGGCGTTTGGCGGCGCTGAAGCACTGCTCCAGTTGCCCCAGGCGCGTCCGGCTGAATTCGTGCTCCTGGCGGGCATCCGGTGCGGCAAGAGCCTCCTGAGCGCCGCCGGCGCGGTCCGGGCGGCACTTACGTGCGACGTGTCGACGCTCACCGCTGGAGATATTCCGCGCGTGTCAGTCTTGAGCCTCTCGGTAGACACGGCGCGGGCCACGTGGAACCACGTCCGGGGCCACGTCGAGGCTAGCCCGGCGCTCCGGTCGCTCCTCGTGCGGGACCCAACGGCGGACATGCTCGTGCTTCGGCATCCCTCGGGGCGACCCATCGAGATCCGAATCGTTGCCGGCTCCCGCGCGGCTGGTTCGCTCGTCGCCCGGTGGTCGGCCGGCAACATCTTCGATGAGGCGCCGCGCATGGTCGGGGCCGAGGACGGCGTGGTGAACATCGACGAAGCGCGGCAAGCCACGGTCGGGCGGCTTCTGCCCGGGGCGCAGAACCTACTCATCGGCTCGCCGTGGGCACCGTTCGGGCCGGTGTACGACCTGGTCTCGGAGTCGTTCGGGAAACCGACCCGGGGCCTCGTCATCGTGCGCGCGCCGGCCTACGCGATGAACCCGTCGCACTGGACGCCAGTACGCTGCGAAGACCTCCGCACGAAGAGCATCGATGCCTACAACACGGACGTCCTGTGCCAGTTCATGGATCCGGTTCAGGGGCTCTTCACGCTCGCCGAGCTCGAGGCGGCGAAACGTTCACTACCGCTCGAACTCGCCCCGGACCGACGATTCTCCTACGCGGCGGCCATGGACCCGGCCACGCGCGGCAACGGCTGGTCGCTGGTCGTCACCACGAACCTCGGCAAGGTAGACGGGCGCGACCGGTACGCCGTGGCGCTCACGCGGCACTGGACCGGCTCGAAGTCCGAACCGCTCTCCGCGCGCGTCGTCTTCCAGGAGATGGCCGAGATCCTCCGCCCCTACGGCGTCTCGAGCGTGCTCACGGACCAGTGGTCGATCGACACGCTGCGCATCATCGCCGGGGACTGCGGGCTCGGGCTCCAGGAGGTCACCATGACGGGCCCCCTACGGTACGAGCTCTTCGACCGGGTCAAGGTGAAGCTGGTGGACGGAGCCCTGCAGCTCTCGCCCGACCCGACACTCATCCGCGACTTGGCCAGCACGCGGAAGGTCGTGACACAGCAATCCGTCTCGATTCAGCTCCACGACAGCGCGGACGGGCGCCATGCGGACTCGGCCATTGCCCTGGCTCTGGCGCTCTCTAGGTCCGTGATGCTCCCCGCGCCCATCGAGCCAACCGGGGACGAGGCTCTCCGCGCGGAATCCGCCCGGGAGCGCGAGGAAGCCCGCAAAGAGGTGGAAAGGCGCGTAAATGAGGGGTGGCGAGGGTATCGGTGAGATTCTGTCGATGCCCTGGCCCTGAGCGATGGCCAAGAAGCCCGACCCGGCGCCCAAAATCTCGAAACGGATGAACCGCCAGTCCCGCTGGTGGAAGTGCGAAGGGAGGGAACTCGCGAAGGTCGTCTCGGACACGGTAGGGTCGCTCAAGAAGAACGACAACTTCCGCCGGATGCGGTACCAGGAGTGCCTGACGCAGTATGAGGGGCGCCCCGTCTCGCTCGACGACGACGGGTACTACATCGGGACGCTACAGGCCGCGATGGCGGGGCAGCCGATGTACAACCTGCCGCGCTCGGCGTGCGACTCCGTCAAGGCGGACATCGCCGGGAGGCAGAAGCCGAAGCCCGCGTTCATCACCACGGGCGGCGACTGGCGCGCGCGGAGGAAGGCGAGGAAGTGCGACAAGTTCGTGGAAGGGCAGATGTGCCAGCGTCAGGGGCGCTACGCGAATACGTGGCAGCTTATGGAGGACGTGTTCCACGACTCCGCAAAGCTCGGCGTGGGCATCGCGAAGGTCACCCCGGACGTGGAGCGCTGCAAGGTGCAGATTGAGCGCGTCTTCCCGTGGCAGGTATTCGTCGACCGGCAAGAGGCGCGCTACGGCTCGCCGCAGAACATCTTCCACGAGTACCCCATGGAGGTGGACATCGCGATCGACACGTTCGTGGAGATGAACGACTCGGACGAACCGAAGGACGACGAGGAGCGGGCGAAACTGAACGCTCTCGAGTCGTCTCAGCAGCCGCAATATGAAACGGGGCGCGTCGTCGAGAGCGTCATGATTCGCGAGGCGTGGCGCCTTCCGTTCTCGGAGTCGAAGCCCGGGCGCCACGTCATCACGTGCGAGAACGCGGTGCTGTATGACGAGGAATGGACGCAGGACGAGTTTCCGTTCCTGATCCTGTGGTGGGAACGTGAGACGGTCGGGTTCTGGGGGCAGGGCATCATCGAGGCGCACCGCGCGCTGAACATGAAGACGAACCGCGCCGCGGAGCGAATCGACGAGAGCATCGCCATTTGCTCGACCAAGCGCGTCTACATCGAGCAGAATATGGTGAAGCAGGGCGACATGACCGCGGGAGGGGGCCCCGAGCTCATCATCACCGTGCAGGATATTACGCGCGTGCCCATAGACCCCCCGCTTAGCCCGGTGCCGCCCATCGCTCTGCAGTGGGTGCAGATCAATCGCGACCGGTACTACCAGGACTCGGGCGTCTCTCAGATGTCGGCGACGGCGCAAAAGAGCCCGGGCGTTACGGCTGCCGTGGCCATCGAGGCCGAGAACGATCTTGGGGCTCAGCGCTTCATGCCGAAGGCTCGCGCCTACGAGGAGGTGTTCGTTACCGCGGGGAAGCTGTTCATCGAAGCGGCCAAGCGCGTGGCGGAGCACAACGGCGGGAAATATCTCGTGCGGTGGCCCGGCGAGCGATTCATCAAGGAGTTCGATATTTCGGACGTCTCCCTGGAAAAGGAGATGTACGAGATCCGGGTTGCCTCGGTCTCGATGTTCGCGAAGGACCCGGCGCAGATGCTCCAGGTAGCGCAAGACCTCCACGGGGCCGGCATCATCAACCGGGAGACGTTCCTGCAGATGACGGCGCTCCCGGACCTCGAGGGGCTCATGAACCGGGAGACGGCCGAGCGCGAATGGCTCGAGGAGCTCTTCGACCGGTTCCTAGATGCCGAGGACGACGACAATCTGCTCGATCTCGGCGGGTACGAGGCGCCGGAGCCGTTCATCGCGAATAAGCCGGCGGCAATGTGGCTCGCGGTCTCGACCTACTGGCAGGCGAAGCGGGACTCGGCGCCCCTGTTCAACCTGGAGCTGGTCCAGCGCTGGATAGCCCAGCTCGACAAGCTCATCGCGCCGCCCCCGCCGGCCGCAGACGCGGCGACGGGGCTGCCCACACCGGAGGCCCCGGGGGCGCTACCGATGGCAGGGGGAGGCCCGGAGGCGCCCGGAATGCTGCCTCCTACGGCGCTCATCCCGGCCGCCGCTTAGATTCTGTCGATTGCGGCCCCCATGGGTAGTGCCGCCCGAGGAATCTCCGCAGAATCAGGCCGTTGTCTCGAACGCTACCGACATGGGGAAGGCGGCGAAGATCGCCGACGTCTGGGAGCGCGTACAAGAGCGCCTCGGGGGCGTGTCCGAGGAGGCCAACGCGGAGGTTCTAGCCAACGGCGGCAAGGTGAAGCCGGACGAGGCTGCGCCGGCCGAGACCGAGAAGCCAGCGGCGAAGTCGAAGACCAAGGAAGAGTCGGCGAAGGAAAAGGAGCCCGAGGCGGGTGAGCCGGGGCACCGAGACTATGCGGCGGCCATCGCGAAGAACCGCGCCATCTACGAGCGCAAGGAAGCGAAGCTCGTCGGCGACGTCCAGCGGCGCGAGCAGGCCATTCAGGCGGCCGTGACGAAGTACGAGCCGATCTATCAGGCCGTGCAGAGGCTCGTGGACTCGGGCGACTTCGATGCGTTCGCGGCGGCGCTCTCCCCCGCCATCGGCGACGAGTCGATCAAGGACTGGAACTCGCTGCAGCAGGCCGCGCTCCAGAGCCACGGCAACCCAGCAATCCGGGAGACGCGCAAGCTCAGGGCGCAGATCGAGGCCGACAAGAAGGCGCGCGCCGAGCAGGAGCAGGCGGCGAAGCAGACGGCCGCGCAGCAGGCGGCACAGGCGCAGCAGAAGCAGTGGCGCGAGAACATCTCGGACGAGCTCTCAACGGACGAGGATCCGGCGCTTGCGGCGCTCCCGGAGATCGACGAGGAGTTTGCGGGATACGTGTTCTCGACGCAGCAGAAGCACTGGAACGAAAAAGATGAAGTGCTTCCGACGAAGGACGCCGCGGAGCAGACCGTCCGGCAGCTCTACGCGCAGCTCTCGAAGTGGAACGGATGGCTCGAGACCCACAAGGACTCTCCGTTCATCAAGAAGATTCTCGGTGTCCAGCCCACCGCAAAGGCTGCTCTCGGATCCGGCAACCGCCCAAATGCCGCCAGGAAGGGAAACGGCCAGTTTCAGAAGCCGCCTCCCAATGTGTCCCAAAACCGGACCGCAGAAGCGGCGCCGAGCGAACGTCCGTCCGATGACGATCTGAGAAGGATCTACCGGCAACGGATGGAAGACGCGGCGCGGGACGATGCACGTTCCAATCGCTAACAGCGGTCTCCAGGAGAGACCACCGTGGCAGCATCAACGATCGCGACCTTCGACGCCTTCATGAAGGAATTCTACAACGACCAGACCGTCGCCGACCTGACCAAGGCCGGAAAGCCGCTCTACGGTCGAATCAAGACGAACACCGAGGTTTCTGGTGACCCGTGGGTGGTCCCGATCCTGCTCGGGAATCCGCAGGGCGTCACCAGCGGCACGCGCGCGCAGGCGCAGTCTGCCGCGACGAACACCATTTCTTACAAGTGGCAGATCTCGATGGCAGACACGCCCGGAAGCGTGAACATCGGCGACAAGGTCATGATGGCCTCGCGGAACAACATGGGTTCGTTCCTGCAGGACAAGGAGACGGAAATTTCCGGCCTGTACGAGACGGCTTCCACCGAAATTGCGATCAAGCTCTGGCGCAACGGCGGCGGCGCCTCCGGTCAGGTTGCGGCCATCGTCGGCAACGTGGTCACGCTCACGAACCCTCAGGACACGATGTACTGGGAAATCGGCGAGCTCGTCCAGGCTTGCGCGGACGACGGAACCGTCACCACCACGACTCCTCGCACCGGAAACCCTGCGGTGACGGCGGTCGACTACATCAACGGGACCATCACGTTCACGGTCGCGACCGTCGTCGGCCTCGTCGTGGGCGACTTCCTATTCCGCCTCGGGAACGCCGTGGCCAACACGGGCATCAACCCGTTTACCGGGGTGCAGGCGTACATCACGCCGAGCGCGACCCCGGCGGCCCTCTGGGGCATCTCGGCCGCGACGCGCCTCACGAACCTCGTACGGTACTCCGGCGGGAAGCTCACGACGGCGCAGATGGCCGGCAAGGGCATCGAGGAACGCATTCAGCTCCTCGGAGCCAAGATGCAGGGCATGTTCCGCGCGATGGGCGCCGGGACGTGGGAGGTCTACCTGCACCCCGAGGACTGGCAGACCCTCAACGGGTCCGTTCAGAACCGAGGGCAGCGCTCGCTCACCGACGAGTCGACGAAGATGGCTTACGAGTACATCGACGTCGTCGCGGGCGGGAAGCGAATGAAGACCTTCTCGGACCCCTTCGTGCCGAAGGGCAACGGGTTCATTCTGAAGATGGACAACTTCGTGCTCGGCTCCTACGGTCCGCTCCTCACGCCGGTCAACGGCGACGGCCTGCAGATGCTCCGGATCGCCACCACGGACGACTACGAGTTCCGGCTCAAGTCGTACGCGAACATGAGCAATAACGCCCCGTCCTTCTCGGGCGTTTTCCTCTCGCCGTAGTGAAAGCAGGGAGGAAAGGAGCACCAGCAAATGCCCAACGCATTCGAAGTCCCGAACTTCCCGCCCCGCGCGGCGATTCAGGCGCAGATTTCCTTTCAGGGAGTCTTCCCCATCGCCACGGGCGGGCTTCCCATCAACCCGATCGGGACCGGTATCCCGACGGGTACGCTACCGATCCCTACCGGGAGCCTCAACGGCGTGCCTTCGGGCGTACCGCTGTACTTCAAGGCAGGGGGCGCCATGCGACTCTCGCGCATCGGTGCCGGGTCGTACCGTCTCAACTTCGCCCCAGCTCCGAACGGCACTGTTCGGGCTTGGATGGAGCTCATGACGGTGCAGACCCGCATTTTCGGCAACACTAAGCGGGACATCGCCACCGGATACGTCGAGTTCAGCACGCTCTCCGCCTCGGGGACCGCGATGGACCCGGCAAACGGAGACGCCATCGGAGTCGAGTTCACGGCGTTCTCGACTGGCGAACCGGGAGCCCCGTAGTGGCCCTCCCCAAGCCCAAGGAGAAGCCCTCCATGGACCCGGCCAGCATCTTCGGCTCCCCCGCGAAAGCGGACGGGGCCGAGGATGAGGGCGGGGACGCGAGCGAGCAGCTCAAGGCGCTCACCGGATGGGACGACGAGACGATCGACGCCCTGAAAGCCTGCTTCAAGGAGTGGGAAGGGGAAGAGACGGCCGAGCCCGCCGGGGAGTACTAGCCCATGCGCACGCGCACGCTCGCGGAGCTCCGGACGGACGTGTGCGACCGCGCGGACATCGTGGACAGCGGAACGACCGGGCGACACACCTCCGCCCGGCTGAACCGCTACATCAACCAGTCGATCCAGCGGTACCGGTCGTTCGTAATCGAGGCGGGCGGCACCGACTACTTCATGAAACGGACGGGCGTGCTCACCATGAGCACTTCCCAGACGCGCGACGCTGCCGGATGGGCGCCGTACATGTACGTACCGCTACCCGCGGACTTCGTTGACCTCATCGGAGTGGATGTCATCATCAACGGGCAGGTGACGACGCTGCAGCAGTTCGAGCGCGCGGAGCGGAACATGTTCCGAGCGTCCCCGAACTGGGCAGTCGGCGTCGGTACGGGGCAACCGGTGTTCTTCCGGATCGGTGGCCTAAACGCAGCGGGCTCACAGGTACTCCAGCTCATTCCGTTTACGGACTCGGCGTACCAGTACGAGATTCTGTATGTGCCGGTGCTCACTGACCTGTCCGACGACGCGGACACGTTCGATGGCATCGCGGGGTGGGAAGAATTCGTGGTGAGCGATGCGGCAATCGCGGCACTCATCAACGACGGGAACACGAACACGCCCCTCTACGGGAGCATCGCCCAGGATCGCGACGACACTCAGAAGAAAATGACGTTCCGGATCGCCACCATGGGCGGCCCGGCGCGGCGCGTGAACACCGAGGATTCTCGCCGGCTCTCGTGGGCCATTGCGCGAGGAGAATGGTGGGGCCGGTAGATGGCCGACCGTATCGCGTTTCGGCGCGTCGGCCGCTTCGGTGGGGACTATAACGCGCGCGAGGTAGAGGCGCTCGAGCAGAACGCGAACACGAAGTTTAGGAATCTGGACGACTTGGCCTATGGGCCCTTCGTGCCGTCCGAGGATCCGCTCGTGAAGTCCGCGACCGGAATGGCCGTGAAGCTCGCGCAGCCGTTCGAGATCGTGCGGTACACCGCGATCCCCACGGGTCTAGTGATGCTGCTACCGAGCCCGCAGGAGCCAAGGACGGGGCCGATCCGGTTCAAGAACCAGGGTACCGGAACGGCCATCGTGACGATCCGCCCGATTGCTACAGGCACCACGGTTGACGGGTACCCGGTGGCCACGCTCGCCGGAGCCTATGCCTCAGCTGCATTCTTTCCGGACGGCGTTCGCAACAATTGGATCAAGCTATGAGCCAGCCGAAAGCGTCCCTGCTCGAGGTGCAGTTCAATCGAGGGCTGCGGCAAGACCTCGAAGAGAATCTGCTTCCTCCGGGCGCGCTCGTCACGGCCGACGAAGTGGAGTTTGACAAGCTCGGGCGCCTGCAGAAGCGGGATTGCTTCAGTGCAATCGGGACGACCAGCCTGGCGACGTCATCGGCGGCGTTCGTGGGCACCGCGAAGCGTTTCGCGGAAGGCCCCAACGGAGAGCAAGTCGTCTTCACGGACGAGAATGCGCACCTCTACTTCCCGGGCGCCGACAAGATGCGCGAGGCCGGGCAGTGGCACGTCGAGTCGCCGATGCGGGCGAGCCTGGCCGAGAAGTTCACCATCGGTGCGGACCAGGCCGGGCAGTACGTCGCGGCGGATGCATGCTCGCTCGGGAATTGGCTCGTTATCGCGTACATTCAGCTCGTCGCCACGAACACGTACCAGGTGCGTGTAGACGTCATCGACAAGGAGACGAAGGCAAAGGCCATCTCCGGGACCATCAGTGGAATTTTTGCGGCCACGACACCCAACAAGTTCGCGGGGATTCGGGTTCTGGCTACCAACGCCTCTACCGCAATGGTCATTTGGGCCGATGGGGTAAACATCGTTTCGACCATAATCACCGCTTCTGCCGGATCAGTGTTCACTATCCCGGCACCCGTCGCGCTCATCACGGACTCGGACAACGTCCAGCCCATCTTTGATGCCGCGGTGACGTCGGTCGGTTTCGTGGTCACGTACCGAAAGCTCGTCGCCGGCAACCATACGGTGATGACCAAGACGTTTCAGTTCAACGGCGGTGCCGCGCTGGCCACGTTCGACATGCAGCACCTTGGGGCCGCTTTCACGGCTACGGCCGTCGCGGTGCTCGGCGCCCGAAACTCATCCGAGAAGATTTTCATTCTCGCGGCGGATTCAACCAACTCGGTCATGGAGGAGGCGTGCACCGCGTTCGATCTGAGCGCGCCGGACCAGGTCGCGGGAGGAATCGCTTACGGCACGTGGAGCGGGTACACCGCGGGAGACGTCTGGCAGATGGTGCTCGGGCGCATGGACGCGACGCATGCCGCGTTCCTGTTCTCCACCGTCCAGACGTACCTGACCGTTGCGACGCTCCCGGAGGGGCCGCGCGGGCCCATCTTCATGTCCAAGCTGAGCGATACGCCAAACGTCGGCGGAGCCCTCGCGCAGATTACGTGCCCGTTCGCAAACTACTTCATTGCCTCGAAGTTCTATAACGACTCGAGCGGCAACATGTACGCATGGGCGCGCTTCAATGTTCATGATCAGGCTCAGTCCCACTATCTTCTCCTCGACTTCGGGGGCAATGCGGACCAGGCGTTCCATCGACCGAGCCCCGTCATGCACGTGGCGAATGGGCTCGTCCAGACGAACGCGATCAACCTCGCCACGGGCGTCCCGGTAAACCCGGTCCCCGTGTTCGGGTTCGCTGACCTTGGGAGCGGAGAGTTCCTTTTCGTGGCCCCGGTCAATATCGGAGCTTCCAGCCTTTCCGGGCAGCAGATCGGATGCTGGCGAGGGCAATCGCTCGGACCGAAGCGGTTTCTGAACACCGTGGCGCACGGGAACCTATTCGTGGCCGGCGGGACGCCGCTCTCTTATGACGGGCAGCGCCTCGTCGAGATGAGCTTCTACAGCTACCCGGAGCCGAGCACGCCTACGGTTTTCGCGGTTGGTGGCTCGGGGGCAGGTACGTACCAATATCGCTTCGTCTACGAGTGGACGGACGCATCGGGAAACCGTCACCAGAGCCCAGCATCCCCGGCGGTGTTCGTGGTGCTGGCCGCAAACCAGGGGGCGAACCTTCAGGCCTCCACGATTCACGCGACCCGGAAGCAGGTCGAGCCTAATAATACGGGCGGAGTGGTCCGAGATGACCAGGCCCCGATCCGGGTTGTGGCGTACCGGACGGAGGTCAACGGGACCACGTTCCACCGTCTCAACGTGGAGATGAAAAACCAGCTAGGGAACTCCGCCGCCGGATTCCTGCCGCACGTGTCGATAGTCACCATGACGGACATCGACCCGGACATATCGATCGCGTCCAACGAAATCCTTTACGTGTCCGGCGGAGGAGAGGGAAAGCTATCCTCGAATTGCCCGCCGCCCTGCCTGTTCCTGGGGGTGCACGCGGGGCGCCTCTGGGGGCTCGACTCGGAAGACCCGGAGCGCGTTTGGTGCACGAAGCTTTTCGAGCCCGGTGAGGCCCCCGGATACAATCCAGGTCTCGAGATTTTCATTGCTGGATGTGGGCAGGTAAACGGGGTCGGCGGACAGGACGACAAGCTCTACGGGCTATGCAGCGGCGGCACGTACATCGCGAGCTACGGCCCTGGTCCTGACAACACCGGGCAGGGCGCGTTCCCAGATCCGGTGCTCATCACGACCGCTGCCGGGTGCGACGATCCGAGGAGTGTCATCACCGGCACGAACGGGATTTACTTCTCTGGCGTCGGCAAGTCAGGAACGGACATTTTCCTGCTTCGGCGCGGCGACGGGAACCCGGACAGCATCGGGATCCGCTGCCGAGATGAGCTCAACGGCGCGAGCGGCACGCCGCAGATTCGCGGAGTGCTCGAGCGAATCGACAAGGGGCGGATCGAGTTCCTCTTCGCGAGCAACGACGAAGGAAACGGAACTTCCAGGCTGCTTTACTACCACTACGACCTGGTAGACGAGCAGAACATCGGGCAGTGGACCACCGCGAGCTTCTGGGGCGGTGGAGCCGGCACCTCGCTTGAGTGTCTCGGTGTCTGGGATGGTCTGACCGTGATCGGCGTGAGCGCTATCCTGCCGCAGTTTCCGATCATGCGTCAGACGGGGCTGGCGGTCGTCTCAGGTAGCGTTTCGTTGCTGCCTGGTTCTGACGCTGGTAACGTGTTCGCGTTTCAGATCGTGACCGGGGACCTACGCCCGTTCGGGATAGCGGGGTACGGCGATGTGCATTCACTGACTTTGGTCGGGACCGGTCGCGCTCGAGCCGGCTTCATCAATATCTCCGCTTCGTACGACTCGAGGCTCACGTTCCTGGACGAGATGGGGACGAACACGACGGAGCTCAACGGGGCGCCCGTGGTGCGCCGCTGGGAGATGGCGACGAAAAAGCTTCCGTTCGGGTCGGTCTCCTATAGCTTCCAGGAACAGCTTACGACCGAGGGTGGTCAAATCTATACGGATGAGGCCATCCTGCACGGATTCTCGCTCGAGGTGCTACCGCTCGAGGGGAACGCTCGGCTCTCGGCATCGGCTCGGGACAACGAGGAGCCCAACATCGTGCCGATCGGAATCACGGGAGTAACGCAGACCGGCGCGGGCGTGGCGATGACCATCACCGGCTTCCCGTCACGAATAGGTCACGGGATACTGACCCTTCTGGGTCCGAGCGGACCCGTCGGCGCCGGGACCCTGTCGTGGAGTTTTGCGGGTGAATCGGCGACGGGCATCACGACGGTGCAAAACCTCATCCTCGGGACCACGGGACTCACTGTCCATTTCACGGTCAACGGGTGGCCCGCCGGAAATGGACAGTAATGGGACGCATTTTGAGCGCGCGGCGCATTCTTTCGATGGAAAGGAGATAGTCATGGGCGACTGGTACAATCCGTTCGACGACGAGAAAGGCCACGGTTTCAACGGGGGTACCGCCAGCACCGTGGCGAACATCGGTACCTTCGGTGGCTACGGAGTGGCCAAGCAGCTTGTCGGAGGCTCGACCCCGGCTTCGGCCGACCCGAACGCGCACGTGCTGGCGGGCGATCCGGCCTACGCCAAAAACACGTCGGACATGCTGTACAACACGGGCGCCGTAGGTCAGGGAAGGCAGGCTCCTGCGGCTGCTCAGACCTACGCGGCGACTACACCGTACCTGCAGGGCGTCACCACGGCACAGGGCAACGTGGGCACCGCGGCACAGGGCGTCGGGGGCGCAGCGGATCAGCTCGGACGTCAGGGGAACGTGTCGAATGCCATCGCCGGATCGCTCTATCAGCAGGGACAGAGACTCGGCGAGGGGCAGGGCCTCGTGGGGAGAGCCGGCAATGGGCTCCTTGCTCTCGGGCAGATGCCGGCCGGGCCATCCGCTGCCGAGCTCGCGATGCGCGCACAGGGGCAGCAAGCGGTTCAGCAGCAGGCGGCACTTGCGGCCGGGGCACGCGGAGGAAACTCGGCGCTGGCGCTCCAGAACGCGGCGGCGAACTCCGCGTCGATCGGGGGCAACCTCGCGGGACAGGTCGGGATCCAGCGCGCGCAGGAGGACATGGCCAACCGGCAATTCTCGGCTAACGCGTTGTCTGGCGCGGCAAGCATCTTCGGGAACCAGAATCAGCAGGCCCTCGGGGCGACCCAGGCCGCGGGTGCCGGGGTTTCACAGGCCGGGCAGCTCTTCGGGGCGCAGGGGCAGACCTACGGCGCACAGGGTCAGCTCGGGCTCGGTCAGGGTCAGCTCGGACTCGGCGCGGCGAACGTGCTCACCAACCAAGGAACGGCGGCGGCGAATCTGTATCTGCAGAACCAGGGACAGAACGACGCCTACCAGCTGGGCATGCAGAACCAGGGCAATCAGCTCGTGCTCGGGCAGGGAAGCCTTAGCGCGGGCATGGACGCCGCGAACATGCAGGCGCAGGCGGCGGCAGAGGCCAACGATGCGGCTCTTCGTGGGCAAGTGATCGGTGCCGTAGGCGCGGCGGCGGCCCCGAAGTCCGACAAGCGCGCCAAGAAGAATATCAAGCCTGCTGGAGACGAGATCGACGAGCTGTTCCGGAACGCTCCGGGCTATTCGTACGAGTACATCGAGCCGGATTCCCCGGGGGCGAAGCCGGGGCAGAACTTCGGCCCTATGGCGCAGGATCTCGAGAAGACGCGCGCGGGTGCTTCCGTGGTCGGGACTGACGCGAACGGGGAGAAGCGCGTGGATACCGGGCGCCTCTCCCTGATGACCACGTCCGAGGTCGGCAAGCAGCGCGCGCAGATCGACGCCCTGGCGCGCGCGGTGTTCGGCAAAAAGCGAGCGGCGTAATGCCTCAGCTCGCGCCGCCGCTTCCATTCACCGGCTACACCCCGAACGACTCGGGGCCAGGCTACTATTTTGAGAAGCCGGACGGCGGCAGCTACCTCGGATATGGAGATGAGGCCGAGGCTATGCGGGCGCGAATTGACGCGAATCGGCAACCCGACCAGCGGACGGCGCAGCTCGACCCGACGAGCATCATGGCCGGGAGCGGAGACATGCAGCCCCAGCCGCCCCCCGTGGCGACCGACGCGGGCGGCATGAGCCAAGGGCCGCAGATGAGCGAGGCCCCGCCGGTCAGCATGCCCCAGGCCGCTCCCCCGGAACCCATCCGGCAGGGTGTCACGGTCGAGCCGCCACCTCAGCAGAGCCCGAGCGCGCCCATCCAGCCGCCCTCAGGGCAGCTTCCGACGCTTCAGGGGGCAGGTGGCGCCCCCGCGGGAGAAAAGCCCGCGGCGCCCGGCCTGGTCGTTCCCACGATGAAGTACGTGGCGGGTCAGAGGGGCGGAGTCATCCCGGTGTCTCAGTCCGTCGCCACCGAGGGCGGGGTGCAGGACCCCGAGGCCCGAAAGGCCATGGTCGAGAACTTCCACGCGCAGGAGGACGCGCAGCGGAACCTCGCGTCCGTCCAGCAAGAGGCGGCCAAGGCGCAGATCGCCGGGCTCCAGGCGCAGCAGTCTGAGGCCGAGCGGCAGCACCTCCACGCGCAGATCGAGATCCAGAACGCACAGGCGCAGCAAACGCTCGTGAAGGACGAATTCGCCAAGCGAATGAACATCGCGCAGCACGAGTACGATACCCGCTCCAAGCGCGAGGTGGACCAGGAGCGGATCTTCAAGGGCAAGCCGGGCGCTAAGATGCAGGCGACGCTTGCGATTCTTCTCGGCGGCATCGGCGCGGGTCTATCCAAGTCGAACGTCAATCTCGGGCTGCAGCAGGTCAACGCGAACATCGACAACGACATTGCGGACCAGCGCGACGAGATCCGGCGCGGCATCACGAGCGCCGGGAACGACCTATCCCGCATCCGGGACAAGTACGGCCTCGACACGGACGACGCGGCGGCGATTCTGAAACTCAATTACGCGCGCCGCACCGAGGCGCAGGCGGCGCAGCAGGCGGCCTATCTCGGCACGCAGCAGGCTCAGATCCAGCTCGCCTCGATCGCGCCGCAGTTCCAGAAGTGGCAGGCGGACGCGGCAGCCACGCTTCAGGCGAACCTCAACGGCAAAATCCGCGTGGTGCAGGACGCGCGGATTCAGCAGGCGACGCGCGGCGGCGTGCGGCCTCTTACCGACGACGAGCAGACGAAGGCGTACGAGAACGCCGCGAAGCGAGCGGAGGCGGAATACAAGGCGACGCACGGCGGCTCGGCGCCACCGAAGGCCAAGGCCGAGGGGCCCGGCAAGCTCGGCCAGCGGATGGCGATGACCGAGGCGATCAACGAGTCCGCGCAGGAAGACCTAGCCCACTACGGGCAGATTCAGGGATTCGTGGCTCCCGCTGGCCCCGCCGGTCTTGCGACCGAGGCGCGCCGAACGCTGGACGCTCGCGCGGACGCGATTGCCGCTAAGATTATCGCGGGATCCGGCGAGAACATGACCGAGGAGTCCATGCATGAGATGAAGGCGAAGCTCAAGTCTTCGATCCCGTCCGTGCGGGAAGCGGCACTTCGGGAGTACACCAGCGCAGCGAAGACGGTGCATCGGGCGTTCGAGCGGCAGCGCGGCGGCGTTACCGAGTCGAACTCATCCGGGAGTGAAGAGTAATGGCTGGCTGGGTCAAAGACCCGTCCAGCGGTCAGCCCGTCTACCAGGGGGACGACGGGCTCGTTCACCTGGCGGACGCCAACGGCAAGATCCAAACGGTCGCACCGGCGGATCTGCCGAAGCTGCTCGGCGGAAGCGAGTACGATCGCGAACTCCGTCCGGCGACTGCCGAGGAGCTGAACGCGCACCAGGCGCAGAAGAGCTGGGACGAGGCATCCCTTGGCACCAAGGCCGACTTCTACGCGCGCGAGGGCATCAAGGGAGCCGCAGACGCGGCGACGGCGGTCCCGCGGGCGGCCTTCGGCGCCGGCATGGCTGCCGCGAAAGCGCTGACCGGCTCGAGCGCTGAGGTCGAGAACCCGCTCGAGGCGCTCTCGGGTGAGCACCTCGTAGAAAAGCTCGACACGCTCACCGGCGGCGAAGCGAACGCGCGCCAGGCCGCGGAGCAAGCGCGACAGTTCTCGGAGGTGGCGCCCGGCGGGAAGTTCGTTGCGAACGCTGCCGGCTTCGTTGCGGGTGGCGCGGCGCTCAAGGGGCTCGGGGCGGTCGGGGATGTCCTCGCCGGCTCTGAGCTCCTCGGGGGCGGAAGCAAGCTCGCGCGCGCCGGCTCGATGGCAGCCGAGGGCGCGGCGCAGGGATACGTTGCCGGCGCCGAAGACGCGTGGGTGAAGGATACGGAGTTCACGTCGGACGCGGCCGTTGCCTCGATGGGCATGGGCGCGGCGCTCGGCGGGGCACTCGGAGGAGCAGTCGAGGGCGGCAAGGCGCTCGGCGGCGCCATCAAGAACACCATCGCCGAGAAGGTCTTCGGGCGCGCCAAGATGCCGGCGGAGAGCGCCGAAGCCGTCACGAAGATGGCCGAGGATGTCATGGGCACGAAGCCGCCAGAGGGCTTTGCGAGCAAGTTCCGCGACGCCATGGACTACGTCCGGGATAAGGTCGAGACGGCGCAGAGTGTCGCAAGCGGCGTGGCGAAGGAAGATTTGGAGAAGTTCGGTGGCCTCCGTTGGGACGAGGACGCCATGAGCGGGCGCGAGGCGTTCGCGAACCGGACCGCGAACCGCGAGGCGGCATCGCGCGACCTGACCGAGGCACTCCAGACGATGCACACCGAGGGGCGGACCATCATGGACGAAGTGTCCAGAGCCAACGGCAAGAAGCAGGAGAATATCGCTCATCTGCTCACCGGGGACGCGGACACTATGGCGCAAGCGGCTACCGGAAAAGCGGCAGCGATCGAGAATTCGATTTCTAAACTCGACGAGGTCATGGGGCGCGAAGGCGAATATTCCGCCATGGGGAGCAAAAAGTCAGTAGCGGACCTGCGCTACACAATGGAAAAAGCAGTAGACCGAGTGAACGGCGCATCAACCATCGAGGAATCCGTTAACTCGCTGGACGAGTTCAAGGCGAGGATGGATGCGGCTTACAAGAATGCGTCTCAGACCGTGCGCTCGGCCACCAGCGACGTGGCAAGAACTCAAGCCAAAGCGCGCGCCGAGTTCGCTAGAGGGCTAGCCGACGACATGCGCGGGTTCCTCGAGCGAGAAGACATATGGGGCAAGTTCGGGCCCGTGCAGAGGGAAACGAATCAGGCATACGCGCGCGTCCTGGAAAACGACAAATTCCTATCGTCCCATCTTCTCGAGAAGATTTCGGACGGCTACGGTGAGCCGACATATGTCATCGACCCGGCAAAGGTGGAGCGCTACGTATCTGGACTCGGCACGACCAAGAGCCAGATCGTGGACGGTCTGCTCCGAGACAGCATCGCCGCACGGAAGGAACTATCGGAGAGCATCGTGAAGGGCTACGGCCTCGAGTCGCACGGTGGCGGACTCGCGAAGCTCACAGAGAGCGCCGACAAGGCTCAGGAGATTCTGAAGCAGGCCGACAAGAACATCGCCAGCGCCAACATCATCGAGGGCATGATGGGGACGGCCAGCTCTTCGCGCGAGGGGTCCCGCGGGGCGATCGTCGGCGGAGTTCTCGGTGGTCTCCCCGGTGCCGTTGCGGGCTTCGCGGCGGACACGCTCATGCATCCGGACAAGCTCATGATGCAAGCCGTGTCGCTCCGTGCCGCGGCGCTCAAGATGGGCAAGACCATCGACAGCAGCGTTAAGGCACTCATGACCGGCACGTCGGCGGCAGCTCGAGCGGCCGCGAAGGTCGGCGAAGCGGGCGGAGTCGTCCGGCGAGCAGCGATCCGAGAGAACGTCTCCGCTAAGGACCAGACACAGAAGTACGACCGAATCACGAAGGGCCTCGTTGCTTCCGTTGCGGACCCGGTCGGCACCGCACAGCACATCGGTGACTCGATGGGAGCCATCAGCCACTCGACCGTTCGCGATATGATGATTTCGTCGTCGATGCGAGCGGCCAACTTCCTCAACTCCAAGATCCCGCAGCCGGTATTCGCCGGAACGCCGCTCACGCCCAACCAGCTCATGAGCGTTGCGCCCGCCGAGAAGGCTCGGTTCTTACG
>Ga0193744_1000077_pt1 | contig 38374 bp, 33 predicted proteins | sample L1a1metaG_FD_143056 | JGI IMG/M metagenome (GOLD analysis project Ga0193744, IMG submission 143056) | Soil microbial communities from a riparian zone of the East river system, Colorado, United States - L1a1 | ecosystem: Environmental > Terrestrial > Soil > Riparian zone | place: USA: East River...
CTTGAGCAGAATGCCCCCGGCCGGTCCGGCCATGTCGCTGATCATGAGCGTATTTTGCAGGGTGGTTTGCAGGACAATGCTTGGGCTGACTGGGTTCCCAGCCAGGGCCAAGGCCGGCACGTCCGCTGCCGAACCGGGAAAACAACCGACCCAAACCGGATAATCGGTATTGCCCTGTTCAAATTCCACCCACACGCCCGAACCGATCACCGGCAACACCCAGACGCCCATCTGCTTTCCGGTGACTGGAAAGCACGGCATGGCCCAGGTGGAAGGGATGATCGAAATGTCCGGGACCTGCACCATCAGCCGGCCCATCTGCATCGGGTCGATGTTGTTGATCACCATGCCGCGGTACTTGCCGAAATATTTTTGGTCGCTCATACAGGAACTTTCGGAGTGATAGAAATGAGGCCGTTGCGGGTGAGGTTAAAACTCTGTTTGAGCTCGCCCCGCTTGATCGTGCTCGTCACGCTCGCGACAAAGTAAAGACCGTCGAAAGCCATCCCGGCGCCACGCACACCGACGAGCTGCCGCGCTTTCAACAAACGCCCGTACCGCAGGACATCGAGCGAGCCGGTGCCGGTCACGGAGTCGGCCGACTTCGATCCCGCGGCCACACCGCGGCCGATTGCCGCCATCGGGGATAGCTTTGCAGTATCGCGCAGAACTTCGACCCGCGTGGGGATCAGGCCGGTGACGCCCAACGGCGGCTGCAAGGGATTGATATTGGGAATAGGAATGGGAATCGGCACTTTGGTGAGCGCGTTTTGGATGAAGACAATCGGCAGAACGTTTTCCGCCGTCTTGAAGTTAAAACTGAGGGACTCGACATTGGTGTGAGCGTCCATGTCGAAATTGAGGGCCGGCTGGGGCGGCCCGATTTTTATCTCGGGTCCCCAATACGCGGTGTTCATTCCGGGCAGCGGACCCGGATCAATGTAGAAAACGTAGCCGACGTCCTCCGCCAGTTCCTGGACGTAATGCAGGTCGCTCCCGTGCTGTGCCGGCAGGCGATCGATGGGCAGCGGCACATCAATGAACAAGCTCGGTATGACCAGCGGGATGAGCCCGAACATGGCGTACTTGGCGATGATCAACGCGACTCGCGCTTCCGCCGGCATGGCGGGATAAGGAAGCCCGCTCAGGTCGATCAGGTTTGAATCCATCAGTTTGGTCAAGTCGTAGCCCTTAACCGCGAGGGTGGATTGGCCGCCGGTCCCGGGCTGGACTTCCACCTGCGTCGTTACTCCATCCATTAAGACTTGAGGCGTGCCGTTAATGGTGACGATGAGGATCACCCGCAGGAGTGGCGTTTGGCCTGCGGCCAACAGAAATATGGTGTGGAGCGGAGATCGATTGCTCAACGTAAACGATAGCTCGAAGCCACTGGCCTCTTTCGTGGCGCTTTGGACGGTCACCTGCGTGAGCGCATCCATGACCACTTGCGGCACGGGCACCGGCACAACCGGCCCAACCAACAGCGTGAGATAGAGCCCTTTAAGCATTGGGCGCTCCCTGGATTCCTTCCGGCAATGTGATCTTAATCTTGCTGCCGATCGTCTCCGTCAGTTCATCCGGCTGCATGGCGTTGTTCGCATCGCAAACGCGCCAGAATTGCTCTGGGTCTCCGAGATAATGCGCGGTGAGGTTGTCCAGCCGGTCGCCTTGGACAACGGAGTGTTCGAGGATCAGCTCGAACCGATCCGCCGGCGGGAGAAATCGGCGCCGGATATACACGATGGTTTTTCCATCCGGCGTCTCCCACTTGGTTGTCTCGATTTGGAAATAGCGGCTGGCCGGCGGAAACGGATGCAGCTTCACCACGTTTTGAAAAATGCCTGATGCTGCCGGGTCGCTCATGGAATGCCTCCCAGGCCAAACGTGGCGAGCGCGGCGCCCTTGCTTTTGCCGGCCAGTTGTTCCTTCTGTTGCTGATAGGACAGATAGAGACTGCCGCCTTTCTCATTGAACCCGAGATCGTCCACGCTCAAAACGCGCATCCCGAGACTCACTTTCGCGCGAATCGGATTGAGCGCCGGATCGAACGCTTCCTCTGTAATGCTCAGCTCGGTCAGCCGTACGGGCACCACCCGGCTGCGACTCCACACGAACAACATCAGGGACGCCTGCATCGGTGCGATCTCCAGCGTGCCAGATTGCGCCAGCGAATTGTTCGACTGAAGATGGCTGGTCGAGGGATAAAGAATCGTCTCCAGCGCCGCCAACTGCGGATGAATGCCGAGCGTGGCCGCGTTCGGGTTTTGGTCTGGAAACTCTAGCTGGTCTGTGGCGTCGATCTCGGCCTCGAGCTTGATCGACTCCACCGGCGGCCCTTTTATCCGGAACGCTTCCGACCGGTCCCCGCTCTCTGCGCCGACGGTTTTCGCCTGGAAGCTGCGTGTGAGGGAATCGGGATTGTATTGCAGTGCGATGGTGCGCACGACGGCACCGCTCTCCGGATCGAGCAGGACGATGCCGCCTTTCAACAGCCTAGGTGACCGGGGAGAAGCGCTCATGCGGAACTTGATGGGCGTGTGTCGGCGGCGACGGTCTCAGTCTTCGTCCGTTCGCTCGAAACGTTCAGAGATTGCCAGCAGGAAATAGCAAAAGTGAAAATGGCAATCAGCGCGGTAACGGTCGCACCGCCCTTACGCTGCCGATTTTTTCTTGCTCCGGGGGGACGGTTCATTGTCTAGAGCATCGTCAGTTGCTGGGCGATTTCTGGGATCGCGGCGCTGCCTCGACCTGGGTGAAAAGTTTCACGCCGAGCAGCATTTCGCGTTTGAAGAGGCGTGAGGGGACTGCACTCATAATCGAGACTTGCGATAATGCACCGATCTCGGCCCGGACCTCCAGCCTAAAATTGCTGCGAATTGAACGAATCTGAACGGTGTCCTAAGGCTTCCTAAAAGAATCAAGTTCTACCGTGGCCCCCTTCACGAAACGCTTCGCCTGGGCCAGCGCCTGCTGCACTTTCGGCCGCATCGCTTTTTGCGTTGCTTGATCCAGCGTCCAAAATTCCTCGTTCAAATGTCTCCAGACCTCCGCTATCTTCTCCGGAACCTTCGCCAGCCCGGACTCTTCGAGGTGGAGTAACTCGTACGCATACGCTTCGGCCTCCGAAGTATACGCGCCACCGCCCTCTCTTCCTTCTTCGTGCGTTTCCCGCCCGATTTCCTGGTTCTTCAACGTCCGGTTCCAGAGCACGTGTTGATACTCGTGAATAATGACGCTGTACAGATAAGGTGCGCTCGAGAACGCGCCCGGCCCGATGCGCACCTTTGCCGGCTCGGCCTTGTCTTCGGTGTAATTCCATCTCGGCATTGCGGTCACGCCATCCGCCCATGTCACCTCGCGGTCGTATGTCATCTTGCCCTCCGCCAACAGTTTCGTGTCAATGTTTGTCCCGCCAGACATGCCCGTTCCGGCATTCTGCACGACAAGGTCGACCGCCGCCTGCCGGTCCTTGTTCTTGATCAGCTCTTCACCCTTCGCGGTTTTTTCCAGACCGAGTCCCGGCCCGGCGAGACCGAACGTCGCCGCCACCTCCGGCTCCGGAGGCGGCTGAGCCGGAGGTTGGCTCTGTGGCTGTTGCACAGGAGCTTTCCGGCTTTCGATCGCCATGCTCCCCACCAAACCGTGTAGTTTCCCGGCCGACGCGGGACGAGGCGCTTTGGCAAAAATCGCGCAGCCCAGATCCAGCGCCCGCTTTTCGATCGTGGCCGCACTCGTTGCGAGGATAAAATCGTTTCCGACCGTTATCGAAATGGAGCTCTTATCCCCCTCGACCTCCACGTCCTTTACGTTCGCCCGGTAACCCACACCGCTCATCTTGTCGTCGTAGTCCGGCAGAAACTCGTGAACCAGCCGATACACAATCTCGGCCCCGTTGATCATCATGGTGGTTGCGTTGCCGGAATTGCGCCGCGCCCGTTCCGCTGCCCGGACAACTTTGTCGATGTCAGTTGGCGCGTCTTTCGTTTCCGCCCCTGTCGCCGCCGCTTGCCTCTGGACGTCTCCACCGCGCGCCGGGTTCGTAACCATGAGCATATCGTTTCTCTCGCTCATAACCGCGTTGCGATTTGCTTCCGCTTCCGCCGCGTGCTTGGACGCATGTCCCCCATCTGGAAAACTCTGCTGGACCACATGAGTAAGCTCGTGCGCCAGCAGCTTTCTCCCTTCTGCGGATGCCGGTTTATAAGTATCTGCCGGAAGGACAATGTTTGGCCCGACTGCGTACGCCAGCGCATCCACCGCTTTCACCGATTCGGCCGCGTTCGCATCAGTGTGCACGCGGACATTGCCAAAATCATGTCCGAAACGTGGCTCGAAGAACGCGCGGAGAGCAGGATCGAGGGGTTGGCCTGGCGAACGCAGGACTTCATGAACGATCGGTGGAGCCGCAGAATTGCCGTGGTCCTTTAGGGCGGCAGTCTTGCTGGTTTTTCGGTGCAGCACGCCGCCTAGCATGGGTGTGAAAGTTTGGGCAGGTGCAACCTTCTGCTGAAGCCGCTGATTCATTTTCGGCTTCTCTTACTTAGGATTTGAAATTGCATTTCCTAGAGCGTCAATCCGCGCCCCCCGGCCTATTTGTCAAACTGTCGCGTTCGCTAAGCTGACGCCCACGATCGCAGCCGGACCGTGCTTTTTGGTGTGGATAGCCGGGACTTCTTTGCAACGTAACACATTCGGCATCTTTCCATCGGGGCACAACGTGCATTCCTAATGAGAAGCCCTTCCGTCAGGTTGTTGTTCATCGTTCAGGCTTGGTCATTGGTGGCGCATGAACCTCCAGATGAATCGTTGCGGAAATTTGGCCGGCGTCCGCATTCGAAGTCGGCGCGATGCCGATGTGAATATCGGCTGCTCCAACTTTCAGAGCACGTGCGTGCAAGGTAAGCTCTATGCGGGTGGAGAGCCAGCCGGCCAGCCCGGTTTCGACATCGCCTGAACTTTGAAAGGCGGACGCAGGGTCTGACAAACCGCGTGGAATCGCAAAGTCCGCCAGATTCGCAACGTAAAGAACGCGGGACGATTCCTGGGCAGTCTCGAGACGAACAGGCCTTAGCGCGCCGGCGTCCGGAGGACCCAACCGAATGGTCGCTTCATCACAGTCAATAAGCCGCCGATCCAGCGCCGGTCCCCATATTGTTATGATCAATCCCTGGGAAGCTCCCCCGATGCTATGTCCAATCATCAGAAGGAGCAACGAATCGCCAACTCCCACTCGAGAGTCGGGCCCATGACCTCCGGCGTGCCCCAGCGCTGGCGGCGCCATCGAGCGGTTTTCGCCCGGAACCCTTTCAAAGCAAAGTTTCACAAACGTCGCTAATTTCGCCTTCGGGACGGACAGGAAACCCAGGCTGGAGAGTTCAGGGTCCCAGTCAAGAAGGGGGCTTATGTTCCCAAGGATGTGAATCGCGTTCTCGCTAATTTCGCTCTGCGCCCACGCCGCGTCCAAATCCGCAGCCAGAGCCCGGTCCGAGATAAAACTATTCAGTTCGTCGAGGCCTCGACTGCTGGCGGTCTCCGTGCTGTTAGGTGGGCGGCCCTCGAAATATCCAGGCCAGTTTGAGATCCAGCTTCTTTTCACTCCACGGCGAAAGATTCCTAGCTCCAAAAGATCGCTGTCGTGCACCAAGATCGCTATCGCAGCTTCGCCGGCGGTTGTGCATAACAATTCCGCCAAACTTTCAAGCTGCCGCTTATCCTGTCCTTCGGTCGCTTCGTCGTATACCGCTATCCATGGATAAGGTGTTGTTGGGCCGACGAGGATTGTTCGTGTGGACTGCCCTTGATCCGAAACTTCCGTGAAGCCCAGCGACGCCGCGTACTTTCGAATAGAGTCGATTATCTGAGTGCGGGCAACCTTTGCCGTCAGATCACCGATGTGGACCTGCACGTTTGTGAAAAAAGCACCCATAAGAATATCCGCCGAATCGTTGTCCGGCTCAAGGGATTACCAAGTTAGCTGGAATCGTAGGCCAGAAGGGCGGGAATAAAGACGGAATGAATCGAGCGCCGCGATAGATGAGATAGCCGATGCCTATGCCGGCGCCAACGGCAGCGGCCCCGGCGGCAACTTTCTTTGGATCAATCCCCGACCCCGGAGTTGGCACAGGTCCTGGAGAAACGGGAACTGGAGTTGGCACAGTAATGGGGACAGGGACTGGGACAGGAACCGGCACAGGCACCCGGACGGGGACGCGCACGCGTCGGCGGCTACCGCCGGAGCACCGGTAATAATAAATCCCGGAGCTGGGTCCCCACGTGCTCAATCGCTGCGAAGGATTAAGCAAGAACGGACCGCCGGGATAGGTAAACGACGACATCGGCGTCGGCAATGGGGGTCCGAACGCTGCGGCGTACGCGTTCAGATAGTAGAGAAGTTGCGTCTCAGCCACCGGCTCCATTCCTCGACCAAGCCAGGAAGCGGGCTTGATCTCCCCAATCTCGGGAACCATCGGTATTAGTTGTCGCACGAGGTCGGCGCGCCCATCTCCAGGAATCGGGAATTCGCCGATGCACCCCGGCGCAGTCAGAGAACAGGTTTTTTGTATCTGAATGTGTGCCGCGATTCCAATTACGTTCGGGGGCACCCCCGGCACGTTACAGCCTGCGACGGTTGACAGCTGGAGCGGCTTCCCAAGTGGAGAACTTTGCACCGGTCCTCCCGGGCTGGATGTTTGACTCGCCAGCGGGACATTCGGAGAACTTTGCGGTACGCTCCCCGCAAAGGCGAATTTTTCAGTCACTAATCCCAAGTTAAACCCCGGTTCGGCAAGACCGGCCATCAACTCCACAAGCTCCTCGGGAGTGTTCGCTTCACCTAGGAATGGCAGACCATAGGGTGAGTCGGCCACGGCAAATTGCCCAGCGTCCGCGCCTGGATCCGCACTACATTGGATCCTCTTATGCGTGCCGCCGGGCGAAACGACCCGGGCCGTTTCACCGTGGGCAAAGGCACGTCCGGCTTGTTCCGCCTCTTGTTCGTAGCGATTTGACGAAGTCTCTAAGTCAATCGCCGAGAGCCCGCGGCGCTGTTGAAGAACGTGAGCCAGTTCATGACCGATGAGATGCTGGCCGGTCGCGCTGCCGTGGTCGTACCAGTTCGCCCCAAAGTAGATGTGGTTGTCTACCGTAAAGGCGCGCGCAGAAAGCCTGGAGGCGGCATGTTGGGCAATAGCGTCTGTATGGAAGCGAACATCATCAAAACTCGATTGAAATGCCCTCTCTGCCTGATCGCGAATCAGCGGCGGCATTGCCGAACCAGCCGAGTCGGCGATCTCCGGAACGTCGCCGGTGTAGGGTAGCCGGCCAGTTGACGAGACATTTGCCAGACCATTCGCAGCGCGTTGAATGGGATTACCATTTTCCCAGCGCGAATATTCCACTTTGCGCAGAGGTTTCGCGGAGGCGTCCGGGTCGGGTTCTGTTCCCTGGCTCCGCACGCGCATATCTGCAAAATTGTAACCAGTAAGAGCGGTGGAAACCGGTATGCGCTGAGATTCCGGATCTGCTGTTGATGATTGATCGGGCTGGCAGGTCAGTGCGCTGCGTTGAACTGGCTGCCGTTTCTTGCGGCAGCCTTCACATTCGCCTGTTGGCCCTGGCGTGCCGCCGCACGCGCACTTGTGTTGCAACACTAGTGGACGCGCCGGGGTCAATGATGGGGCCTTGTTCGATGTTTGTATTTGAGTCCTCATGGGTTGGGTGGGTGCGATTTCATTTAGCTCTTGCAACAAGTGTCTTTGTCGATGGCGGTTTGCTTGGCACCAGGACGGTAGGCCGAACCGAGAAATGAACTGCCCACCGTGACTCCAAGTGCGTTTTGGATGCCGGGGCTTACTTCAAATCTGCTCTTAGTTACGGATCGGTCACGAACGTAACCGGTAGTCTGTTTTCCGTTGGCACAAATCGTCCATACCTTTCCGCAATCTTTCCGGGAAAAACTGTCGCCGGGGATCGCCATCCAGTTGTCATTGTCATCGCAACCTTTCTCCAGAGCTTTGGGACAGTTGTTGTCGCATGTAAAAATGGGAGTGAACTTCTGACTAGGGCACGGCGTTTCATCAATGTCTTTCTTCCTGCCCTCCCTTTCGATGCCCTTACTGGGGTCGCAACAAATGAACTTGGAGCCGCCAACAAGATCTGCGCACGTTCCTTCAGCGAGAATAGTCCGCGTGCAAGCGGGCTTCTTTTTTTTTGGCTTTGGGGTGGCTGGCAGAGGTTTCTCTTCCGCAAGAATCTCATCCGAGATCTCGTCGGCTTCGTCTTCCGCCGCTCCTCCGATCGCTTCGCCGTCAGTTTGTTTTTGCAAGCCAGCGCTCCGCCCAAGTTGCTGCTGTATAACGTGGGTCAACTCGTGCGCCAGCAAGGCGCGCCCAACGGGAGAATACGGCACATATTGCCCGGAACCGAATACTACATCTTTCCCAACCGTGTATGCTAGCGCGCTTACCTCCCGCGCTGACTCCGCCGCCTTTGCATCCGTATGGACGCGCACACCGCCAAAGTCGTAGCCGAAGCGCGGCTCCATGAAAGCGCGTGTTTCGGCATTGAGGGGTTGGCCTGTCGAACGGAGCACTTCCTGCGCGATCGGCGGTGCTTCGGAAAGATGGGGCTTAAAGGATGAGGGATGGATGGCTGCCCGTTGCAGTCGTTTTTTGCGGCACGATTCGCACTCGCCCGTCGGGCCGGGGGTGCCGCCGCAGGCGCACTTGCGTTGCAGGAGACCGCTCCGAACTGGCGTGAAGATTGGTGGCGCGCTAGATGAGGTCTTAGCCTTGGATTGGAGTGTGGCTCTCATTGTGGGAGTCCCCCAAAGACGGCGCGGGCGATTTGCTTGCCGGTTGACTCGGGTCTCGGAGCGCCAGTCATCCGAAAGGTTCCGCCATTGAGCCGATCGATCTCCGTGCTTTTCGCCAGTCCCGGTGGCGTCTGTTTCTCGGTAAACAGGCGCGCCAATTCGCGCTGCATGGCGTCGCCGATCCGGTGACGATCGCCCGGAGCAAAACCGTGCAGAACCAATTCCTCAATGTGCAAGTGGATGGGGGACTGCCGGCTCATGTCCAGCCTCCGATCTCGGATTCCGTCAGCGCTTTTTCGAGTTTGGCGTATTCGCTCCGGGCCGCCCGCAAGAGGTGAGTCATGCGGACCGGTTCGCGCGCATCGGCGGCGACGAAGGCGGCGTTCAACGCGATGTTTCTGATGTTGCCGCCGGCAACGTTGAGCCGGGAAAGTTTTTTCGCGTCAAGTCCTTCGGTCGGCGTCTCGGCCGGAAAAATTCGCCGCCAGATTTCGGCGCGCTGACAGGCATCGGGAAAGGGGAACTGGATGACGAATCGGATTCGACGCAGGAAGGCCGGGTCCAGCGCGCTTTTCATGTTCGTGGTGAGAATGGCCAGGCCTCGGTAGGACTCCATCCGTTGGAGTAGGTAGCTGACTTCGATATTGGCGTAGCGATCGTGACTGTCTTTGACTTCGCTCCGTTTGCCGAAGAGCGCGTCGGCCTCATCGAAAAAGAGGATGGCTCCGCCTTGCTCGGCCGCGTCGAAGATACGGCGCAAATTTTTCTCCGTTTCACCGATGTATTTGCTCACGACCGACGAGAGGTCGATGCGGTAAAGGTCCAGCCGCAGTCGACCGGCCAGGACTTCGCCCGCCATGGTCTTGCCGGTCCCGCTCGCGCCGGAAAAAAGCGCGCTGATGCCCAGACCGCGCCGACCTTTCGTGGCAAAACCCCAGCGTTCATACACCTGGAACCGCTGCCGCACATGCGATTCGATGTCGCGCAAAACCTGCCGTTGCGGCTCCGGCAAGACGAGATCGTCCCAGGCAGCTGTCAGTTCAATGCGTTGGGCCAAGCCGTCGAGGCGACGACGGGCCTGGTCCCGGCAGACATCCCACAGCAACGTGCCCGCCTCTTCCTCTGTCTCGTCCAGGCGTTCTTCCAGTTCCGTCGCAGCCGCGTGAATGCTGTGCAGCCCAAGGCTGAACTGGCTCGTGAGCGAATCCAGCTGACCGTTGAGATTGGGCGCGAGCGGCTCGATCACGTTCCGCCAGGCTTCCTGTTGCTCGGCCACCGCGGGCCTGCGCACTTCGATCTTGATCACCGGCCGGTCCTGATGGCGCAGCGATTCCGGAGTGGCGACTACGACTGCTCCGCGCATTCGACCAACGAGAGCATGCACGAAGACGCTATTTTCCGGCGCTACGCTCTCAGTGCCGCAATCGATCAGCAGAGCGCCGCCATGCAAGATCGTTTCGCGTTCCCAGAGGCGAATGAAGGTTTCGCGCTCTGCCAGCGAAGCCGGAATATTGCTCGCCTGCAACACCCTTAGCGGTATCCCCACAGCGGAGCTGGCCGCTGCGACGATGGCGCGCTTGGCTGTGTCGTCTTCGCCGAACAGCTCGATCAAACTTACCGGCCCCCGCTTAGACCACAAAGCTGCGATACGCCGGACGATGGCAGCATGTGACGGAGGCAGTTCACCGGAAAAATGCAATGGCTCCAGGAGGCCGTGCAAGCGTTCATCAAGGTAGGAAAGGCCGGTTAGGTGGTGCAAGATCCGTTCGTCGATGCGCAGCGGGCTGGTGGTGAGCGAGTCGGCGGTGACGAACTCGAGCAAGCGCCAGTGCCGGAGCGCGGCGGTGGGCAAAAGCGCGCTCCAATGTGGCTCCGCCAGGGCCGCCAGGGCGAGGCCGAAAGTCGGGTAAGCCTTGCGCGAATCTCCGTGAGCGGCCGCGCAGCACGCAGCGAATGACGAATCCAATTCCACGCCTGCGCAAAGGAGCAACACATCGCGCTCGAAGCGCGAGAGTCCAAACGCTGCGCAGAGTGCGCCCAGCGCTGAGTTGTCCGGGGGCGCTGGGGCGGGATCTTGCTCTGGCACGTCGTGTTTCGTCCTGGCTTCGCTTTGGGCTGGTTCGCTCGCTCGTGCTTTTCCGGCGTGCTGTTCGAGCGCGCCGCGCACCATGCCGAGCGCGGCCATCAAAGAACGCTGGTTGGTTTCAGGCCAGTCGGGGTTCACGGGATTGTTACTTGCGGGGCGATGAGTTGTTTGAAAGTTGGGCTGAGCGGAATGAGATCGAGGAGCGAGGTTTCGGCGCCGTCTACCTGGACGCGGACGAAATACGGTCCTGAATCGATGGCAGTCGCTCCTGAAAGCGGGACAGGAAACGTCACCTGCGCAGTATCGGCCGCCAGGGGCTTGATGGGAAAGGCATACGTGGCGCCCGTCGTCACGTTGTTGAGGAGCAAGACCGCTCGTTGCGAGACTCGCAATGTCGGTGCGAGATCGATGATAAACGCGTCAGCAGGGACTGAGGTGACCGCGATGTTGGTGATCGTAGGCGAGAGAACGAGAGCCGCTACTTTCGACTCGAATCCGTGGTGCTCCGCGGGAGGGATTCCAAGCATGAGCTTGTGGACGATTTGAATGCTGTTAATCCCGGCGCGCAGGTTGGGAGGCAGACCGATTTTGATTTCGTCATCGCTCACGTTGGGCGCCAGCGGCGTTTCTTCTATGCCGTTGAACGCCACCCGCGTCACGTCGCCCCGCAGGTTCCGCCCTAGGATGGTGATCACTCCGCCGGGAAGGATGGGGAGATTTGGCCCGAGTTCGGACTCGATTTCCTCGATATCCGGCGAGCGAAACGGGAGAACGGTCAGAGTGCGCTCGCGTACCGGCAAGGTAGCGCGGGCTCTCTCCGTCCCCTCGATCAGCACGACGGACGCCTGGTAAGCGACAGAGAGGGCGTAAGCCGTTTGGAAAAAAACCGACCAGAGTTTCGAAAGTTCGTCGAGCGACAGGCTCAGCGGAGTGAATCGAACCGGCTCTGTTTCATCGGCGAGATCGGAGCCGGCGAGGAATGAAAACTTAGGATCGCCCAGCATTCCGCTGACCATCGAATCGGTCAGGATTGGGCCTGAGTGCAACCTTCGGGTCACGCTGCCGAGCAGGAGCTGTGGTTCCAGTTTGGTTTCATCGCCGTAAAAACTGAGCAGATAATTTAGATCCAGCGCCGCCCGGGGCCGCTGCACAATTGTGCCTTCGGAGTCGCGATGGGGTAGATCGGCGTTCCGGCGCGCCGCGTTCGGTGTGACTTGATAGAGAAAAATGTTAACGCCCTTTTCGGGCATGCCGGTTGAAGCCGGCCGCGTCACCGTGGCGTCCGCGCCGGCGAGAGCGCCATTAATCGCGTCCTGAAGCTCCCGCTGCAGCGCCGCGGTGACAGTGGCGATCGACTGGAAATTGCTCATCGCGCTCCCCCATTGCGCTGCTTCAAATACTCGCCCAAGGAAGGTCTTGGCGCGACGCGCGCGGGGACTTTTGGCGGGGCGCTGGGCGACATGACTGCGCGGACTTCGACGCGGCCAATCGTGACATGAATGGCGGGTGGTTCGTTCGACGGTGGTTGCGATGCCGGAACGGAGGGTGTCGATGGTTTGCGGCGGCCGATGATCTCCGGTTGTACGGAGATCCGGTTTTGGCTCTCCGACAATTGAAGCGGTCCTTCCGTCGCTTCAGCCGGTTTTGAAAGTTCCGCGTTCTTCGGGGGCGCGACGATGCGAGTGCTTTCTTGCGCGAGTATAGGTGGCGAGAGCGGAACCGAAGCTGGATCAAGAGCGGCGGGAGCTGGCGGTGAAGACGCCTGTCGTGACTCGTCCGGATCGGGTGGCCCAACACTCGCGTCGATGGGAAATCCCGCGGGTGACGCTGAGGGCAGGGGCGAGTCTCGAAAACGTTGGCTTTCAATTTTCGAGGACGCAGCCTCGCTCGTCTTGCTATTCGCGGGATTGCCCGGCGCGGTAGAGCGGTCCGAGGATTCGATTTTCGCCGGCGAAGGCGCGATTGTTCCCGGTTCCCCACTCAGGATCTGCTCGGAAGGTGCATAGAGCGGCGCGATCAAGGGTTCGATCTGCGGTGGCGCGCCCACTGAGCGCTCGATCAGCCGTGTGAGGTAGTTACTCATGAGCCGATCAATTCGAGGTAGGCTTGCCGCCGGGTCGCACTCAGACCGAGAATCTCGGCCTCGCCCCAACCGTAGGCGCGCGCCAAGGCATCTACCTCGCGCAGGAGCCGGCGCGCGTGCGCGGAAATTTCCATCCATAGAAACGAGGCGATATCGAAAAGTGCCTGCCAGGAGTGGGAGCAAAGAGGGCAGCGCAAATCGAGCTGCACCTCCGCGACTGGATCTGAGGCAGCCATACGCCGATTGATTTCCTCCGTGACTTCTGAGGGAAGCTCTTGTGGCGCTATCGTGGTGCCGTCTTTCCGCGCCTCAATCACGCATAGGGAAAGAAGCGTCTCGCTCGCGACCTGGATATCTCCGGCTGCGACCGCTTCCGTCAGGTCGGCGCTAGTCGGAAGCCGAAACTGCACAGTTATTCCGTGTGCTTTCAGTTCAAGAATCGATGGGGCCTCGTTCTTCGCGGTTTTGATCGCGGCCGCGCCGAATCGGATGTCGAGATGCCCGGCGCATTGCGGGCACTCGGCAAAAGCCTGCAAAGTATCGCCGAAGGCTCGCTGGCGAAGCTCCAGCAAACGGAAGTCGCGGCGGCTGACGCTAAGCGCCATCAGTTCCTCGCGAGAACTGCTCGCGTCCGCGGCGGAGAGAAGACTGAGCGCACGCTCGATGGGCCGCTGGTCGCGCCCGGCTTCCCACATTCGGACAATGTCGGGCGCGAGCAGGGCACGCATGGATGTTGCCGGTTACGCGAGAGTAGGCTCGGTCGGTTCGGGCACCTCAGCGTCGCGCTCCCAACCTTCGTTTTCCAGTTTGATATGCTGGATAAGAACGGCGTTGGCGTTCGCATCGAGGTCGGCGGTGGCTTGATACTCCGAAACCCAGCAACGAAAAACTTTGTAGGCGAGAGCTTTTTGGCCGGCCTCATTGTAAATTTCGATGATGATGTCTTTGCGGAAATCCTTCAGCGAAACTTCCGCGCCCAAGCCCGACCCAAAATCCCAGACTTTGTTAGCCCAGTTCTCAAACTCGGGATCGTGCGTCACTCCGCGGTCGAGCGTGATGGCGTCGAAATCGGTGCGACCGGGCGATTTGCGCGTGCTGCTCGGGTCGCCGCCTTCGCGATGTTTCACTACTTCGGTGGTCCGCTTGAGGCCGCCCACTTTACTGATCCCCGCGACATATTTCCCGTCCCACTTTACGCGGAACTTGAAGTTTTTGTACGGGTCGAACCGTTGCGTGTTAACTGAGAATTCCATGGGATTGCCTTATGTTTAGGTTTCGATTGCCCCGGCTATTTGCTGAATCTTGATCACGACAAATTCCGCGGGTTTCAACGGCGCGAATCCGACTACGATGTTCACGACGCCAAGATTGATATCGGTCTGCGTGGTCGTTTCCTTGTCGCACTTCACGAAATAGGCGTCCTTGGGTGTCGCACCCTGGAACGCGCCTTGCCGGAAAAGATTGTGCATGAACGCGCCAATGTTGAGGCGGATCTGCGCCCAAAGCGGCTCATCGTTCGGCTCGAACACGACCCATTGCGTCGCGCGGAACAGACTTTCTTCGAGGAATAAAGCCATGCGCCGAACGGGAACATATTTCCATTCGGAGCTTCGGTCGTTGTCTCCATGCAAGGTTCGCGAGCCCCAGACGACCTTGCCGTAGACTGGAAGCGTGCGCAGACAGTTGATGCCAAGCGGATTGAGTTGTCCGTTTTCGGCATCACTCATTGAAATGGCCAGGCTCGTTGCCCCGTTGAGGCCGGCCTCACTACCCGCCGGCGCTTTCCAAACGCCGCGTTGGGCGTCGGTTCGCGCGAACACTCCAGCGACGAAACCGCAGGGGGGGAAGTCGCGCAGAGCACGGTTCTGCAAAGGGTCTGGCGCATTCACCCATGGGAAAAACAACGCGGCGTTCATCGCGTCTGGACCGGCCACCGGAGTCACGTTCGTGGGCATGTTGGCGACCGTTTCCCCCTCAGGACTGTCCACAATCAGGAAGGCACGCCGGCGCCGGCATTGACCTTGAAGCGGAGTGATGGTGGCCGCATCTGTTAGACCGGGAACGCAAACAAGATTGAACAGATCAATGCGGTCGGTTACGGTGCCCAGCCCAAACAACGCGAGCACCGCAGTCTGGAAGGCAGCATCGGAGGGACTGAGCACAGTGCCGTCGTCACCCGCGGTGACGTTATCAAGTTGATCTGTACTCGCTGCTGCTGGTGGAGTTGCGGCCGCAGCGACCGCAACGGTGAGGAACCGCGACCGTCCGTTAACCATCGTTGCCACGTAACGGGAATCGGCTTGGTTCATCGACAAGTTTTCGAACGACTCGACGACACTGTTATTGTCGGGCTCAAAAATTACCTCGATCTTGAAGCGCGCAGCATCTGGCGCCGGACGCGGCGTTGTGCGCACGCTGTAGTCGTTGGCCCAGGCGCCAGGAGAACTCGCCGTATATGTGAGATCGCCCACTGCCACGGAAGCGGATACGGCGGTTGCAGGGTCGGCGATGCGCAGAACGTAGGCATCGGCCCCGCCATTGTCGTAAAATTGCTTCACCGAGTAAGGCAGAAGCGTTCGGAGGTCGAGCCCGCCGAATTCCCGTTCGTAATCGGAAAAACTCGCAAGGCGAACTGCGCGGTCGGTGGAGCCACGGGCGGCCCAACCAATGAACAATGCAATCGAAGTTGCTACGCCGCTGATCGTGCGCACGCCGCTGGAGATCTCTTCGATATAAACACCGGGATAAGTGAGAGTGGTTGGCATAAGGGTCTGAAGTAGGGGTTGTTTATGGAGTGGCGTCGCGTCCGATCAGAATTTGCACCTTGGCTTCTTTCGCCGTTGCGCCAGAAGTGGCGTTGGTAAAAAACAACGCGGTCGGCGGGGAGGCATTGTCGAACAGGGACACCGCTCCTGCGCCGGAAAGGACGTGGGGCTGGTCCAAGACGCGAACGTCCGCAGTCTTCTTGTTGATTTTGTAGCTGAGCTTGTCGCCAAACCAATCCGAGACGATCGCGATGAACTGCACCTGTCCGGCGCCGCCCGGTTGGAGTTCAATTTTCTTGTCCGTCGCTGCGGCGTCGGGAGGGGCGGGCACGGTGACGTCGATCATGTCGTAAGCGTCGACGTCGAGTGCTTGATGGAAGGCAAAAGCGGGTCCGTTAGGAACCGCGATGTTCGTGTTCACGATAATTTTGACCATGATGTTTCTCCTTCTTCTTGCTTATCTGGGTTGAATCTCTTCCCGAAGTGCGGCGGGCAGGTCCCGGTGCGATTCCCTCGCAATTTCTTCCATGGAAACGCCGCACAAGAAAAAATCACAAGCATGAGGGTTCTCCGCTTGGAAAGACTATGGGCAGGAGGTGCACATATGGGGTGGGGAAGGGGGTGAGAACAGAAAAGCAAAAAGCGCCCACCCACTGCAACAACAAAAAGCAATTATTTATTGAATGGGATGTTTGGGAAACTGATTCCGTTCACCGCGTCGTCGCCAGGCAGCTTCCGCGAAAGCTCAAGCCCTGTCGCGCTTGCGCAGGGGCACCGGCTGAAAGCCTGTTCACGGGTGGCTGGTCGAACGGGTTCCCACCTAGAACCGAAGCGAGGGACTGAGCAGATGGCCGTACCACGCGAAGGAAATGAAGGCGACGCTGGCGAGGAGCAGCAAAGTCGCATGAACGCGGGGCCACCAGCCGAGGTTGGGTGTTTTCCAAAATCTCAGCGCCGCCACTGCCAGCACGAACAATCCCGCGGCGGCAAGCCACCCGGTGATGTGCGCCGCTATCAGCCATGGGTTAAGGCCGTCGCCGATATAGCCAATATTGGTGTCGGCGAAACTGAGAGGCAGACCAACTAGCGCGATGAAACTGATCTCCAAAAGGCAGACGATGCGGGAAAGGCGGAAAAGGAATCTATCCCTCGGCGATAAAGGCAGCGGCCGTGCGTAACGCTTTCGAATGAAGGCGGCGATCGGCCAGAGCAACAGGGTTGCAATCAACAGCGCCAGACTTCCGCCGATGAGCGGAAGCATCAGCGTTTTGCTCGCAAGGCCCGTGACGCGTTGTTCCAACGTGATCGGGCTCGACATGAGCTCGGTCACGACGCCGTTTTCGTTGCGGCGAAACGCAATCAGGTCCGGGCCGTCCACTTCGTGATAGAGCAGAGGCCCGATCTCGCGCCAGCGCTTCAGGTTTCCTCGCAAATTCTTATTGCCTTCAATGGTCAGTATCCCTCTGTCATCGCTCCGCACGGTGTATTGACCGAGCAGCGCCGCGATTTTCAACAGCGCCGATTCTGAGCGGCGACTCGTCGTGTAAAGGCCGGACACAGCGCGCCCATCGGCTTGCGCCATTTTCGGATCGACCTCTGGAGGCGCGTCCGCCGGATCGGGAAAATAGCGATTCAAGAATGCGCGGATCACTTCGCCGCGTCCGCCGCCGAAGCGTGATCCCGCGCTGTTGTAGGAAATGAACAAGCCGGCATGCGCGTCGGGCATCAGGATCATGTCGCTGTGAAAAAAAATCGAATCGCCGGCGTGGCCCACGATGCGCTGGCCATTCGTTGAGTACTCCATCAAGACCAAACCAATTGCGTGTAGCGCGGGATGAAGTCCGAACTGCCGCGATTCCATCGCCTTGACCGTGTCCGCTTTGAGAATGGTGGTACCGTCGAACGTCCCGTCGCCCAGGAACGCGAGCATGAAACGCGTCATGTCCGCGCCGGTGGTGGAAAGCGCGCCGGCGGGAGCAGCTTGAACAAACTCAAAGCTCTTGGCGCCTTGCGCGGTGGCGAGGTAACCCTGCGACATGGTCGCTTCCAGTGCGGGCGGCAGCGGTTGCGCGAAGGTGGAATGATCCATCCGCAGCGGCGCCAGGATGTGAGCGGCGATGTATTTTTCGAACGGTTCGCCCGAGACGTCCTCCACGATGTAGCCCGCCAGCGTTAACCCCCAGTTGGAATACGATGGCACGGTTCCCGGCCGGAAAATCTGTTCCGGCATTGCGCCGATCAGGTACTCGCGGAGCGTCCGCATCTCTTTGGCGGTCGGCACGAACAGATTTTTTATTACTTCCTCGAACCCGGCGGTGTGCGTGAGCAGCCGGCGCAAGGTGACCGGCTCGGCGAATGTTTTTGGAATGGCGAAGTCGAGGTAGTCATTCACGTCGCGATCGAGGTCGAGCTTCCCCTGTTCGACCAACTGCATCACAGCCGTCGCGGTAAACACTTTGGAAATGGATCCCGGCCGAAACAGGGTCTGGTCGGCGAGCACCGGTTTTCTCGCGGCGAAGTCGGCATAGCCGTATCCCTTGGCCAGCAAGACCTGTCCATCCTTCACGACGGCGACAACGGCCCCGGCGATATCGCGACTTTGGAGTTGAGCGGGAAGAAGCGCGTCGAGAAATGCTTCGAGATCCGCCTTCGTCAGCTCATGAGTGTCGCTCGGCGCCGTGGCTGCCGATGCGGCGGAAACCGGAGCGGGGGAAAAGAGGGGAGTGGGCGCCGGACCTTGAGCGACCGCATTCCCAGTCAAAGAAAATGCGAACAAAAATGCGCTGGCGACGATGACAAAACGATGAAACGACCGAGCTCGAATTTTCACGGGCTCATCCTGTCGGCGCGTTTAGTCGCTGGCAAGAGTCTTGGCGGCGGCGAAGGTGGCCAGATGAAGGCACGAGTCCGGCATTTTCTTTCACGAACACAATCCGCCTGGTCCCGACTAGCGGTGGTGGCGTTTACCCTCATGCTTCAGTTCACCGCCGGCGCTGAGGTCGATCAGGATTTCAAACAGATGTTGCGATGGCGCAACATCGGCCCGTTCCGCGGCGGACGAACGCGCGCGGTGGCCGGCGTGCCTTCGCAGCCAAACGTATTTTATATGGCGCAGGTCAATGGCGGCGTTTTCAAGACAACGGATTACGGCCGGACCTGGCTGCCAATCTTCGACGACCAGCCGACCGGTTCCATCGGCGCGATCGCGGTTTCGGTTTCCAATCCTGAGGTCATCTACGTCGGGAGCGGCGAAGGTTTGCATCGGCCCGACTTGTCGGTGGGGGACGGCATTTACAAGTCGATCGATTCGGGCAAGACCTGGACGCATCTCGGTTTGCGCGACGGCCAGCAGATCGCGCAAATCGCGGTGGATCCGCGCAATCCCGATCACGTTTTTGTCGCGGTGGCCGGTCATCCGTATGGGCCGAACGAAGAGCGCGGAATTTTTCGTTCGCTCGATGGCGGCAAGACGTTCGAGAAGATTCTTTACCGCGACGAAAACACCGGCGGCGCGGATGTGCAGATCGATCCGGCCAATCCGGAAACCGTTTACGCTTCGCTCTGGGAGGCGAGGGAAGGTCCGTGGGAAAATGGAAATTGGAAGGGCGGCAACGGCGGCATCTTCAAATCGATCGACGGTGGCAAGACCTGGAATCAGCTCAAGAAGGGTTTGCCTGAAGGAATCGTTCAGGCAAATCTCGCTGTCGCTCCGAGTTCGCCGAGGAGTCTTTTCGCCGCGGTCGGAACGGAGAAAGAAGCGACGCTTTATCGCTCCGATGACGCAGGCGAGAATTGGTTTGTCGCCACGACCGATGCGCGGCCGGGACTCGCTATCGGCGGCGGAGATTTGCCCGTGGTGCGGTTCGATCCGAAGGATGCAAACATCGTCTATTCCGCGACGGTGGTTTGCTGGAAATCGACGGACGGCGGCAAAACGTGGAAGGGCTTTCGCGGCGCGCCGGGCGGCGACGATTATCAAAACGTCTGGGTCAATCCGAACAACTCCGCGATTATTCTGCTCGGGAGCGACCAGGGCGCGATCGTCACCGTGAACGGCGGCGAGACCTGGAGCTCATGGTTCAATCAATCCACCGCGCAGCTTTACCACGTCAGCGCAGACAGCGCCTTTCCCTATCGTTTGTGCAGCGGCCAGCAGGAAAGCGGTTCGGTGTGCATCTCAAGCCGTGGTAACGATGGCGCGGTAAATTTTCGCGACTGGCGTCCCGTCGCGGCGGAAGAATATGGATACGTCGCGCCCGATCCTCTCGATCCCGATATCATTTACGGCGGCAAACTGACTCGATACGATCGCCGCACCGGGCAAGCGCAAAACATCCTGCCGAAACCGTTTCGCTCTCCCGAATTTCGGATGGTGCGGACGCAGCCGGTAATTTTTTCGCCCGCTGATCCACACGTTCTTTTCTTTGCCGCCAACACACTTTGGAAAACGCGCGATGGCGGCCAGAGCTGGGAGCAAATCAGCCAGGACCTGACGCGCCAAACTTTTGAGGTCCCGGCCACAGTGGGCAAATACCGTCCGCAGCCTACGGCCCAACCGACACCGCGCGGTGTCATTTACACCGTCGCGCCTTCACCGTTGCATCTGAACCGGATCTGGGCCGGCACGGACGACGGCTTGATTCATGTGACGACGGACGGCGGCAAGAATTGGAAGGACATCACACCGCCGCAGATTTCCGCCTGGCAAAAAATTTCGTTGATCGATGCCGGACACTTCGACGCCAACACCGCCTACGCCGCGGTCAACGCCATCCGGCTCGACGACATGCGCCCCCACATTTACCGCACTCACGATGGCGGCAAGACCTGGAACGAGATCGTGAACGGAATTCCGAGCGGCCAAACCGTAAACGTCGTGCGGCAAGACACGCAGCGGAAAGGTCTCTTGTTCGCCGGCACGGAACGCGCCGTTTACATCTCGTTCGACGACGGCGAGAACTGGCAGTCGTTGCGATTGAATATGCCGGCTACTTCCGTGCGGGATCTGATCATCAAGGACGACGACATCGCGGTGGCGACGCATGGGCGCGGGTTTTGGATTTTGGATAACATCACCCCGTTGCGGCAACTCGAAACGGGCAAGGAAGAAACGATCCTCTTCAAACCGCAGTCGGCGTTGCGCGTGCGGGCGAGCTTGAATACCGACACACCGATACCGCCGGACGAACCGGCTGGAGAGAATCCTCCGGACGGCGCGATGATTGATTATTTCGTGGGCCAGAACGCGTCCGGCGCGATCACCCTGGAGATCAAGGACGGGAAAGGAAATATCGTGCGGCGCTATTCGAGTGCGGATGCGGTTCCGCCGCTCGACCCGAACCTAAAGATTCCAGCGTACTGGGTGCGACCGCCGCAGACCTTGTCCAGCGAGCCCGGGATGCACCGTTTTTTGTGGGACATGCATTACGCACCCATTCCCGGCGTCGAGTCCGAATATCCGATGACGGCCATCCCCCATAACACTGCGCCCGAACCGACTTCGCCCTGGGTGGTGCCTGGCGATTATGTCGCCGTCTTGACGGTCAACGGGAAAAGCCAGACGCAGCCGCTCCCGGTCAAAATCGATCCACGCGTGAAAGCTTCGACGGCAGACCTGGCGCAACAGTTTGACCTAAGCAAAGTGCTTTATGAAATCCGGCCAGCACTGGAAGCCGTAAACAACGGTCTCGGCCGGCTGGCCACGGAAATCGGAAAGGCGAAAGAGCGGGCCGGCCAAAGTGAAGTGGTGTCGCAGCTCGACGCTTTGAACAAGAAGCTGCAGGAGCTCGCCGGTCCGCCCAGCCGTCGAGCGAGCGCGACGCTCAGTCTCGAGCTATTGGAAAAACTGGGAACGCTCTTTGGAAACATCCAGGAAGTCGATGCCGCGCCCACGGCTGCCGTTCGCGCCGCGGTGGCCGATCTGCAACGCGAATCACCTTCCATCATTCAACGATGGCAGGCGATCGAAGCGCAGGACCTCCCGGCGTTGAATCGGCAGCTCGAGGCCGCCGGTCTTACGAAAATAGAAGTTAAGGAATGAAGGTTTTAGCTGCTTCGAAAGGGGATTTTTGATACGGATACCAAGCTCTTTGATTCCTTCATGAAAACGATCGTCCTCTTGCTTTTGTCCATCACGTTTGCCGTCACAGGCCTGGCGGAGGCGGCGGAAAATTCCACTCTGCGGGTCGGGCATTTTCCGAATATCACTCATGCCCAGGCGCTCGTGGCGCACAACCTCTCACGGCAGGGCAAGGGTTGGTTCGAAGAGCGGCTTGGACCGGGAACGAAGATCGAGTGGTTCGTTTACAACGCGGGACCGAGTGCGATGGAAGCGATCTTCGCGCAGTCGATTGATCTCACCTACGTCGGCCCGGGACCCGCGCTGAACGCCTATACCAGATCCAACGGCGCGGAAGTGCGGCTGGTGGCGGGTGCAGCCAACGGAGGCGCAGCGCTGGTGGTGCAACCAGATCAGAATCTCAAAACGCCTGCTGATTTTCGCGGAAAAAAAATCGCGACACCGCAGCTCGGGAACACGCAGGATATTTCTTGTCGCGCGTGGCTGACGGCGGGCGGACTGAAGATCACCCAGCTTGGTGGCGACGCCCAGGTTTTGCCGACGCAAAACCCCGATCAGCTCTCGTTGTTCCAGCAGAAAAGGGTCGATGCGGTCTGGACCGTGGAACCCTGGGTCTCACGGCTCGAGCGTGAATCCGGCGGGAAAATTCTCGTAGAGGAGAAAGAGGTCGCGACCACGGTTTTGGTTTCCAGCGCGAAATTTCTATCGGCACAGCGTGACCTGGCCAGAAAGTTCGCCCAGGCTCATGCCGAGTTGACGGAGTGGATGGCCAAGAATCCGGAGGAAGCGCAGAAGCTGGTGCGGGCCGAGCTGCTCGCCGAGACCAAGAGCGACATGGCTCCTGACTTGATCGCGCAATCCTGGAAACGGATTTTTTTCACGGCTGACGTGCCGCGCGCCTCCGTCGAGAGCTTCATGCAGAACTCGATGAAAGCCGGCTTCATCAAGAGCGCGCCCGATCTTTCGAAGCTGTTCGAGAAACCCTGATGTCGCTCCAGGAGGAGTTAACTGGGCCGCCGCCGGCGAAGCTCATCGTCGAAAATGTCTCGAAGTGGTTTCGCACTTCGCGGCAAACAGTGCATGCGCTGGATAATGTCTCGCTCAACATCGGCGAAGGCGAATTCGTTTGCCTGGTCGGGCCGAGCGGTTGCGGCAAGTCGACCTTGCTCGACATCATCTCGGGTTTGGAGGCGCCGGACCAGGGCAGGGTTATGGCCGATAACGAACCGGTCCTAAATCCGGGACGGCACCGGCTCGTTATGTTTCAGGAATCCGCGCTCTTTCCCTGGCTCGACGTCATCGGCAACGTCATGTTCGGGTTGAAGCTGAAACCCGGCCTAACGAATAAGGAATGTCTGGAGGTCGCGAAGTTTTTCCTTCAATTGGTCGGGCTCGAGAAGTTTTCGGCTGCGCACGTGCACGAGCTTTCCGGCGGAATGAAACAACGCGTGGCCCTGGCCCGCGCGCTCGCGCCGAATCCGCGCGTGTTATTGATGGATGAGCCTTTCGCCGCGCTCGATGCGCTCACGCGCGAACAACTTTACAGCGATATCCAGCGAATCTGGCAAAAACGCCGGAAGACCATCGTCTTCGTGACTCACAATGTCCGTGAAGCTGTCTGCCTGGCCGATCGCGTAATTCTATTCTCGCGAAATCCCGGGCGCATCCGCGAGCAATTCGACATCCCGCTGCCGCGACCGCGCGATATCAACAGCATCCAACTGGCCGAGCGCGCGGGCGAAATCACGCGCGCGCTCAAGGGCCATTCCGGAGGGGAAGTGGCTGAGTAATGAAACGCGCGACCCTGGCGACAACATTTTTTCTCGCGCTGCTGGCGATCTGGTCGGTCATCGTCCAGGCGCAAATCTGGTCGCCGATCCTTTTGCCGTCACCGCAGAGTGTCGGCGAATACCTGCTCGGCGCGGCGCGCGACGGGACTTTGCTCGAGGCCACCGGTGTTACGGTGCGCCGGCTCCTGGTCGGTTATTTGATTGGGATCGCGATCGGATTGCCGCTCGGGCTGCTCACCTCCGCGTCGAAATTTGTCGAAGACACGATCGGCGTGCTGGCCTTGGGACTGCAGACTTTGCCGAGCGTTTGCTGGATTCCCCTCGCGCTGCTTTGGTTCGGCCAGACCGAAAGCGCGATGTTGTTCGTCGTCATCATGGGGACGGTCTGGTCGGTCGTGATCGCCACCGATACGGGCGTGCGCAACATCCCGCCTATCTATGCCCGGGCCGCGCGGACGATGGGATCGCGCGGCTTGCACAAATGGACGAAGGTCATTCTGCCCGCGTCGCTGCCTTACCTGGTCAGCGGCATGAAACAAGGCTGGGCCTTCGCGTGGAGATCGCTGATGGCGGCGGAGATTTACGTCACCATTCTGACCGGCTTCGGGCTCGGGCATCTTCTGCATTACGGGCGCGAGCTGCATGCCATGGACCAGGTGATCGGCGTGATGCTGGTTATTGTTTTGATTGGCTTGCTCACGGACAAGATCCTGTTCGCACCGATCGAGCGATTTCTCCATCGCCGCTGGGGAACGGGACTGCGATGAATCAAACCTGGCCGCGGATCGAAGCAATTTATCGGTTGCTGATCGAATGGGCGGAACGCCAGCGAAAAATATGTTGGATCCTGGTCTGGGTCTTAGCGCTCGTCCCGATGATTCGTCTGACCGGTCTGGTGCGGCATTACGCGGTGGAAGTGCCGACCCTCGACGACTGGGAAATGGCGCCCCTCATCGTGAAGGCGCAGACCGGACAGCTCACCTTTGCGGACATCTTCACGCAACAAGAAGAGGCCCGAACCGTCCTGCCGAAACTGATCTTCGTCCTTTCGGCCGCGCGAGGTCATTGGGATGTGCGCGATCAAATGATGCTCTCGGTCATTAGCGCCTGGCTCACCGCTGCGGGGGTCTTTATTCTGCTGCGAAGATCACAACTCAACCTCGCCGCTGTGGCTGTTTGCTTCTGGCTCGCGGTCCTTTCCATTTTTTCGCCGGCGCAATACGAAGTCTGGATTTTTGCTTCGGGATTTCCGTCGTTTTTGCCCGCGCTTCTTCTGGTCGCGGGACTCGTGGCGATCGGCGGCGGGCTTTCCGCAGGCTGGAAGTTTTTTATCTGTGCCGCGCTCGCCGCCGCGAGCAGTTTCACTTTGCCGCACGGATTGCTCGCATGGGCCCTGACGTTTCCCGCGCTCTTGCTCATGCAACGCGTGCCGCGCTGGCGATTCTGGCTGAGCTTCTGGCTCGCGGCCTGCGCGGTTTGTTCGATGATTTATTTCTGGGGTTACGAAAAGCCTCCCTATCATCCGCCTTTCGCTCCGTCGGCCGCTCCTTACGAATACGTGCTCTTCGTCCTCGAATTTCTCGGAGGCGGACTGGCCTATTCGTCCATTGGCCGCGCGGGCTTCGTAGCGAGCGCTTTTGGTTTTCTCCAACTGGCGCTTTACCTTTTCGCCCTCGTTTTTGCTTTGCGCCGATTTCGGGAGCGCGCGTTTCTCGCGAAAACCGTCTCTTGGTTCGCGCTGGGATTCTATTCTCTCGGGAGCGCTTTCCTGGCCGCGCTCGGGCGAGTCGGTTTCGGCGCCAGTTACGCCCTGGCTTCCCGCTACGTGACCTTTTCGTTGTATCTGACCGTGGCGGTGATTGCGCTCCTGGCCATTATTTCCGGCGAAATCATCCGCTCTCGTCCGTCGAAGCGCTGTCGCGTCTGGGTCATTGGGGCCGGGCTGGTGCTCGCCGCGAGCTTCCTAGTCCCCTACAAATTCTGCTCGACGAACACACTTTTTTTCCTCCGCGCGTTATCCGCGAAAGACAGACTGGCTCGAGGCGCCGTCCTTTTCAGCGCTGCGCTGGACACGTCGGAGGCCATCAAGAAGACAGCGTATCCAAATGCCACTATCGTCGTGCAAAATGCCGCCGCTCTGGACCGGTTGAAATTAATTCGTCCGCCGCTGGTGCGAACGAACCACCTGAATGCTCTCTCGCTCGAAAACGCGGATGGCAAGCACGCTTCTGGTTCCTGCGAAACTCTCGCCCTGCTGCCGGAACTTTATCGCGCCTCCGGTTGGGCAGTCCTGAACGCGAAAGGCCGGCCGGCGGATTGCGTGCTGGTCGCTTATCAAGATCCTGGACTCAAGGAATGGATCGCGTGCGCGATTTCCGATTCTTTCGCAATGCGGCCGGAGATCGTGAAGCGCTTTCGGAGCATGGACCAACTTTGGGCCGGCTGGACGGCGACGTTTTCCCGAAGCGCGATTCCGCCCGGAGCGCAGCTTTCCTTCTGGGCGGTCAACGCTGACGAAGCGAAATTGTATCGACTGGAAGACAAGTCTTCTCAGCCGACCCCGTGAAAAATGGATCCACACGAACACGACATCATGCGCTCGGTCGAGGATCACTATTGGTGGTACCAAGCGCTGCGTCAGCACGTGGCCGAATCCATCGCGTCGGACAAGCCGGACTTCTCCTTGCTCGATGCGGGCTGCGGCAGCGGAGGAATGCTAAGCGTGATGAAGAAGATGTTCCCCGGCGCCCATCTTACCGGAATCGATGCAAGCAAACACGCCGTGGAGCTTGCCGCGGCCCGGGGTCTTGGCGCGGAACTGCTCCAAGCGAACGTGCACGAACTTCCGTTCCCGGAAAATTCCTTCGACGTCGTTCTTTCGCTCGATGTCTTGAGTCATGCCGGCGTGGACGATTCGATGGCTGTGCACGAAATGCATCGCGTGTTGCGGCCCAGTGCCCGTCTCGTTCTCAATCTGGCGGCGTTCGACTTTCTGAAGGGCGCGCATGATCGCGCGGTGGGTGTCGATCGCCGCTACACCCGGCCGCAGGTGGTGACCCTCCTGCAGGGCGCAAGTTTTCACCTTGAACGATTGTCTTATTGGAACGCAACCCTCTTGCCGCCGATCGCGCTTTTGCGCTGGCTCAGCCGGGCCAGTTCCGTTCAGGATCGGCCGCGTTCGGATTTCCGGGCGCTCCCGTCTCTCCTGAATGAGATCTTGAAACGCATGGCGAGCCTTGAACTAAGCGCCAGCCGTCACGTATCGTTGCCCTTCGGCACCTCGCTCTTTGCCGTTGCCCGAAAAAATGGATGAGTCCACTCCACATCTCAGCATCGTCATTCCGCTTTTCAACGCGGCGCTCACGTTGCCCGCGCTCTGCCAGGAACTGTCGGCGACGGAGATTCCCGGCGGTCTCGAATTGGTCCTGGTGAATGACGGCAGCCGTGATGAGACGGAAGCGATCGCCCTGAAATTGACCAGGGAAAGCAACATCCCAATCACGTTTCTGAGCCTCTCGCGCAATTTCGGCGAACACAATGCCGTGCTCGCGGGGTTGCGCGCCAGCTCGGGCCGGTACGTCGTCACCATGGATGACGATCTGCAAAATCCGCCATCGGAAGTGTTGAAACTTCTCGCCCTTGCCGAATCGGAACGGCGCGATGTGGTTTACGCGATTTACGAGCGGAAAGAGCACGCCTGGTGGCGCAATCTCGGCAGCGCTCTCACGAATTTCATCGCGGATTACGTGGTCGATAAGCCAAAAAAACTTTACCTCTCGAGTTTCCGTTGCATGACCCGGCTGGTCGCGGACGAAGTGGCCAAATCGCGCAATCCCTATCCGTACATTGACGGCCTCATTTTTCAGATCACGCAAAACGCCGGCGCGGTTCGCGTGCGTCATGTGGAGCGCGAGCAGGGTCGAAGCGGTTACACCGTGCGCAAGCTGGTCCGCCTTTGGATGAGCATGCTGGTCAATTTCTCCGTCCTGCCGCTGCGCCTCATGACCTTCGCGGGATTGATCACGAGCGCGCTCGGGTTTCTGGCCGTGATCGAAGTGGTGATCGAGCACATGTTAAATAAGACGCCGACCGGCTGGAGCTCGCTCATGGCGGCGATGCTGCTGCTCTCCGGGACGCAATTGGTGCTCCTCGGAATCCTGGGCGAATATGTCGGCCGGATTTATCTCGGCGTCAGCGATAAACCGCAGAGCGTCGTCCGGACCACGGTCAGGTCGCCCGATCAGCCCGGCAGTCACCCATGATTTCAGTGATCGTCCCGACCTTGAACGAGTTCGAAAACATCGAACCGCTTCTCGACCGCATCTTGCAATGCCAACCTGCGCCCGATGAGATCGTTTTTGTGGACGATGGTTCCACCGACGGCACGCGCGAACGGATTCGTTCCTTCGTCGCTTCCATTCCGGTTCGTTTGATCGAGCGCGCCGCGCCGGTGTTCGGACTTTCCGGTGCGGTCATTGCCGGCGCGCGCGCCGCCCGGGGCGATCTTCTGGTCGTGATGGACGCGGACCTCAGCCATCCGCCGGAAAAAGTGTCCGAATTGGTCCGTCCCATTTTGGAAGGGACCGCGGACATGGTCATTGGCAGCCGCTACGTGCCTGGCGCCTCGACCCCGGGCTGGCCGGTCTGGCGCAGAATCATGTCGCGGATCGCTGCGGGCCTGGCTTACCCGCTTACCGGCGTGCACGATTCGATGTGTGGCTTTTTCGCGATCCGGAAGACTGACTTGCTGGAGTTCACTCCGGCCGCGACCGGTTTTAAGATCGCGTTCGAGGCGATCGTTCACGGAGGAAAACAACTGCGGGTGCTGGAAGTTCCCATCCTCTTTCGCGACCGGGCGCGTGGCACATCGAAGATGAATCCTGGCGTCGCGTTGCGCTTTGCCTTGCGCTGGCTCGCCGCCGCCTCGCGGATGCGTTTCCGTCGCGGATCTCGAGTGCGACCTCAAGGAACGGCGGTTTCCAAACCGCCGTCTGGGGGCGACTTGGAAGTGGCCCTTCCTTGTCCCCGCCCTACCGACCGCAACGCGTAGGTAGTTTTTTTCATCCGCCAGAGCTCGATCGCCAGCGCGAGGAAAAGCAAAAGAGTGGTGGCCAGCGTATTCCCGTAGGTTTGCGCCCTGCTGCGGAACGGAACCGAGAGAGAAAGTAACGCGATGGCAGCAATCGTTAGGCCGAGCAAAGTCGCCCGCGACGGCCGGGAGGCCACGAGCCGCTGGACGATGACGGTCAAGGGATAGAGAAGCCAGACGAACAGATAGCCGAAGGCCAACGGCGTGAAGATCAGGATCAGGAGCAGGAGCAGCGCGAACTCGATCGCGTCGGTCTCCGGGGTTCGCTGCGTGGCCGCCGGCATGACCGCGATAAAGGTGAGGCCCAGCAGCAAACCCGCCGCCAGAATTAGCGCATTTACCATCGTGAATTTCAGATTGGCGAAGTTTGCATAACGAGGAGTATGCCGCCTGTAACTATGGTTGTATTCAACGTGGCGCAGCAGGCGATTCGAGACGCCCCAGATCGATTGGTTCTTCCATGAATTACTCCGTCCCTCGCGCTGACCCACGCCTTTCTCATCGTATTTGAACAGCATCCCGCTCGACCATCTCTGGAGATCCTGTTTGGTCTGCGCGTACCCGCGAACAGGAATGGGCGCGACGATCAACAGAAACACCAGGGTGAGAACCAGCGCGATGGTCGCGACCCACCATCGACGATAAATGAGATAGACGATCGCGAGCACCGGGAATGCTTTGATCGCGGCGGCGAGACCAATCAGAAACCCGGCGAGAACGTTGAATCTTTTTTGCAGCGCGAGAAACGCACCCAACATCAGCGCGAGCAGAACCAGACTCGGTTGTCCCAGCAGGAAATTGCTCCAAACAAACACACTCACGACAAAACTGGGGATGAAATAGACCAGGAGATGCGCGCGTCTTTTCTCCCCCGTAGCGAGACGCACCGAAAAGATGATGCTGCAAATCCAGGCCGCCGCGTTGAACAGGACGAGCGACGCGACCAATCCGGTTTTCCCCAGCGCGCTCAGGGGCGCGAGAAGTAGTGCGCACGATGGGGGATACATGAAGGGGAACTTGTGCCACTGGTTCGGATAAACGTCCGCGCCGTGCAGGACTTGTTGTCCGGTCTCGTACCAGACGAAGTAATCCTTGATGCTTTGTCCCCGCAGGCTGTGCAGGATGGGAACTAGGGCGAAAACCAAAAGCACTACTCCAAAAAAACCGACCAGAATTCGAAAAGCCAATGGTCGCTCCATCCAATTCGTCGTTGAACTCCGCGGCTCTTCTGAGTTCAAAGTTGGACGTTGGACGTTGGACGTTGGACGTTTCCCGTCTTAATCGGCGGACGCTGCTTATGCCAGTCCGTGCTCTGCTCGTAGGCATGCGCGACCTGCAAGATCCGTCCCTCATCCATCGCCCTCCCCAGCAACTGCAATCCAATCGGTAGTTGCGTCCCATTCTCCATCTTGGCCAAACCACACGGCACACTGATCCCGCAAATCCCGGCCAGGTTCGCCGCGTTCGTGAAAATATCGGCCAGGTACATCTGCAACGGATCGGAACTTTTTTCCCCCAGCTGGAAGGCCGGCCCCGGTGAAGTCGGCGAGATCAGCGCGTCGACCCGGGCGAAGGCCTCGTCGAAATCACGGCGGATGAGGGTCCTCACTTTTTGCGCGCGAGAGTAATACGCTTCGTAATATCCCGCGCTCAGAACGTAGGTGCCGAGAATGATGCGCCGTTTTACTTCCGGACCGAATCCTTCCTCCCGCGTCCGGCCGTAATGCTCGAATAGGTTCCTCGGGTTCTCGGCCCGGTGGCCGTAGCGCACGCCGTCAAAGCGCGCGAGATTCGCCGATGCCTCCGCGCTCGCGATCATATAGTAAGAGGCGATCGCATATTCCGTGTGCGGCAAGGAAACGTCGACGATCTCCGCGCCTAACGAGCTGAAATGCCCCGCCGCTTTTTCCACCGCCGCTCTGACCTGCGGATCGATTCCTTCGATCATGTATTCTTTCGGCAATCCGAGCCGGATGCCGCGCAAGTCGCGCCCGAGTCCGGCGGTGTAGTCGGGCACGGCTTCGTTCAAACAGGTGGAGTCCTGCGGATCCGGCCCGGCGATCGCGTTCATGATCAGGGCGGAATCGCGCACCGTCCTGGTGAGGGGACCGGCCTGATCGAGCGAAGATGCGAATGCGACCAGGCCGTAACGCGAAACGCGTCCGTAACTCGGTTTTAGTCCCACCACGCCGGAGAACGCCGCCGGTTGCCGGATCGATCCTCCGGTATCGGTGCCGAGCGCGCCGAATGCCGCCTCGGCCGCCACGGCCGCGGCCGACCCGCCACTGGAACCGCCGGGGACGCGCGAAAGGTCCCAGGGATTTCGAGTGACTTTCACGCTCGAGTTTTCCGTGGACGAGCCCATGGCGAACTCATCCATGTTCGTTTTTCCAAAAGGAATCGCGCCGGCCGCTCTGAGCTTGCGAATGACCGTGGCATCATAGAGCGCTCGATAGTTCCGCAGAATTCTCGAGGCGCAGGTGCAGGGCTGACCCGCCACGCTGATGATGTCCTTGATCGCGATCGGCACGCCGCCGAGCGGCAAACTCACAACGGCGCGTTCCGCTCGCGCGAGCGCATCATCGAAATCGATCGAGAGATACGCTTCAATTTGAGGCTCCACTTCCGCGATGCGCGATTGCAGGGCCTCCAGTACCTCCTTGGGAGAAACCTCGCGCCGCCGAAGAAGAGGTTGCAGCTCGGCGATGCTCAGCGCCGGCAACTCAGACGCGTTCACTCCACCACCTTCGTGACCAGGAAGAGGCCGTTCGCCTGCCGCGGCGCGTTGCTCAGCGCTTCCTCCGCGGTCAATCCCGGGCGCGGCTCATCTTCGCGAAAGACATTGAAAATCGGAACCGCGTGCGCGGCGGATTCCACTTCGCTGGTATCGAGTTCCCGCAATTTCTCGGCGTACTCGAGGACGCGCCCAAGCTGCGCTTTAAAAAGTTTTGTCTCCTCTTCCGTGAGGTTGAGTCGCGCCAGCTTCGCGACGTGCGCCACGTCGAGTTCGGCAGTCTCGGGCATTCGGCGAATCGGCTAGAAACGAAAATGGCTCACCAGCCAGACCACGGCGACCGCGAGCGCGATCACCAGCACCAGAAAAATAATCCGACCTTCGCGCCGTTCCTTCCGGAGCGAAACTCGCCGGCCGCTCACGCGGCCATCGTCGCCCCAGCGCTTGTCCTGGAGGGCGACCGAAACATCGAGCCGGCTGCGGCCTTCACTGGCGCGCTCCAGCAATTCTTCCCGTTGCCGGCGGGTCGTTTCCTCCGCCACGCGGGGCGCTTCCGCGATCATGCGCTCGAGCTTTTCCATTTCACCGCGCAAGGCCGATTCGCGCTGGGCGAGTTCTTCCTGTTTCTGGTTGAGCGGCGTCCCGGCTTTGGGCGTTCGGCGGCGCATGCGGAATCACTGACCCTTCGCGGCCATCCAGAAGAAAATCAGGAGCGCGATCATCCCAAAAATAATCAGCGGCAGCGTGACCGCGAAACCGATCTGGACCCATTGGGCGAAAGATCGGTTTCCGCTCATACCGGAAAGACTCGAGGTCTCCGGCAAATCCAGGTCCGCGGAGTGATCGCTGTTTCCCGCTTCGAGGCGGCTGCGTTGCTGACTAAATTCCGTCCGGGCGTCGTCCACCGTGCTGAGCGCGCGACTCAATTCTTTCGGCAGCTCCGCTGGATTCCAGCTCTTCGGCTCGATCCCCTCGAGAAGTTGCAAATGCTGGGTGAAACTCTCGTGCGTCGCCCGGATTTGCTCGAGCTTCTTTTGCGAATCGTACCCTTCGCGTTCCAGGATCACGAGCGAGCGCGAGAGCTTGTCCGTCATCTCCGCGCGGCCACGTTCGAGTTCTTCCTGGCGCCGGCTCAGCTCTTCCAGCTCACGTTTTTGTTTCTCGATTTGCTCCGACTGCCTTTTCAAGAGCATCAGTTGCTCCTGCGCTTTTTGGACCTGGGAATCGAGATGCTCCGGTGACATTGCCTCTTCTTCGCTTAGCTCCAGCATTTGTTCGATCGGTCGTATTCGTTCAGCCATGGCAATCGGTTCGGCGCGCTGCGCGATCCGGCGTCATCGATCGCGCGCGACGGAGTGATATTAGCGGGCGCACTTCAGAATTCCACAAATTTCCCCGACCCGTTTTCGAAAGGGGTGATCGATCGATCGGTCCGTCGGGGGAATGCGGTCTACCTAACGACTTTCGTGCAGCAGCTGCGACCAACGTTCGACCGCCGCGGGAAACGCGCCGCCCGTCAACGATTTGAGTTCCGGCCACGTGGATTCGATATGCTCCTGCTGATACGGCTTCGGCCCGTGGAAATGGATGATCTTCGCTTCGGCGCATTCTCCCCAATACGGTTTCCAATTCAGTTCCGGTCGCAGCCGATCCCAGAGCGGGCCGTTCTCATCGCGGTAAAACCGGCGATAAGCCGCCTGGTCCCACGATTCGCTTTCGAGCGCCGCGAGATTTTGCAAAATGTATGCGCGAAACTCCGGCAGACTTTCGCGCAACCGATCGGTGTTCATCAGCATCACACCCGTGTTCATGTGTTGATAATCGTCCCGCGCGAATTCCGGAGCGACGGCGAAATACTCACACGGGTTCGCCTCGAGCTCGGCGACCACCTCCGCGACGAAGAACACGTCGCAGTCGGTGTAGAGAACGCGGGGCGCGCCACCCAGTCGCGTCACAATCTCGGGCAGTTCCACGCGAGAGAAGGCGCCGGAAAGCGCCGCCTCGAAATGCGGATTTCCTTTTTGCCGGCCCAATTCCGCCAACTGGTCGCGCACGAAGCCGCGGTGGTGGACAATCTTGACCCCGTGCTTCGTGAGCCAGGCCGTGAACTCGTTTTCCGCGCCGTCATAAATGCAGTGCGGGCGAAGCGAGGTGAATTTTTGCGCGGTGTGGACCGCCACCATGATCATCTCTGCATATTGCCGGAAAGCCGTCGAATCTTCGGTGAGTGCAAAAAACCACTGCATCGATTACAGGACTCCAAGGGACATGCCTAAGCCAAATATTTCCTTCGAAATGACAACGATCGTTAGACTTTCCGCCACGCAATCGCATCGCCCTCCGGCGTCTCCTTGAAACTGTATCCGTGCGCTTCCAGTAGCGCATAGGCGGCCGCTTTGTCGCTGGGGGAGAGATGCTGATGTTCGAGCATTAGCAACACCGGTCGAAAGCGGGAGAAATCCAGCGCGCGCAGGATTTCATAATCATGGCCTTCCGTGTCGATCACGAGCAGATCGATCCGCGACACGCCATGCCGCATGAGGAGCGTATCGAGCCGCACGGTGGGTACGCGCTCTTCGACCAGGAGCGACTCAATTTCCGGAATGGACGAGCGGTGTTTGAGCAATACTTCGCGATTCAATGTGGCCAGCTGATCGAACCATTCCGGCGTCTCACCCGGCACACTGCGCAGACGATAAAGCGGCGCTTCTCCATCACGCGTTGAAACGGCGGCGCGTTCCAATCGCATCCCGGGGCGATTGCGATAACGCGCCGCCAGCGCTTCGTAGAGATGTGGCACCGGTTCAACGAGCAGCCCGGACCAGCCCGTTTTCGAGAACGCATCGACCAGCGGATCGCCCGCGGTCCCATCACTGGCGCCGATCTGCACGACAAATGCGTCCGGAAAAACATCGGCGAAGAGCGCGATAAGCCGGTCGGTCTCGTCGCGGCGAAAAACGTTCCCGCGGTCGATTTGGATCTCCAGTAGAAAAGCGGAGAGGGCCGCATTCCAGCGCGCATCGGAATCAGGAGCAACACGCAAGCGCTGCAATGCGATGAAGTGACGGAGCTTTGCCCAGGCGCGCGCCAGGCCGGACGGGGCAGGAGGAGGTGGCGAAAGGCGCTCGACCGCAGTGGCTGGGATACCACCGATGGCGAACGAAAAATGCAGCGCGCCTTCCCGGAGATCCTGGGGCTCGACTTCATCATGGAACCCCATGGCGAATGAATAGTTCGGAAACGCCCGGCGCACGTCAGGCCGTTCCTCGAGCTTGAGGCTTCGCTTTGTCTGACCACAAAGCCGAAGGTCGCTCAGTTCTAGCTGGCTGATGATCCACCCGCGCACCGGCGTCCGTCCGGCGCGAAATTGCTCGCGCGGCTCATCGAGGTGAAAAATGAAATCACCGTGCGCCTGCATCGTTGTCTATTGCCCCATTCGTTAGGCTCCTCATTCCAGCAATGAGCCTGATTTCATCCATATCTAAATCAACGTTGAATGTCCGGTCGCGGACGTCCAACCTTCAATCCCTGAAATTGTTATGATGGTGTCGTCGCGCGAGTCGTTTCCGAAGGGCCGCATCGTGTCCTGGATGTGCTGGGGTGCGATTCTGGCCATGGCAATTTTGTTCCGCATCCTGCCAATTCGATCGGGCTTGCCCTACATCGACTATATCGACGAGGGCCACGTGCTTCATCAAACGATCGACGCGCTTAACAATCGCAGTCTCGACGCTTACTGGTACGGTTTGCCCGCCCTCCCGGCATATTGCGCCGGCGCGATCCTGCTCTCGTATGGACCGTTCTATCACCATTTTCATGGTCACCGTTTTCAAAAAGACCTTCCGCATGAGCGCGGCCTTGCCTCCTCGAAACAAAATTATGATTTCATCGCGCCGGTCGAACTTATTGTCGCCGGCCGGATGGCGACTGCTGGCCTGAGCATCGCTACCGTAATTCTAGCCGGAATTTTCGCGGCTCGACTTGCCAACAACCAGGCCGGCTTCCTGGCGATGCTTCTGGTGGCGGTTTGTCCGGCCCTCGTGACCCGTGGATCGATCGTGATCGTAGATACGTTCGCGACCTTTTTCGTGCTCGCAGTTCTTTACCTCTGCGCTCGAATCCAGGCGGAATCGAGCCGGCCAGTTTGGCAAGACGTCGCTCTCGCTGGACTCGCGACCGGATTTGCGTTTGCCTCAAAATATCCCGCCGCCACCGTCGGAGTGGTCGTTATCATAACCATTCTGACACTCCCGGTTCGATGGGGGCATCGTCTGCAATTGTTTTGTCTCGCAGGAGCGGGGGTTCTTCTCGGAATTCTGCTGGGAGCGCCGATGACTTTTTTCAAGCCGATCACGATCTGGCGCGACATCGCGATTAACATTCGGGCCTATGCCGAAATTCCTTGGTCGGAGGGTTACTTCGTTCAGGCAATCTCGATGGTCGAATTGGGTCTCCCCTTGCTGCTCGTCGGATCTGTAGGGATCATTTTGATGCTGCGGAAAGCAAAGACACGAACCGTAGCACTTGGTTGGATTTGCTTTGCCGCGATCCTTATGGCGTCGTTCATGGGCAAGTCTTTTCGGCCGTTCCGCAGTCTCTTGCCTCTAATCCCGCCTTTTTGTGTCGCGGCCGCGATCGCATTCTCTGACGTGATCGACTGGGCGCGCAAGGGAGCGCGTCCGGGGCTGCGCTTGGGCGTAACCGTTGCCTTGGTTGGTGGCTGTATTCTCTCCCTCGGATTCTCGTCCTTCCGACAGGTGCAGCGGCGGATGGCACATCAGGATAGTCGCATCAAGGCAATCGACTGGCTCCAGCAACACGCAACGAAAGAAGACTCGGTCCTTGGTATTCGGGAGCTTATGATTCTGCCGGCTGAATGGAAACGGATCGCGGCCCCGTCCACGGTCGTTCCCTGGTTCGAAGCTGCGGATCTTCTTCAACGGCAGCGCTTCGATTACATCGTGACCGGTGAATTCGATCTCCGCTATGCCGCCGATCCCCACGCCTGGTCCGCGTATCAAGATGATTGGAAGGCAAGAGTCTCGACCTTGCCAGTCCAGGCTGATTTCGGCCAAATCGTGACAACCGTGGTGCCTTATCTTTGGCGCACGAACGATGAGCGAATTCTCGTCTTGAAAGGGAATGTCCCATAAACGGATCGCGCGCGATCCGGAAACGCACCGAAAAGTCCTCAAGAAAACCTGATGTGATCTGGCTCCAATGCATAATCTGTTCGAGCATTTTCATCGCTAATTTTGCGTTCCACCCAAAGCCCTTTTGGCTGGCGGTAGCGCTTAACATCCTGCTGGCGGTTTCGTGCCTTGGGTTGTTGATCACGAGTTCGCGGCGGGAGATAGCGGATCAAATCAGCTCGAAGTGCGAAGGCCAAAGCGGGAACCTCGGGCGCAACATTATCGTCATCGCTCTCGCTCTGCTTTGTGTCGCGATGAGTGTCGCCAAGCTTAACGGCACCTCGACCGCCGTCTGGCAAGGCATGGATGAGAGAAGCGACCGGGCGAGGGATCTGATTGCTGGAACGCCGAAAGGCATCCGGGCCGATGAGTGGTTGGTGCAAACGCCATGGACCTGGTCGCAGGCGAGGCAAGACCCGCCATTTCCTGTGACCAACAGAAATGTCGGCAATGGTTTCGCTCCGCTCGTGACCAACTTGCCGGCGTGGCATTGGTCCACAGTCTTCCGTCCGCAAATGTGGGGATTTTTCTTTTTGAGCACTGAAAGCGCGTTTGCCCTCAACTGGAACCTCAAATGGTTCGCGCTGTTGCTCAGCGGTTTTCTATTTCTTCGAGTGATGGCAAGAGGAAATAATTTCCTCGCCTTGAGCGGTTCGTTGATTCTGCTCTTTGCTTCCTACGTTCAATGGTGGTTTTCCACGCCCACCTGCATGCCGGAAATGATCTCGATGGTCTTCTTCGGGCTGTGGGCATTGCACACGATGTTTCAGGCCAAGTCGCGCTGGGTAATCATTGGCGCGGGAACACTCTTACTTCTTAGCCTGGTGCAATTCGTTTTTTGTTCCTACCCGCGCTTTCAGATTCCACTGGCTTACCTTGCTGCCGCGTTGCTAGCCGGAGGATGGGCAACTTATCGAAATCAAACCGGAGGGGCTCACAAAACGCCGGATTACTTTCTTGTGGGATACTTGGTCGTCATTCTCGCGATCGCGGCGGCTGTCGTGTGGGGATGGTTTCAGGAAGTCTCTCCCACGATTCAGGAAATCCGCGGTCTGTCATACCCAGGCCAGGTTGTTTCATCAGGGGGGTCGTTCCCTTGGTACCGTTTTCTGGCGCCATTCCTGGAATTCGGCATGACGGAGGATCATTATCCGCCAGCACTCGGCAATGTTTGTGAAGCTTCGGGATTCATTTTCCTGGCGCCGTTCCTGGCCGGCGCCCTTATTCGCGATCTGTGGCAGCGACGCCACGATGGCCTCTTCACGGCCCTCGTCTTGTTCCTCGTTTTGGTTATCTCATTTATTGTTTGCGGGGTTCCGATGTGGCTCGCCCGATTAACCGGTTGGTCTTACGTTGCTTCTGGCCGCGCGGTTTTGGTTGTAGGCGTGGCATCAATCATCGCACTGGTGCGGTGTCTCTCCGATCCGCGTTCACAGGCTGAGTGCAGGAAATCGGCGCTTTTGATCGGCGCGTCTGCTTTGGCCTTGGCCTTATTCGCCTGTCTTTACGTGACCAACTCGCGGCTGGCTCATTTCGCTGGTTTGGCTGAAATCATTGCGGTTGCTCTGTTTTTCTCATTGGTCTTCTGCCTTCTCTGGCAGCGTGTTCGAGTGGCAGCTTGCCTCCTGTTGTTAGTGCCCTCGCTTTATGCGAACGGCCTGGTCAATCCGATTGGGCGTGGCGTCCCGGGGATCGCGCATAATTCAGCTTTGCACCGGTTGTCGAGAATTCATCAAAAGGACCT